>Ga0082212_10000495_pt1 | contig 57170 bp, 48 predicted proteins | sample TergutNt197P3_FD_71548 | JGI IMG/M metagenome (GOLD analysis project Ga0082212, IMG submission 71548) | Neocapritermes taracua P3 segment gut microbial communities from Petit-Saut dam, French Guiana - Nt197 P3 | ecosystem: Host-associated > Arthropoda: Insects > Digestive system > Gut ...
GCACAATTCATTTTCGTACCATAATTGACCAAACAGCATATTAGGGATTGGACGATTCTTTGCCTGTTCTATCCATTCGCTTGCAGGCATTACGGTAAACAGGCCTTTGTTTTCTGCACACACAGATACATTATTATAATGTATAGGATTAGGTTTTGGGATTTCTACTATCATAGCAGTACAGGAATTTGAAAACATGAAACATTATCAACGCCGCTACCGTCCATATTAAAGATTGTGACATCGTTACAATAGATTTGCACATCGCCTTTTTGATAATTTAGCGGCGGCATATTCTGTCGTGGATTTGCTACGCCGATGATCGGAGTTTCTTTGTAGTCGCTAAATAGCGGTAGATACAGCAACAGACCGTTATAACGATTCCGCAACGATTCATCGAAACACCGGTTAAAGTATTTCGTTGACTCGTGGTAAACGATTACGGAATTATTCAGAACGATCGGCAATATCTCGTTTTCAAGAAGCATGATGTCTTTCTGCAATTGGTATGCATATTCTTTTTTTGCCGTCGGAAGATATTTCTTCTTATTGTCAATATACTTGCGAAATTTTTCGCTTTCAAGTGAGTCGATCATCATGGCGTTTGGATTTTAAAAGAATAATTTGTACATTTGTGTCGCGTTGCGGGATTGGCGGCTTTTTGTCCGCCTTTTTCGTTTTCTTGCATAGCGTTACTTCATTAGAATTTTATCAATATCCGATTGTTTATACAATCTTTTCCCGCCGACTTTAACCGGACACAGGTATCCTGTTTTGTCGTATCTCCATAATGTTGAGAGGTCTACCCCTAATTGTTCGGCAGCCGGTATACGCTTTACGTATTTCTCTTGTTCTTGCTTTGTTTCATACACATTTTTTACCTCCGATACATAGTAATCGGCAAACTCCCTTAAATCCGCTACACGTACCGTTAAATTCAAGTCCGGGTACTGCTTTGTTAAATGCACTAAATCAGTCATAATTTTTTGAATTAAATTTTGCCGACGTTCCGGGTATGTCAATCCCTCCCGCCTCCGATAGGCTGACATTTTTCTATCAGGTTAGGCGGTGCAAATATGAGGAGTATTCAACAGATATTCAATTAATTGCAATTGTATGTTTTTGTATACAGTTAAATACAGTTTGTACAGTTGAAATATAAAAAAAAATGCAACGGTTTGCGCTGCATTTCTTAATCTTATTGTATTGATATTTAACCTATTTTATCAATTCATCAATGATTTGTTTTTTTTCTGCTTCACTAAACTTATTTTTGCGAAAATAAGAATTTATTGATTGATTTTTACATTCAATACCAAAAAACAATATAGCGTCATTCACATAACGGGACATTTTGGGAAGGTAGTTGTAATCTTCCAATGCTTCTAATATTTTTGCAACTTCTTTGCCGCTTTTGTGATTGTCCAGCAGCGAGTGCAGTTTTTTCATAAATGGATCATCTCTGCGAAGCAAGTAACTTTCAAATTTATTTTTCTTATCGCCGCCGCTAACATCTTTTGAATTGTCTTTTGAATAGGCTGGTAAAGATTCTCTGAATACTTCTAATGCCCTTTTACGTTCTTTGTTATAAATATACGCCGATGTTAAATTAGGATAATAAAAGCCCACATTTTCTTTATAACTATACCCTCAGACCTCCAATACCCTCGCAATTTAAGTTGCGACCATTTCGTAAATCAGTTTCAACTTGGTCATAGGAAAAGTTGATTGTGTGTCATTGAAAAATTCGCATAAAAATTTAGCCACCCCATTTGCTCTGGGAGTAGATAGTGAGTGTAACCTGACATGAAGAGTTTCATTTTGATAATCAGGAATAAAGTCTGCACATGAGGTAAATATTTCTTTCAATATTTGCCTGCCATCCTTTTTTGCGTTACGATAGACTTCAGGTTGGAGTAGACTGAACAAAGCGGATTCAGCTCTGTATGCGATCATGAGAATAATATTTTTCAACTTTTTACTTTCTTCTATTAGCTTGTTATACCGTTTGTCATCGGGTAAATCGCTTACTTTAATACGTGATGCAATGTCTTTTCTTTTTGAGAGCAAGTCGTTGATGTTATCCGTATAATCTGTTATTTTTTCTGTCAGTTGTACATTTTGTTCGATTACTGTATTGAGTTCATTATTATCAAGAGAGGCTGATGTTGATTTTGTAAATACCTGTGCCTGTAATCGGGCGCGTTTTTCCCTCATCTTCTTAATTTTGTATGTTAAATTCTTATATTGAGGGTTAGGTATGGAAGCGTCCTGATCGATAAGCGTCTCTGTTCCGTACTGGATCATACGGTCAAAATCAAAATTTTCAGCCAGGTATTTGAAAAAATTTTCCTGACTCCATCGGGAGAACATTTTACCGGCTATCTGCTGTATTTCCAAGTCCGGATGCGTGGTGATGATGGAGGTCTGATGACCGGATTCCGATAGTTTGCGTACTTCCCGGAACCAGTGTTTCTGAACAAGGCCTCCCATCTCGCAAAGTTGCATCGCAACATTATTGTTATTCAGTTGTATTTCAGAAGATTTAAATATACTTTCATCCCATTTATCCTTCACGTTTTTACGATAACTGAGGATGGCGATCCGGTGTTCTTTCCATAGTTTGATGAACCAGGCAGGCTCATATGCCTCACGGTCGAATACCAGCGTAAAGAGGGGTTTCCCTGAATCTGCCGGGACGGGTACCGTCTTTTTGATTTCGGGGATTATTTTTTCTATGGCGTCTTTTAGGCGTTCGTTGAGTTCACCGATGATAACCATCAGTGGGTAACCTTCAAAAGTGTTTACATAAAACTCTGTGGTGGCGCTTAAACACAGTTTCTCGCGGGAGACAAAGTGTTTGGGTAAATTAGCCAGCGTGCCACTGTATACCCTTACATGACCGTCTATGTAAAAAAACAGATCGGACATCTCTTCCCTCCACAGCGTAAAAAGTGAATGCAGCGCAAAATCACATTGCTTTTGATCGGTTATCTGTTTTATCTTTTTGCGCAGATATTCAACCTGCGGGATTCGATCTAAACCTAACAGTTTTCCAAACTCGCCCACAGCGGTTTTTTTTAACTGCTCTACGTTCTTTATACGACATAATGCCATAAAACACAGTAACAGCAAAATATGGTGTAATCCGTAGAAGCCGTCAGGCAGGTTGCGAAAAGAGGTAAAAAGTTTGTCCAGACCCTGAGACAGTAAAGACGGAAGAGCAAACAGCACGCCCCCGTTTTCAACACTTTCATTCGTATCAAAAAGACTTGGCGCATAAACCTGTGCTCCTGTAACAGCTAATGTGCGTTCCTCTATGCGAGTTGCTGCGATGCCCATGAACTCGCCAGCCCGGGCATCCTCATAACTGCGCATACTGCGGCTAACAGTATGAGGCGGTTCATTGCCGGATGACGTTTTTTTTTAATTGACCCTGTTTGACCCAATAACGTATACTGCCTTCCGAAATGCCCTCTTTTTTGGCGATTGAATAGGCGCTCATGCCCTTATCCAGGTCTGACTGGATGCGCTTCAATACCTCGGGAAACAGTTTCGATGAATGACCGTGACGACTTTCAACAACTCCAAAAAAAGCCGATTCGCCCTCTTCCGATAATTTCTTCTTCCACCTGCGTACACTGTCAACCGATACATGAAATAAATCTACTATATCCTGATTTTTACACAAACCCTGTAATGCTAAATGAGATGTTATGTAACGAAATCGAAGATGATCTGTTGTACTGTGGCTATAAATGGGTAGACCGTTCAATAAATAATGAACTAAACCGTCCTGCTCGCGAACTCCTATGTAGCGGGTAAGCAACTTAATATCGGTTGGAAATAATGGTAATAATTGTTGAATCATTGAGTTTTTTTTTATATGACAACAAATGTACACATTTTTATTTTACGCAACTCTTCCCTATCGCATTGATTGTCAAATTATGGTATTGGAGGTCTGAAGTTATTAATGAGGCATGAAAACTGCAAAAATAGCATGAACGGAAGCGACCTGGAACCCTTCAATCGGTTACTCTAAAGTTTCGGCAGGTTGTAAGAATTGTTATAAGGTTATATCTGCGGCGGGGTAAAAAAACTTGAAAAATTTCGTATTCCGAAAAAGTTATTGTAAGTTTGCGCCAATAGTTCCTCCCACGCTTCCCTTAAGAACAGCGCACCAGGGGAGGACTTCGAGTTTTAATAACATTTATTTTAAATGAAATACACCAACATTGTAATATTATACAGTATTCAGTATATTATCAAAATCATTAGCGCTGTAAGCGATTTAAAAACACGTTAATAAAACCTACAAGTTCTCTTTCTTCCGGAGTGAGTTGGCATAAATCAAAAATAAGGTTGTCTATTACAATCTCTTGTGGTTTCGTGTCAATGATTTGCTTTTTAAAGGTTTGGATTTCTGTGACTTTAGCTTCGAATTGTGCATTTGTTCTATTATGATCCTTTATTACTGGAATTTTATCAAAAAATATTTAGCTTAATTCACTTGTGCCTCTTTGTTTGCGGATGATATTTAATAATTAATTTCAACGAATTAATTTTAAAAATATTTATTATGATTTATGGTTACATTCGGGTAAGTACCGACAGACAAACAGTAGAAAATCAGCGTTTTGAAATCAATCACTTTTGTGAACGAAACGTTATGGTTGTGGACAAATGGATAGAGGAAACCATTTCAGGAACAAAAAAAGTGCATGAGCGCAAACTTGGCAACCTGCTCAAAAAGACGAAAAAAGACGATATCCTGATTTGTTCGGAATTGTCGCGTTTGGGCAGAAACCTGTTGATGATTATGGGCATTCTCAATGAGTGCATGAATCGCGATGTACAGATTTGGACAATCAAGGACAATTACCGACTGGGCAGCGACATCAATTCCAAAGTGCTTGCTTTTGCTTTTAGCTTGTCAGCCGAAATCGAACGCAACCTTATTTCACAACGTACCAAAGAAGCGCTGGCACGCAAACGCGCCGAAGGGGCCATATTGGGTCGCCCTAAAGGGAGCAAGTCCAAAGTCAAAAAACTCACAGGCAAAATAGTTGAGGTAAAAAATTTATTGGAAAAAAAAGTTTCCAAATCGGCTATCGCCCGCATTTTGGGTGTGCATCGGCTTACGGTGGCGGGATTTGTGAAGGAGAATATTATCGTGCCAACCAATCGCTCTGAATTTGAGCGTCAGGAATAGACGGGTTTGTGAAGGAGAATATTATCGTGCCAACGTAAAGTCTAACTGCTTTCTTTCTAAATTGGCATGGGAGACTTTGATGGTAAGCGGGTCGCCTAAGCGGTAGATTCGTTTGCGACGATAGCCTGTAAGGCAGTAGTTTTTTTCATCAAATGAATAGTAATCGTCGTCTAATTCGCGGATGGGCACTAAGCCTTCGCATTTGTTTTCGTTCAGTTCGACATAAAGACCCCATTCCGTTACGCCCGATATGATTCCATCGAATATTTTGCCAACCTTGTCGCTCATAAATTCAACTTGTTTGTATTTGATGGACGCCCGTTCGGCGTTTGCGGCCAATTGTTCCATCGCAGAACTATGGTCGCAATAATCTTCATATTTTTCTTGCGAAACACTTTTTCCTCCTGCTAAATAACGCTCCAGCAAACGATGTACCATCATGTCGGGGTAGCGTCGGATGGGCGAGGTGAAGTGGGTATAATGGCTGAAAGCAAGACCGTAGTGGCCAATATTTTCGGTCGAATAACGGGCTTTTTGCATGGAGCGGATGGCCAATGTTTCGATCAGGTTTGTTTCCGGTTTCCCTTTGGCATTGTCCAACAGGCTGTTAATGCTTTTGGTTATGTCCGACTTATTGCCTCCGGTTTTTAATTTGTATCCGAAACGACGTATAAAAGCGGCAAAATTCTCCATTTTTTCCTGATTTGGGGTTTCATGGATGCGATAGACAAATGTTTTTTTACTTTTGTTTTTCGGATTTTTCCCGATGAATTCGGCCACTGTCCGGTTGGCAAGCAGCATAAACTCTTCGACAAGATGATTGGCTTCCTTTGACTCATGATAATAGACGCTTATGGGTTTGCCCTTTTCATCCAGATCGAACTTGACTTCGAAACGGTCGAAGTCGATCGCTCCGTTTTCAAAACGTTCGCGTCGAAGATGTTTAGATAATTCGTTCAACGTCAGCAGTTCGTCTTTCAAAGCGCCATCGTCGCCTTCGATGATGGCCTGTGCTTCTTCGTACGAAAACCGGCGGTCGCTTTTAATAATTGTCCGGCATATTCGCGATGATTGCACGATGGCTTCATCGTTCATTTCTAAGATAACTGAAAAGCAGCGTTTTTCTTTGTTCGGTTGCAGTGAACACAATTCGTTGCACAGTCTTTCGGGAAGCATCGGGATCGTACGGTCAACTAAATAAACGGACGTGGCACGACCATAAGCCTCTTTATCGATGATACTGTCAGGTTTAACATAGTATGTCACATCGGCAATATGGATGCCGACCTCCCAATTCCCGTTGGCCGCCTTGCGTAAAGAAAGGGCGTCGTCATAGTCTTTGGCGTCGTGCGGGTCGATGGTAAAAGTGGCGACATCCCGAAAATCTTCGCGTTCAACAGATTCGTTTTCCGAAAAATCGTCCGATATTTGTTCGGCTGCTTTTTCTACAGGTTGAGGATATTTATACGGAAGACCGAACTCCGCTAAGATGGCGTGCATCTCGGTATCGTTCCGGCCCGATATGCCCAGCACATCGACCACTTCACCAATCGGATTTTTGGCGTTTTCGGGCCATTCGACAATCCGAACGATGGCTTTGTCGTTGTTTTTTGCGCCGCAAAGCATGTCTTTGGGAATAAAAATATCGTTTGCCAGTGTTTTATCTTCGGTAACAAGAAAGGCAATATCTCTTGCCACATGTACTCTCCCGACAAACGTGCTTTTTTTGTTTTCAATAATTTCGATTACTTCGGCTTCGGCGACTGTGCCTTTGCGGCGGGCAAAAAGTTGTACGCGCACTTTGTCGCCATCCATTGCATGTTTGGAATTACGCTCGGCTACTTCGATGGAATCACCGCCTTCTTCCGGAATAAAGGAGTTTCGGCCGTTGCTGCGTCGTTGGAATGTGCCAATGGCAATCGTCCCGACACAGTTGAAAAGAAAACGTCCCGGCGACTGTTCCCGGATGAATCCATCGGTTGCCAAATCATACAAGATATCCGGAACCAACTTTTTTTGTTCCCGGTTGTCAATCCCTATCTGTTTGCTGACTTGTCTGTAATTATAAACGGATTTGGGGGTACTCTGAAATAAATTTACGATGGCTTGAGTGATTTCCTTTTTGCTCGTCCGATCTTTTTTCCCTTCTTTTTCTTTTTTTTTCATTACGATATTGTCTATACTAATCTCTAAATTCTAATAATTCTGTTCAAAAAGTAAAAAAAACATTAACCGCAAAGGTCGCAAAGGATTTACGCAAAGAACGCAAAGCTATTATTTTAAGACATTTATTCTTTGCGCACTTTGCGATAAAACCTTGCGCCTTTGCGTTAAAAGTCTTTTTGAACAGCCCCTACAAAACATTAACCACTATTGTTTGTATTTTGCCAACAAAATCACCGGATTGTCTTCTGCGTCCATTCCTGCTGCCATTTCTTTCAATTGTCCTTTCAATTGTCCTTTTCCGTAAGCATCAACAAGAACGTGGGCTTCTAATATTTGCCAAAATGCAATTTCGTTGTTTGCTTTTCTTTCAGAAAAACCTACAATTACCTTATTTGTAAAATCCTCATTGACAACCGTATATTCGCAGATCGTTTTTTCTTGTCTGTCATACATTAAATTTATATACGAGAAAACGGCTCTCGTATCTATGTGATTAGTGCCCCGTGCTTCAGGCTCTATGGATACGGTTCGCAGAAAATAATACCGGTCGGTAAGTATTACCGGATATAAAAAGGATTCAGCGTCTTTTGATTCTATTGACGGTGTTCTGACCATCAAAGGAATCATACGCCGGTCGGGTAAATAACTAAACACCGTATCGGATGAATATGCTGTAAGTATCCAATTGTTATGATGGGGTATGGCAGATACGGGTGGAAATCGTTGGCCGTATACAACAACTACCATGTCAAGATGATGTATTCTTATTTGCTCAGGTATTGTTAGTTGAGCAATAATCGAAATATCCGATAATATACTTCCATCCTGTTTTGATAGTATAACGAACGGTGATTTATCAGTTCCTTCTTCCAAATTAAATGAATCATCGTGGCAGATTAAACTTTCCTTGTCAAAATTACGGATACTTCCATAAGAAGAACCTTCTTTTAATGGGAGACTCCTTAAAAATCTCCCGTTCAAATCGTATACCAAAATCCTTTTATTGCCATTGACAAACAATTCATTGTTTGCCTCATCTAATTCAATATCCGAAACACCTAAATATTCTTCAGCACCCTGTCCTTTACGGTTTATTTTCCTTAGGCCTTTACCGGTTCGGTCGAAAATAAAAATATCCCCATCGTTGATGTAGTTCTTTACTATCATCATATCCTTACCAATGGATAGTACAAAACCTTGCGTAACAAAATCGTCATTCGTTTCCAACGCAATGTATTCCACATCAAACAAATCCTGAAGAATCAGTTCCTTTTGAGGATATTTTTTTGTAACATCAACCGCGATGAAATCGTCTGTTGACTGTTGATGTACACCTCCGCAACCTGTCAATACAATCGACAGGATAACAGACAAATACACAACGCTTTTAAAATTTCTGGTCATAAGTTTTTTTAAAAAATTGAAAATTGAGAACAGGAAAAATAGAAAAATCCGGGAATCCGGAAAAAAAATTCTCAATTCTCAATTCTCAATTCTCAATTCGAAAAATCACACATCGCAGATACGGATACATTTTTCCAAGGAGGCGATTTTGTCTTCTTGTTTCGGAACAAATTCCTGCCCAACAAATCCTTTGTATCCGACATCCACCAGCGCTTTCATAATCGCAGGATAATACAATTCCTGTGTTTCGTCGATCTCAGCGCGTCCCGGATTGCCTCCGGTATGAACATGCGAAAAATACATATTGTATTTTTTGATATTGTCGATGATATTACCTTCCATAATCTGCATGTGGTAAATATCATACAACAATTTGAGGTTTGGCGAGCCAACCCGTTTGCAAAGCTCTGCTCCCCATGCTGTACGGCTACACAGATAATCGCGGTGACCGTTGGTATTTAGCAATTCCATGGTTAACACGACTTTGTATTTCTCGGCGATGGGCGTAATCCGCTTCAATCCTCTTTCACAGTTTTCCCAACCCTGCAAATCGGTAACACCTTCGCGTCTGCCTGAAAAACAGATCAGGTTTGTCAACCCTGCTTCGGCAACCATCGGAATCACTTTTTCATAGCTTGCCACCAATTCATCATGCAATCGGGGATCGTTGAAACCACGGTCAATGCCCAGCCCTGCACCCTGTGCCATGGCAACGGTCAGACCGCTTTTTATCACGGTATCCCAGTCTTTGGGATCTAACAATTCAATTGACTCGATGCCGATGGCTTTGCAGATTCCACAAAATTCATCCAAAGGAATATTGCCAAAGCACCATTTGCTGACCGAATGACGGATATTCCCTTTCAATGGTTCTTTTGCCGAAGTTCTTGCTTGATTGGCTGTGGCGTTCAAGCCGGCCGTTGCTAATACGGCGCCTCCTGCAATTGCTGTTTTGAGTGCGTCTCTTCTTGAAATGTGTCTCATATTTAATAAACAAAAAGGTTATTTTTCTCCTGCTACCGATTTCCAGACAAAAGCTGAAAGGATAGCGCCTAAAAATGGCGCAAAAATAAATATCCATACATTTGCCAGCGCTCCCATCGAACCGTCGACGGCTTCAAATATAGCCGGTCCGATGCTGCGTGCCGGATTCACCGATGTTCCCGTAATTGGAATACATACGATATGTACGAGTATCAATGACAACCCGATGGCTAATCCTGCTAAGTTACCTGCACCTTTTTTACTGTCGGTCGTTCCTAACACAACGAGAACAAACATAAACGTAAATACCACTTCGGCGATAAATGCACTGCCGACGGTATGACCCGGCTGTATGCCATTAGCGCCTGTCAGCGTTGCGCTCTGAAAAGAAGCACCAGCTGTTTTTACCAACAAAAATAGAATCGCCGACCCGAGAATAGCTCCAATTGTCTGAAAAACCATATACATGGCTGCATCTTTTCCGTTGATTCTACCGGAAATCAAACATCCCAGCGTGATTGCCGGATTGATATGACAACCGGAAATCCCTCCTATTGTGTAAGCCATCGCAACGACAGCTAACCCAAATGCAACAGCTACAGTCAAAACCTGCGCCGGCGTACCAACACCATTGTTGAAAATTGCACTTCCGCAACCCATCAACACAAGAACCATTGTTCCAAGCATTTCTGCAATATACTTTTTCATAATTTCAGTTATTAATAATTTAACGTCACAAATATATGGATTTTTTTTAGTTATAAACATTTTTCTTGAAAAAAAACGGCTTTAACCAAATGAAACCGAAAAATCACCATAGATAGCGTTTTAAATGGTTTGTTATTATTTGCCATGATTCGGCTGCATCTGCTCCGGGTTCGAGATTGAAGCCATGTCGGGCATCAAACCTTTTATGGTATACTTCTATGCCTGCTTCAATCAATTTATCTCTGAACAATTCGCCCTCTCCGCAAAGCGAATCGAAAGTAGCGGTGATAACAAGGGTAGGCGGGAAAGAGTTGACTTCGTTAATGGTGGCATATAGCGGTGAAATCAGTGGATTGTTTCGTTTCTTTTTGTCATTACAATAACATGCATCAAAAATACGGCAGATAAATACCGGTAATGCTCCTTTAGGAAGCGGTTTAAGACCAGCTTCCGTATATAAATCCAAGGGTGGGTAATCTAAGATCAAACATTTGATATCCAACTGTTTTTTATTGTTATCCATCAAACAGATACCGGCGCTGAGATTTCCGCCTGCACTTTGACCGCCAACAGCAATCCGGTTCGGGTCAATTCCAAATTCATCCGGATGTTCTTTGGCATACTTTACAACTGCATAACATTCGTTCAAGGCTTTAGGAAACGGAAATTCGGGTGCAAGGCTGTAATCAATACTGATGATTTTAACATTTGCATTGTTGGCTATGTCAGGCATAAAGGGGTCGTCAATTTCGGCGTTTCCCAACACAAAACCTCCGCCGTGAATATTTACATACAGCGGCAGTCGTTGCGGGTTATCCATATTGTAAGTCAATACCCGTACTTTACCCTCGCCGGTATGGATAAACATTTCGACGCCGGTCGGGCGATGTTTCTTTTTAAATGAGAGCGCACTTAAAGCCGCCATAAGAAATCTTACAGTCTTGGCTTTTCTTCTTAATTGTTTGTCTTTCATGTATTTTGCTTCTTCAATTTGTCAATCAAACCATCGCACGCATCTTCCAGCAAGTCGAGTACGAGTTCGAACCCCGATGCTCCGCCATAATACGGATCAGGAACACAATCAGCTGTATGAGTACGGCAGAAATCTGTCATGCGGCGAATTTTTTTCATTGATTCGCGGTTGGGCGCCTTTCGTTTCAGGTCATCGATATTACCATCGTCCATGCCAATGATCAGGTCGAACTGATCAAAATCATTGTATTTGATTGGTCTTGAACGCGATGTAAGCGCATAACCTCTTCGTGAGGCATGTGTGCGCATCCGGTTGTCCGGCAATTCGCCTTCATGCCAGCCGTACATTCCTGCCGAATCTATATAGAAAAATTGTTCGAGACCCTGTTCCTGCACCTTTTGCTTCATAATTCCTTCTGCAGCAGGCGAGCGACAGATGTTACCCATACATATAAAAAGTATCCTGTGTGTTTGCTTCATTTTTGTTTGTTTTTTGCCATTTCCAAAGCGTGGGTTGTAACGTAATATTTTGCAATCATATTGGGCACTTCCCATTCAGGCAAAGCGCCTTCGGAAAGATATTTCAGGTAATTTTCCGTTACCTGTCCAAAATGAGATTCATGTCCGGTATGGTATCTTTCAGGGACTTCAACGATCCACGAATCGCTTTCTTTTTTGGTCAGCGTAACGCCCGGATATTTTGCAGAAATTGTCTTCAACGCTTCGGAAAGTTCGTTTTCGAAAGCAGTCAGGTCGGTCCCTTTTACGGCTTTAATGGTCAAGAGCGGTTTATATCCCTGTTCCTTACCCTGTTCGATAATCAGGTGCGACTTGCTTCCTTTCATAACCGAAAAATGTGTATCGCCTCCACCTTCGGGAAATGTGTAGTTCCAGATCACAGATACTTTGGCATGTACATTTTTAATTCTATAGGTAATATCGCCATTGGAATATACATGCAGGGTATTGTCGCGCACATCTTTCCGGAGAAAAGCCGGATAGGTTTCCAGGCCTGTTACCCGTTGAAATTCGGCAAGCGACAAGGGGGTATCCCATAAATTGGCATCTACAAGTTCAATATCATTGTTATAATCAATGATTTGACCTGGGAAACATTCCCATTGAACAAGGTCGACCAAATGGGTAGTCACATCAACCACACCTGCTCCCTGTTGTTCGATATCGAAAAACCATGCCGGTCTGATCAGCGGGTTGCCGGATACCGTTTTCAGGAAATGGTGTACGCTTTCTTTCACAATACCCGGGTCGGAAGGCGTACCTGTCTGTTGCGTGCCATATACGCTGGGAATCAAAGAAAATTCTTTTTGAAGGATGGTCGTTATCTCGAACCGCTCGGTCATAATATCATAGAGCAATACATTTTGACGACGTGCTATCTCGAAACATTCCTGCAGCGCTTTGAATCCTTCCACATTGATAGCCATCGGTTTATCTGCCAACACATGGATTCCGGCCGATAGCGTCGCTTTCAGGTATTCGACTCTTTTCCCGTTATTTCCGGCAGTGACCATTACATTCCCAGGTTTATCGCGCAGCATTTTTGTTAAATAGTCAGCCCCTGTATATACGATTTCATTCCATCCGGTAGGCGTTTCGGGACGTGTATTATATCCATCAATGCGTTTCAGATGTTCCTGCAAATCATCCCCTTCGGGTGCATAAACATACACATCCCTACAAACTTGCGGATAAGACATTTTTTGTACCAAAGCCGCATGAAAATGACCCGGATTGAGTGTGATCAGTTTGATTTCACACGAGGTGTCAGCGCTTTCTGTTTTATTCGTCTTTGTGACACACGACATATTCGTAAACATAACTGCCATAGCGAGATAAACAATTTTTTTCATAAGAAAGAGATATTAATTTTTTGCAAAAATAGTCTTTTTATTCAGAAAAATAACGCTTGCCTTATAAAAAAAGCAACAAGGTGGACAACAAGGTCAACGCAAAGATAACAACACGGTAATTTTTTTCGGATATTTTTTTGACAAAAAGGATGCCTATCCATGCGCCTAAAGCAATGACAGGCAACATGGTCAGGTCGAACAGAAGCGTTTTGCCCGATATATTGTGCCATACAAAATATTGTAAGGGAAGTTTCAGAAAATTGACAATCATAAAAAACCAGGCAGTCGTACCGACAAAAGACTTTTTAGGGAGTCGTACCGAAAGCAAAAAAACCGACATGACAGGTCCGGCGGCGTTACCGATCATCGTTGAAAATCCGCCGGTTATGCCGAATATGGCAGCAAACCACCAGGCAGAAGGAATAGTTGTGTCTTTACCCCGGTACTCATTCCAAATCATCACGCCAAGTCCGGCAAGTATACACGTTCCGATCAATAGCTTAAAACTTTTGTCAGGTACTAAGTGATCGACAAACAGTGCAAGCGCGAATCCGGCCAATGCCCAGGGAAGCAGACGGATAATATATTTCCACTCGGCGCTACGCCGGTAATAGGCGACAGCAAACAGGTCGGCGACACACAACATGGGAAGCAGTATGCCGGTAGAGGGTTTGGCGCCAAAGATAAGGGCAAGTATGGGTACATAAATCATACCCAATCCGTTAATGCCTGTTTTGGAAATGCCGATCAACAAGCCGCAGCAAAGAATGACGCACCATTCCCAAGCTGACAAAGGATATATATTTAGCAAATCAAACATACAATTATTCAAACAAGAGATAAGGCAACAGCCTGTTTTTGTCTTGCTCGGTAAATTCGTCCAACAACGTTAAGTTGTCCCAACCGCTGAGTTGTTTTTTTTGTGTTCGAAGTTGAACAATGGCGCGAGCCTGACGATAATTGATATAAGGATGCCTGCTTAATGAATCCTGTGGGAGCAAATTGACAGCTAACTTTCGAACCAATGACTCATCTACTGTAAACCAGGGCACAAATGCTTCAAATCTTTCTTCGTCAATGCCATATACTTCGGCTATTTGTTGCACGGTATAGTAACCGCCAAGTGATTCCCTGAAATTCACAATCCTATTGGCAAATGCACTTCCTATGCCGGGTATTTTTTTTAAGGTGGTGGTATCGGCGCTATTGAGTTCGACGATCGTTCCTTCTGCAAATTTTTCCGTCCTTGCATAAGATGGTTGTGTTGAGGTTAGCCTGTTGATTCGTCCGGAAGTTGATTCTCTTTGTGGCGATGATTGGCGTGTCGTAGCGACTGAAGAAGCTGATTGTCCGGAAGATATGGGTAAAGGCGTCGATGAAATCGCATCTGCCTGTGAATCGGCCGATGAAATCGCAGATTCCGGATAGTGCTGAACAGTTGGATCAGCAATAGTCGATGATTGCCCGGACAAAGGCTCAGATGCCGGCGAACTTTTCAAAAAAAGAATCATCCCTGCAACTGCAATCAGACATAATAACAAGATAAGCGCATTACGTTCGCCTTTTGAGAAATAGAAAAAATCATGCCAGGACATAAATAAGTTAAGAACTAAGAGTTAAGAACTAAGAATTGGGGGAATAATAGTTGCTAATTTGTGACGATGCCGTCGTTCAAATAAATAATCCGGTCGGCTTTCTTAGCCAGCCGTTCGTCGTGCGTAACTAAAATAAACGTCTGACCAAAACGGTTACGCAGGTCAAAAAACAAATCATGCAGCTCTTCCTTGTTTTTTGTATCGAGGCTTCCGGATGGTTCGTCGGCCAAAATGACAGACGGATTGTTGATTAATGCCCGTGCTACGGCAATGCGTTGTTTCTCACCGCCTGACAGTTCAGACGGTTTGTGTGAAATACGGTCTGACATTGCTAAAAAATCCAATAATTCTTTCGCCTTTTTTTCAGCCGTTGTTGCTTTCTCACGAGCTATAAGCATGGGAATCATTACATTTTCCAATGCGGTAAATTCCGGCAACAACTGATGAAACTGAAACACAAAACCAATCTGCCGGTTCCGGAATTGAGAGATTTCTTTCTCATTCAAATTGAATGGCTCAATCCCATTAATGATCACATGGCCGCTATCGGGTTTATCCAATGTCCCGATGATTTGCAATAAGGTAGTTTTGCCGGCACCACTTGGTCCGACAATAGCCACAATCTCTTTGTTATTTACCTGCAAATCAATTCCTTTCAGGATTTGCAACTTGTCGAAACTTTTAGTAATACCGATCGTTTGTATCATTGGATAATGGACAAAAAACTATAAATAAGGCACGAAAATAAGTACAATTTTCAGGATTAACAAGAAAAATATAAATAATCTCTTTCTATTTCAAGAAAATAATCTTATCTTTGCATTTTTATTTAGTACGGATGGATACGAATCCGACACTTATTTTAGCAGATAATCAGCCTATAACGAGGCTTGGAATTATTGAACTCTGGAACAAGTATGTACCCGACGGACAAGTTATTCCGGCAACAGACAGGGATGAATTACTTCGTTCATTGGCACAATATCCCGAATCAATCATTCTTTTGGATTACACATTGTTTAATTTTTCAGGTATTGATTCAATGCTGATTACAGGAATGCGTTTTAATCGTGCGCGATGGATTCTGTTTAGTGACGATCTAAACGAGTCGTTTTTGCGTCGGATCGTACCCGAAAGACATTTCAGCGTTTTGCTAAAAGACGATTCCATCGAGGAAATCTCACAAGCAATGCTCAATGGAATAGCAAAAAAGCAATTTTTAAGTGAACGCATAAAAATCATCTTAGCAAACAAAAAAGAGATCAATGAGAAAAATCCGCTTACACCTACTGAAATCGAAGTGCTTAAAAGTATTACACAAGGAAAAACAAACCGGATAGTGGCCGACGAACGAAATCTTAGTGTTCATACCATTGCGACACATCGCAAAAATATTTTTCGGAAAATAGGCGTTAATAATGTACTTGAAGCATCAAAATATGCCGTTCAAATCGGCATTGTTAATTTGACTGAGTACAATATTTAGTGTAACATTAGTTCCTGTAATTCCGTCATTGTTTTGTTCAATACGGGATGTAGCAGTTTTGGAGCTATTGCAGCTAACGGTTGAAGAACAAATAAACGTTGGTGCATACATGGGTGAGGCAAAACAAGTTCAGGGGTTTGCAAAATCAGATCATCGTACATTAAAATATCTATATCAATATGCCGGTCGGCGTATTGTCCTTCTTTAGATTTGGTGGTTCTCCCCAGTTCGCGTTCTATTTGTTGGGTGACGGTAAGGAGTTCAAAAGGAGATAATGAGGTTTTTAATTGAACGGCTACATTAAGATACGGATTGGGTGACGAATAGCCGCAAGGTTCGGTTTCATAAAAATCTGAAAAGACAGGATTATTTCCTGCCTTTTCAGTTAAAAGATTGATTGCGGCGAGCAATTGTTCATTTCTGTTGCCAAGGTTGGATCCTAAACCCAAAAATACGATAGCCATTTATTTAAATAACTGAATAACTGAATAACTGAATAACTGAGTAACTGAATAACTGAATAACTGAATAACTGAGTAACTGAATAACTGAATAACTGAGTAACTGAATAACTGAATAACTGAATAACTGAGTAACTGAATAACTGAGTAACTGAATAACTGAGTAACTGAATAACAGATTTTCCCTTTCAACTGAAAACTAATAACTAAGAACTAAATAATAAGCATGGCGTCGCCATACGCGCAGAATTTATACTTTTCACGGATGGCCAAATGATACGCTTCCATCGTCAATTCATAACCTCCGAACGAGGCAACCATCATCAGTAACGTAGACAGCGGCATGTGGAAGTTCGTAATCATGGCGTTAGCTACGCTGAACTCATACGGATGGAAAATAAATTTATTGGTCCAACCGTCGAATTCTTTCAAATGTTTATCGGTACTTACTGCCGATTCAATTGCACGCATCACAGAACAACCAACAGCACAAACCCTGTTTCCGTTGTCCTTTGCTTTGTTAACGGCATTTACCACATCTGCTTTTATAATCATCTGTTCCGAATCGATTTTATGTTTAGATAAATCTTCCACATCAATCTCGCGGTAATTGCCCATGCCGGAATGAACGGTCAGGTAAACAAACTGACAGTCTTTGATTTCAAACCTTTTCATCAGTTCGCGGCTGAAATGTAAACCGGCAGCCGGAACTACAACAGCACCTTCTTCAGTGGCAAAAATGGTTTGATAACGCTCGACATCTTCCGGTTCAGCCGGGCGATCTAAATATTTTGGTATGGGTGTTTCGCCTAAGGCATAAAGCGTTTTCTTAAACACATCATGAGGGGCGTCGTACAGGAAACGCAACGTGCGTCCACGCGATGTTGTGTTGTCAATCACTTCGGCAATCATTGATTCGTCTTCGCCAAAATACAGTTTGTTGCCGATCCGGATTTTACGTGCCGGGTCAACAATAACATCCCACAAACGAAGGTTTTGATTTAACTCCCTCAACAAAAAAACCTCAATGATTGCCCTTGTCTTTTCTTTGTTTCCATACAAACGCGCCGGGAAAACCCTCGTGTTATTCATCACGAACACATCACCCGCGCTAAAATAATTAATTAAATCTTTAAAAATCTTATGCTCAATTTTGCCGGTTTTCCTGTGAAGAACCATCATACGCGATTCGTCCCTGTGAGGAGCCGGATATTTTGCAATCAGATCGGAAGGTAAATTAAATTTGAATTTTGATAACTTCATGTTATATACTTGTTTTTTAAATTATTACATTTTCAAGAAAATCATCAATCGTATCGGGCGACATACACATATCCAATGTTACTTCGCCGATACGCGTTCGTTCCAATGCGATCAGATGGGCGCCCGAATCAAGCGCAATCCCTATATCTCGCGCCAACGCACGGATATACGTCCCTTTACTGCATACTACCCTGATTTTTACGACCGGCAGCGCAAATTCCAACAGTTCGATTGCATCAATAATCAATGTTTTGGCCTTCAATGGGACTTCACGCCCTTTACGTGCTGATTTGTAGGCTCTTCTGCCATTAATCTTGCAGGCTGAAAAACCAGGAGGCACCTGTTCAATTGTTCCGACAAATGTAGCCAGCACGTTTTCAACCTTTTCGCGGGTAATATGTTCGACCGGATAAGTTTGGTCAATTTCTTTTTCAAGGTCGAATGAGGGAGTGGTAGCGCCCAATTTTAATGTCGCTACATATTCTTTTGTCTGATACTGAAACTCTTCGACACGTCTTGTTGCACGACCTGTGCATACAATCAAGACACCTGTCGCTTTCGGGTCTAATGTCCCTGCATGTCCCACTTTTATTTTTGGCACATTCAGTTTACGTGACAATTTATACCTGAACCTGTTTACCAAATCAAAAGATGTCCAATCTATCGGTTTATTAAAAAAAAGAACTTCGCCTGCAAAAAAATCCATTACCCTAAATCACAAATGAAAAGATAGCTGCAAACAACCCTAATGCAATGCAATAGTATGCAAAGTAGACCAATTTGCCTTTTTTAACTAATTGTATCATCAAGCGGCATGCTAATGTGCCGGTAATAAATGCTGCAAAAAACCCACATAACAAAACCCATGGCGAGATTCCTAACGATTCCATCGAGAAATGTCCTTTTTTCAAGTCAAGAATTGCCTCGCCAAGTACCGGAATGATCACCATCAGAAACGAAAATTTGGCGACGGTCTCTTTGTTGTTGCCCAACATCAATCCTGTGGCAATGGTTGAGCCTGAACGCGAAAGACCGGGCAGTACGGCACAAGCCTGCGCAACTCCAATCAGACAAGCATCTTTGAATGAGAGTTCATTTTTTTCTTTCGGTTTGAAATAATACGAAAAAATCAACAGGGCAGCGGTTAACCATAACATCAGACCGACAAGCAGTAAACTGCCACCGAATACCATTTCCACATATTTTTTAAGTAATAAGCCGACAATCAGCACCGGAATCATAGAGAGCAGGATTTTGCAAACCATTTGGGTCTCGGTATTCCATTTGAACGCAAAAAAACCCTTAAAGAGCTTGGTGATTTCATTCCACAGCACACAAATCATACTTAAAACAGTAGCCGCGTGAACCATCACGGCAAAAGCCAGATTCTCTTCACCCGACAAGCCGAACAATGTACCTGTAATGGCTAAATGACCACTACTGCTAACCGGCAGAAATTCAGTCAAACCCTGAATGATGCCAAGAATAAGCGCTTCGAACCCATTCATTTTCTTCGATTAATTAATGTCATCTTTTCCACAATCATTCTCTCGATTTCCCCGATTCATTTTTTCCCACTTTTTTTCAAAATGGCATAAATCATTAAAGAATAGCCGATCATAATGATGATGGGCGCAACGACAATCCGTTGTTTGTTAAATATTTCCGGATTAAACGCGACGCCGTCGGGCGAGCCTCCGCCGCTCATCACCGCAAATCCCACAATGATCAAAACAATCGAAATACCAATCCAGATAAAATTATCTTTCCCAAATGCAAAATCTCTGTCCATTTTTTTTATTATTAATCACTATTTAGTTACAAGTTACAAGTTACAAGTTACGAGTTACGAGATAAAAATTAACCGTTAACCTCTATATATAGTACATTTTACCTCGTTTCATTTTTAAATACCGGTTCACTGCTAAACACGCCGCAACCACAGAGAGCGAAATACCGACTGCCATAACCAATATATAGATCATGACCAAACCTTCCCAGCGAATTATCTGCTCCAGCCCTGTTAATACCCTTTGCAGATAATACAACGCACCCGAGAGCATCATTATTGCCAAAACGCCGGCAAAAAACCCGCTCGAAATGTTATACCTGACGAAAGGTTTGCGGATAAAACCCGGCGTCGCGCCAACTAAACGCATCGTATAAATCAAAAACCGTTTCGAATAAATCAGCAATCGTATCGTATTGTTTATCAGTGCAAACGAAATCAACATCAATGCAAGCGTCAAAACGACAAGCACCAATCCGATGCGTTTGATATTATTATTCACCAACTGCATCATGTCTTGCTGGTAAAGCAATTCGGAAATGTTCGGGTATGAAGTAAGCCGTTTTTCGATAACCCGCAGACTGTCAATGTTGGCATATTCTGATTTCAACTTTGCCTCAATCGTTGCCTGAAAAGGATTATAACCCAAAAAAATCTGCGGGTCTTCGCCCAACTCCGCCACCATCTCTTTTGCCGCTTCTTCTTTTGAAATATATCTTGATGATTTGATAAACGGTAAAGCGTCTAAGTTGTTTTGCATCTGCTGTACTTCCGCGTCTTTTATTCCGTCTTTTAAAACAATGGAAAACGAAAGATTCTCTCGCATATAAACAGATAATTCATTGCCCATCAGACCAATGATAAAAAACAATCCCATCAGAAACAATGCCAATGAAATGCTAATGATGGAAATAAGACGGGAATTAAAAAAAGAAACAGGTGATTTCTTTCGGATTTCTGCCATTATTTCGTACCTATTGTTTGTCGTTTTTGAAGAGAAAAGTGCATAACCCCCCCAATTTCGGCACAAAAGTAATCATTTTTTTTACTTTGGCAAAATTTTTTTCTACATCCTCTGTCCCCCATTAACCATTAAAATGGTCAATCCAACCATTTCGTTAAAGTCTCTATTACCCGTTTTTGCAGTTCTTCGGGCAACCTTCTGATATTGGCATTGTGGCTTCCTTGGGGGACGTAGGCAACAATGATATTTTTTTTGTTTTTCATATTGACCGAAACATCGGCAGCAGTAGCCGACCACGGGTCGTATTCACCATAGATAAATATCATGCGAGGGTCTTCTTTTTCGAGGTAGGCACAAATTTTATCGTAGAGTGTTTTGTCAAATGTTACATCGGCGTCTTTCGGGACGACCAATCTCTTCAGATAGCCTTTATCGCTTTTAAGGGTAAGCAGGGCGGCGAATGGTTCAAGGTCATAGCCATAGTATCCCAATTCTCTTTCGGCTTGTACAAAAAACGATTCGATCGTATTGGTGTCCTGAAAATAGCGTGGAGAACTGACTGAAATAAAATGACCGAACAACTCCTCATCCGATGCAGTTAGCGCAGGGATTTTATCAATGGCCGTTCCGTACTGCCAGTGGGCGTACGAATATTCCAGTACGCTGAAATCGAATATTTCATCTAACGAAGCACGAAATTCAAATTTCCGTTCGTTGCAATGGGCTGCAAATAAAGGCATCAGCTTACTGCGGCGTTTTAATATTTCGAGTTGGAACGATTGAATGACAGCGCGGTCTTGCGGCGTACCTACCTTATCGCGCAAAAATATTTCATGCCGTCCGTCTTCGACACCCCGATTCAACGGGCCAACGTAGGGAACAGCGATATCCATATCGTTTGGGAAAAATGCCTGATAAAGCATCGTAGTCTGTCCGCCTTTGCTTACGCCGGTACTGATCCATTTTTGCGGATAAACCTTCTTGAGTGTAGTAAATATACGATGCAAGTCGTTGGCAGAATTTTCGGCGGTAAGGAACTCCCAATTGCGCGGCACAGGGGTTGATTCCAAAAAATAACGGTGCTCCACAACGACGAGATTTGTATTAAACAGGTCGGTCAATTCGTTGGTATACCTTACATTGGCGCCGTAAGCTGCTCCGTAGCCTTCGGTAACAAATACGGTCGGACGGTCGAAACCTCGATGTGACACAAATACACGTTGCTTGAAAACGCCCTTTGAAATGTCTTTATAATCAAGCGGTTGCTCGATAAAAAACACACATTTATCAACGAAATTTTCGGTCTTAAGCACCGTCAGATTGCTTACCCCTTCGAGATGTGCAATCCGGTCAATAAATGATACTTGGGTGGCATTGTCGGGCAGATTACCGAATTCTGCCGGTAGTGTAATGGTTGCAGCAAAAATGTTCAGTAGGAAACAAAGCGCTGCCGGTAATAAAAAGATTTTTCTGCTCATAGTGGTATTTTTGAGCAAAAGTAACGATTATTTTTATAATAAGCCGAATTTTTTTATTGGAGATCATAATCAATACCGGTAACCTGAAATTCGGTGCGACGGTTGAATTGGTCGGCTATGTCCTGTGCTTCAAGGGGTAATGTTTTGATAAAGTCTTCTGACAACGTAGCGCCTTCTTCCATAAATGCGTGCGTTTCAGCCATTTTCTTTGTAATTTCTTTCGGGACGCTTTTTCCGTATCCTTGTGCAGTCAGGCGTTCATGGTCAATACCGGCTTCGATTAGGTAGTCTACGACCGATTGCGCACGTCGTTGCGCCAATCCAATATTGTATTCCACAGAGCCTTTGCGGTCGCAATGCGAACCTAATTCGATGGTAACGTTCGGATTTTCATTTAATATTTTGATAAGACCGTCGAGCGCTTCTTTCGATTCGGGGAGCAATGTGGCTTTGTCAAATTCGTAAAAGATATTTTCTACGACAACCGGTTTATCTATGGGCGAAAGCATAAAATCAACATAATAGGTTTCGTTTTTCTCTTCGGCATCGGTGGTAAGCTCGAAGAATTGATTGAGGTAGTTCGGGGCACTTGCCATCATCACATAACTGATGTCGCGTTCGAGTTCGACACGGTACGAACCATCCGGCTTCACAGGCGTTTTCACGTTCAGTCCGTCTTTACCGACAATATGCACAATAGCTCCATCAATAAGGTAATCATCCATATCGGTTACATAGCCTTCGATTGAAACAGTGATGGTCGGATAGGTAAACGAATAGATATGATCCCATCCCCGTGCATCGTTTCGGTTGGAAGAAAAGAAACCGCGCTCATTAGCGCCTTCGAACGTTATCCCGAAATCGTCGGCCATCGAATTGATGGGAGCACCCATATTTTGCACGTTCCATTTGCCTGTACTGTCTTGCGTCGCCTTAAAAATATCCAACCCTCCCATACCCGGATGGCCGTTGGATGCAAAATAGATAGTCACCGAATCGCGCACGTATGGAAACAGTTCATCGCCACCGGTATTGATTTCGGGGCCTAAATTTTCAATCGGCCCAAAATCGGTAGTTCCCACCAATCGTGCGCGGTATAAATCTTTTCCGCCATAGCCGCCAAATGCGTCGGTAACAAAATAAAGATATTTCCCATCGGGCGAAATAGCCGGATGAGCAAACATTGTAATCGAATCTTTCAGAATGTTGGCACGTTGCCCTTTTCCCCATGCCGCGCCGCTTCGTGTTGAGATATAAATTTCTGCTGTACGGGGTTCAACAGCATCTTCGGGACAATAGGTATAATACATCGTATTGCCATCAGCCGAAAAAGATGGCGTGCCTTCGTCGAAACCGCTTGTCACCGGGTCGTCAACCGATTCCGGCTTTTGCCAAACTCCCTGTTCGTCTTTTTTCGACATAAAAAGGGCTGTGTTTTTCATTCCTGTAACAGCATTAACCGAATCTTTGTGAACCACTCCGCGTGTCGAACTGAAATACAATTGGTCATATTTCTGACCATACAACATAGGTGAAAATTCACTACGGCGCGAATTAAAAATTTCCATCCGTGACACTGTATATAACGTAGGATTATTTTTCCACATCAAAGCCATCTCGCATCCTTTGATACCGTTTGCAGCAATGGGATTTTCCGGATATACTGACAGGTATTCGCCATAGAACCTGATGGCCTCCGTATATGACCCGTTTTTATGATACATCTGCCCAAGCCGCAATAATAAACTGCTGTCGGGATATTCATACCTGAGTGCATTCCTGTAAGCGGTGATTGCACGAGGTGTATTGTTGATCAACCGGTTACATTCACCCATGTGAAAAGCGATGTAAGAGCGCAATTCTTTCTCATCGGGTTTTGATTTAGTATACAGCTTCCGATAAATTTCAGCCGCCTTATAATATTCTCCTAACCGCTGTTTCTCGTCCGCATCACTTAACTTAACCGTTTTGCAGGAAAAGCCTATCGCAAACACCATGCAGCCAAGCAAATAAATTATTTTTCGTCGTATACGCATAACAGACTATAAACGAAAAATGACAATGCTTATTGTATCTGCTACTTACAGGTGTATTTTCTTTTATAACAGCAACGAACAATCCCCATAGCTCAGGAAACGGAAATCGTGGGCAAGGGCATAGTCGTACATTTCCTTCCATCGGCCTTTGACGAAGGCTGATATTAGCAGGAGAAGTGTGCTTTGAGGCTGGTGGAAATTGGTTATCATACCGTGTATCATGCGGAAAGTATAGCCGGGAACAATCATGATTTGGGTGGATGAGATGAGTTGATTGAGGCGCTTCCTATCCATATAGAGCAAGATTTGACGAAGAGACTCTGCCGGAGTGATTGAATCGTGCTTTGTTTCGTATGGAATCCATTGAGGGACGGTAAGTTCTTTGATAGTTGTATCGGGATTTGCTGCAAGGGTGGTGCCGATATAATACAGGCTTTCGAGGGTGCGGACTGATGTGGTACCGACAGCAATGACTTGTCCCGGATTGTCGAGTAAGCGCTGAATGGTATGCCGGTGGACAGCAAAATATTCCGTGTGCATGGTATGTTCGCCGATGGTTTCTGTCTGAACAGGCCGGAATGTGCCGGCTCCGACGTGGAGTGTGATTTCTTCCAAACCTATTCCTTTATCGTTGATTTTTGCCAATACTTCGGGTGTGAAATGTAATCCTGCCGTGGGCGCGGCTACGGAGCCTTTGATTTTGGAATAGACTGTTTGATAGGTCTGCAGGTCGGAGGGTTCGGTTTCACGATGCAGATAGGGTGGGATAGGTAACCGGCCGGCAGCATCGAGTAGTTCGGCGAAAGTACAGGTGGGATGATCCCATGAAAAGGTAATCAGAGAGGTGCTGTTGTTGGTGGCTTTTCGTTCGGCTGAAAGCTCGATGGAATCGTCGTTTATCCGGACTGTTTGCTGCAAAATGCCTTCTTTCCATTTTTTCTTGTTTCCGACAAGACAATGCCAACTGCATTGGTTAGTTTGTTGAAAGTTAAGGGCATAGTCCGTCGGATTGGCAGGCTCAAGGCAAAATATTTCGATTTGTGCGCCTGTTGCCTTCTGAAATAATAAACGCGCCCGGATAACGCGGGTGTTGTTGAATATAAGTAACGATTTCACCGGCAGAAAATCCGGAAGACGATCAAAACGCGCTTCACGGATTTTACCTTGCTGATAAATCAGCAATTTAGACGAATCCCGTTGTGGAAGCGGATATTTGGCTATCCGTTCATCAGGGAGCCGGTAATCGTAATCTGTAATATGTATATTCGGCTTCATTGATTGTTTTTTCCTGAAGGGCACATTCAATCCGTAGGGCGTAGAGCGACGTTCTACGCCAATGAAGACGATGTCCGACAAATTGAAATGCACCGTTATTCAGACGCAAAGATAGTTGTTTTTAAATAAAACGTATCTTTGTGACGAAGTTAGTGCTTAATCGAAAAAGGAAATTTTATGGTTATTGGGGTTCTTTTTGCCGTTATTGTAAGCGTGCTATTTGCTCTTTACGCAGTCCCGCGAAAGTTTAGCAAACAAAACGTGGTACTTTATACAATGTGGGTTGGGATTGCCTATTTCATTGGCAGTGTGGCAGTTTGTTCTGTTGTATGGGGCTTTGGCTTACATGAACAGGAAAATCTCTTAAGCAGATGGCATCTGCTGACAGCATTACGAGGTGTTGTGTGGGTATGTGGCATTGCTTCTTTCAATACCGCTATTGATAAAATCGGGCTTACCGGATTCAATCAATGGAAAAATTTTCAGGGACCGATAGGTACGCTTTTCATGTTAGCTTTTTTGGATGAAATTACCGGATCAAAAGTCATTTGGCTCTTTTTTGGCATGACGGCAATGTTTATTTCCGCTGTCCTGTTTACAATCAAATCCGACACCGGAGATAAAAAGACAACCACAAGCGGTATACTATGCGCGTTTTTTGCTGCCTTCTGTTTTGGTATCACTGCATTTATTAATAAAATAATTACAAATCAAGGATTTATTTACAGCCAATTATTATTTCACTCGTTGTCAGTTGTTGTTTCAGCTGCCATAATCTTTGTTATTCAAACCCGAAAACCAAAAGAAATAGTACGTCTTTCACGCGACAACCTGCTACCGGTCATGTCAGGCATCATGTTTCTCGCAGGCACTATTCTCAGTATATTTTCATATACCATGATTGCCGGAGCTGTTTCCTGGAGTATAACACAGCTAAACGCTGTTTGGACGATACTTATCGGGATTTTTATCTTTAAAGAAGTAAGTTTCAAAAAACATTGGCTGCGCATCCTAATCGGTTTCGTTTTTGCCTTAGTCGCCATAGTCTTTTTACTGAGGGCTTTGTGATTTTTTAGAAACAATGATATTGTTCGTTTTTTTTAAAGACAGCAAAATATTCGGTAGAACAAAGCTATGATTTCAAAAGTTTGATTACTTTTGGAACGTAATAAACATTTAAGAACATGAAGTATATTGATGAATATAAGCTATTTAAGAGCTTAATTAACTATTCGGAAAGTCAAATAACGGTTTCGGATTTGTGTGAGATACGTAATTTTTCTTTTAAATCGAATAATTGTGGCATCCTTCCGGATGGTTCGAAAGATGAGTCGCTTAACGGTTACGACTTAAAATATGAAACCGGAATAATGTATAAAATGCTTGATATTCACGATATTGATGTGAAGGAAAATCTCTCTTTCCGGTACCATATCTTTTCGCCCGTTGGAGTGGAAAAAGCCGAAAAAATTGTGTTGATGTTTCATGGATTCAACGAAAAAGATTGGTACAAATACTTGCCATGGGCGCGATATATTGTACAAAAAACAGGTAAATCTGTGGTATTGTTTCCCATTGCTTTTCACATGAATCGTGCGCCACAGGAATGGAGCGATACGCGGCAGATGTATAAGGTAAGTAACCGGCGTAAGGAATTGTTTCCGGATATTATACATTCGTCGCTGTCCAATGCCGCCATAAGTACCCGTTTACATACCAAACCGCAACGTTTTTTATGGTCGGGCATTCAGACTTATTACGATGTAATTCAATTCATTGACGATTATAAGTCGGGGCATCATCCGTTTATCTCGCCGAATGCTGAAGTGGATTTGTTTGCCTATTCCATTGGCGCGTTTCTGGCGGAAGTATTGATAATGACTAATCATCAAAATTATTTCGACCAATCTAAATTTGTCATGTTTTGCGGAGGGCCTGTATTCAACAGGTTATCGCCTGTCTCGAAATTTATACTTGACAGTCAAGCAAATGTGGTACTCTATTCATATATTGTCGAACATTTGGACAGCCATATCAAGAATAATGCTAAGTTGAGACGTTATTTATGTGATAGTCCTGAAGGCATAAGTTTCCGGAGCATGTTGAATTACGGCATAATGAGTGATTTGAGGGAAGAACGGTTGCGTGCCATCACTCAACGATTGCTGGCCATAACCTTGAAACAAGATACGGTTGTGCCCCCCTATGAAGTTGCCAATACACTGCAAGGCAAATACAGGGATATCCCTGTGAGGGTTGATATTTGTGACTTGCCTTATCCCTACAAACATGAAGACCCTTTTCCGGCTTTAGAAAAGTATGAAGATGAGGTTGATGCGGGGTTCAAACGTGTGTTTGAGCCGGTAGGTAAATTTTTGGATGACAGATTAACGAGGGATTTCTGAAAATTCTACAATGCGTTAGGGTAAGTCAGCGAGGGCAAGGCATGCCATCAAAAAGACAGGGTGGCAAGGCATGCCATCAATAAGACAGGGTGGCAAGGTATGCCATCAATAAAACAAAGGGGCAAGATATGTCATCAATAAGCCAGAGAGGCAAGGCATGCCTTGCCCCTACATAAGCATCAATAGAAACCCTCATTTATTTTTTTGACGCTGCGGCTTTTTTGGCTTTTAAGTCTGCGGCTCGCTGGGCTTCTTTTTCTTTTTGGCGCAGTTTGTTGAGGCGTTCTTTTTCCTTTTGGTCTTTTTTGCGTTGTCGTTCGCGCTCCTTAGCTTCTTTGGCCTTTTGAGCCTGTAATTTTTTGCGGTCTTTTTCCTGCTGCTTTTTCAGGGCGGCGGCTTCTTTGCGTTTTTGGTCTAATGTCTTGGTCTCTTCTTCTTTACGGAGTTTTTCTTCTTCGTCGGATTGCTTTCGTTGCTCCAGGAGGTAGTCGAGGGTTATTTCTTTGGGTCTGGGGCGGATGGTGAGGGTGTCGGGGGGGGAGGCATTGGCTTCTTCGGTTTTGTTAAAATCGTTAAGGTCATTAAGGTCATTAAAGTCATTAAGGTCGTTAAGGTCTTTTTGAGCTTCAAAATCATCAAGAGCTTCAAGATCATTAAGGTCATTATTGTCGTTAAAATCATCAAGATCATCAGGGATTATTACAATATCTTCATTTTCATTATCCTGATCAATAAGGTCGATGGCTTGTTCGATAAGTTTGTCTTCGGCTTCACCCAGCATTTCGTTGTCACTCATTTGGATTCTCCAGCGGGCAATCAGGGCTGCGGCATTTTCTCCATAATTTTCGACAAAAAAGGTCATGTATTCTTCGAGGGTCTTACCGTGCATTAAGGTATAGGCATTGGCGACGGAAATCGGGATAAAGGAAACGGAATGGTCGAACGAAGCTGCATATCCATCGGGTGCATAAATCATTTTAACATAATCTAATATCTCGTCTATGTGATTGAATCCCGTGATGGTCATAATGGTAATTGAAGCAACTTCTTCAAATTGCATGTCGAAAGTCTTGATGTCGAAATTGGCGAAGTTGAATGCGGCGACAGCGTATAAAAGCTGATTACGGTATATGCTTCCTGTTTGGTAGATTAACATCATCTGATGAGGCGATGCAGGCTCATGGGTAAAGACAAGCGCCGAATCAGCCGCAGAAAGCGTACCATCGCCCCGCAATCCGAAGCGCAGATTCCACGACATGCCCTTGAAATCGCCCGCTACCAATTCGCGTCCGCGCAGCAAGCCTTTTAACATCTCGTTTGCCAATTCTGTCACGTCGGCACGCGGATATTTTTCAACCAATAACGATAACGCTTCTTTAAAACTCTCTGCATCGCCTGCCTGTACGTATGTCAATGCGTTCAGAAACATGAATTTAGGAATCAGAACGGATAGCGGATAGGTGTTGCTGAAATGTTCGTAGTTTCGGCGTACGGCCGATGTATCGCCTGTCAGGTAATGGTTGTATGTGGCTTCGTAGGTCGAGTCCTGTACGCTATCCATCATGCGGATATTGTATTCGTAGTTCGGGTCGGCTATCGCAACGGCGTAATCGCTTTCGGGAAATGTGCTGATTAGCTTCGACTTGTATTTCTCGCGTAACAAGTCGTCTTTATAGCGGAGCGCCATCAGGAAAGCATGGTAATAGCAATCCATCCGGTATTTATTTTCGGGAAAACGACGTTCGAGTTCTTCGAATGTTTCAACAGATAAATCCATGTTTTCCAACTTATCCTTATATATCATGCCCATATTAAACAGTCCGTCGGCGATTATCACATTGGATGCTTCAAGGTCGTCGTCTTCAAATGGAATCTGCTGCAGATAGTATTCGCGCGATTTCGGGTCTGAGGCCAGCGAATCCATCAGCATTTGCAATGAATCGATCGCATATACAGGCATTCCAAATTCATCCAACTGTAACGAATCCGAAACAGCCACATCGCCGCCAAGGAGGGGGTCAATCATACTCATCACTTTGTTACGCCGTCGCCAGTTATCTTCCAACGTGCGTTTTCCCCATGTAGTCTGGAACTGTGTTTTTCCCTGGGCTACAACCATGCTGTTATAAAAGTAAAATGAGCTTTCGCCTCCGCCTGTCGGCAACATCACCGGAGTAACTCCCATGCCCGGTCGTTGGGTTATTCCACTTCCGTACGAGCCTTGTTCGGCTAAATACCGCTCTCTTTCTACTGCTTTTTCCTCTTCTTCTTCCTTTTTCTTCAGGTCTTCAATCATTTTATCGATCAACGCATACAGTTCCGTTTCAGGCATTTTGGCCAAGACCTGCAAACTGTCCTGCAAGTGAACAGCCTCGACATGCACCACCAGTTCGTCCAATACGGCCGACAGGCGTGATACACGTTCGTAGTCCTTGTATTCTTTCTGTATCCCTGCCATGGCGCCGCTGAAACAAGGCTGGGCATTCACATAATCTTTTTGCGTAAAATAAATATCGCCCAATCGGATTTGACAAATCGCCTTATCCAGACCGTTCTGCACGCTTTTTTCAATGCCTAAAGCATAATTTTCGATGGCTTTGACGGTATCCTGACGGTTCATGTAAACGTTTCCGATGGCATAATAGACCTGGTCGAGGTAATTCTTGTTTTTGGGACTTTTGGTCATACGGTTCAGCATCTTTATAACCTGCTGTTCGTTGCCTCCCGGTATGACCTCCGTCTGACGGATGCGGGCGGCAAATTCGAGTTCGTAGGGGGGATTGGAAGCCGCGACCTTACCAAATATGCGGTAGGCTTCGTCTTTTTGTCCCAGGTTGATATAAATCTGTCCCAGGAGATAGCGCATACGTGTACGCTGCAGTTTTTTCGTTTCCGTTTTGATGGCTTTTTGCAGATAGGGGACAGACTGCTCAAATTCACCGCTTTTTATCAGGTAATCAGCATAGAAACGGTCGTATTGTTTACGGTTGGTGTCGGGGAAACCGTTTTGTTCGAGGTTGTCTAAGATCGTCCCGGCTTCATGCAGCCAGTTCATTTCTGCATAACAGCGTGCCTGCCACATACGTGCTTCGGCAACTATTTCTTTGTCATCGCCGTAATGCCTTGTGATATAGGAAAATGTGGCTGATGCTTGCAGGAAATCGGCATTGTAGAATTGTCCTTGTGCAACGAGCATCCAGCAATGTTTCAGAAACGGATTGTATTCGTTTTTTTCCTGCATGGCCACTAATTTGGGATTGTTTTGCCAACCGGCTATGCGAGGTGGTTTTTTCTGGATCGAATGTTGTTTGATGGCTTTGTTGCCTTTTTCGATGGCACGATCGAACGAGCCGCCTGTTTCCTTTTTATCTTTCGGTTGAGCGCTGATAGGAAACATCAGGATTTGTTCCGTATAATTTTCCTTGTAGGCGCTATGCAGCGAAGCCAATTGTTCGTCGAAAGATGTTTTTCCGTTAAAATACGTATTATAACGCGCCGTAAAAGCATGATAACGCCGGTTCGCACTTGTGTTTTTTTGCGTACTGCACGCATACAACAAAAGCCCGACAACCAAAAACACGAAATAAAAACGTTTTTTCACCTGCCTTTAGAGTTTCTATGTGAAGCAATAACTCTTTTTTTTGAAAAATATTGTTTTTTGGCTCCGGATATTTTTATATAAGAAATTCAAATATATTTAAAATATATTGTATTTTTGTGCGATATTTCAAGTATATTTAAAATAAACAAACATGAAACAAGCAGGTATCATCAAGCAAAGAGCTGTATATCTATCTCGCATCAAGCCATTTATAAGAAAATCGCTTGTCAAAGTAATGACAGGGCACAGGCGTGTTGGGAAAAGTTACATCCTGTACCAACTCATGGCATTGATACAGCAGGAAGAACCCGATGCCAATATTATTTATATCAATAAAGAAGATATTAATTTTATCGACATAAAAACATTTCAGGAACTAAACGATTATATTGTATCCAAAACATTGACAGGGAGGATGAATTATATTTTTATCGATGAAATACAGGAAATACAGAATTTCAGGATAGCAATCCGTTCGCTTGCACTTGACGCAAATAATGACATCTATATTACAGGCAGCAATTCTGAGGTTTTTTCGAGCGATTTAGCAAACGAACTCGGCGGACGGTATATTGAGTTTGTGATACACAGTCTGTCGTATCAGGAGTTTTTAGATTTTCATGGTTTTGAGAATAACGAAGCGGTGCTCGAAAAATATATTCACTATGGCGGATTACCATATTTGATACACCTCCCCATGGAAGATGAAGCCGTTGTTATGGAATACATCAAAAGCATCTACGCCACCATTGTGTTGAAAGATGTTGTTCAGAGAAAAAATCTAAGAAACACAATTTTTCTAGAACAACTCATCCTGTTTCTTGCCGGAAATGTCGGAAATCTGTTTTCATCCAAAAGTATCAGCGATTTTTTGAAAGGTCAGAAGATAGATATTTCCCAATATGTTGTAGACGAATATTCAACGGCGCTTGCAGATGCTTTTATGGTTAGTCGGGTAAAAAGGTATGATATTGCAGGAAAAAAACTCTTCGAAAGAGGAGAAAAGTATTATTTCGAAAATTTAGGAATACGCAATGTTATAGCAGGTTACAAACGACAAGACAGAGCGCGGCGGTTTGAAAATCTTGTATATAATCATCTGATATATTGCGGATACGATGTAAAAATAGGCGCTTTAGGATTAGACGAAATTGATTTCGTCTGCCGGAAGAACGGCGAAACAATTTACGTACAAGTTGCCATCGAACTAACACAAACAGAAACAATTGAAAGAGAATTTGGCAACCTCCTCCGCATAAAAGACAACTACCCAAAAATCATTGTAACGGGAGAGCAATCGTTTGAAAACACTTTTGAGGGCATCCGTCACATCTACATCAGGGATTTCCTGTCTTCTATTTAACTTGTATTTTCTCTACCTGCCGGACAATTTTGCCGTCGTCGGTCAAGCCCTCAATTACGACAGAATAAGAAGACGGTTCATCGGCTGTGTAGAACCCGAATGATGCTACTCCGTCGCTGTTTGTCTGAACAACAGGCTGCCAATGGATGGTAGTGCGCAGGTCTGAATTGCCCGTATTACGTTTTTCGGGCGTATCGTATTTCGGCGCATAAAATTCTACCGGTTGTTGATAGCCCAAAGGCATGATATTCTTTATGTGGTAGTTCGGTCGCATTGGCTCGTCATCTTTTGAACCGATATCGGTATAAATCACGATAGCTCCACCCGCGCCACCAAAAGGATTGAAATCTTTCAATGCATCAACGTGCGTTACTATACTTACGGGCAAATCCTGTAGATCATCCAATTCCCATTTGACATTGTCCACCACAACGGTTGGTGGAATAGGGTTCAAGAAACTACTCATACCGGCGCCGCGAAATAAAATCAAAGGCGGATCAAAGTAGCCGTTCTTTATAACCTGTACACCCGGAATTGTCTGCAAAACAGCATATATATCTATCGGATTGTAGGATTTAATGTCTTCCTTTGTAATGATATGATTCACAAAATAATCCTCATAATAGACTGATTCCCTGGTCTGTATTCTTGGAGCCATAACAGTTACTTCCGGCAGATCATACACACGCATGCCATTTTCGGAAATATACATCATGTCGGCTTTATTGACATATTTTGCAAAAAGATTTCTGTCAATATCAGCCGCAGGAACAACGGATAACGTCCTTTCGGGAAATGTATAGTCGTCAATCGTCACTTCCGAACTTGTCATACCCCTTCGTTGTACGGCATGTACGATAAATTCAGTACTGTCGGGAAATTCGCCGCCATAAAAATAGAAACGACCGTCACGGTCTGTTTTTACGCTGTCAAAATAACCATATTCAGACGACAACACGTTCACATCAATGTCTTTAACAGGATTGCCAAGTAACAAACTTTGTACCGTCCCTGAGATGATCTGACCCGTTTCAATGGGGATTGTCGGCTGAGTTATACGACCTTGCACCAATTCTGCCATGTTGTAGCGTCGCCAACCTTGTGTAAGCATCAGCAAATCCAAGTCTCGTGCTGAGGAAGGAGCATCCCGGAAATAACAGGCCGGATTTTCAATATTTCCGCGTAAGTCGGACGTGAGCAAAAGATGTGTCAGTATATTGGATGTGGAATCGGGCGACACTTCGCTATCGGAAGTTACCGCGACCGAAAAACTGCCTGACAGCGGCTCACCGTCTCTATCGGTTATGGAAACAAGATTGTTTACTAAAGAACGACGGACAAAGTTTTCCTGATCCTGCCGGTAAGCTACCTGCGCCTGATCATTCGGATTGTTGTTAAAAACCAAACGTTCACTTATCATGTTTAACCCTGCATCAAACAGTATCAAATGCAAAACGCCCGCAGGGAATTGATCCGGTTGGATGTAAATGTTTTGTCCATGATTCCATTGAACAAGAAAATGCGCCTGTCCACGCGTGTGGGCAAACAGGTAAAGTTCATCGCTTTGTGTGGCATTTGCCGGTTGTAGCGTAGATACATAAATTCTGTTTTCCAGCGGATTGACGGCAAGCGAATAACCTCGTTCGACAGCCGCAGGCAGATCAAAACGTTTCGATTGTCCTTTGTTGTTTTCGCAAACCGCATAATAGGTTTTCCCTTTTTCGGCAGTGAAACTAAAATGTCCCATACCAAGATGTTCCGAGCTGAAGTTTAAAATTTCAACACCATCCCGGTCATACAATACGCCGGATATCTCCGTCGCCTGACCATTGGATTTCATCGCCTTGAAAGCTACTTTGCCAAAGGCGCCCGACATAATAGAACCGCCTTCGGGATAAAAGGAAACGTCGAAATCATCATCGGTCATCGGAATCCGGATAAATTGGCGATAAGGATTAGTGAATACAGTGGCATCCAATAGAATGGTTCTTTGTCGCGAAGCACCCGGCAAATCAAAATTGAAACTTACCGAACCGTCATCATCAACCTTTATGTCCATTTCTCTTCCGTTATTCACTTTTACCTTGACGGATTTGGGAATAAGCGGCACATCAGAACTGACTTGCGAAAAACGGAACGTGGCATATACACGAACCCTGTCCTGTCCGCCGGATTCTAAAACAAATTTGGATTCAGTATGCACGGCATACGCTTGAGGATCGCCTATACGGATGGATTTTGTACAGAAATACTCCTCGTCCAAATTACGCATGTAAGCGGTATGGGCGCGTATCGTGTAGTCGCCTTCGGGCGAATCAGCCGGAATGAACAAATGACCGTGATACGTTCCTTTATCCTGAAGTATTTTGACAAGGGCAACCACCGTATCCAACGGATTGATCAACTCCACATAAACATACCGGCTTGCCGTTGCAGGTGCATGGGTTGCCGCATCAGCCAGATGTGCCCTGAACCATATTCGTTCGCCCGACAGATAATAAGGCTTGTCGGTATGCAAATAAATTTTTTCCTGCGGAAATGCTTCTAATTGCGCAGTTAAGTTTTCTTCGACTTGATCATAAAAACTGAGAGGTGGTAAGTCAGCAAGACTGAAAGAATTATTCGGATTGGTGTCGTTATATTCAACAGGCAGCATTGATGATAATGCAGTGAGCGAGTTATCATACTCACGTATCCGCAAAAGACCGCTATAAGTCCCATCCGCAAAAACTGTAATCTGCGATGGTAAGATCCCCCATGCCACCGGCCCGCCTTTTCTTACATTTGTAGCCAAACCGTCTGTAACGAAACCACCTATGCCTGATATATATGCAGGTTCATCATAAAAAATGTTGTTTCGATAAAGTTCCGAAATCATCTTATTTGTGACGGGCTTGGAATAACACAGCAAATATAAAGGATTATTAATATCGAACAATGCACCCTCCTTACCAATCGTTACCATATCTTCTAAGCGGACAGGTAAAAGTTTGCCATCATTCGTCTCTGTATTTTGATCTGCCAAAACAAATCCTTCTTCCCGGATTTGCTTCCTGTAAAGCGCCCTTAAAAAACGATTAAGCGAAACAGCATATACTTCCTGCCTTTTTTTTGCCCACTGTGCTTCCTCCCGACTGTTTCGGGGAATGAGTTCATCGAATGAAGACATTCCATATAACTCAGTCTCATTCGTTTGATAATTATGCTCAAAACGCTGAAGTACGTACCGGATATGGTATCCGGTATGGCGATTGATGATTTCAATAGGCTCTCTGCACGACGCCTTCAAAATGTTGCCGCTTTTGTAAAAATAGATTTTTTCGGGACTGAGCACTTCCATTCCGTTTTTCGATGGTTTTTCTCCCAATATTCTGCGCCAAAACAAATCAACATCGCTTTTTTTGTAAGTTTTGGCTGCTCTGACAGTAACTTCCTCCAATTCGTTTATTTCCAATGCAACATCGAATTGATGAGCATCTTGTGGTATTTCAACTTTATGAAATACAGACTGATAGCTGACATGTGAAACTACTATTTCGAAACTCCCCCGTCCCGGAACAGTAAACGAATAATTTCCCGATATATCGGACGCAGTTCCAATGGTTGTATTGGCAACAAAAATCGAAGCGCCCGCTACCGGCGTTCCGTCAGCTGCATCGGTTATTTGGCCTGTTACAACCTGTTGCGCCATCAATACAGGAGCAATGATAACAAACAAACAGATGTAAATATGTTTCCAATTGTTTATCATAGTGTTCTGTGTTTGTGATTTTATTTTAATTTTTCTATCAATTCCGTTTTTACCAATTCCCACGCCTTTAACTGATTATATTCAACTTCGGGTTTCAGTACCGAAAAAATATCTTCGGTAAATTCGTTGTCAGTCAATTTTTGTTCCATATTGTGCAGAAATTGCTTTTGAGTGGGTTGTCGCATTTTTTCGTTTTCGTAATATAATTTATTGCAATACAGAAGTTTATTTTTATTTATTTCCAAATGAGTAAATGCCCAATACAGATCGAACAAATCGCGCCCCTTTTTTCTACCGTACAACGCTTTAAGTTTCGAACCAAGCAATTCATCAATTTTGTAAGTCGTAACATGGCAATCTCCTGAAAACCACTCGTTTTTCACATTAAACGGTATTTCCTGTAACCCGAGAATATTCAAATGCTCGCGGGTATTAATTTCGATTTTCAATCGCATATTCACAATCGGCGGTATTTCGGTATCAAATCGGTAAATCATTGTATTGTTGTGAATATGCTGTTTTACAGTACGTTTTGTGCCGAGAAACGACAGTTTTTCGCGTATTCGTTTCAAGACAGGGTTAATTGGTTCGCGATTAATCTGTATCAAATCAATGTCTTCGCTATACCGGATTTGCGGCTGAATAAACAACTTATGCAATGCTGTTCCTCCTCTGATAACCAATGATTTTCGCAATAAATCGTCAGAAAAAATTTCCACAATTGAGCGGGAAAGGACTAAATCCTGCTCAATGTAAGAAGGACTTTTCCAAGAGTGTTCTCGTTCCCAATCTTTTATGTTCAGTATCGGTATCATAAGTCGGTTTCAATTTGCATATTAATAATAATTTTCCATTTTTCGGCTATTTCGCCATTTTTCGGCTTTTTTATCGAAAGCGGGACAGGAAATACTTTTCTGTTTTCCAATATTTTAAACAACACATTTGTTAATTTTTCATTTTCAATAATTCTGTCTAAAATAAATCCTAAACGCTGAATAGCAGCAGTTTCCTGCGTTTCAGCAATGCGTTTTAAAGCAGCAGGTTTCATTACTTCGTACAATTCCTGCAAAATCGTTGCCACACGGTTTATGCCAAATTTTGAAGAATAAACCACCAAGTCAAAAGCCGTCAGTTCCGGAGAAGAAACATTGATATATCCTGTTCGCGTTTTCATTTGCACAATGCCTGACTGTTCCCACGATTTTTTAGAAACAAAGAAAAGTTTCATTTTTTTATTGATAATACTTCGCGGCGCAGGCGTTTGTGAAATAACAAAATCAACCATTGGTTTTTGATGTGCAGCGCCGTGCAATGCAGCCGCAGAGAGTAAAGATACATAATAGGGTTTGTTTAAATGTTTCATCAACGAATCTACAAACAAATCAAACGGTAATATTCCACCTGCAGAATTTTCAGGTGTAAGAATACTATAAAACCCCTTGCGTATCTGAAAAATACGTTTTTTCCTTGAATAATACAATAATTGCAATGAAATTGCCGTATCAGACAATGAAAACTGCTTACTTATTTCTTCGTAAGTAAATGTATATTTCCCGTGTTCTAAATATCTATTAAACAGCAGATTCCAATCGTTGTAATTCGCATTATCCATTTAGTTCAAATTTTCTATCCTATATAAATTTTATATAGAACTGCAAATTTAAACATTTATTGTTTATCTGCTAAATTTTCGTTTCTTTTTTCTTTGCGATTTTCAAATCAAAATATTTCGTGCGAACTGCACGCAGGTTCTGGTTTCTTTGACCTGGTCAGACCATGGGTTGATGGCGTATTCGAGTTCGATGTCGACGTAAATAGGCCAGCCTTCTTTTTTTAGCAATAACAATACTTCGGCCAAAGGTGTTTCGCCTTGACCCCATACTACTTCTTTATTGGCGGGATCGGTTTGAGGGCCTGTTTTGTCTTTGAAATGCAGGCTGAAAATGCGGTTATGGTATTTACGGATAAAATCACACGGGTTCAAACCGGTGGTGCCGTAATAGTGGCCGACGTCGAAGTTGAGCATTACTGACGGAGAAATGGCAAGGTACTGATCAATGTCGAAAGATGGATCTGCAAACTGGGCGTGGTTGTGAATAATGGTATACATACTGTGTTTTTCGGAATAAACAGCCATTTTTTTGATCCATTCATCGTTGATTTCTTCACTGACGCCTTGAGCGCCCATTGCTTTGGCAGCGCGGAAAGCATAATCGATCTCTTCATTCGACCATCTGCCCGGCGTAAATTTCACAATGTGCACCTCAACGCCGCCGTCGTCGAATATTTTTTTAGCAGCAGCTACTTTTTCGGGCGTGACAGCTATGCGCCATGCTTTCAGATCAGCATTGTATTTCTCTACCAGCGCTTGCTGTTCGGGAGTGGGGCGGCGACGTCCGTTGTCGTCGACCTGTTGAGTAGCAGGATCAAAGCGGGGCATCTGAGGAGCACCGAGAAATGCCTCAAGGTCGGGGCCGCTCCTGAACTCGATCGAATTGATACCGGATTCGCGGCAGTACTTCACACAATTTTCGATACCTGCCGGCATATTTCGATAACTGTACGTCGTACATCCGATTTGTACGCCGCCAAATTTGGATCCGAAATCATAGTAACCGGGGAATGTCGGAACAGCCGGCGAGGTCTGACAGGATGTGATTGCCGGAGCTAAAGAGGCAGCAGCAAGCGCTGTGGCTGAACTGCTTAAAAAACTACGTCTTGATAATTTATTGTTCATAACTGTATGGATTTAATTTAAAAAGGACTTCTTTTAAAAATCAGTTTTGGTTTTTCAAAAAGTCGAAATCCTGTAAAACCGTTTGAAAACCTTTTTTTGAAATCAGTTGAAAATTTATTCGGTAGTGATAGCCAAAAACACCAGCGGTGCATTTCCACGCTTTTGCAGGCTGAAAGTTGAATTTTTCGGACAATAAAAAGTATTGTCTGTGTTGATTTGAGCCTGCATACCATCCAACGTGACGTTAGCCTCTCCTTCGATCACATAAATAGCTACCTGCCCGCGGTCGTTCGTGTTTTGACGGTTGTAAATTTTGCTGTTATCCGTCATTCGTTCTATCATCACCTGAAAATTGGCGGCAAAATTTTTGTCAAGCAGACATACGCTTGCCGGTTCAGCTGTCCGAAGCCATGTTGGGTTTTTTGTAAGAAAAGAGTAACAATCATCCAAGGTATAAGGCCGGCCGGTAATGTATGGCTTATCAACAGCTCTGAGCGTTTCGCGTTTTATCACAAGATATTTAACTGTATCCACTTCGTTGGTGCGTTGGATATTATGTGATGTGCCGCTTGGCGTATAGGCAAAATCACCGGTATTCATTAATCGTTCTTCATTATTTATATGAAACCTGACCGGCCCTTTGATCACGTAGAACGACTCATCTTCATGATGCGTATGAGGCGTATGTGTCTGAATACCATTATATACACACGACATTTTGACGGTCAGTGTATCACCCATTCCTCTCGGAATATAATAATGCGCCCAGCCATTCTGATTCTTACTCACCCGCTCTATGCCGAACCGATCAATATAGGTCTCGATCTCACCGGGAATTGCCCGTCTGACCTCCTGTGCAAAAACATTCATTGTGACAAAAATCAATGCAGTAACAATCCATGTTTTTGTAATATGTTTGTTCATAACAATTTGATATTTAGTTATAACCATGCAAAACTGTAAAAGAGCGCCGGAATAGTTCCGACGCTCCTTTCTCAATCTGTCAAACTTTTGGTTCCCAGCCTCTTTCGTATTCGCGTGCCCAATATTGTGCTTGAATTCCGGGATTCAGGATATGTCCGTTTGTTGGATCAATATTCAATGTTTGTCCCGATCGCCACGCAATGTTTCCTAACTGAACAAGCAATGTGCTGCGATAGCCTATTTCCGATTCGCATGTAGGTTTTTTGTTTTCGCGTATGCTATTAAGGAAGTTGGCAATGTGCATCTGGTCGAGTCTTTCGCCGGAGCCGCTCACAGGGTTGGTCGTATCTGTGATATCCGTTCCATCCCTGTTTTCTTTGATCTTTTCGCCTCTGTTGCTGTAAACGGTGTACGAATTTCCGCCCGGGTTAACGATTGTGCCGTTGGTGCCGTAGAATATTACGCCGCGGTCAGCGCCTTCCACACGGTAGTTGTTACAGCTGCGACTTTCCCATAAAATCATTTTTTTCTCGGGGAAAGCCATGGATATGGTTTGTGTGTCGGGTGTTTCCCACTCATCATCGTACGCATAGCGGCCTCCGACAGAGGCAACCTGTACAGGAAACTCCACGCCTAATCCCCAACGTGCCACATCTACTTCGTGTGTACCGTTGTTGAGCGCTTCGCCTGTGCCCCAATGCCACTTCCAATGCCAGTCGTAGTGTACATATCCTTCCATATACGGACGGCGGGGAGCCGGGCCTTGCCACAATTCCCAATCGAGCCACGAAGGTACCGCTCCGGGTTTGTAGGTCGATGCCGTGCGTCGGTTGGTGTACCATGTTTTTGCCATATACACATTGCCGATTAAACCGGAACGTATATCGGCCATCAATTGGATCAGACCGGAGCCTGACCGGCGTTGAGCGCCCATTTGAACGACGCGGTTGTATTTGCGGGCGGCCTCTACCAGCAATTCACCTTCGCGGGGATTATGGCTGATCGGTTTTTCCACATACACGTGTTTGCCCATAGTGCAACCGATGATGGCTGCCGGTGCATGCCAGTGGTCGGGGGTGGCAATAAAGAGCGCATCAACGCCCTTGTCTTCCAACGCTTTCCGAAAATCTTTTTCGGCTTTGGGTTTTGGCGCCCCTGTCTGGGCAACGGTGTCGATGGTCTTCGCCATTGCACGTTCGTCCACATCGCAGATATAAGCTACCTCGCAGTTGGGTTGCTGGGCGAAAAGCCGCGCCATGCCGTTACCACGACTGTTAACGCCTGCTACGGCTACTACAATTTTTTTGCCGGGCTGGCCATTCGCAAATACCGTTGGCACTGCAAAACCTGAAATACCCGACATGCCAAGACCGGCTGCTGCCAATCCGGCACTTTTAATAAAATCTCTTCTAACCATGATTTTTAAGTTTAATAAATTTTAATTACAATTTTCTGATTTTGATGTTACGAAACGACACCACATCGCCGTGATCCTGAAGCAGAATAGGCGATTGGACAGGGGTTGCCCATTGTTCGTTGTCGGCGAATTTACTTTTGGCTTTCAGCGCTTTGAAAGCCGCGCTGCCACGTTCGTATTCGACAATCTTTTTGCCGTTGAGCCAGTGTTCCACATGGCTGCCTTTCGAGATGATGCGTGCAGTGTTCCATTCGCCTATCGGTTTGTCCTGTTTGTCTTTCGCCGGAGCGATCACATCGTACAAGCCGCCTTGCAACCGGGTGCCCGGTTCGCCCAACTTGGCATCGGGGTGGTTTTCGTCGTCGAGCACCTGGTATTCGCAACCCAAGTTGGTGCCCGGCAGAATAAAGTACTTGATGCCGCTGTTAGTGCCCTTGGGAAACTTGAATTCGATCGACAGTTCAAAATCAGAGAATTCTTCTGTGGTGATGATGTCGCCTCCCCGGCCTGCCGGATCGGTGGTTAACACGCCATTTTCAATTACCCATCCCTTCTCGGGGAAAGGTCTGTCTGCACGGTAACTTTTCCATCCTGTGGATGTTTTCCCGTCGAAAAGCAACTTCCATCCCTGACTGATTTCTGCCTGCGTCAATTGAGGCTGTTGTGCAAAAGCCAATCCTGCACACAGGATGGCTACTAAACTAATGATACCTAATTTTTTCATTGAATGTTTTTTTTATTATTACAAATATAAAGATTAATTATCTGACAAGAGGTTTAATCCCCTTGTCAGATATTAACTCTTAGTTCTTAGTTCTTAACTCTTAACTACCACTGTACATACCCTCTGTTCTGAATAATTTTTCCCGGGTTCTGCTGCATAACCTGCTCATGAATAGGATAAAAAAGTTTATTATCGTCCCAGGTAAATAGTCCGATTTCGTCAAATTGCTGGAGTTCCATACAAGCCCTCGCCCGTCCGGTACGAACTAAGTCGAACCAGCGATGTGCCTCGAAAGCCAATTCCACGCGGCGTTCTTTTTCAATAGCTAACAGTAATGCCTCGTTGTCGGCAAATTCGGCAGCCGTATAATCTCTCAATAAATCGGCAGGAGCATCTGTAATAGCCGGATCGCCCACTGTATTGCGCGCCCGTGTACGGATTTTATTCAGGTAGTCCACTGCTTTGCTTTTATCGCCGCCTGTACGCACCAGCGCTTCGGCATATAAAAGATAAATGTCAGCCAAACGCAAAACAATCCAATTGTTGCCGTTACGGTCGTTACTTAGTGGAATATCATAATATTTACATACATATTTGTCGTTTTGCCATATACCTGCTTTACTTGTCCATCCGTCGCGCATGGAAACATATTTACGCGGATCGCCGTATTCGTAGGCATTCGACATGTTTAATGTAGGCGAATTTGAACCTCCGCCACCTCCACTTGCCAATACGGTCCCGTCGTCGAAACGCGGTGCCCAATTGTTGTTCCACGTACAAGCGGTATTTTCATTCGGAGCGCCTTTTTGGTACTGAATTTCGAATAGAGATTCCACACTGTTTTTTGTGTACAGTGTCATATTATGCGGGCTTGACCACAAATGCTGATAAGTTGGCGCCAGCGTGACTTCAGGATAATTGGCATACAAAGACTCCATTTGCTGAATGGCTTTATTGTAATATTCGTTTCCTTTGTTAAGAGGAAAACCGGCCATAAACATATAAACCTTTGCTAACATGCCAACAGCGCCGGCTTGTATAACACGGCCTTTGTCAGCAGCATCATAACTTCTTGGCAGATTGGCGGCGGCAAAAGTCAGGTCTTCTATTATTAAATTGTATATTTCCTCGAGCGGAGCCCTGACTATTTCGTACGACTCAGCTTGCGAAATAAGTTTATCTACCTTACATACACTTAATAATTGACCATCGTTCGTATATCCCTGGTATACCATATTGAGCACAAAGTAGGCGTATGCCCTTATAAAACGTGCTTCGGCTTCGAATTGCGTACGCAATCTTTCCTGCGCAAATTCAGCGTCAGGATTTTTTGCAAGCACAATGTTACAGCGTAAAATCAACGAATAGCAATTGTTCCACATCCCATTCAAATTACCATTGGTTTCGAGCAATGGCTCTTTAAATTCGTCGATGCCTCTTTCATCAATAGGATTGCCTGCTAACCACGAATATGTAGTGTTGTCGGAGCGTATTTCGCCAAGTGTGGTAAGACCTATATCCCTAAGCCCACGGTATGCTGCTAACACAGCCATATTCATATCTGTCTCATTTGCATAAAATCCTTCCAAATTGAGATCATCTTGAGGATTTAAGTTTAAAAATCCTTCACCACATGATGCTAACATCATGCTGCAAATGACTATAAAAAATACTCTTTTCATATTCTATAATATTATAATATATTAATTAAAAACTAACATTTAAACCGAAAATAATCGTACGCGGTGCCGGATAGCCTGCATAATCGCCTCCTCTTGCACGTGCATTTTGATTGCCAACCTCACTGGAAGATTCAGGATCAAAACCCGTATATTTAGTCCAGGTATACAGATTCTGTCCTGTAACAAAAAACCGCATACTTCTTAAATACAATTTGTTGGCAAGTTTAGAATCTACATCATACGACAGCGAAGCGCTGCGGATACGCAGATAGGAAGCATCTTCTATCCATGCAGAAGACACATCGCGTTGCCATCCGGATGGTACACGTGTGGGGCGGAAATGAATTCCATCACCCGGCTGTTCAGGCGAACGCCAACGGTCAACCTGTTCAACTATGGCGTTGCGATCGCCATGATAAATACCGCACATACGGCGCCATAAACTTAAGATATGCGCCCCTTCCGAAAATGTCATTTGCACATTCAATGAAAAATTCTTGTACGAAAAACTGTTGTTCAATCCACCCGTAAAATTAGGTTGGTTGTTCCCCATAATTTCCTTGTCGGTAGCATCTAATTTTCCGTCGCCATTTACATCCTTGTATCTGCCGTCTCCCACCTTGTCGGTTGGTTGATGCGGATACTTATCCAAATCAGCCTGACTCATAAAAACGCCTTCATAAATATACCCAAAGAAACAGGCTATCGGCGAACCTTCCTGCGTAATATAGGCATTCGTGGCATTGGCAGAACTTTGGTAGACAGGACGTCCGTCGGGCAATTTTAATACTTTGTTTCTGATGAATGATATATTAAAATCGGTCGACCATTTAAACTTGCCGACTAAGTTTTTGGTGTTCAGTACGATTTCCAGCCCTTTGTTTTCTACCTGACCTGCATTTTGCATCTGGCTCGAGTATCCTGTAATTCTGGGCAGTTGTACCGACATCAACAAATCGGAAGATTTGCCATAAAAATATTCTGTTTCTAACCGGATACGGTTATTAATTAAGGAAACATCTATTCCAAAATTCCACTGTGCAGTTCTTTCCCATTTCAAATAATCATTATACATAGCATTGGTAGGAGTTATCACAGTTCTTATCTGTTCGCCGGTCGGATACTGATTGACATCTAAGGTGCCAATAGCAGTAAAGTCACCGATACGATTGTTCCCCACGATACCGTAGCTGGTACGTAATTTCAAATCGTTTAAAATTTCTATATTCTTCAAAAATTCTTCCTGCCCAATACGCCATCCAATAGATGCAGACGGGAAGTTACCCCAGCGGTTATATTTTCCGAAGCGGGACGAACCGTCTCTACGAACGGCAGCCGTCAAAATGTATTTGTTGTCGTATGTATAGTTTGCTCTTGCTAAGTACGAAATCATAGAATTGTCAGGGGAAGACGAAGTGCTCATATTATACATTTGAGTACCTCCCTGTAAAAAATAAATATTGTCGGTCGGTAAATTATGCATTCGTATAACGCTTGAAGATCCGGTACGTCGTGAGACAGAATTCATAAGCAACGCTGTTAAAGCATGTTTTTTGTCAAATGTTTTATTATAAGTCAATTGTTGCTCAACATCCCATTGACGTGTAGTAGATCGATTGTCTTGTGCTTCATTGATACGAGGCGCACGGCTACCATCCAAATCAAGATAGGTTGGCAGAAATCTTACATTATGATTATCCTGTGTAGATCCATACGCAGTGATATTGTAGTTTAAGCCTTCCATTAACTTCAGTTCAGCATAAATTTTACCTGTCCATCCCCATCTGTTTCTGTAACGGTAATAATCGTCGGCTATAGCAAGTGCATTGGCCACGTCGCCCGCTATAATTTCGCGGTTTCTGACCTGCGAACCCCACGAACCATCTTCATTTCTTACCGGATAGATCGGCGGCAGATTCAATGCATACTGTATCGGTGCATCCTTACCGTTGTCCTGTTCACGGCCTCCTCCGAAAAATGCACTCAGGTTAACGCCCACTTCTAAGAATTTGGCCGGCTGTGAAATAATATTGGTGCGGAAGTTAAACCGTTCGTAGTCTGTGCTCCGCACAATCCCTTCCTGATTAAGATAAGAGCCTGAGAAAGAATACCTGGTGTTATCGCTTCCACCGGAGATTGACAGTTCGTATTGTTGTGTCATGGCATTGCGGAAGAGCATATCCTGCCAGTCATTATCAGGCAGGGAGGCTACGGATGCAGGATCGTAAAAATTGTAAGCATAGCCGTATTGTTGCATATTTCCGTCGGGAATCATAAAATTCGTGTTTGCACTTGAATACCTGCTTCGCCGTTCGTTGGAGTCGTAAATCGTATGGGGCGATTTATCGGGGTCGGCCGAAATGACCGGTTGATCAAGCCATGCCTGATTACGTCCATCCATAAACCATTCCACATACTGGTCGCGATTCATCATCTGAACCTTTTTTTCCCTGTGTTGCGTCCCTATTTGAACGTTTAGACTCACTCTTGGTTTACCTACCTGACCTTTTTTTGTGGTGATAATTACTACACCGTTTGATCCTCGTGATCCGTAGATAGATGTAGATGAGGCATCTTTCAATACCTGAATACTCTCGATATCTGATGGGGTAACCAACCTGAATGCGCCACTCTCCATTGCCATACCATCTACTACATAGAGAGGATCGCTTGATTGTGTGATAGAAGCAGTTCCGCGGACACGAACCAAAAGCCCTTCGCCGCCGGGTTGTCCTGTGATTTGCTGTATCTGCACTCCGGCCATCTGTCCGATCAATGCTTCGCCGAAGTTCGATACGGGACGTTCTTTCAGTTTTTCCGGATCTACGGTAGCTACTGCGCCTGTAATATCCGATTTGCGTTGTGTGCCATAACCCACAACTATTACTTCTTCAAGCCCTTGCGCATCTTCGCGCATCACGATGTTAATGGTTCGTTGCGCACCGACAGTCATTTCCTGCGGCAAAAAACCAATATACGAAAACAACAGTACTGCCTGATTGCCGGGCACCTGAACGGAATATCTCCCGTTAATATCGGTAATCGCACCGGTTGTAGTACCTCTTACCTGTATGTTCACACCAATCAGCGGATCGCTGTGTTCGTCGGTAATCGTTCCTGTTACGGTGACGCCTTGCGCCCATACGGTCGCAGTCGTACATAACATAAAAAACAAGGCTAAAAAGCCTGTAAAACATTTTCTCATACAAAATTAAATTAAAGTTTCTAAAAATTTTTTCGTTTGATTAAAGGCTGTCAAAAACAACCTCTTTGTTAATAAAATAGTTACATTTTGCCGGATATCGGAAAAATATCCGGCAGGTCAATAAATCAGGTAATTAAATCTATACATTCTCTCATAGGCGTTGTTTGTATTAATTTGAAAAATAGTTATTTATAAAGTTATTCAGATTCACTCGCCGTTTCATTGTATATTGAAAACGTTGGTTTATAATATACAAAAAAACGGTGCAAATAAAACAATAATTAATGAAATAAAAAAAAAATTTAAAAAAATCTTAAATAATAGTTGTCTATTTTAAACCAACGTTTAATTTAGACAAAATATCGTCTATATAATACAGGCGTTGTTCTATCTCTAAGAAATTGCATTTTTTTCAAAGGTTTTAAATGACATCATGACGCTATCGATGAGGCATAACATAGTTTGTCACATTTCATCCGATTACGAGTATTGTTCTTCTATCTAAGGGTATAGGATTACTTCGTTTCCCGTAATGGTACCTGTAATTGGAACTCCTAATCAAGAATCCTCAAGCGCACCAAAAGTTGAAAGAACTGTTAAAACGCTTAAGCGAAGAAGATAATCCCGTGATAGTTATTGCCAAACTGAAACCCGCTCATTAAATTCAATAAGCGTTAATAAATATTGCTTGTATAACCACCTATTCGCTGTTCGGTAACACCCGGTTCCTGATACTCCCTTTTCCGGTAATAAAGCGTTATAGGGGGATAAACAGGGAGCGTAGCTTTTCTGTTATTTCAAACCTGCATTTTAGTTATACTGATTTGCACATAAAACCATTGTAACTTAAATCTTCATCCAATTCTTTCCAACGAATACCAATATTGTCACATTCAAAATTAGCACGTTGTGAAGGAATAGCATTCCGTAAACGCGGAAAATCGTAAAATTGTTCGCTGTATATTTCGCCTTCGTCTGTTTCGATATATACTGCATTATCATCTGTCCATACGCTAACAATCTTTTTCATAAAAATTATTTTTTAAAAAACGTTTTCCACCTTTCTTGAATAATATCACTGTTTTCTTCAACAATCATTTCAGCCAGCCGTAATTCCTGTTTGCTCAATCCTTTATTTTCAATAAGATTTATCTCGGGCACTACCTGAAATACGGCATATTCTTAAATGGCACTCTTCCCTTTTATTACATGTACATGGACAGGTTCATGGTCATTGCTGAAGAAGACGAAACGCAATCCAAAGAAACTAAAAATAGTTGGCATATCTGTATATTTTATTTACGGCACAAATATAAGGAAAATGTTAATTATGCAACTTCTTTATTTGCTTTTTTATCTCTCCTTAAATCCGCAATTTTTTTTTAAAATATAGCAAAGCGTTGTAAACAAAATCGTTGCAACGCTTTGCGGTTTGAAAAATTTCACCTAATTTAGTGGCGTCAAACAACCAATCGGGTAAAACTTCAAACAATATGACAAAGATAGATTGTTGCTTCGCATTGCAAATGCTCATACTCAATGCTGCAGGATTGCAAATGCTAATGTACAGCACAGTAATTATAACATAATCAATCGCATACAAAACAGAAATTCGCTGTTCAATTATTTATCAACGATTGTAAATCGTAGGGGGAATCCGGCAGGACAGGGGCGTTCTTATTTGCGTTGGGTATTAGCAAGTACGAGCAAATTTGAAAGTAAACTACAACGAAGCAAAGAATAATTCTTTTAAAAAATTGTTTTTACATTTAGAATAGTTATTTTTGCGAAAATTTTAGTTTAGATGAGTACAAAAGAAAAGTTAATAAAACGATTTTTGCGACAACCCAAAGATTTTACATGGGAAGAGTTTATGCGACTTTTCGGCATATTTGGCTTTTCGGTGAATAATAAGGGAAAGACATCCGGCTCGCGCGTATTATTTGAAAAAGATGATATTTCGTATGTCGTACATAAACCACATCCCTCAAATTTCATAAAAGAATGGTCAATGAAAGATGCAATGGAATTTCTAACAGAAAAAGAATTATTAACTAAAAATAATAATAAAGACAATGAACAGACTGAATTATAAAGGCTACTTCGGAACAATCGAATACAGTGAAAGCGATAATTGTTTTTACGGAAAGGTGCTTGGTATGAATCGGGATCGAATTACTTATGAAGGCGAAAACGCAACTGAATTGCTTAATGATTTCAAAGGGGCAATAGATATATATCTTGAACATTGTCAGGCAAAAGGAATAAAACCTGAGAAATCCTGCAACGATATACTTAATATAAGAATATCATCTGACACGCGAAACAAGATTGCAAAATACATTGAAAATCAAGGAATAAGCGTTAATTCTTTTATTCGCGATTCAATTGAAAGAAGATTGGAATCCGTTTAGATAGTAACCTGACTTTTTTCGACAATGCAAAGGCAATACATACTTCAAAAAGCGCAACAGCGGATTTCGCCGCAGCAGATTCAGTTTATCCGTTTGCTGGAGCTTCCTTTTATTGAAATGGAAGACCGTATCAAACAGGAAATGGAAGAGAATCCGGCGCTTGAAGAAGGTTTGGACAGGTCGGCCGACACGTCCGACAACAAAGATTTTGATCCGGCCGACAGCGATCCGGCCGACGATATTAATGCCGACTTTTCTCTCGGCGACTATAGGACAGAAGATGATATCCCTGATTATAAATTGGCCGAAATCAGTAATATGGCCGAACGACGTGAAGAAATGCCTTTTTCATTGGGACCTTCGTTGATTGACTATCTTCTGGAGCAGTTAGGGTTAAGGAAGCTGTCGGAAAGAGACAGGAAAATCGGTGAATATATCATCGGAAATATTGATGACGATGGCTACCTGCGACGTGATTTGCGCGCTATCACCGACGATTTGATTTTCAAGGCAGGCATAGACGTGAAAGAAGAAGATATTATACCCGTACTGTCTATCATTCAGGATTTTGACCCGCCTGGTATTGCCGCCCGCGACCTGCGCGAATGTCTGTTGCTGCAATTGAAAAAAAAGAAACAAACCTCCGAAATCAAATTAGCGACTGCCATTCTTACCTATTGCTTCGACGCCTTTGCAAAAAAACATTATGAAAAAATAATCAACCGCTTTGCGATCGACGAAGACGGTCTGAAAGATATCCTTCCTGTCATCGTATCATTACACCCGAAACCGGGAAGCAGCTGGAGCGGGTCGGTTGATCTGACAATGAATCAGATCACGCCCGATTTCATGGTTGAGGCACATAATGGCGAACTGACAATGACACTCAATCAACGCGGCATACCGGATTTGCATATCAGCCGCGAATATGTCAATATGTTGCAGGATTATATGGGAAATAAGGCCAATCAGACCACAGAGATGCGTGATGCCATCTTTTTTGTCAAACAGAAGTTAGAAGCCGCAGAATGGTTTATCGGCGCAATTCAACAGCGACAGGAAACGCTTCAACGCACAATGGAGGCGATCGTTCTTTTGCAAACGGAATTTTTCCTTACCGGCGACGAATCCAAACTTCGCCCTATGATACTCAAAGATGTAGCCAAACGTTCAGGATACGATATCTCAACGATCTCGCGTGCAAGTAATTGTAAATATGTGCAGACGAATTTCGGCATTTATCCGTTGAAATTCTTCTTTTCCGAATCTGCCCAAAACGAGAGCGGCGAAGAAATAACAACCCGACGGGTCAAACAAATCATGCTCGAAACAATCGCAGCAGAAGACAAGCGGAAACCTGTTACAGACGATATCCTGTCGGCACAATTGAAAGAAAAAGGGTTTGTGGTAGCCCGCCGTACAGTGGCAAAATACCGCGAACAGATGGATATACCTGTTGCACGACTTAGAAAAGAATTATGAAGGCAGCTACTAATCCCAAACTCAGCGTTACGCATGCCCATAGTAGAGACGTGATGCATCACGTCTCTACTTCTGTAGCAAGGCTTGAATTATAGATTATTAGCCGCCTTCCAACAAATATTATTAATTTTAAAAAAACAAGTAAAATGAATTTTCCGGAAGATTTAAAGTACACCAACGACCACGAGTGGATACGGATTGAGGGCGAAACGGCCTGTATCGGTATCACAGATTATGCACAGAGCCAATTAGGCGAAATTGTGTATGTAGATATTACATCTGCAGGCGAAACAATCGGACAGGAAGAAGTCTTTGGCACGATCGAAGCCGTAAAGACTGTTTCCGACCTGTTAATGCCTGTTTCGGGCGAAGTTTTGGAAGTAAACCCACTGCTTGAAGACCAGCCTGAATTAGTGAACCAATCGCCCTATCAGGACGGTTGGTTAGTAAAAGTGAAACCGTCCGACCTCACTGAGTTGGATACGCTGATGTCAGTTACGGCTTATAAGGAGCTTATTAATGAACAGTGAACAATGAATAATGACTTCCCCATTTTGCAAACTATCCCCCTTTGGAGGGGGCAGGGGGAGGTCGTTAGTCAAATAGATTATTAAATAGTATGAAACCATTAATCAGCATTATTATGGGCAGCACCTCCGACCTGCCTGTAATGGAAAAAGCCGCCCTTTTTCTGAACGACATGGAAATTCCGTTTGAGATGAATGCCTTGTCGGCGCATCGTACGCCCGAAGAAGTGGAACGTTTTGCCAAAGGAGCCAAAGAGCGGGGCGTAAAGGTTATTATCGCGGCTGCAGGTATGGCCGCCCATTTGTGCGGTGTGATTGCCTCGATGACTACCCTGCCTGTGATTGGCGTCCCTATTAATTCAACATTAGACGGCATGGACGCGCTGCTTGCCATTGTACAGATGCCTCCGGGTATCCCTGTCGCAACAGTTGGCATCAACGGAGCGCTCAACGCCGCCATACTTTCGGCGCAAATGCTATCATTAAGCGATGAATCGCTGCAAAACCGCCTGAACGACTACAAAGAAAACCTGAAGAAAAAGATTGTAAAAGCCAATGCAGAATTAGCAAACTTAAAGTTCAATTACAAAACCAATTGACGATAGCACGCAGATGACGCAGATAACATGGATTTTCGCAGATAATACAATTTGAAATTTGCGTGAATTTGCCTTTTTTTACATTCTCAATGACACTGTGTTGAAAATCCCCAAAACTCAATGATGGCATTACAGCAGATTTACCGGCGCCGACAGACCTCGGTTGTACGAATCGGGGATACGCCTGTGGGAGGCACGTATCCGATACGCATTCAATCTATGGCGAACGTTTCGACCATGGATACGGATGCCGCTGTTGAACAGACCATACGGATGATTGAAACAGGCGCCGAATATATCCGCTTTACGGCACAAGGCGAGCGCGAAGCGCGTAATCTGGGTAAAATCAGACAGCGGCTCAACGCAAAAGGGTATCGTACCCCATTGGTCGCCGATATACATTTCAATCCCAAGGCGGCGGAAGTTGCGGCTGAATATGTTGAAAAAGTACGCATCAATCCGGGCAATTTTATCCAACAAAGCGGCAACACAGACAAAGATTGGGATGCCGGAATCCGGAAAATCCGTGAGCGTTTTATCCCTTTTCTTACATTGTGCAGGAAACACCGGACGGCTATCCGTATTGGCGTCAATCATGGATCGCTTTCAAACCGTATCATGCAGCGATATGGCGATACGCCCGAAGGCATGGTTGAGTCGTGTATGGAATTTCTCAGGATATGTAAGGAAACGGCTTTTGACGATGTCGTGATTTCGGTCAAGGCTTCCAATACAGTTGTGATGGTAAAGACCGTACGTTTGCTTGTACAGACCATGCAAACCGAAGGGATGCACTATCCGTTGCATCTGGGCGTGACCGAAGCGGGCGATGAGGAAGACGGACGTATCAAAAGCGCTGTCGGGATTGGCGCCCTGTTAATAGACGGGATTGGCGATACGATACGTGTTTCGTTAAGCGAACCGCCTGAAGCGGAACTGCCTGTTGCACGCAAATTGGTTAATTATATCCTTGAACGCGACAATCTTGATTGCGAATCATACCCCATCGCAATGACGACTTCTACAAATAATTTTATGCGACAGGTACGTTCCACTGACAGGATTGGAGGTCAGCATCCTCCTGTTGTAATCTCCGACAGACGGAACGGTGTTTTTTCGGTTGATACCGCGAATCCGCCTGATTTTCTGTATATCGGCGCCGAAACGCATCATCTTCCTGACAATGCCATTCCGGTATTGATTGATATAGACCATTGGCATAACCGGCCGAATACCTATCCCTATTTCTATGCCACAGATTTGGACAAATTGAAAACAAACAAGGCCGCTTTGAAATTCCTTGAATTGACTTGTCCGGAGCCTGATGATGCGCTTTTGGAAATACTCCATAGCGATACGGCTATTGTTGTTGTGCTGAAATATGTACCGGTTTACAGTGTTTTTATGACACGTATGTTTGTAAGTCGCTTAATAATTGCAGGATGTGATGTGCCGCTTATCTTGCGCTGTGATTATCAAGAGGCAGACAGTGAAAGCCTCCAAATCAAAGCCGCTGTTGATTTTGGTGCGCTTTTGATCGATGGAATCGGCAATGGCCTGTTTTTATGTAATGACGAACCGACGCCTTGCCTGACAGACCGTACCATGTTCAGCATCCTGCAAGCCACCCGCCTGCGCATCAGTAAAACCGAATATATTTCTTGCCCGGGCTGCGGACGTACCCTGTACGACCTCCAAACAACCATTGCCCGAATAAAAGAAGCCACCTCACATCTGAAAGGCCTGAAAATCGGCATTATGGGCTGTATAGTCAATGGCCCCGGCGAAATGGCCGACGCCGACTACGGTTATGTAGGAGCAGGACGCGGACGCATCAGCCTGTATAAAGGCAAAGAATGTGTTCAAAAAAATATTCCCGAAGCAGAAGCGGTCGAGCAGTTGGTAGAACTGATTAAGGAGAATGGGGATTGGGGGTCAATAACTGAATAACTGATTAACTGGATAAAGACAGTTATAAACAACTAAAAAAGATAAACGATGAAAAAGATGATTTTAATCATGTCTGCAATGGCATTCATGAGTCTTGGCGTATCAGCTCAGCATGAGTGGGAAGATAAAGGTATTTTCGAAGTTAATCGCGAGCGCATGAGAGCTACTTTTGTGCATTACAAATCATTACAGTTAGCAATGACATACGGGACGGCTACCGACCTGGTAAAATCGCTTAACGGAACATGGAAGTTCAACTATTCGCATACCTCGGCTGAAATGCCAAAGGATTTTTATAAAGAATCGTATGATGCTTCGGGATGGGACAACATAAAGGTTCCGGGGGCATGGGAAATGCAAGGATTCGGTACGCCTATCTATACAAACACCGAATATCCGCACAAAATGGAGCCTCCGTATATCAGGGATGCTTATGGCAATGGAGACCCGGTCGGTTCCTATCGTACGGAATTTACCGTTCCAACGGAATGGAAGAACCGGGAGGTATTTATTAACCTTGGCGGTATTTCGTCGGCTTATTATATTTGGGTAAACGGACAAAAAGCAGGTTATGCAGAAGATACGTTTCTGCCTTCGGAATTTAACATCACGCCTTATATCAAAGGAGGAGTTAATACGCTTGCCCTGCAAGTTCATCGCTGGAGTGACGGATCGTACCTTGAAGATCAGGATGGATGGAGGATGAGCGGTATTTTTCGGGACGTATATATCCATAGTACTCCGAAAGTGTTTATACGTGATTTTGCAATCAGGACAGATTTGGATTCACAATATAAAGATGCCGTATTGACAATCGAGGCTGAGATCAAGAATATGGAAGGCAAGACGGTTTCAGGATATACCGTAGAAGCGCTGTTGCTTGACGGTAGCCGCGAAGTAGCTAAAATAGACAGTAAAACGCCAAAAGTATCCAAGCAGAAAACAGGCGCAGTAATTCTTGCGTCGAACATAGTAAATCCCAAGAAATGGACTTCAGAAACGCCCAATCTGTACACCGTGGTTTTGGCGCTGAAAGACCCCAAAGGCAACGTTGTGGATGCGGTAAATACCCGCATAGGGTTTCGCAAGATAGAGATACGCAATCGTGTATTCTTGTTGAACGGCCAACCTGTAAAAATGAAAGGCGTAAACCGCGCGGCGCACGATTCATTCTACGGCAAGGCCATACCGCGCGAGCGGACTTTGGCCGAAGTGAAGGTAATGAAGGCTAACAACATCAATTCGGTACGTACAGCGCACATGCCTGCTGAGGAATATTTCTATGAACTGTGCGACGAATACGGAATAATGGTTATTGATGAGGCGAACATGGAAACGCATGGTTTCGGATACGGCGAAAACAGTCGTGCACACGATACAGAATGGACGGCGGCACATGTGTCGCGTATCACGCGCCTTATTGAGCGCGACAAAAACCATGCGTGCGTGTTGCAGTGGTCGCTTGGAAACGAAGCCGGCAACGGAGTTAATTTCAGGGCTATGTACCTTGCGGCCAAACAACTCGATCCTTCTCGCCCCGTCCATTATCACTTTGACAACGAGCCGATAAGCAGCGACATATTAGGAGGTGGTATATCACGTAACAGGCAACGTAATCCGTCGGGACGTTATTTGATGCTCGAAGACCTGCAAGATGTGGTAAACAGTTCCGATCCGCGCCCATTTCTTATGAATGAATATGCCCACGCCATGGGTAACGGTATGGGCAACCTTTACGAATACATGGAAATGATTGAAAAACACGATCTGCTAACCGGGGCGATGATTTGGGATTGGAACGACCAAAGTATTGTACGGAACGTTAACGATCACAGCGAGTACGGAATGTTGGTCAAAAACTTTGAAACGGCTCTTGTCGAATGTCGTAAAATCGACGGAATATACCAATGGGTTTATGGGGGAGAATTCGGAGATATGCCCAATGCCGGTAATTTCTCCAACAATGGTATCGTACCGCCCGACTTAAGCGACAATCCTAAATTAACTGAAGTTAGAAAGGTATACCAGGATGTGGATTTTAGAAATCTTGATTTCCGAACAGGAGAGATAGAAGTGTTCAATAAATTTTATTTCAAAGATCTCTCCGAATACAATTTGGTGTGGGAAATATTGAAAGACGGGATGTCTGTAAGCAAAGGCAACTACGGTACGGTTAGTGCAAAACCGCGTGAAACGGTAAAGATATGGTTGCCATTAGCGTCTTTGCAGCCGAAGCCCGAAAAAGAATATATAATAACTGTAGCAATGGTAAACAAACGCCCGAACCTTTGGAGCGATAGCGGAGATGAAGTGGCTTGGGAGCAGTTAACGGCTATTGAATGGAATTATGCAGACAAGATCGATAAGTTCGAACACACGAAGCCTGTTTTCACTGAAATCGACAATCTGTTGACGATTAAAAGCGGCGAATACGATATAATATTCGACAAAACGAAAGGCAAACTCATTGAGGTTCGATTATCGGGCGTCCGGTTAGTGCGTTCCGGCCCTGAACTCAATTTTTGGCGAGCGCCGATAGACAATGATGGCACAGGTCGTAATGCCCGTTATGAGGATGGGCAACTTACTGACGGACGAGGAGGCCGTCTCACACGAACTTGGGATGCAGCCGGATATCCTTCTATGCCCGTGGAAGTGAAGGATTTCAGTTTTTCCGTTTCCGACGGCGTATCGTTTGTTACGATTCATAAATACCTTCGTT
>Ga0082212_10000496_pt1 | contig 57160 bp, 44 predicted proteins | sample TergutNt197P3_FD_71548 | JGI IMG/M metagenome (GOLD analysis project Ga0082212, IMG submission 71548) | Neocapritermes taracua P3 segment gut microbial communities from Petit-Saut dam, French Guiana - Nt197 P3 | ecosystem: Host-associated > Arthropoda: Insects > Digestive system > Gut ...
CCCTTGATGAGTACAAGCTCGATCACGTCGGCTCCTTCAATGGGCTTGACTTCTACGATTTCCTGGATCGTAACCAAATTTCTCATGTCGATACCTCCGTTTTTTGATTCGCCAAAGCATGACTTCTCTTTGGCTGATTCACTGAATAAGAAACGCAAAACGACTCAAAACTCCCGTTTCAAGCCGTTCTGCGAGTTAATTATTTATACCACATGGATTGCGTTCTGTCCAGCAGGAAAGTAATCTAAATGGTAGTTCTCCGTCATCGATGTTGTCGACGTGTTGAGTCAAAGTAAAGATTCGCGGAACTACTGGTATGTGTTGAAAAGCCGCTTGAAAAAAGCTGGAAGCGAAGTCCTTACAAATTGTAAGGGGTTCAAACTGATGGCGCCTGATGGGAAACGCAGGATAACTGATTGTTTAACCAACGACGGCGTTATCGCTCTTGCAAAGAATTTTCCAAGCAAGAAAGCCAATCGATTCATCGAGTGGTTCACTTACAGCGACGACACCATCGACGGCAAGAGCAAGTCAAAGGCATATGCCCTTTTCGACAGCTCATTGCTTGACACAATAGAGATTGGCACCGTAAAAGGATTACAGCAAGTTCACGGCTATCTGTTCGGCGGATTATATGACTTCGCAGGGCAGATACGGACGGTGAACATCGCAAAGGGTAATTTCCAGTTCGCTATGGCGAGGTTTCTGCCAGAGACACTGAAAACTATCGAGCAAATGCCGGAGTCTTCCTTTGAGGAGATCGCCGATAAATACATTGAGATGAACGTCGCGCATCCGTTCGTGGAGGGCAACGGCAGGAGCACCCGAATTTGGCTTGATATGATTCTGAAAAAGCGCCTGAAGCGCAGCGTCGATTGGAGCCGGATTGATAAGAAGGAGTATTTGGCTGCGATGGAAAAGAGCGTCGCAAGCGGGACGCAAATAAAACGCCTATTACAAAACGCCTTGACCGATGGAATCAATGACCGCGAGATGTTCATGAAGGGTATTGACTACTCTTACTACTACGAGCAGGAAAACGACATCGTCGAGGATGGCGAAAATTGAGCAAGATATTTCTAACAAGTCCTCTAACATAATCGAAAATGACTCGTTTTAAGAGTCTGCCTGGCATGAGGGTTCCGACGACCGGGAAACGGCGAAAAACCCTTGGTACGCAAAGGCTTTTCGCGGCATTGGACGGTATGAAAAAACATGAGATAATCGAGGATAGACTATAATCGGTCTGCCTTCCAAGCTGGCTACGTGAGTTTGATCCCCATCACCCGCTTTATCTGAAAACCGCTATGGATCAACGTTCCTGGCGGTTTTTGCTTTAGTATACATTGAATAGCCGCAAGAAAAAATGGAAGCGAAGTCCATACAAATACAAGCGTATTCATTATTTTTCTACAATTATTGTTATAAATGTGTAAATATGATATATTAATGTGTAATCGTGTGACGAACAAAGATCGGATTACGCCAGATAAAGAGAGTGCATTCGTGACAAATTAACAATTTTTCAGCACGCAAAAAGAAAGGATTTGAAGTTACAAACAATAACAGGGGGGCTTGATATATGAAAAATATGAAAGTGGCAAAGAAATTAATCGTCAGTTTCCTCATCGTCGTTATCCTGACCGGGATAGTAGGCGCTGTGGGGATTGTGGGCATGCTGCGGCTCAATAATTCGATGAGCGATATGTATGATATGCAGACGGTCCCGATGCCGTATATGTCGAAGATCATGGAGATGATGCAGCGCCAGCGCGCCTGTATCCGCGATATGATAATCGGCACCGCGATTAAAGATTTCGCTCTCGTCGACGACGCGAAAAACCGGGCAGACGGCTATCATAAGATTTTAGTAGAAAACCTTGACCCTTACCGAAAAACGATTGTAAATCCCGACGCTTACGGGATATTTGACGAAGCGCGAAATGTTTATAACACGAATTTTCAGGAATGTAAGGATAAAATCTATGATATGGCGAAGAGCGGCGCCGACGAAGCTGAGATATATAGCGTTCTGACGAGTTACACCGCCAACATTAATAAGGTCGTCGAGGGATTTGATACAGTATTAAATATGAAAGTCGACGCGGCCTCAAAAGCTAACGACAGCGGCGACAGTATGTTTTTCGCGATGATGGTAATCATCATCGTCGTCCTCGTATTGTCGATCGTCGCCGCGCTGGTCATGGCGCTGTATATATCCGGTTTGATTTCCAAACCGCTGATCGCTCTTTCCGCCTTAATGAAAAAAGCGGGGACCACGGGTAATATTACCGTTGACGCCCGGGACGCGGAGCTAATACGTAAATACGCGCAAGGTAAAGATGAGATCGGTGAAACTGTCGCGTCGGCATCCGCGTTCATCAATCATATCACAGACGCCACGAATAACCTGGAGATCATCGCGGACGGCGACCTGACCATAGACGTGCATACGTTATCCGAAGAGGACGCGCTGGGGAACTCTATGAAAAATATGGTCGCTCACCTTAACAGTATGTTCGGCGAGATCAATACCGCGACCGCGCAGGTCTCAGGCGCCTCGAAGCAAATCGCGGACGGCGCCCAGGCGCTGGCTCAGGGCTCGACGGAACAAGCCGCGTCCATCGAGGAACTGTCAAGTTCGATTACCGAGATCGCGGAAAGAACCAAGGAAAACGCCGAGATCGCCGAAAAAACGTCGGTGCTTTCGAATTCGATCAAGGAGAGCGCCGAGAAAGGCAGTCTCCAGATGGACGAAATGATAACGGCGGTGAAGGAAATCAACGAAGCGAGCCAATCCATCAGTAAAATCATCAAAACGATAGACGACATCGCATTCCAAACCAACATTTTGGCGCTGAACGCCGCCGTGGAAGCGGCTCGCGCAGGGGAGCACGGCAAAGGCTTCGCCGTCGTGGCGGAGGAAGTCCGCAACCTGGCGTCGAAGAGCGCCGAAGCTGCTAAAGATACCGGCGATATGATACAGAACTCGATGGAAAAAGCGGAACTCGGTTCCCGCATAGCGGGAGAAACCGCCGGGAGCCTTCAGGAAATCGTAACGGGGATAAATGAGTCAAGCAAACTTATCTCGGAGATAACCGAGGCGTCTGAAGCGCAGTCGTTAGGTATCTCGCAGGTCAATGTCGGCATCGATCAGGTGGCGCAGGTCGTTCAGCAAAACAGCGCGACCGCTGAGGAGAGCGCCGCCGCGTCTGAGGAAATGAGTTCTCAGTCCAATGTGCTGCAGGGGCTTGTCGCTCAGTTCAAACTGAAAGGCAGCGGCTCGAATTACAGCCGAGGTTTGCCATCGGCTGAAAGCTCTTCCCAAAGACATCTTTCCATACCGGAAAAATCCATATTCATACCCGAGGATTACGGCGGCGATTACGATAAGTATTAATCGACGTTATCCATCAGTTCGGTGGGCATCAGGCTGTCGATCTCTCCGTCCCGGGTATACCAGGTGGTCAGCCCGTCGATCTCATCATATCCGAACAATTCGTAGCCTTCCCTCACGGAAGGCTCGAAGCGGTCGGGCTCGCGATCCAGCCCTAACCCCTTCCAATCAAACCCCAGTTTTTCCCAGTCATGAGCCATTTGCCCATCTCCGCCTTTCCTGTCTAATCCGTGACTGTATAACAAATCAAGCATAACATAACCTGTTGAATATATATAGCCAAATATTTTACATATCTTTTACGAACCCCCTTTTTCCTGTATAATGTTGTCGAGGACAGTATCATATCCCGTCCCGAAGTATTTGGATATTTTCGGACAGGGCGCGGTGCTTGGAATAGGGGGGCTTTCTATATGGAAGCGTTGACATGGGATTTTATTAAGGATATGTTCCTGGTCGCGGGCGGTCTGGGCTTATTCTTATTTGGCATGAAGATCATGTCCGACGGATTGGAAAATATGGCCGGCGACCGAATGCGTATAGTCCTCGAGCGGGCTACGTCAAACAGATTCCTGGGCATCATCGTCGGCGCAGCCGTGACTTGCATCATCCAAAGCTCATCCGCGACGACGGTTATGGTGGTTGGGTTTGTTAACGCCAGTATGCTGACCCTTACCCAAGCCGTCGGCATCATCATGGGCGCCAAAATAGGCACGACGATCACGGCGCAGATTATTTCATTTAAAATCGACCCCATCGCGCCCCTGGTGATCTTTATCGGCCTTGTCATGTACATGTTTTTTAAAAAGAGCAGTACCAAAAACACCGGCTACATCCTGCTGGGCTTCGGCATACTCTTTTTTGGAATAGCCACGATGGGCGCGCCGCTGAAAGCGTTTTCTGAGCTAGACGGGTTCAAAGCTATGCTGCTGTCTTTCCAAAACCCTGTCATGGCGCTGCTGGCGGGGCTCATTGTGACAGCCGTCATCCAAAGCTCCTCGGCGACTACCGGTATCGTCGTCGCGTTATATCTGAGCGGCGTGGCGCTGCCGTTCAGGGCGGCGGCGTTTATCGTGCTGGGCAGCAATATCGGCACCTGCGTCACCGCCATGCTGGCGTCTCTGGCGGCTAATCGGGAAAGCAAACGGGCGGCGTTGATCCATGTGCTGATCAGCGTCGTCGGCTGTACCGTGATCGGTACGCTGATCGTGATATTTCCCGGCATACTGACCTGGATCCAGGGCAACTGGCGCGAACCGGCGCGGCAGATAGCCATGTTCCATACTCTGTATAACGTATCCGCGGTCCTGCTGCAGGTAGCTTTTGTGAAGCAAATCGTAATGCTGGTACAAAAGATCATCCCCGAGCAGCCTGACGAAAACGCGGCGACCAAGAAACTGGTATTCCTTAACCCGGGCGTCATGCAAATGCCGGCCATCGCCGTGACCCAGGCGCACAGGGAACTGTACAGGATGGGCGAAATGACGCTGCGTAACCTGAAGCTGGCGTTAGAGGCGTTTTATGAAACAAATACCGCGAAGGCGACAAAAGTATTGGAGATGGAGGATACCATAGATTATCTCAATCATCAGATCACTACCTGGCTGGTGCGTATACGCGGGCTTAAATTGAGCGAAGCCGATATGGTGAGGCTGGGATCCATGCTTCACACGGTTTCCGATATGGAACGCATTGGCGACCATGCGGAAAACATCGCGGAATACGCGATCAACAAAGAGAAATATAAGACCGAGTTTTCTGAGCCGGCGGTGGAGGAACTGCGCATACTCAGCGGCGTCGCAGTAGACGCAGTAAGCACAGCGTTGGAAATATTTAACAGCAGAAGTATAACCCGGCTGCCCGAAATGGATAAGCTGGAGGAGCATGTGGACTACTTTGCGCTGGCTTGCGTGGAAAACCATATCCAGCGCCTGCAGGATGAGCTCTGCGACCCCAGGGGCGGCGTTATCTTTACGGATATGGTCTCGGATCTGGAGCGGTGCAGCGACCACGCGAACAATATCGCCTACTCGATTCTGGGCAACGAGGTATGGAGCATACAGCGCCACAGGTTGATCGAAGCGAATAAATAATCAGGCGGGGACGCGTCTGTTTAATTAATCCCTCTTTTCCTGTATAATACTTTTAACGACGGGATGGGAGGGACTATTTGAATGGAAGCGTTAACCTGGGGATTTATTCAGGACATGTTTAAGGTTGTAGGCGGGCTGGGGTTGTTTCTGTATGGCATGAAGATCATGTCCGACGGGCTGGAAAACGCGGCGGGTGACCGGCTGCGTATGGTTCTTGAACGCGCTACTTCGAACCGGATTTTTGGGATCATCGTAGGAACCATCGTCACCTGTATCATCCAAAGCTCGTCCGCGACGACGGTCATGGTGGTTGGATTTGTAAACGCCAGCATGCTTACGCTGACGCAAGCGATCAGTATCATCATGGGGGCTAATATCGGCACGACGATCACGGCGCAGATCATTTCATTTAAAATCGACCCTATCGCGCCCTTATGCATTTTTGTGGGTTTGATTCTCTATATGTTCTTTAAAAAAAGCAAGACGAAGAATCTGGGATTCATCATCATGGGCTTCGGTATCCTGTTTTTCGGTATCACGACCATGGGCGCCCCGCTAAAGGAGTTTTCCAAACTCGAAGGCTTCCAGTCTATCCTGACGTCTTTTCAAAGTCCGATCATGGCGCTCCTGGCCGGGGCAGTATTTACCGCTATCATCCAGAGTTCCTCGGCGACTACCGGCATCATCGTGGCGATGTATCTGAGCGGCGTAGACCTGCAGTTCAAAGCCGCAGCTTTCCTGGTGTTAGGCAGCAATATCGGCACCTGTATCACCGCTATGCTGGCTTCCATCGCCGCAAGCAGGGAGAGCAAACGCGCCGCCCTGGCTCATGTGTTATTTAATGTCATTGGCTGTATTATATTTGGCACGTTAATCAGTTTATTTCCGGGGATACTGACGTGGATACAGGATACCTGGAAAGAAGGCGCGCGGCAGATAGCCATGTTCCATACATTATTCAACGTATCAACGGTTATCGTACTCGTACCATTAATCAAACAATTTGCGCTTTTGGTAAACAAAATCATGCCCGAGCGCTCAGGCGCCGCCGCGGTGACCAAAAAACTGCTTTATCTCGACCAAAGCGTTATGCAAATGCCTTCTATCGCCGTGACCCAGGCCCACAGGGAGTTGATCAGAATGGGGGAAATGGCGCTGGCGAATCTGAAGCTGGCGCTGGAGTCGTTCTATGAAGTGAACGCGGGGAAAGCGGCGAAAGCGATGGAAGCCGAGGACGCTATCGACTATCTGAATCACCAGATAACAACCTGGCTGGTGCGTATACGAGGCTTGAAGCTGACCGAAGCCGATATGGTGAGGCTGGGATCCATGCTGCATACGGTATCGGATATCGAGCGTATAGGGGATCACGCGGAAAACATAGCGGAATACGCCGTTAACAAAGAAAAGTACGGTACGGAGTTTTCCGAACAAGCGACGGAGGAGCTGCGTATCTTAAGCGGGGTTACTGTAGACGCTGTAAAGCTGGCGCTGGAGATATTTAAAAGCAGAAGCATTACCCGGCTGCCTGATATGGATAAACTGGAGGAGCATGTGGATTACTTCGCTTTGGCGTGCGTGGAAAACCACATCCAGCGTTTGCAGGACGAGGTCTGCGACCCCAGGGGCGGCGTCATCTTTACGGACATGGTATCGGACCTGGAGCGGTGCAGCGACCACGCGAACAATATCGCGTACTCGATCCTGGGCAATGAGGTATGGAGCGTGCAGCGCCATCGGCTGATCGAAGCGAATAAGTAGGACAGCTCCGATTAAATATCGGATCGAGACGTTTTCCCCATGAGCATGCCCAAAGCGAGGCTGCGCATGAGCCTTTCAGAGGCGCCCCTAAGTAAAACGGGCGCCTTTTCCATGGCTTCGTCCAGGGGCATGGGGGCGCAGACGCAGGCTTCTATGGCGCCGATACCGGCTTCGCAAAGCGCCTGCATCGTCAGGGCGCCGCCGTCTATGGCGCCGCCTATCGCGGCGACAGGCGTTCCCAGCGCCGCGCCTCTGTGGGCGACGCCGGCGGGAGCCTTGCCGAAAGCCGATTGATGATCCAGCCTGCCTTCGCCGGTGATGATGAGGTCGGCTCGGCGGGCTTTCTCATCGAAGCCCGCGGCATCAAGCATGAAGTCGACGCCTCTGAGCAGTCTGGCGCCGGTAAAGGCCATCAGACCAAAACCCAGGCCGCCTGCTGCCCCCGCCCCGGGCGTTTCCGCCAAATCGAGGCCCAGATCCCGCTTCACGAGATCAGCCAGGTGAGCAAGGCCGTCGTCCAGCAACGCCATTTCCACGGGCCCGGCGCCTTTCTGCGGGCCGTATATATAGGCGGCGCCATTAGGCCCACAGATGGGGTTGGTAACGTCGCAGAGGACGGAAATCTCTGTGGAGGCCAGGCGGGGGTCTATGCGGGATAAGTCGATGGCGGCGATATCCGCCAGGTGCTTACCGGCGAGAAACGTTGATTGCGGCGGGGGCTGTTCCCCCACGGCGTCACCCTGATTACAGGAGGACCATCCCTGTAACGGTTCGGCTTCTGCGCCGCCCGGAAAACGGGCGCCTAAAGCCTGAGCCAAACCCAGGCCGCCGTCGTTGGTGGCGGAGCCGCCTATCCCCAGATATATACGGTGGCATCCCTTGTCTAAAGCGGCAAGGATGAGCTGGCCGGTACCGTATGTCGTAGCGGAAAGTATGTCGGTTTCGCCCGTCGGCACGAGGGTCAGGCCGGACGCCGACGCCATATCCATGACAGCCTCACCGCCGGGCAGTATACCGTACACAGCCTCCACAGGATCCCCCATGGGGCCGCGTACCTGTATCCGCTCAAGGCTGCCGCCCAAGGCTTCCGTCAGTGCCAGGGCGGTGCCTTCGCCGCCGTCCGCCATGGGGATAACGTCGATATGAGCGTCGGGGAAAACGCGCCGGACGCCGGTGGAGATATACTTTGCCGCTTCCGCGCTGCTAAGGCTCCCTTTAAATGAATCACAGGCAATCAAAACACGCATGGGTTTCGCTCCTTGTATTATGTAGTAGCTACAGTGTAAGCCATTTGGCGCCGCTACACAAGGGGGACGGCAGCGGCGCCGCCCGACGCGATGCTATCCGACGCGATGCCGCCCGATCCACGAAGCCGCCCGACCCTCTTGTCATCGTGCGCCGTTTACGATATAATAATAAATAATATCAGATCGAACAGGAAAGGGTGATCGTATGGAGATCGAAGAAATCGCGGCGGTCAGCATGGGGATGAAGATGGCTGAGACCGAAGCCGCGGTAAATATAGCAGTCGTGAAGCAAGCGATGCAGATGGAGCAGCTCATAGCCGCTCAGTTGATCCAAAGCCTGGAAGCCGCCGTTCCGACCGCGCCGGCTTCGTTTGGGCATAAGCTCAACGTCCTGGCATAGCAGGCGTCAGGTTAATAAGGGCTCAGTATTCACGAACAGAACCCCGGGACAAACCTGAGGTTCTTTTCTTATGATAGTCATCATAGACGAAACCATAATAAGAAAGGTGATGGATCGGTCATGGCGGAAAATCCGGAAATGAAATACTCGCCGCTGGGCAGGACGAGGCTAAGCGTACCCTTACTGGGCTTCGGCGGTATACCCATACAGCGGGCGACGCGGGACGGAGCCGTCGCCGCTCTGCGCCGCTACATGGAGAAAGGCACGGCTTTCATCGATACGGCGCGGGGGTATAGCGACAGCGAAGAAAAGATAGGCGCCGCCATTGCGGGCGTACCCCGGGAAGATTATATCCTTGCCTGCAAGACCATGGCCAGGACCGGCGCGGATATGATACGCGATATAGATCTGAGCTTAAAGACGTTGGGCGTGGACTACATCGACCTATACCAATGCCACAACGTTCGTTATGATACGGACGAAGAGGTTTTGTTCGCGTCAGGCGGCGGTTTTGACGCTCTGGTGGACGCCAGGAAAGCCGGGAAGATCGGGCATATCGGCATAACCGGCCATCAAGTGGAACGTATGACGAGGCTGATCGGGACCGGCATGTTTGAGACGGTGCAGATTCCGTATAATTTCAATGAGGATAAGCCGGAGAGGAGGCTGCTGCCTTTGGCCGAAGAGAAAAATGTCGGCGTGATTGCCATGAAGCCTCTGGGCGGCGGCGCTCTGCCTCAGGATCTGGCAATGCGGTTCTTTCTGGATAAACCTGTCCATGTGGCGATCGCCGGTATGGAAAGCCCGGAAATGGTGGATCAGAACTTCCGTTCCGTCACAAAAGGCGGACTTCTCACACCCGCGGAAATAGCGGAAACGCATGAGATAAGCCGCGAGCTGGAGCAGAGTTATTGCCGCCGCTGTGATTATTGCCAGCCTTGCGCGCAAGGCGTCGATATATCCAAGATATTTATCATCTATAATTATTTTACCCGGTATAACATGCGCGACTTTGCGTTGTCGCAGTACGGCGCGCTAAAGGTGGGGGGAGACGCGTGCGTAAAGTGTGGCCGCTGCGCCGAGCGCTGCCCGTACAACCTGCCTATACCGGAGATGATCGAGAAATATGTGGCGGAGATAACCGCCGGCAACTGACAGAAAGGAAGAAATGAAGAAACATAAAGCGAAATCCGGCGCGAAGCCGGGAACGAAAACAAAACAAAGGCGAAAGCCGGAATCAAGACCGGCAGCGAAGCCACAGCCGAACGCGGCGATAAAGCGGGCGCCCGGGCAGGGATCCACACCGGCGGCTACGGCTGCGCCAACGTCCGCGATTGCGGCGTCAGGAGCGGCGCTGAATCCGGATACAAAACAGGAATATATCGGTATATATGACCAGGCAGGAGCTTTAGGCCGGGTCATCCCCGACGACCGGCGTGAGATACGGGAGATAACGATACTTCCCGGCAGCGACGGCGGAGCGAAGCAGGGGGACAGGGTTGTGGCGGTACTCGCTTCCGGAAACGACGGGCGCGGCGATACAGTCCGCCAGAGAAGCGGAGATACGGATCACGGCAAAACCGGCGTCTCAAGCGGAACGGGGGTTTTCGGCAGGGTCACAGAGGTGCTGGGCGCCGGGGGCGACTTGGCCGTGGCGGAGAAAGCGCTTATCCGCCGCCTGGGGCTGCGGCAGTCATTCAGCGACGAACAGCTAGCCTTGGCGGGCAGATTGAACCGAACGGTTGATCCGGGAGAAGCGGAGGGCCGTCTGGACTTACGGGATGAACTGCTGGTAACCATCGACGGGGACGATACCAGAGATATCGACGACGCCGTCAGCCTGTCGGCGGACGACGGTAAATGGCGTCTGGGCGTCCATATCGCCGATGTGTCCCATTACGTGAAGGAAGGCTCGATACTGGATCAAGAGGCTTTCGCCAGAGGGACCAGCGTGTATTTCCCGGATATGGTACTGCCCATGCTGCCGCCGGACCTTTCCAACGGTATATGCAGCCTGAATGAGGGCGTGGACAGGCTGGCGGTAAGCTGCCTGATGACGTTGAATAAGAGGGGCGCTGTGACCGGCTACGAGATACGGCCGTCGCTGATACGCGTCCGGGAGCGATTGACTTACGCGCAGGTCCAGGGTTATCTGAACCGCAGGCATTGGAGCACGAAGGACGCGTTGGCAGGCAGAGGCGGCGGAGGAGCCGGCGAAGCGGTAGACGGCGCTGCGTCTGCGATGAATGTGGCAGCCGAAGTAGATGCTATTGCAACCGGCATCGTCGCCGATACCGACGCCGGACAAACCGCCGCCATGGCTGCGACTGAACCGGAGCAGCCTTTTTTCCGGGACGGGACGATCGGGCCCATGCTCCTTGAGATGGCGAAGCTGTGTATGGTCCTGCGTCAAAACCGCCTGGACAGGGGGGCGCTGGACTTCGAACTGCCGGAATGTAAGATAAGCCCCGGCGCCTGCGGCAAGACTACAGAACTTAAACGCAAAAACCGGATACTTTCGGAGATGATCATCGAAGAACTGATGATCGCCGCCAACGAGACCGTCGCCGCCCATTATCAGCATATGCGCGTACCTTTCCCTTACCGCGTCCATGAGGGCCCCGGGCAGGATAAAGCCGGCGACCTGGAACTCATGCTCAGAAGCCTGGGATTGTCCCTGAGAGAAAGTCCGGCTGGCGGAGGGACAAAAAAAGACCACGACAAAGGCGCGGTGAATAAAAGCGGCAGGGCGCGAAACGCAGCCAAAGAGAGCGGAAGGGCGCGGGAGGCAGTCAAAAAAAGCAGAATGAGCGGTAGCCGAAATCAAGGCGCGAAAGAAGAAAAGGACGCCCCCGCCGTGACGACCGCTTCTTATAAACGACTTCTGGCGGAGGTTAAAGGCAGGCCGGAGGAAAGCATTGTATCTACCTTGCTCCTGCGGTCCATGAATCACGCTTCCTACAGCGTCGATAACCGGGGCCACTTCGGGCTGGCCTCAAGCTGCTACTGCCACTTCACTTCCCCCATACGGCGTTACCCAGACCTGATGGTCCACCGTATGATCAAAAAGATGTCGAAGGAAGAGGAGCGGAAACCGGACTGGAAGGAAACCCTGCGGAAAAAAATGGATGAACAGTGTCAGGAAACGAGCATTCGGGAGCGGATCGCGGAAGACGCCGAGCGCAAAGCGGACAGCCTCTGGAAAGCCGACTACATGAGCCAATTCGTCGGCGAAGAATATGACGGCGTAATCAGCGGCGTCACGGATTTCGGCTTCTATGTCAGCCTGGAGAACACGGCTGAGGGTCTGGTGCATATATCCCGGCTGGAAGGATATTACGAATATGTCGAAGAGATGATGACCCTCGTCAGCCGCGACAACCCAAAACGTTACCGTTTAGGTGACAACGTCCGGGTACTGCTGGAAAGCGTCGACGTAGGCGCCGGGTACATCAATTTCCGGCTTGCGGAAGCAGATACCGCAGCGAAAAAGGATAAGCATTAGCCGGCAATCGAAACTATAGTTGCTTCACCGCGCAAATCGTGCGGTTTGGAGCATAGCGGTAATCAACAGCGGAACCGAATCCCTGTTCTCACGGGTTACTTCGATCACTTCCACGCCGGGTTTGTTTCTTATGGAGTCGAGGAAGCCGGAAGCGGCTTTCTTTAGCACGCCTAATACCGGCACATCCGAGGACAGGCAAGCGAATACCGCAGTTTTAAACGATTCACAGTTTTCCTCAAAGACGCCGAGTTCGTCCAATATGATAATGCCCGGATTGGCGCTCAAGGTTTCGCGCAGGATAGCGGTCCCCGTCGTCTCGAAGACTTCAGGGTATATCCTCCTGCCGGGCGGGCTCAGCCTTTCGCAAATACAATGGGTCTCGTCGTATGTATCAGGCGCGCCCCAGGCTTTAAGGTAAACGTCCCGCGTGCCGTCCGGCTTCACCGGGCCCCCGTAGGTGACGAGGCCCGAGATGCCACCGCCACTGCCGCCGTCGCCGATGCCGCCGCCATCGCCGCCGCCGCCGCCGCCGCCGCCGCTGTTGCAGCCGTCACCATCGCTGATGTCACCGTAGAAATCCCGCAAAGCCTTATTCAGCGCGGTGGTTTTACCGATTTGTATGTCGCCGGTTAAGAAAATATTCATCAATATCTGACCTTGATCGAGACGTCCGCGCCGTCCCGATAACCTTTCAGTTCGCCGACAAAGCCCAGCACCACGCCGCGAAAGGCCTTCTCCACAAAGGGGACCAGCCCTATCCGCTTCCCGTCGATGAGGATTTCCATGCCTTGACCGGCGGAGCAGTCACCGCGCGCCGCCTCGCCCCGGAGGATATTCGCGCCCATCCGACGGCAGTCGCCACCGCAGGCGCCGCATTGCCCCGGGTCCACATTGGGCAGAGATTCGTACACCGTCTCTTCGATGAGGCGGAGGAGGGCTTCCGGGTCGTTCATCACAGAGATCGCTGGTACGCCACGGTACTCCCCGAGCCCGTCCGCGATCCGCCCGGATACGCAAAAGATAAAGTCGTTCCAGTTTTTATCCAAATCTTCTGTCGAGCCCGCCGTGACGATCATGGGCATAGGCAGATCCCGCACGCTTTCGCATATCACGTAATCAAATCCGTCATAGAATGACAGGATTTTCCGCATATCCAGCTTTCCGGGAAACATGACGTCTGTCTCGGACAAGCCCCTCGCGGTGACGAGGCTCGCTCCGGCGGCGCGCTGGCGGGCGGTGTCGCCTGTGGGTTGACCGTCCAGGGCGAAGTCTTCGGCGTGGATCTCTTTCACCGAGCCGACTGTATATCCTTTGGCAGTCAGCCCGCGGATGATATACTCTACCGTTGTCGTCTTACCGCTGTCGGAATAACCGCAGATACTAAACGCTTTCATCTTATCTCCTTCATCGGACGCCCGGTACCGCCGTAGCGGGTCATCTGCATCTCCGCGAGGATGGAAAACGCCACCTCTTCGGGGGTCTCCCCACCGATATCAAGGCCGACGGGAGTATGCACGGCCTGAAGCTGCTCTTCACTGAAGCCTTTTTCCCGCAGTGTGGCGAACACCGTCCTGATCTTCGCCGGGCTGCCCAGCATGCCGGCATACGCGGCGCCATTCTCCAACACGGCAGCTAAAGCTTCCGCATCCTGCTCATGCCCATATGTGGATATCAGATAAAACGCCTGAGGCCCCGCGTCTATAGACTTCACGCCGCTGTAGAAATCCCCGGCGCGGACGAAGCTGTCCGCCGGCTTGACGTTTTCCGCGGTCATATCCGTATCCCTGGTATCTATGGCAGTGATCCGAAAACCCAGAGCCGATGCAAGCCGAATGGCGCAGGCGCCTACATGGCCCGCCCCGCACACCACGAGTTCGGGGGCGCCTTGCTCAGGTTCGATAAATACGGTGACTATACCGCTGCCGGGGCTCTCGTCGCCCTCGGCGTTGGTGTACTCGCCAAGCTTGTTCTCCCCGGACGCGATGCATCTGACCGCGTCTGCGGTGATCTTTCTCTCCAAAACGCCGCCGCCGACAGTGCCTTCGGCGGAGCCGTCCCTGTATACCAGCATTTTGCTGCCCGCCCCGCGAGGCGCCGTCCCCCTCGTCTGTACGATGGTAACCAGAGCGTGGGCTTTCTTCTCCTGCCGGGCGTTCACCTGGGCTTCCAGTATATCCATGTCAAACTCCTTTGTTAAATATCATATATCCAGGCTGGGCATAAAGCAAATCCTGCGGCCCGGCTCCTCTATTTTAGACACGCAGAGCTGTATGCCGTACAGCTCGGAAAGGAACGGCTCTGTAATCAATTCCCGGCTGTAACCGGAGATAAGCTTGCCGTCCCTGCCGATGATGGCTGTTTTGCCTCCGATAAGTAAGGCCTGATCCGGGTTGTGCGTGGTAAATACCACGCCGAAGCCGTTTTCCGCAAGCTGCTTAATCGTCCTGAGGACGCGGATCTGATTGCCGTAATCCAGATGGGAGGTGGGTTCGTCCATGAGGATGTAAGCCGGGCTCTGGGCCAGCACCCGGGCGACGGAGACCTGCTGCTGCTCGCCTCCGCTGATCTGCCGGTAGGACTTATCCGCCAGGTGGCTGATCCCCATGTTTTGTATAGCCTGCGCCGCGGAATCGTAGTGCTTCTGGTCCGGCCGGCCGAAAGCGCCGATCCTGGGAGCGCAGCCGGTGACCACATACTCGGTCACGCTGTAGTCAAAGGCGGGGACGATGTTTTGCGGTACATAACCCACCAGTTGGGCAAGCTGCCGGATTCCCAACTCCTTCGCCGGTTTACCGTCGTAGAGTATGCTGCCGGAGGATACCGGCAACAATCCGGCGACTATGTTCAGCAGGGTGGTCTTCCCCGCGCCGTTTGGCCCCAGTATCGTCAGCGTCTCCATAGGTTCGATGCGAAGACTGACGTCGTTGAGTACGCGCCTCATCCCGTAGGAGAAATCAAGGTTCCTGACTTCAATGCTCATAATATTTTCGCCTTTTGCCGATAGAGCAGCCACGCGTAAAACGGAGCGCCCACAAGCCCCGATAGTATGGAGAGAGGTATCTCCATGGAGGTGAGGCAGCGGGCCATGGTGTCGATGACGATCATGAACCCTCCTCCCAACATCGCCGCCACAGGCAGAAGCTTCGTATTGTCGCTGCCGCAGATCAGCCGCCCGAAGTGGGGGATAATGAGCCCTATCCAGCCGATGGTTCCGCTGATACATACGGAGCATGCGGTGAGTAGGCTGGCGCAGATGATGGTGACGCCCCTAAGCTTGGGGATATCCACGCCCACCGTCTGGGCTTCCTGCTCGCCCAGGCTCAGTATGTTGAGCCGCCAGGATACGGCAAACATGACCGTCAGACTCAGAAGCAGCACGGGAGACACGGATAAAAGCTGCGCGGCGTTTACCCGGGCGAGGCTCCCCATCTGCCAGAACACGATGGAAGACAGTTGATCCTGCTCCCGGGATACGAACTTGATCACGCCGATGAGGGAGTTCATGAATCCGCTGACAATGATCCCGGAGAGGACCAGCATCATGTTGGACGAATTGCGCAGGAGCTTAGGGACTCCGGTCGCCAGCAATACCGCCAGTATGCCCCCCGCGAAGGCGAAAACCGGAATAATCCTGAGGTGGACGCCGAAAAAAATCGCCGTCGCCGCGCCCATGCTTGCTCCTGACGATACGCCCAGCAGATCGGGGGAGATGAGCGGATTGCGGAAAGCGCTCTGATAGGCGGCGCCGGATAAGGAAAGCGCCGCTCCAATCAGGAGCGAGGCGGTCACCCGGGGAAGGCGGACCAGAAACACGATGTTGGCCATCGCTTCGTCCGCTTCCCCGCCCGTGGCCGTCGCGTAGATCACGCGGAGGACGTCGATAGGATTCATACTGTACCGCCCCATGCTCAGCGCGGCGACGAACAGGACGGTCAGCGCTAGCGCTGTGCAAAGGGCGAGCCTGGCATATCCGCTTCTGCTGATCACGTTAGTTCAAACCAAGTTGTTCGGGACTGAAGGTCTGTCCGTAGATCATGTTGTAGTACTCGTTGGCGTCTTTAAGGACCTGATCCATGGAGTACAGCTCGGGGTAGAGGTTATTCAACAGCCATACGAGGCCTATCGCCGCTGAGGGTGTGGGATAATCCCATGGCTCCAGAGCGCTGGGAAACACAAAGACCCGGTTATTTTTTACAGCCTTGATGCTGCTCCACGCCCGGTCGTTTATGATATCGTCCACCGTATACTGCGCGTAAGCGGGTATGTAGATGACGTCCGGGTTCCAGCCGATGATCTCTTCAACCGATACCTCCTGGAAGTCCCCCGCGCCGCCTACGTTCTTCGCGGCATTGACGGCGCCTACAGTTTCCAGTATCTCGGACTGGAGCATCAAGCCGTTCGCCACGGACAACTGGGACGAAGCGCCCAGGAATAAGGCTTTGGGCTTGTCTGTGACTTTCTGGGCAACGGCTTTTGCTTCATTTATCTTGCCGTCGAAGAAGCGATTGATCTGAGACGCCCGGTCTTCCTCGCCCAAGAGGGTCCCCAGAAGAGCGATGGACGCTTTGATGGTCTCGAAGCTTTCGCTGTTAGGCAGGATCACCGCCGCCGGCACGCCCACGGCTTCGAAGGACTCGGCCAGGTCGGCAAAGCGCTGGGGCAGGATAGCCAGATCCGCGCCCGCCTGCACGACGCTTTCCATGTTGATTTCGCGGCCCCTGCCAATCTGCAGGACGTCGTCGATCTCCGGATACACATATCCGTAAAGGCCACCCGCCATGTTTTTATTCCCAAACCCTACGAGGTACTTGCCGCCGCCGCCGAGGATAATGGCGATGTTTAATGTGGGATTATGGGTGCCCACCAGTTTGGCAGCCGGCTTCGGCAAGGCGACCGTACGACCCATGACGTCTGTGATAGAAACAGCGGCGCCGGCCTGGGGAGGCGCGGCGGCGGAACCGCTGATGATAGTTACTGTGCTTGTAGCCTCGCTCCAGTCCACCGTACCGCCAAATGCCTCGCCTACAAAGCGCAGCGGGGCGAGAGTGCGGCCGTCTACGATGGTCCCGGGTTGATCTAAAGGCACAACCTGCCCGTTGACGGTCGGCGAAGCGCTTCCCACAGTGAGCACGACCACCGTGTCGCCCTTGGTCGCCGTCACGGTCTGGGCGGATTCATTCCACTGCACCACCGCGCCCATGGCTTCAAATATAGCGCGGAGGGGGACCATAGTCCTGCCGTTGATGATCTGAGGCGGTACGTCGAAGGTCTGGGCTTTGCCGTCAATGAGTACCCGGATGACGGGCTCGACCGCGAAAACCGAGAAGCTGAAAAGGCTGAGGGTAAAAATCAGTACAAGCGCGAGGGATAGACTTTTCTTAAACATAGACTTTCCTCCTTCCAATATTTGGTAAACTTAACCGGGAAACGCAGGTGGATCACACCGCTTCGAGGAACCTCTGCAGGACAGCGGCAAACTCGGCTCTGGTAGCATTGCCCTTCGGGTCGAAGAGATTGCCCGGCTTGCCGCCGATGATCCCCTGCCTGACCAGCATATCTACAGCGTCCTTAGCCCAGCTACCGACGTCCCCCGCGTCAGCGAAGGTTTTGTCGCCGGCGATAGCGGGCGGGACCCTGCCTGAGAAAGACTCGTAGTTCGCCAGGATCGCGGCCATCTGCTCCCGGGTAATCTCGTCTTCCGGCCCGAACCTGCCGTCGCCGTAGCCGGCGACCACGCCGTTTGCTGCTGCCCAGGTTACCGCTTCGGCGTACCATTCATCGGCAGGTACGTCGCCGAAGGGATTAGCCGCCGCGGCTGCGGGGCTGCCTGCCATGCGGTGCAGTACAGTGACCGCCATGCCCCGGGTAAGGGTCATGTTCGGCCCGAACCGGTCGTCGGCTACGCCCGTCATCAATCCGCGCCCGAAAGCGAAACGGACGTTGTCATAGAACCAGTCGCCGGGGTTCACGTCGATGAAGGGGTTGTCCGTCCATTCCGCCGCTTCGGCGTCGTAACCCACCATGTAATAGGAGTGGCTGCCGCGGATGAACTCCACATAACTAAGGGTACTGTTATAGGTGCAGGCGATCTCCGTGAGCTTGCCGTCCGCGCCCACGTGCCAGACCTTCAAGCCGTAGGCGCTCTGACCGGGCTTCAGGGCGTAGTTGATGCGGGTCCTGACCTGCCCCGATCCTAAACTCCCGATCTCTTCACCGCCGCGCAAAATCTTTAGTTCATACAAAGCATTGTCACCGACGATGGCTTGTAAGTCTTCATCGAGAGAATCGGGATCGACTACGCGGATAATGAAATCAAACGCGTCGCCTTCGCCTTGCCCATACATTGATTGCAGGGCAGCCAAATTATAAGTGTTTGAGCCTAATGGGCTGCTAATGGTCAACGATACTAACCCGGCGTCGATCATTTCCTTAATGGAATCCCCAGGGAGTTCCACTTCAAGGCTTGATACGGTATCTACTGTCGTAATGCGCAGCTCCAACAAGCCGTTCCCTTCTTCGGACACGGCTTCCTGTATCTTTTCACTGAGGTCTTCCATGGAAAACGAGACGGCAGGCATTTCACCCAGCGGTACAGCATTGAAATCGATAACAACCAGTGGCGTACCTGTGCCGAATCCGCCTTCATTAGCTTCGTCTTCTTCATTTCCGGTTGCGGTTGTATTGTAGTTGAATCTGACGACGTCGCCGTCTGTTTTACCTAAACCGATAATCCGCGCCGTGACGGTAAACGAATCATTGGTCGGCGTTTCGATTGGTTCATTTTCATCAAATGGGCCGAGCCATTGTTCGCCAATCAAATTGTAGATCATGCTATCCACTGTAGGAGTACTGCCGTCAAGAGTGTAGTATATTTTCGCTCCGTTCTTCTCGGTCACATAGTCGGGTGGGAGGATCAAGCGGATTGGGTCGCCGGAGTCGCCGTCTACGCCTGCTTTGACCTTTGAGCCAGAAGAAGGATTCGCGGATGGCCTGCCCCATTGACCGGCATAGCCGCCTACGACGATACGGTCGATGTTATAGACAAATGCTTGATTGGTTTGCTCACGGGCTGTCAGTTGACCGAAATACAAGCGCCCGCCTTTGTCGTCGAAGCTGAGTATGGCAGGTACCGCCGCGCCCCGGATGCCACCCTCGGTGAAATAGTAACGCGTCGCGGTCAAGTCGCCGACTTTGAGCGTAAAGCTGTAAGTATCCGGCTTTGCGGCGTAGAATGTGATTTCTCTGTCGTCTGAAGGATAGATCCCAACAGCAGCCAGCAGCGACATGACTTCTATGCCTTCCACGGCGGGATATTGAGTATGGGTGGTGTAGGTATTATTCGCGGAGAAATTATAAGTAGTTTTTTCGAACGTGTCAAGACTCTTTATAGTATAGCCAATCGTGCCGTTATAAATAGCCAGTACGCCGTCCTCAGGACCAAGCGGATCAAAATCGCCTCCGCCTGTTGAAGCTGCCGGCACGGATACAATGATTCTGGGGCTCGCGTTGTGAGTAACAGTTTCACAGTACCGCACATAATATTGACCGGGCGGGACTTCGGTGTATCCTTCGTCGCAACCGACCCAGATTACGCCGCTGTCGCTGAACTCCATCGCTGCTGTTGTGCCTGCGATCCGACCCAGCTTACCGCTGCCTGTGGGGGCGGTTCCGGTCAACCCGGAAGGAGGGCTCTGATTCAACTTCCCAATGCCGGATCCGGCGATTACCGTGATTTTGACGACGTCGTTGATCCACATAGAGCGGTTTACATCACCGACGCCTTTCTGCCCAACGATTAACCTCGGCAAGTCAAAGTCAACGATATTGCGATTAGTCCTGCTTTCGGTACCACGCCAGGCGAGCATGATTTTATGACCGTCTTTGTCGAGCCAATTGACGCCGTAATCGTCTGTATTAAGATTGAAAATCCGGGAAAAATCATCGGAAGCGGTTACCCTGACGCTGACGGCATTATCGTAGAGATTCATCACATTTTTAAACAAGTCTTCCAAATAGACACCGGTCATCGTATCGATATCCGTTGAGCCGGCGCTGTTTTCCCAGCTATAATCAATTGTACGCGCTGTGACGCCCGGATAAGACCGCAAGCCTTCGGTGGTGAAGTAACCGGGTTTTTCCACCGCGCCGTCGATGATGAGCGACGCGGTATATGGCGTCGCGTCGCCAATAAACCTGCCGCCGCCGAGTTCGACCTGCGCGACTGCTAAGCCGCCGTTGCTGCCGAAGCAAGCCAGGCCTTTCGATGATACATACATCGACCAGACGTCGTCGAAAGCGCCTGCCGGCCAGCTGCCTGAGCCGGACCAATAGTTATCTGTGACGGTTATCCCGCCGTCCGATACGGCGCATCGGAATACGCCCAACCCGTTCGTGCTTAGCCACAGATCACCCGCGGCGTCTATAAAGACTGTACGGATCTCGGGATAGAAGCCTTGCCTTGCTTTCGCCTTGAGGTCCGGGATCAAGTCGTCGCCTTTATAGCTCGTCACGCCGCCGTCCGGGGCGATGTAGTCCAGCCAGCCACCGTCGTTGGCCGGGTCATGGGCGCCGGACATACGGGTGATGTAGACGCCGCCCTCGGGATGGATGGATACGGAGCGGGACCAGTTAAAGTCGATTCCCGCCGGGATCGCGTAAGCTGTGACGAAACCGGCAGCGCTGACATGGGCGTAGCTTTGGCTGGGCCACGCCACGTCGTCGACGTTAGAGGTCCGGTAGGTTGTGACCCAGGCGCCGCCCTGGTTATCCGCTTTCACAGCCCAGGCCGACATGGTGGGAAGCCCGTCCGCCATGGTCCACGAGCGCCATTCGCCCGAGGCGGGGTCAAACCTTGTCAGCCCGCCTTCCATGCCGCCGTTCAACAGTGTATGCTGCGAGGTGAGCCAGACGAGGCCGTCTTTATCCACATCCAGCCCGTATATACAATCGCTGGGGAGAGTGGAACCTTCGCTGGCGCTGTCGTAGAAAGTAAACGCTCCGTCTTTAAAGCAGGCGAATCCGTAATGGGCTGACGGAGGGGCGTTTTGGCTGCCCACGCTGCCGCCCTGAGTGAGCCAGACGCCGCCGTCTGGGGCAATGGCGATACCGGTGACAAAGTCCGTCTTCAGGGCGGGCGTCGTCGCCGTCGAATACTTAGTGACGCCGCCCTCCGGAGAGATGTAAGCCATGCCCGCGCCGTTTGTACCAAGCCATATACCGCCCGCTTCATCAGCGACGACAGCCCGGACCGATGCCTGGGGGACGCCGTCGACGCCGCCGGGATACAGGTTGAACGCGAAGCCGGCGACGGTGACGCCCTTAATATCGGTCATGCGGTTGTAACGCGCCGGCGGGTCGCTATAGTTCCGATAGATACGGACCGTTGCGGTTATCCCGTTTCGGAGATCTGCTATGGCAGCCATATTTCCTTCGTCGGGACCGGCGTCATACGCCACGAAATATTTCATGTCCCTGATTTCCGCCATAGTGATGTCGCAGTAGTCGTCTCCCCTGCCACTGCTCTCGAAGCTGTCCGTGGTGTTAACTGTAACGGTAGACGCGTCGCTGACGCCGTTGGCTTTCAGGATATCGTAGAGGTAGGCGCCCCTGACCGTATCGGTGACGGTGTTACCGCCGCTTGCGTAGGAGTACGTTTCCACTGCCTTTCCGTCGAAGTCTGAGGAATTCTTCAATCCGCGGATATCGTAGCTTACCGTACCGCCGTTCAGACCATAGATATTGAAATCCAGCTCGACCGCGGGCTCCTCGGTTCCGCCCGCCGCGCCTATGGTGATTTTCGTCAGCCATTTCACGCACCAGCCGGTATTGTCATGGACAATCAGGCGCAGAGGCCCGCTGGAGTTAAATACATTGGGGTCGTAGCCCGGCGAAGTTTCAAGGGGTACGAGAGGAAGGCCGTTTGTCTGGCTTGTCCCCATGCCGTAAGCGACCAAAATGGGCTTACCGTTGATCCCGTCTTTCAGTTGGGCGCCGGTAAAGGTGATGGGATAATTGTCGATGGAGTTTGCGGTAAAAGCCGATGTGTCCAGATCACCCGCGAAGCCGATGTTCTGCAGCAGTTTATAGAGGTCTATGCCTTGTACCCAGGTAGGCCCGCCTACCTGATACTGGTCGAATACGAGGATATTATCCATAGCCTCGATCTCAGCCACGGTGTATGTCTTGTTGCTCTTCAGGTTTTGCCCGGATATCTCCAGCGTATCTGCGGCGTACTCAGCGAAATTCCCGCTCGTGTGCTTCCAGCCGTCCAGAGACGCCGCGCTGACGGAGATCTCAGTCACGCCGCTTATGCAATCATCGCCGTCTCCTCCGTCGATGATCAGGCGGATGGGTCCGCCGGTATCCGCCGTCAGGGGCGCCGCGTCGGATGTATCTTCAGCGCCGGATATACCGTAAGCCAGGATGACTTTTTTGCCGACGCCGGTCAGATCCGCTACGGTGAGGCTCTTGCTCTGCCCTTCACCGTTGGCGACGATGATCTCATCCATCAAGGCGCTGGCGCCTACGGCCTTGTCGTTTAGCAGCCGGAAGAGATCCAACCCGCGGTAGGTATTGGTTACGCTGTCTACGGTGTATGTGTCGGTAACCATGTACTTCTGCATGGTTTCCAAGACGCCTACCGGGAGATTGGCGCCGGAAGCGAAGGCGATAGCGCCGTTGAATTGTATTTCCTGATTCGCGTATTCTTCATATACCGCCCCGGTATGGGCGTAGGGATCGGGATCCAGATTGACTATGATTCTGGTCAGGTTTTCCACCAGGGTTTTCGCATCGCCTGCCGTGCCGTTCACCGTATTAGTAGCCCGTTCTTCAGCGGTTTGCGGGCGGACGAAATGGAGAGGGCCTATACCGTTTCGAATCCCTTTGCCGCTGTCCAGCGGGTCGTTATGTACATAACCGGGATTGGGGTTCGCGGTGCTATTTGGCCCGTCTACTAACGGGAAACCGTTTTTCGCGAAAGCCACCATCATGCCCAGGCCTTCGACGCCTCTTCCGGCGTTATATCCCTTCTCGCCGATATCCGCCAGATTATATATGCCTTCCGGAACCGTACCGTCGCCGCTGTACATCTCCACAGTGCCCAGGGTCCCCTGTAAGCCGATATGTTCGGTAAGCAGATACTCGAGGTTTATCCCCTCGTAAAGCTCATGGATCGGGCTCGTTCCCGCGATTCTTGTCGTATAATAACCCTTTTCCTGCCGACCCTCGGTATCCCGGTCGCGCTTACTTATGCCTTCGCCATAGAGGATGCTCTCAAGTTCGGCCAGAGTGAAGGTATGGGCCGTAGTCACACCGGCGCTTACGACCTCCACAGTCAGCGCCGCAGGCTGATTTTTCATCGCCTGATAGGCTTCCAGGGGGTTCTCCAGGTGTGTGGAATAACGAAGGGGATTCCCCACATATACTTCCTGTACGCGCTGTAATTGCTGGGAACCGTTGTTGAAGAAATACGCGTAGTTTTCCTCGGCGTCGGGATTGCTCCTGTTCAAGCCGTCCGTCTTGCCGTAGATTACGCGCATGGGGCCGCCGGAATTGCCCAGGCCGCTCATATAGCCATTCATGCCCGGATTACGCACATAGGGGTATCCGTTCAAACCGTAAGCCAGCAGTACCGGATAGCCTTTTTTCACCGGGTAGCCGTTATCGTCCAACACCCAGCCGTCGCCTTCCCGGTTGTCCGGCTGGTATTCTTCCGTAGCCAGCTGTTCCTTGGTGGGGCGGTCGGTACCGATATCGAGGGGGGATTTTTCGTAGAAATAAAAGAGTCCCGGATTAGCCAACTGATACATGGAAAACTGCGCGCTGATCAGATAGTTGTCCCAGGCGGAGAAACTAACCAGCGTATCGTCGTCGTTCTCGTACTTGGCGGGATCCACGCCCATACCGACGAGGAGATCCCAGACCTTGACGCCTTCATACTCGTTGACATACCAATAGGTGGTGTTGGAAAGGTTGTAGTTGTCCCGGTGACCTTTGCCGCCCGGCGCGGGTGCGCCATCTTCGTATTCTACCATAGCCTCCAATTCCGCTACGGTATAGTTGACCTCCCGGCCCAGGGCGTCTCCGGTAAAGGTCACGATGTACTCGGTATTGAGCTTGTTGCTATACGCCTCATTGGTAGCCGTCGTATGCTTGAATCCTGGAGGCGGGGTGCCTTCTTCGATATAAAGATATGCCACACTGTAGAATTTCGCGCTTTTCGCAGCCAAATCCGGGAATTCATCCTGGTCGTATACCAGCTTCAGCGGACCGTCCCCGTTGCCTAAAGCCGCGCTTTCCCCGGCGCCCATATTGAATACGAAAGGTCTCGGCGGGATCGTCGTCTCATCAGCACTTGCCGTGCCGTAGGCCAGGATCAGGGGCGTATCAGCGGATATAATATCCGCGTAGGATATGCGGCCCATCTCCTCCCGCCACCGGTTTTTGAACACGACGACGACGCTGTCGTCCAGCCTCTCGACGATGGAGTTGACCTGACCGTCCAGGATGGATTGCAGGGTAACGCCTTCATAACTGAAAGCCACGCTGCCGCTTCCCCGGGAGTCGGAGTAGACGCCCCTATGGATGTTATCCTCAGTCGTTTTCTCCAGATACTCGACAGTGATCGGCACGGAAGCGACGACCCCGGGGCCTTCCACCGTAAGGGTCGCGCCGGTGATGGCGTCGATGCGATAGGGGGCGCCGTCATAATCAATATGCTTATAGGCGCTCGCCGCTGCAGGCGTCTCTTTGACGACATCAATCATTTTAGCCGGTTGCATACCGTCTATGTAAAGGGAGACAAAGCCATAAGCCGGGCCGCTCTTAGCCGTGCTGTATATACCCTGCCAGGACGTACCGTCATAAGATTCGTAAGCAAGGAGCGCATTAGAGGCGGTTAATTCTCCTTTCGTCATCCCGCTCATACCGACCGGGTAGTCGTCCGCGGCGTGGAATTCGATAATAGCGTCATCGTCCAACTCGTTCAATAATTCCGCCAACGGCACGCCGCGCGCGGTATCGCTTTTCTCTCCGCCGCTAGCGTTATAGGTATAAGTCCGCTCCGCCCGGGGCATCAACAAAAGCCCGGCTCGAGTGTATCCGGTGTCAAGCACGGTGATAGCCTGTTCTGCGACCGCTTCGCCTATACGAAGCAGATTGACGCCGCTGTTAAATCCGGACGTAGTGATCTCATCCGGAATCGTCTGCCCGTATAAAAACATCATTGAAGACAAATCCGCGCTATATTTTTCCTCGCCTGTAAACACCTCGGGGATTGGCGGAAATAAACCGCTGGCTGCAGAATATGTTCCGGGGTCCCTTGTGTTGCGCCAGGCTAGCATAGCCGCGACCGGTTCTGTTTCCTCGTCATCCACGAAATTGGGGTAGTAGAAACGGGGATCGCCGGCGGAAAAGGACGATTCCCTCCCGTCGCCGGCCGATTTAGTGACGATCATACTTCCATCGCCGATAGAAAAGCCGCTAAGCAGAAGCAAATCAGCCAAATCCACTCCGACCCCGCGATAAATCCGGCGATTATTTCCGCTTGCATCCGCAGAGTATAGGCGTTCGGTTATGATACCGCCGCCTAAGGCTTGCAGCTCCGCCAGGGTATACGACCGCTCGTTGGATACGCTCGAGGCGGTGTACCCGCCCCCGATGATATCCATGCCGGTGACCAGCAGTACGGGCTGCTCCTGCGCCTGGCTCAGCTCGTCCGCGGCGAAGGCGGGCGGCGTAAGCCCGGCGGGTAAGGCGATACCAGCCGTAAACATCAAAGCCAGCAGGAAGGAGAGGAGCTTCTTTTGCCATGTGTTTCTGACCGTAAACATTTGATTCGTCCCCCTAATATGAATTTAAATCAAAAAAAACCTTTTCGATTGAAAAGGTATAAATAGCGTAAAATAGCGGCGCACCATTTTCTTTCCAATACGGGAGGCATATCCGTTTCCCGATATACCCTAACGTTCTCCCGCCATGGAATCCGGGCGCCTTTGTGATTCGCGGGCGCGACGGTTTTCTTTAGGCTGCGGCACCAGTTTTCCGGTACCAGAAGACTCGAAAATGCGTATTCATTTGTCACATTAAATATTAGAGAAACCAGCGTGGATTGTCAACATTTTTCTATAGAATAACCAGTAGTTTTTCCTGATTCATTTTGGTTTCAATCAAATGTCAAAACACTTTCGGCTAGAAATCGCCTTCATGCTGTTTTCCCGGCGTTTGCGGTTTTCGCTTCTGTATGCTATATTCGGATTAGTATGTACCGGAAGGAGAGTCTCACCTTATGAAAATGATTAAACGACGTATAGCGTTGATGATAGCGCTGGTGTTTGTCCTGGCGTGGAGCCCGGGAACCGGTCTGCCTGTCCCGCGGGCTTGCGCGGCGGTAACGGCAGAGGAGCCTACATTGACTATCAAAGGCGACGGAGTGGAGCGCGAAGTATCCTTCACCTTGAACGATCTCAAAGCGATGACGGCTTATATCACGCGAAACGCTTACTCCGCGTGGAATACCTGGCCGACAAAGCAGACCTTTTACGCCCAGGGCGTAGCGCTGGCGGAATTGCTGAAGCGCGCCGGTCTGAAGGAGGCCGCTTTGACGGTCAATATAGCCACAACGCCGGAAGCGGACGACAGGGCCGGGTATAACATGACTTTCCTGCTGGCGGACCTGCTGGCGGAGAGATATACATTTGAAGGGGTGAAAACTGTCGCGCCGACGATTATCGCTTTCAGGCAGGGGGACAAAGGTTTCGACAGCATGGAAGAAGGGGATATGCGCCTGATCTACGGCCAGTTAGACGCCCAGGAGCAGACCAGTGTCGGCTTTGTGAAGTCGGCGCGGATCATCACCGTGAGCTGCGATAAGCCCCGCAAGCTGCCGACGCCGGAAGCGGCGACGGAGCCTTTATCGGGCGGCGGGTACAGCGTGGCCCTAAAAGGGGGGAGCGCAGCGGTTAAGATATACTATACCACCGACGGCTCGGCGCCTACGGTGCACAGCAAGATGTATAACATCAGCGCCCCCAACTGGCAGCCGGAACTGAATAAGCCATTTACGATCAAGGAAAACACGGTGGTACGCGCTATCGCCGTCGCCACAGGTTATGAGAACAGCGACGAGTTGAGCTTCAGCATAGCGCAGGGGCAGATCACCGCCCTGACGCAGCCGTCGGCTCCGGCGCCCGAACCCGCCGCTCCCGCCTCGCCCGCGCCATCCGCGCCATCGCCGGAAGACGCCGATGGAATCAAAGTCTACATAGACGGGGAAGCCGTCGCTTTCGACGTGCCGCCCCAAAACATAAACGGGCGTATACTTGTGCCCCTTCGCGCCATATTTGAGGCTCTTGGCGCGGAGACCGAATGGAACGGCGATACGCGGACGGTGACCGCGTCGAAGGGCGGTACGCTGGTGACGCTTACCATAGGCGATACGTCCCCCACGGTCAACGGCGAGGTCGTCGCCCTCGATCAGCCGGGGGTCGTCGTGGAAGGCAGGACCCTGGCGCCCTTACGCTTTGTAGCGGAAGCTTTCGGGGGATCGGTGGACTGGGACGGGGCCGCGCAAACCGCGTATATACAGAGATGAGCAGCGATTATCCTTCCGCGTCGCGAGCCGCGTACGCGCCCGGGAAACGGTTATGAATAGAAAAAAATACTACCGTTTGGCGGATTACCTGCTAATCGCCATGACTGCGGCGCTGAGTATCGCCGTGAAGACAGCCGTCAACCCTATGGCCCAGCTGCTTACCGGCCCCCTGTTCATCCCGGGGGGCGTAGCGGCGGGCGGTTTCTATATGTTGTTTATCGTATTGGTTCCCGCCGTCACGGGCAAGCGGGGCGCAGCCCTGCTCACAGCCCTGGTACAGGCGGTGCTGGTGATCATCCTCGGTACGCCGGGCTCCCATGGAGCGGCCAGCCTGCTGACCTATACGCTGCCGGGGCTGGCGGCGGAGGTAGTATGGCTGTTGAGCGGCGCCCGGGCCGGCGGGCCGGTATGCTGCTTCGCCGCCGGTATATGCGCGAATCTAGCCGGAAGCTACGCGGTCAATCTGCTGCTCTTCCGCTTGCCCATCGTACCGCTCCTTCTGTGCCTGAGCGTGGCGGCATTGTCCGGCGGCTTGGGCGGTTGGGCCGCGTACGCCCTGGCGGGGCGGATACGGCGCCTGGGCATATGGCGGAAGGAGACGAAATGAGTGGTTGCCGCAGCTTAAGAGGTATGCGATGAAAAGGGAGAGCCGGTTCATTCTGACCGTCGTCTGCGTTTTACTGGCGCTGACAGCGGTTCTGGCTTTATTAAACCGGGGCGACGCCGCGTTGAAGCGCGCTTTACAGGAAAACCGCCAATTCATCCTCAAGGCCGAGGGTGAAACGGCGGCTGTCGTCGGTTTGCAGGATATACTAGACATAGGGACGGAGAAGTTTACTACCCGTTTGTCCACCAGCGTGACCTCGCCCCGGGACGCTGAGTTTGAAGGCGTAGAGCTCCGGGCCGTATACGCGTGGATGGGTGTGGATATATCAGAGGCCGCGCTCTTTGACGTACGCGGGCTGGACGGCTACTTCTCCCCGCTGAAGGCGGAGGAAGTAATGGCGGAGGGGAAGGTATACATCTGTATAGGTATGGACGGCGAATTGCTGACGGAGAAAAGCGCCGGGGGCTGGGGACCGTTTTTGCTGGTGATCCGCGGCTCCGTATTTGCCCAGCGCTGGTGTAAATATGTGGAGGAAATCGACGCCCGGCGCTAGTGTAGCGTCCATGAAATAACTGGGTTATAGTTACGTTGGATTTTTTCGTCTGACAAGGCGGAGGAAGAAGGCATACCCGCTGTGGTATGACGGCTGACGACAACGATGTCAGCCGGAGAAAGACAATGCAAGGATTGTTCAGTTATTTCATGGACGCTGCGCTAGGTCCGGGCGCACTCGGCGGCTTCGCCGCGCAATATCTCTAAGCCGTGGCGCAGTTCGGGCAGGATATAACCCAAGCTTTCCTCCACGGCTTTTGGGCTGCCCGGCAGGTTGACGATCAGCGTCCTGCCCCGGATGGCCGCAACGCCCCTGCCCAGCATCGCCCGCTTAGTGATTTGCATGGAATAGGCGCGTATCGCTTCGGCTATGCCCGGTACGAGCCGCGGGGCTACGGCCAGCGTGGCTTCCGGCGTCACGTCCCGCATGGAGAAGCCGGTGCCGCCGCTGGTAAGGATCAGGTCCACCTGGCGCCCGTCGCTGAGACGGATTAATTCTTCCTCGATCTGCTTCCCCTCGTCCGGTATGATTGCCGTCTCCACCGCCTCGTAGCCTTCACGCTCCAGCATATCCGCGATAAGCGGCCCGCATTTATCTTCCCGCTCGCCTCTGGAGCCTTTGTCGCTGAGGATCAGGATCGCGGCCCTCAGCCTGCCGGGTTCTTCAGCCGGAAGGAGCGTCAGCTCGTCGCCGACGCGGATCTCGCCGCCTTGCACCACGACGGCGAAAACGCCTTCCCGGGGCATGATGCAGTCGCCCATCTTCTGATAAATCTGACAATGGGTATGGCATTCCTTACCGATCTGGGTCATCTCCAGCACTACCGTTCCGCAGCTGAATCTGCTGCCCACCGGCAAGTTACGAAAGTCAAAGCCCTCCACCAACAGGTTTTCCGCGAAATCGCCGGGGCCCACGTCTGCCCCCCGCTCCCGGAACTCCCGCACCTTTTCATATGACAACAAGCTCACCTGGCGGTGCCAGTCCCCTCCGTGGGCGTCGCCGGATATGCCCCAGGCCGGGTCAAAGGCCGCCCATTCCACCTCATGCTTCTGTACGCCCCGCCTGTCGCTGACGTTTATCGCCTTGATAATACCCATAGTTCAGCCTCCAATCTGAGACATCTTCCGCTGCTCCGCTTTACCGGCTTCGCCGCGGAAAAGGTGCTTTTCCGGTTTATTGTTTACCGTATCGCGGATAGCCGCGCCGAGGGCAGCCGCGTCGCCGCCCCGGCGCAGGATGGGCTTCATATCCGTCGCCTGCCCGAAGTACAGGCAGGCCTTCAGCAGCCCGTCGCTGGTCAGGCGGAGACGGTTGCAACGGTCGCAGAAGCCGTGGCTGACCGCGCTTATCAAACCGATCTGCCCTTGTAAGCGTTCGTGCGCATAATACGCGGCGGGGCCAAACCCGCGGCGTTCGCCGCTCTCCGCCAGGCCAGGATACTTTCGCCGCAGAAGCGCGGCGAGCTCGTCCCCCGGCACAGGTTCGAAGGCGCCGCCGGCGCCGATGGGCATGCTTTCGATAAAACGCACGTCGACAGGGTAACGCTCCGCCAGAGCCGCGATATCCATAAACGAATCCTCGTTGACGCCGCGCATGCTCACGCAATTGATTTTGACGCGCAGCCCCATTCCGACAGCCGCCTCGATCCCGTGAAACACTTTGTCGAAGGCGTCCGCTCCCGTCAGCCGCAGATAAGCTTCGCGATCCATGGTATCCAGGCTGATGTTGAGCGAATCCACGCCGATATCGCGAAGAGCTTGCAGGTGCGGTTCCAGTAGCACGCCGTTTGTGGTGATCATCAGTTTCCCCGCGCCGGGGATTTTTTTCATTTCCCTCAAAAAATCAACGCAGCCCAACCGCACCAGCGGCTCGCCGCCCGTTACCCGGAAATTGCGTATACCCAACTTCGCCGCCGCCTCGCAAACGCGTAAAATCTCCTCATACCGCAGGATTTCAGTATGAGGGATATCCGGCAGATCTTCCGGCATGCAGTATTTGCATCGGAGATTGCAGCGGTCGGTGACGGAAACGCGCAGATAGTCGATCTCCCGACCGAAAGTATCCTTCAAACCGCACCGCCTTTTTGGTAATGCCCGCTCTTTCCCCCGGATTTCTCCCACAGGCAGATACCGCTTATCTCCATGTTTTTATCGATGGCTTTACACATATCATAAACGGTGAGCAACGCGACGGATACGCCGGTCAAGGCTTCCATCTCCACGCCGGTCCGCTCCAGGGTGCGCACCGTGCATACGGCTTCCGCTTCCAGACTGTCGGGCAGCAGCGTAAACTCCACCGCCGCCTTTGTGATATTCAGCATGTGGCAGAGGGGAATCAGATCCGGCGTCTTCTTGACGGCCATGATGCCGGCTACCTGAGCCACGCCGAGGACGTCGCCCTTTTTCGCGGCGCCGTCCCGGACCGCCGCAAAACACTCGGCGCTCATGCGTATCCGTCCCTTGGCGACGGCTTCCCGCTGCGTAGGCGCCTTGCCGCTCACGTCAACCATGACGGCGTTGCCGTGCCCGTCTATGTGCGTAAATCCCATATGCGAACCTCCGTTTTTTTTATTAAGGAAGAAAGCCTATTACCCGTCTATTAAAACGATCTCGCCGCAGCGGCTTTCGCTGTAACCGCCCAACTCCTCCAGCTTTTGATGGAAATCGGCGCTCTTAAGTATTTCGATAAAAGCGCGGACCTGATCCAGCTCCAGATATTCCGCGGGAAGGGCAAAGTCGTACTCTTCATCCCCTATCGGGATGAAATCCAGTTCCAAAGCCTTCGCCGCTGAAAGCACGCCCAGCCCAGCGTCGGCGCTGCCGCCTGCGACGGCGGCAGCCACAGCCATGTGGGTCGCCGCTTCCCGTTCATATCCCGAGATACCGGAGGGATCTATGCCTTCTACCTTCAGTCGGTAGTCCAGCAGCAAACGCGTGCCTGCCCCCCGTTGTCGGTTGACATAACGGCAACGGAGTAAATCACCTATGCCGGTTATGCTCAGCGGATTTCCTTTCGCGACCATTATCCCCTGTACGCGGCCGACGCCCTTGATCAGCGCGATTTGCCGCCCGGGAAACAACGCTTTCAGCGCCGGTATGTTATAGACGCCTGTCTCCTCGTCCAGCAGATGGGTGGGCGCTATATGGGCTTCGCCATTCTTTATGGCGAGCAAACCGCCCATGCTGCCTACATGGGTGCTGGATACATTCATCCCCGGGAAGCGGGTCGGCATCAAATCCGCGACGACGTCAAGGATGAGGTCATGGCTTCCTATACTCACCAAAGCGCCTTCCAGTTCATCCAGCCCCCGGTAGAGCGCCACATCCACCTCGCTTCCGACTTCGAGGCCTTCGACGTCCTGCCCGATGACGCAGAAGCCGTCCGCCCTGACAAGGGACATAGCCGCGCCGGCGCCCCTGGCAAGGGGCGACGCCACCAGCCGGCCGCTGATGCGGCCCACCTTGACGCGCACGTACTCCCTGTGTTTAAGCGAAGATACGAGCCTGCGGGTCAGGGTAGCCCTGACCACAGGCGCGGCGGTCTTCCTTAAACCGGTCATCGATTCAAGTAGAGGCGCGGCGAAATTATCATAAGCGATGAATGCCGATACGGGATAACCCGGTACCCCTACCACAGGTTTTCCATTTAGGACGGCCAGGATCACGGGTTTGCCCGGCTTGACGGCGACCCCGTGGACAGCTACCTCCCCAAGCTCTCTCAGGGCGTGGACTGTGTAGTCCTCCCTGCCCGCGCTTGTGCCGGCGCAGATCAACACCATATCGAAACGCTCCGCTGCTTTTCGCAGGCATTCCCTGATCTGCTCATATTCGTCAGGGACGGGGGCGAAACGGGTCGGGACGCCGCCGCATTGGGTCACCAGCCCTTCCAGCATACGGGAGTTGGACTCGATGATGCTGTCTTCCTTTATCTCATCTTCCGGTTCTATCATTTCCGTACCTGTAGGAATAATAGCGACTTCCGGACGCCTGCGAACATCCAGGCTTGTGATACCGCCGGAAAGCAGCACGCCGATATCCATAGGGCGTATCTTATGCCCGCCGGGTAGAATCATTTCACCCTGGACGATATCCTCCCCCACAGGCCGGATATCCTGCCAGGGCGCCGCCGCGGCCCGGATCAGGATGGCGTCTTCCCCGGCTTCCTGGATATCCTCCGCCATGATGACGGCGTCAAAGGGGGGACGAATGGGATCCCCTGTATCGACGGGGATATAGTCTTCCTCCTGCCTCAGCTTGACGGGATCGTTTTCACCCGCCCCTTTTGTCCGGGCGCTGATTACTGCGACGCCGTCCATCGCCGCGCTGTCATATAAAGGCGAGTTATTCCGCGCGTATATAGCGCAGGCAGTCACCCGGTCTAAAGCGCGTATCACCTCGATTGACTCCGTATCCGCGCGATAAAAAGGTTTTAACGCGTTTTGAAAGCGCTTCAGCGCCTCCTCCACAGGGAGGTTTGTTAAATAAAGATTACGTTCCGCCATAATTCATATCCTCGCTTGTCTGTTTCGCTTCCGACGTCGTTAGCTAAACAAATATACTTTTACGGTTTCCCCCGTTTTCAGACCTTCCGTATCCCTGTCGACGATGAAGTATCCGTCGGCTTTCGTCAGCGTTGTGATGAGGCCTGATTTCCCAAATACGGGATCGGCTATGATCCCGCCTTCAGTCCACTCCAGCCTGACCGGCCAGCATGTAAGCCTGCCCGGCGACGTGGGTACATTACAGCTTATCCGTGCAGGGATCGCGGAAGCTTGCCCGCTCCCCGTGGCTTCACGGAGCAGCCAGCCGAAAAGCAGCTCAAATACCATCATTGCCGATACGGGGTGCCCCGGCAGCCCGGTCAGCAGCGTCCGGGAAGCCTCGTCGCAACCGAGGATCGTTGGTTTTCCCGGTTTGATAGCCATGCCATGGGTATACACGCCCGGAGAAGATACACGGTCGATGAGTTCCCTCGTCAAGTCCTTTTTACCCTGAGAGCTGCCGCCGGATACGGCGACCACGTCGCTGGTCTTCATCCCTTCGCGTATGGCTTTCTCCAGCGCGTCTTCATCGTCGGGCAGTACGGACTTGCCGGTCACCAGATAACCGGTTTTCTCAGCGAGAGCCGCCAGGGCGTATGTGTTTATGTCCCGGATCTGCCCCGGCGACGGATGGGCAGAGGGGTCGACAAGCTCGTCGCCGGTGGAAAGGATGGTGAGCCGGGGCTTTTTATATACTGATACCTCTGTGGCGCCGACGGCGGCCAGGGCGCCTATATCCTGAGGCAGCAAGGTCTTGCCTTTCGGCAAAAGCAGATCGCCTGTCCCGGCGTCTTCGCCGATTTGTACGACGTTTTCACCGTAAGCTACGCTTTGATGAAGGGCTACGCCCATGTCCCCAAACGCTTCCGCGTACTCCACCATGACCACGGCGTCCGCCCCCTCGGGCAGCATCCCGCCTGTAGGGACCTCGCCGCACTCGCCGCCGCGAATTGTGAAAAGAGCCTGTTTCCCCATTTCCACGCTGCCTTTCACGCTGAGGAAAACCGGTATACTCTCGCCGGCGGCAGCCGTATCCCCGGATACCACGGCATAGCCGTCCACGGTCGAACGCCGAAAGGACGGTATATCCTCGGTGGAATAAATGTCTTCCGCCAGTACCCTGCCGCGGGCCTCCCCGATCGGCAGCGTTTCAGGCGCGCAGAACCAGTCTTTCACGCTGGCCAGCAGTTTCTCCCGGGCGGTGGCTACGGTATCAACCTTCAAAAACTCCATCCTCGCTTGTCCTTTCCGCTTCTTGCAGACATCTGCGCCCTTGTGCGCTTCGGGTAGCAGATTAGAGTCCGTAGGACTGCCGCTTCCTCTGTATAGTCAGTCACGTACCACCTACAGTACGCTCCTTCCATACATCGTTGCTACTCTGTGTTCAGCGCTTGCGCAGAGGAATTGTGATCATTTTGGCCTGGCAAGAAACGAAAAGTCCTGCGCGACTGGTAGTCCTTTCCGCTTCTTGCTGCGTCATTAAATCTCCACAACATGGCTGCTCAGCCTTTCAATCTGGGCGCTATCGTGGGTGACCAGGATGACCGTAGCGCCCGACGCGGCGTTATAATCCGCAATACAATCCATCATATCATCGATGGATTGCTGGTCGATAGCGGAAAAAGGCTCGTCCAGTAAAAGTATTCGTGGTTCCAGAGATAAACCGCGCGCCAGAGCGGCCTTCTGGCTTTCCCCGCCGGACAGCTTCACCGCGTTTTTTTTCGAAAGATGGTTGATGGATAATTTCTCTAATAGTTCGTCGACGCGTTCCTTACGGGCGCCGCGAGCCGCGCCGCGGATTTTCAAAGGATATTCGACATTTGCGTAAACCGAGCGGTTAAGCAACATAGGCGTCTGAAAGGTCATAGTCATCGAACGGCGTATCCGACGGTTTAATGGTTTACCGTCATAGGTGATCGTCCCGGTAAAATTATCGTCCAGACCGGCGAGTATCCGCAGAAATGTAGTTTTCCCCTTGCCGTTTGGCCCGATAAGCGCCGTGACGCTACCGGAGGGGAAGGCCGCTTTCGGGACGCTTAATAGAAAACTATCGTATGTTTTACGCAAATCGCGTACGCTAATTTCCATATCTCACGCTCTTTCCTTTAAGCGAATACGCGGCCCAGTTAATCACGCAGGAAGTCAGCAGCAGGATGAGGCCCAGGGCGATAGCCATTTCGTATTCCCCCATGGAATTATATCGTGAAATGGTCGTGGTCATCACATTTGTCTGCCCCTTTATATTGCCGCCCACCATCATCACCGCGCCCACCTCCGATATAGCCCGGGAAAACGTAGTGATTAGATATACAAACAGGACGTCTTTCAGCTCCGCGATCGCCAACCTTGTCGATTGAAACGGCCCTGCGCCCAGGGTGCGGGCCAGATACATAATCTTTCGCCCCGACTGCTTCGCCAGCTCATAAGTCATGGCCGCGATAAGCGGAAAGATCAGGACGACCTGCGCGACGATCATCGCCTTGACTGTAAAAAGTAAATTCAAGCCGCCGAAGGGGCCGCGCCTGGCCAGAAACAACATGACCACAAGGCCGACGACTACGGTAGGCGTACTCATAAACGTGTTTAATAGGCGAGAGATTATACTCTCGCCTCTAAACTTCCGGAGCCCCAGAAACATAAAGAAAGGGATAGCGGCAGCCGACGCGACGCCCGTTGCGGTGATTGATACAAACAACGAACGTAGTACGACTTCAACGAATTCGTTGTCGAAACGCAGGATAATTTCGATTGCGCTTTTGAACCCTTCAACGATATAGTCCATTATCGGCCGCGCCTGTTCTTAATACTCTGACATGAAATTCGCGAAAAACAACGGATTGCCGAAATCCTCGACTCCATAAGCGTTAATCAGCCCTTGACCCTTCGCGGAGATCAACCAATCGGAAAACTGCAGGGCCGATAGAACATTGATCAGGTCGTTTTTATTGGGATTGACAACCATGACGCTATACTGGTTAAGCAGAAGCGCGTCGCCCTCGCACAATATAGGCAGGCTCAGCTTATCCCGATTCTTCAGATAAGTAGCCCTATCCGTCACCGTGTAACCGTTTCTCTGCTCGGCAATAGTCAGCGTAGCGAGCATGCCGGTGGCTGCTTCCAGGTAATTCTTGGGGTCGGGGGTAATACCCGCAGCTGCCCACAGCGATTTTTCCAAGGTATCCGTGCCTGATTTATCGCCTCTGGATACAAAAGGCAGACCGGAGTCAAAAATAGCCTTGAACGCCTTCAAGGCGTCGCCCCCTGCGGCTTTTACGCCCGCGGGATCATCCTCGGGCCCGACGATGATAAAGTCGTTGTACATCAACTCGTGACGGGATATCGCGTCCCCCGCCTTCATCGCGTCAAGTTCCTGACTCTTTGAGTGGACAAGCAGTACGTCGGCCTCTCCGTCGGAACCCATCTTGATGGCTGCGCCGGATCCTACGGAGATGGTTTTCACTACTATGCCGGTGTCTTTCTCAAATTCAGGCAGAAGGAAATCCAGCAGCCCGCTGTCCTGAGTGCTTGTCGTCGTCGCCAGGATCAGTTCTTTCTTTGCGGCGACCGGCTTTACCAAGGTATTGACCACGTTGACTGTCCTTGTTCCGCCGTTCCACTCGAGATTGAGATTAAAGATATTACTTACGCTTCTCAGCTTGACGAAGGGTATACTGTTTGTCACAGTCAGGTTGAGATTAAACGCGCTCGCGGCGCCGTCAACACTAGTCGTGAAAGCTGTCGCTGAGGCTGATTTACCGTTAATCAGCGTCACGGTCTGTGTCTGAGCGTTCCATCCGGTCCATATCCCTAATGAGTCGAGAAATGAAAGAGGGACCATGGTATCGCCGCTGTCTGTAATGTAGGGGGCGGTTTTGTCGCTGAACGACACGGCGGCGCCCTTTATCCGCAGGTTAACAGGAGCGGCTGCCATCGCCGCCAAAGGGATACCCAGGAGCATGATCGATACCAACGCCAATGCAATGACTTTTTTCACTTGAAATCCTCCTTTAATCGTTTATCAATCATATAATCCCGCCAAAAAAAACACCGCCGATGCATTCGTTATGCGTGTCGGGCGGCAGTGTGGCTCCGGCGGAGATTTGCAGCCTTTCCAAGCACGGGAGATGCTTTCGTTTCCAAAAACACCCGTTGGCCTTGCGCCATAGGTCCGTACCTTTAGGCGGTCAGGCTTAAGCAGCATAATGAATTCACGAAAAAGAAGAGTTGGCGTTTCTTTTGTGCAGAATGATTATAACTGTCGGACAAAATACTTGTCAAGCTGGTCGCCGGTTTGAATTTATTCTACTTTTTCAGTTCCGCTAAGTATACGCGGAAATTCAGCGTTACATGGCAAAGGATGAGGAAAAGGAATCCAAAGGAGCAGCGGGCGTGGAAGCGTAGCAGCGAGGCCCGCCGGAAGCCCAGGATCAGGCCCGTTTTCCCGAAGTACAACATAGTTCCGGTGACGGAGATGATTAGCAAGAACAGCAGCAACAAGCTGGACAGCAGGGCTTTGAGACGCGGTCGGGTCATCGCTCCACCTCCTCCTCAAGGACGATTTCCAGTAGATAATTCGTGAATCGCTGGCCGAACATGTCGTCCAGGATCACCACGCGCATGGCGCCCGGCTCCCCGTTCTTCATGGGGAGCGCCTCGCCGTCATCTTCATACATGAGAAAGACGCAGTTTTCCTTCAATACCTCGTCCATAGTGATGTCGGACATGTATTCGTCCACGCCCACAGCCCGCAGCCAGCGGTAGCGCTCTTTAAGACCGGGATCGAGCAGGTCCAGTATATCGGCGAGCAGGGCGCCGCGGAAGCTGTGCTGAGTAACACCGGCGGAGGAATGGATGCTTAATGTGCGTCTGACGGAAGGCAGTTCGCGGATTCCTGATAAAGGTATCTCGCCCAATACGACGCCGTAAGCGCGGATAGCCAGGCAGCCGGTCTCCCGGGGCCCGTCGCCCTCTCCCGGATCGAAACGCACCATATAAGGGACCGCCGGCGCGTCTTCGCCCTGTACGTATTCGCGGTATAAGCCGAAGGCGGCGTTGACGCCGTTGATTATACCCTCGGTGGTCACGGTGGCGCCCGTTATGCACACGATGTCTTGAGCGCTTCGGGCTTCCAGCCGGGCGAGGCGCAGATATTCCCCCGCGTCTTTGCCGGCGAAACGTCCCGTAAACCAGGGGCTTTCGATATCCCGCACATAATGGTCGGTTTCTTCATGCTTTATAATGGACAAGCCGAGGCTCAGGCCGCTTTCCCCGTCGATCACCAGAGCCAGCTTCACCGGGCCGTTGTAAGCGATTGGCTCGCAGATGAAGCCATAAAGCCCGCTGTCCGTGCGGGCGGCCGCGCCGACGGCGGGGAACTTATCAGCGCGCTCTTTCGTCAGCGCTTCCGCGCTGATATCCCGGAAGTCCTCCGGCGCCACGCCGGCGATAGCGGCCAGCGCGCCCGCTTCATCCGGGCTGAGCCGGGGCGACATTTGCCCGCAGCCGCCGAGGAGCGGAAGAAACACCGCGGCAAGAAGCGTAAAGAGCAGGATGAGCGGTAGCGCGCGGGGCAAAGCTCGAAGCGGGCCGGCCGGCAAAGTCCTGCGCGAAGCGGGCGTCGCAAATCGGCATGGGGTCCGCTTTGCGTTTCCCCTAACCATCGTTTGTCTCCTCCAAATCAGCCGCGCCAACCGGATCGGCAGTTTCCGCCGCCCGAGGTTGTCCGGACGTTTCCGCCGCCTGAGACCGGCTTGGCGCCGCCGGGCCCAATACGAACGCGTCGATGACGACGCCGTCCGCGTCGTACGCGGCGACGCTCAGCGTGCCGAAGTCGGCCGACAGCGCGAGATAATTCGGCGCCTCGGCCGTCAGCGCCAGATAAGGTCGGGCATCATGGGTATAGCTTGCTTTGCCGCCGGAAGCAACCATCACCTGTACGAGCCCGCTTTCTCCCGCGCGGGCGCTGGTCGAGTCCGGACGCGCCGGCTCGCTTCCGCGCATGGGCAGGCTGCGGGCATAGTTATGCTGATGACCGACCAGCAACAGGTCCACGCCGTATTCAATCAGCAGCGGCAGGAAAGAATCCCGCATGGTTTGCGCCCTGGCTTCGTCCTTCGGGCTGGCGATGACCGTCAGGAATGGATGATGGCATACCGCCACGCGCCAGTCTGCCGACGCCGCGGCTTCGCCGGCCAGGTCGGCTTCGAGCCAGGCGATATCTTCAGCCTTAGCCGCGCCCATGATATTGCTATCCAGGACAATAAAATGGACATTACTCATATCAAACGAATAAAACCAGCCCCGGCCCGGTTGCTCCGGCGCGGCGTCCGGCAGGGTAAACTGCCCGGCGAGCAGGGTTTTGTTGTCATGGTTTCCCGCAGCCGCAGCCACAGCCAGCCCCTCCAGGGCCGGACCCGCGGCGTCCCAAAAAGCGCGCCATTCATCCTCATCGGCGCCGTCGTTAACGGTATCGCCGCCCAGAAGCAGAAGCTCCGGTTTCCTGTCGGCGACAGCCCGGGCTAGCATAGCGCCGAAAGCGCTGTAGTCGCCCGTCAGCGGGTCTGCCTGAGTATCGCTCATGAACAGGAACACAAAGGGCGCGGCGCTTTCAGATGGCTCCGTTACATTTTGTACGGCACCCGCTGATGACCCGGATTGTTCGGGCGCCCCTCCGGCGACCGGCATATCCGCGCCCGGCGGCCGCGCGTCGCCGCTACAACCGCAAAGCGACAAAAACGCGATGATAAACAGCGCGATAAGTAAGACATATTGAGATATTAATTTGCGGAATTTATAATCGATTCGCATGTCGACATCATAACATTCATCCGCCGGAATGACAATTCCTTGCCTAATATGGCTGCCTGCGCTACTGCGCTTCGCCATGATCGCGGATGAGCCTGTTCAGCCGTTTGATCTCCAGAAGGAGGAATACACCGACGATGACGGTGGACGTGAAGTCTGATATGGGGCCGGAATACAGGATGCCGTTCATCTGGAAAAGGCTTGACAGGACGACGACCAAGGGGAGCAGGATCAACAGCTGCCTGGACAAGGTAAGCAGGATAGAGGTCTTCGGCTTACCCGCGAATTGGAAGTACGCAGCGCCGGCTTGCTGGACGCCGGTGACGAAGATCATCGCCCGGAATACGACGAGCATGCGGCTGCCCACGGCGATGAGTTCCGGGTCGTTATTGAAAAACGCCAGTATCTGTGCGGGGAAAAGCCTGGTGAGAAGCCAGCCCAGGATAGAGATCAGCGTAGCGGCAATCAAGGTATAGTATAACGTCATCTTTACCCTTTGGTAGTTTTTCGCGCCGATATTATAACCGACGATGGGCTGGACGCCCTGATTCAAGCCGAGTATAGGCTGGGCAACCAGGCCGCTGACATTGTTGGTAATGCCCCAGGCGGATATGGCGATATCGCCGCCGTAAGTACCGAGCCGGGTATTCATGACTACCGACAATATGCTCTGGGTGAAGTTCATCAGAAAGGTGGGCAGGCCCAGCTGCATGACCTGCAGCAGGTAACGTGGCCTCAGCCGGAGATACCGCAGTTTCAGCCCGATGTGGCGTTTTTTGTTCGTCAGGAAGGCGAGCATCCAGATGGAAGTAGAGAGCTGGGCGCAAAACGTGCCGAGGGCGGCGCCCCTGATCCCCAGATTGAAGACGAAGATAAACAGGGGCGTGCAGACGAAGTTGACCCCCGCGAAAAGCAGCATGGTCATCATCGCCCGTTTCGGGTACCCTTCGATCCGCATCATGGGGTTCATCATCATGAAGAAGCCGAAAAGGAAGCCAAACATGATGATATTGATGTAAGCGCTGGCATAGGGCATGATCGTCTCACTGGCGCCGAAGGCCCGCAGGATGGGGATCATAAAAGCATGGCCGACAATCACGTTGATCGCGGCGATGATTACGTTAAACAGAATGGACGAGCCCAGTATCTCCCGGCAGCTCTCCGGATCGCCTTCCCCGAGCTTGATGGCGATAGCCGCTGCGCAGCCGTTGCCGATCAACTGGTTCAGAGACGACTGGACCATGGTGATGGGCCCGCATATGGCGATGGCGGCTATGCCCAGGGGGCCCATGCTCCGGCCCACAAAGGTCATATTGATGATGTTGAACGCTGCGGAGACCATGGTGGCTACCATGGACGGCAGCGAGTAACGAAGCATGAGCTTCGGGATGCCGGCTTCACCGAATTGGGCGGTGTTGTCGGCTGATTTTGCCGGTTTGTTAATCAAGGGGGCTCCTCCTTGCGGTCATTTTATATAGAACTCTATACTGCCCGGCTGTTTCTGTCAAGGATTCGGGAGGCGGCGCGTCAGTATACATCGTTGGGCTTGCATTTAAATAAAATCCGGATAAAATGGTGGATATGAAAAAGCAGACGATTTTTCCCGGTTTCCCGCCGGCCGTACCGGCAGCGGTTGCCCTGCTTCTCGCGGTCCTGCTTGCAGCCGCGGCGTGCGGCGGTCCCGGCGCGGCGGGTGAAAGCGGCGGCGCCGGACAGGCGCAGGATACAGCCGACGGGTTAGCCGCAGGAGATACCGCCATCCCCGGCCAAATCCCCGGCGCCCCTTCCGGCGGACAGCCGGAAACCGCTTCCGGAGACGTCGCAGGCGCTTTGGAAGCGCCCCGCGTAACCATATCCGGCGACGGCATAGAAGGGGAGATGACTTTCACCCTGGCGGAGATGCTGGCCCTGCCGGACGCCGCTTTCGAACATGTGTACTCCACGATCAATAACTGGCCCGCCGCCCGCTTCTATGCGGGACGGGGCATAAAAGTCGCGGCGATCCTTGACGCCGCCGGCGTGCTTGATACAGCGAATTTAATCACCTTCCGCTCTTTCGATTCTTATGAGACGGCTCTGACCCGGAGGCAGCTGCTGGGCGACGCCCAGTATTACTTCCCTTTCGTGGCGGAGGGCAGCGGCGGGGGCGCCCTGATTGTAGAACCCATCCTAGCTTATGAATTCAAGGAAGGATCCGACGATCTGACTAAGGCGGCGCCCGAAAATCTTTGTCTGATTTTCGGGCAGCGTAATCCTTTCGAGCATACGAATCCGGCTTTTGTAGAAAACATCAGCGAGATCGTAGTTTCCGCCGCGGCGCCGGAGCGGTGGCGTGAAGCCGGTATATTTCCGGCAAGCGGACGAATCCCGGTGGGAGACAGCATCAAACTCCAACATCCGGAGTTTGGGCTGGTGAAAATGTTTTACACCTTAGACGGTTCCGAACCGACAGAACTGTCCGCTATGTATAATCCCAGCACTTACCGGCCGGAACTCAATAAGCCCATCGTATTTACCGGTAGCGCCGTTCTGAAGGTACTGGTTACGGGCTACGGGCGGGAGGACAGCCCCGTCGCCATATATGAGATTATTGCGGAGGACTAATATGACAAATGGATACAGGATACCGGATTCACGGGGTAAGCTGCAAATAGTGAAGCCGTCTAACCCGGCGACGAACCTTATCGCAGCGGCTCTGATACTGATATTGACCCTTGCTTTATGCGCTTGCGGGAGCGGCGGGGCGGAGACCCGCGTCTCTTCGGCGTCGCCGCCGGCCGGCGGCGGACCGGGCAGCGGCGACCCCGCTTATGAGTCCCTGGCGATCGTCATTGAAGGGCTGCCCGGCGGTACGGCATACATCACGGTAGCCGAACTGAGGGCCTTGCCCCAGTATGAGATGGACGGCAGCTATCAGCGCACGACAGGTATGTTTGAAAGTTTCCAAATGAGGGGACCCTATCTGAGCGAGGTAATCAGTTCACTGGGCGGCGATCTGTCGGCTTACGCCGGCGCCGGCATCGTCGGGTCCGACGCGTACTATTGCCTGCTTTCCCGGGAGGTTATCGAAACGACCCCCGACCTTATGCTCGCGGTGACTATAGACGGCGAAGCGAAGCTGGACGAGGATATAGCCCCGGCGCGGCTGGCCGTACAGGGACAGTTTGGACCGTATTGGGTAAAAATGGTAGACCGTATCGTCCTTTACGATGAAATACCTAAAAAAGAGATTACGTCCGTATGGGCCTTCGACAGCCTGACGGAAGGGATTGAACCTTATCCGTATGAATACTACGGCAGCAAGGACGCGTCCGTCGAGCTGGCGCAGATATTTTCCCGCCTGGATTATGTTGACAGCGGCGCTTTTTTTACCATGAAATCCTCCGATGGTTTTAAGAAAAACGAAGTAATCAATATGGTAAAAGCCCGTTACTACATCAAGACGGAAGGGGAAGACGCCCCTACCAATATCTCGCCGTATATCAAGCTGGGCATGAACGTACATCATATCGCGTGGTTTTCTTCTAACGCGGACGCGGTGATATTTCTTGAAGAAATGATGAAATATATGGATACTGCGGATATAGGCGGGCAACGGGGGATACCGCTCAATGAAGCGCTGTACGAGGTGGAAGTGGAAGCGCTGCGGGGCCGTATGTTCCGCATACAGGGGGCGAACGGGGAAAGCGTGACGGTCCCGGGAGAGGATCTGGGCAAGGGCATACTGGCGCCCGGTCCCGGCGGTTCCGTAAAAGTGCTGTGGCAGCCGGGGAGCGGATACGACGATGTGGAGCGCCTGCTGCGGATACGTCTGACCGGCGAGGAGATTGGCGTCGGAGGGCCTGTAGCCGCTGCGATGGACCGGTACGCGACGCCGGCCGCCGATACGATACTGACGATAGAAGGCGACGGGGTGGAGTGGTCCCTCTACTTTACGCTCGATGATTTAAAACAGATGGAAGACGCCTATACTGAAGAAATCTACTCCACGCTAAACAACTGGCCCACGAGAGGGATTAGCGCGGTAAAGGGCGCCGGCGTCAACTACCTGCTCGCGCTGGCGGGGCTGAAGCCTGACGCGAAAAGCGTCAGGGCGGAGTCCGCCGACGGCTACTACGCGGCTTTCACCCTGGAGCAGCTGGTCGGGCCTCTATATAGCTATCCGGCTCCGGGAGACGGCGTAGGCGTGGCTGAGCCCGTTCCGGTCGAACCGATCGCCGCGTGGGCATACAGAGACGGGACGACGGATTTATCCCAGGCCAGGGAGGACGACCTGCGGCTATATGTCGGCCAGAACGGGATGAGCGGCGTAAATACTTCCGCTATGGTTAAACAGTTGGCGAAAATTACCGTCAGTACAACCGATCCGGGCCAATGGGCGGCGCCGGCTATATGGCAGGAAGACGGGCTAATCGCCATGGATCATGATATGATGGATCAGGTGAAGATTCATTACTCCCTGGACGGCGCCGAACCTACGATGTTCAGCCCTGTATATAATCCAAGCACGTCTTATTACCAACCGGATATGAATAAGCCGATTCCACCGCCCAAACCGGGCGTGACCGTTACAGCGAAAGCCATAGGCTTTGGCCGGTACGACAGCGAAGCCGTTATCCTGGAGCCGTAGCGGGAAAGGGGAGCGGCCGTCACAGTCAAACGCTATAACGCGATACACAGACGCGAGAGAGGATAACAGCCTGAAGTGGTAAAACGTACATCGTTTCAACTGTTTCTTATCGTACAAGCCGCCGCCATACGGGCGTCGGACCTGATTGCCATGCGTTTTCCGGCTAAACGGCGCTGGGTCGCATATATCCTGGCAGCCGTCTTTCTATGCCTGGCGGGGGGCTGCGCCGCGCCGGCGCAACCGCCAGAGGCGAGACCTATGTCCAGGCAGAATTTCCAGTTGGATACGTTAATCACGATAACCATATATGACAGCGACGACCAAAGTATATTTCAGGAAGTATTCGACGAAATCAGCCGGCTTGAGAGCATTCTGTCCGCGGCCGCCCCGGGCGGCGACCCGGACAGGCTGGCGCAAAACGCCGGTAAAGATTTTATCGAAGTGTCGGAGGATACGATTTTTTTAGTTAACGAGAGCGAGCGCTTCTCCCGGGCGTCGGACGGCGCCTTCGACTGCACCGTCGGCCCCCTGGTCTCCCTCTGGGGGATAAAAGATATGGGCGGGCATTACCCCGGGCAGGCGGAGCTCGCGGAGGCATTGTCATTGATCGGCTATGAAGACGTCCTCATCAAAGACGGCAATCTTGCCATGCTGAAAAACGAGGGCATGAAGGCGGATTTCGGCGCCATCGCCAAAGGTTATATCGCGGATCGGGTCAAAGACATGCTTGTCGCCAGGGGGATAGGAAGCGCCGTGCTGGACCTGGGGGGCAATATCGTCCTGATCGGGAGCAAGCCGGACGGGTCGCCCTTCCGCATCGGCGCGAGGGACCCGGCGGGCGACGCTACGGAGTATTTCGGCGTATTTGAGGTATCGGATATCAGCCTTGTTTCCTCAGGTTCGTATGAACGGTATTTCGTCCATGAAGGCAAAAATTATCACCATATACTGGACGTCAATACAGGTTTCCCCGCGGACAACGAACTCATGCAGGTGACGATCCTGTCGGAAAAATCCGTAGTAGGCGACGGTTTCTCCACCACCGCGTTTCTGCTGGGCCTCGAGCGCGGGCTCCGGCTTGTCAATGATACCGAAGGCGTCGAAGGCGTTTTCGTGACAAAGGATAAAAAAATACACGTCACCGATAGCGTCGGCGACATTTTTACCATTATTTCTGAAAAGTATTAAATCTTTTTGACATTTCCGCTTGACCTTCGAGTTACTCGAACCCTTATGATGATGATAGACATTATGAATTGTCGGAAAAAGGGGGCGGATTCTATGCCGGATTTCACTTTTCAGGGAAAACTTATAAATCATCTGCAGACGCGGAGTGAAGAAACTTTTGTGCTGCTCGAAGATAGTCTTGTCCAAAATGACAGCCGTGAGGATATGATTTTGGATAATAGGGAAAGAGAAGCCGCCCATCATATAACAACGCAGGCGGAGTTCGAAACGATATGGAACCATATCGAAAGCGGCGCCACGATCATCGATATGGAAACCAGGGAAATCCTTGACGTCAATCCCGTCGCCGTCAGGATGTACGGCGGCTGCAGGGAAAGCATGATCGGGCATAAGTGCCAGAAGGTATTGTGCCCGGCTGAGCAGTGCCCGATACTGGAACTGAACCAGGTCGTAGACCGCAGCGAACGTAAGTTTTTGAAAGCCGACAACACGACGATCCCGATCATCAAGTCCGTGACGAAAATCCAGTACAACGGACGCCCGGCGCTGTTGGAGAGCTTTATCGATATATCCTCGATCAAAGAAGCGGAAGAGCAGAGGCGTATGCTGGAGGTCGCGGAGCAGGCAAGCCGCGCGAAATCCGCCTTTCTGGCGAATATGAGCCACGAGATGCGCACGCCGATGAACGCGATCATCGGGATGACAAATCTGGGCCTTTCCGCCGACGATACCGAGCGGATGAAGTACTGTTTCGATAAAATCAGAAACGCATCCAAACACCTGCTCGGGGTGATTAACGATATCCTGGATATATCAAAGATCGAATCCGGCAAATTTGAACTGTCGCCGACTAAGTTTCACTTCGAGAAGATGCTCCGGGAAGCCGTGAGCGTCGTCAATTTCCAGTTGGAAGAAAAACGCCATAACCTCTCGGTCCATATCGACGAAGCGATCCCGAAAAATCTGTTCTGTGATGAACAGCGCTTAATACAGGTCATCATCAACCTGTTGAATAACGCGGTAAAATTCACGCCGGAGACAGGCGATATCAGAATCCACGCCGGATTGACCGGCGAAAAAGACGGGATCTGTACGATTCGGGTTAAGATAACGGACACAGGGATAGGGATAAGCCCGGAACAGCAAACCAAACTGTTTCAGTCCTTTCAGCAGGCGGAAAGCAGTATGGCGCGAAAATACGGCGGCACAGGGCTGGGGCTTTCGATTTCCAAAGGGATCGTCGAATTAATGGGCGGAAGTATATGGATCGAATCCGAACTCGGAAAAGGTTCGACATTTCTCTTTGAGATTCAAGCTAAGTGCATGAGCGACGACGTCGTCGACGAAGTGGAAGATGACGACGCGCCGCCCCATGCCGAAGGGCTTTTTATCGGTAGACGAATCCTGCTTGCGGAGGACGCGGAAATCAACCGGGAAATCGTGCTGGCGCTGCTCGAGCCGACGGGGGCGTTGATCGAGTGCGCGGAAAACGGCAGGCAGGCCCTAGAAATGTTCGCGACGGATCCCGACAAGTATGACATGATATTGATGGATATGCAAATGCCGGAAATGGACGGGATCGAAGCGACGCAGAGCATAAGGACTCTTGGCATTGACAGCGCCCGTTCAGTCCCCATCGTCGCCATGACCGCGAATGTGTTCCGCGAAGACATAGACGTTTGTATAGCGGCCGGCATGAACGACCATATAGGCAAACCCCTTGACGCCAATGAACTGCTGATTAAGATTAAGAAAAATATGCGCAGATAATCTGTTCAATACATAAACAACACAATAAGGACGGCTCTCTTCATGACGCTACGACGCGTGAAAATGTCACAAAGAGAGTCGTCCTCAACGTATCCTGTGTCTATTAGCCGTTCGCGGGCGTCAGTTGAATTTGCGTAGCCCGAGACTCTGCATCCAGCTGTCCAGTTGATCCAGCAGGCGTTTTTCGTCCAGGTCGGTACGGTCGCCGGGCTGGCTGCCTTCGTAATGCATGACGCTTAAGCCGGCTTCCTTCAGGTACATGGCCTGCTCCTTGCGGGTGAGCGTGCATCCAACGCCGTGGCGCCATATCGCCAGCAGCGCGCCGTCCGCCTGCATGAACTTCGCGAACTTGACAATCATGTCGCGGTGGATGTATTCGTCGACCTTCATCCCCATGGCCCCGGCTTCCCCGAATGAAGCCCTGCCGTCCCGTGAGATACAGACCCGGATGAAATCTTCCCGGGTCTCTATCGGCGTATCTTCCGGCCACTGTTTGGCGCCGGGGTACTCGATGGTCCCGTCCGGATGGGTGATATACATCCCGCTGCCGTTGGAATACTGGGAACCCATACAAACCGCGCCATAGTCCTCCATGTAGCGGTAGTACTTGAGATAGTGCCAGGAGGGGGGATGGGCCTCGATCCAGCGGAAACGCTCGTTGGCTACTGCGGCGATATGATTGTCCGCCCGCCATTTCACTTCATCTACAACCATTTTCCAGAATTTGTTTGTTTCCTCCGGGTCGACTTTTGTCAGGCCGCCAAGGGTGAAGATTGAGTAGGTATCCTTCACGGACAGAGGGCTGGGTATGGTGCTGGCGCAGATCCGGGTAATCTCCCTCCGGGCCGCCTGTGTCGCCGACCGGTCCCGCAGGACCTGGACCAGTTTTTCATCATCGCATTGCTGCCCGAAGATACGCTCGATATCGTTGACGACCCTCAGGTTACAATACGTGTTATGCTCCAGAAAGGCTTTTTCCCGTTCGTCGTCTTCTTCGCCGACGTACATGCAAGCGTCGGAGCCCCACTGAGGCATATTTTCGAAGTCCCTTGCCTGCTGCCCCCTCTTCGCGTGCTGGTCGCACTGACAGGGGTGAGGTATGACCAGCTGACGTTTCTGCCAGGGCGATCCGTCTTCCAGATAACCGAGGAATTGGCAGCCCCAGCAAGTGCCTACATATCCGCAGAGTTCGCGCCCCCAGCCGCGGATCTCGCTGGCTAGCCGCGCTTTGCGGGCGAAGGCGTCGTTTTTCGCCTGGATCATCGATCCTATGGGATTGTCGTGAATGACGGTGAGGGCGGGAAAGGCCGGCGCCAGCTCCCAATTGCCCTGAGCGACGATATTGCTTGTACTCTTAGCCGAATCCTCATACCCTGCCCGGAGTTCTTTTGCTTTAGCCCAGAACTCCAAGGGCCTGGTTTCCCAGAGTTGACCTTTTGCCATATGCTCATCCCTCCTAAAGCTCAGTATTTTGCCATAATCCAAAAGCGGCGCGGCCTTAGCGTTATCCCTGCTTCTGATAGAAGGTTCTGCCGTATTTGTTGTACTCGTCCGTGATCCACCGGGCGTGGTTTATCACTTCCGGGTCTTCGCTTGGCCCGTAGTAGGACGCCCAGAAGCAGAAACCGCCGCCGGGGGCGTAGCTGTCGATGCAATCCCGCACCGCCTGGCGCACTACTTCTTCCTCGGCGCCGTACCAGCCGGCGGGGCCCTGGGAATTCCAGCAGCCGGTGAGGACGAAGCTGTTGCCGTATTTCTTCTTGATTCCCGCCAGATCGTTGGAGACCTGAGCCGGGTTCCAGATGTTCACGCCCATATCCCGCCAGTCTTCGATGAAGTCCTCGCAGCGCCCGCAGCAGTGCATGTCGACGGGCAGGCCCCTGTCCATGGCGAATTTCGCCACGCGGGAGGTGAAGGGCTTGATCACGTTCCTGTATGTCTCTAAAGAGATAAACGGCCTCTGCGCTGTGGCGATATCGTCGCTGAGGCGGAAGATGTCCGGCTTGATATAGTCGATGAGGTTTGATATGGCCGTCTCATAATACGTCGCCAGATAATCGTAGAACTCCATGACGGCTTCCGGTTCTTCCTGTAACGCGCACAAGCCTTCAGTGAAGCCCATAGTGTTCATCAGCGGCATGAAGAAGCCCGCCGGGGCGCCCATCTGTACGCAGGACTCCTTACGGTCGATATGGGCCGCCGCTTTGTCCGCTACAGCTCTCCAGTCCAGCCCCTCCAGGCTGGGCAGCTTAATGACGTCTTTCCATTTCCTTATGTCGTCGAGGATAAAATGGTTAGGCGTCGGCAGTTCCTGACCGCCGGTGTCTTCAGTAGGCGAGTATTCCACGCCGAACATGTCGATGCGCCCGCCGCTTGGCCCTTTCTTCGGCGGGAAAAGCTCCGCCCGTACATCCACGCAGGGGTAGGGATGATTCTCCGGGTCTTCTTTGTGCTGGAGGGTCCCCTTGCGGGGCACCCAAGCCGGCTCCTTGCCTTCGATCACCCGAAGCAGGTTCTCACGTTCCGTCATTGGCATTTTCATTTCCTCCATTCGTATTGTTTTCCGTTTCCAGTGTGATATCCTTGACCCATTTGCCGCCGAGCACCCTTGGCAGGGTGACCAGCGTTTTTACGATATCGTCGCATTTCAGCATAGCGTATACCGCGGGGACGGCCCAGTGCCAGACGTGGCCGCTTAAGAAACCCAGAGGGATGGCGATGACCCAGATAGTCAGTACGTCGACCAGAGCGACAAAACGCGTATCGCCGCCGCCCCGGAGGACCCCCACCAGCGAGACCATGGAGAAGGACTGAAAAATCGCCAGGAACGCGTAGACGGTCATCATCTGGTTGGCGTAGATTTTCGCTATGTCGGATATATTATAAAACGAAAGCATGGGCTTTTTCAATGAGAGCATGAGGGTCATCGATACGAGGCCCAGGCAGAAACTGAGGAAGATCAGCTTCAGCGCCCTGGTTTTCGCCAACTCATATCTGCCGGAACCGACCGTGTTGCCGATGATGACGGCGGAAGCGTTGCCGGCGCCGAAGATGGCGATGGAGACAAGCTGGATCAGTACGCCGCAGATGCTGTTCGCCGCGGTGAACTCGGTGCCCATCCGCCCCACGATGACGGCGATGGTGGAGGAGCCCATGCCCCACAGGAACTCGTTGATGACTACGGGCAGGGCGTTTCGGATGAAGGTGCGCAGTATACCGAGCTTTTTGGCGAAGAACAGCTTAACGCGATAGCGGATGTGCTTTTCGAAGCGGGTCATGAATATCAGGACGATTGTGATTTCCACCACCCTGGATATCACCGTCGCGATAGCCGCGCCTTCAACCCCCATAGCGGGGACGCCCAGGTTGCCGAAGATGAAGACCCAGTTGCAGAAGATGTTGGTGAAAAACGCGGCGAGGTTGACGAACAGGGATATCTTCACCATGCCTGTGGAACGGAGCACCATCAGCGTATACGCGCCGAAGCAGTGGATGATGTACCCCAGGCAGACGATGCGCAGGAAACTGGCGCCGGTTTCGATCACGGCGGGGGACGTGGTAAATATCGACAAAAACTGCCGGGAGAAGATAAGGCCTATCGCCGTGAAAATCAGCGTCGCCACAGCCAGTATGCGATAAGTGACGGTCATGACTTTGTATATGGACTCTACGTCACGTTTGCCCCAGTATTGGGCGATGAGTACATTTGAGCCGCTGGACAGGCCGAATACGAGGAGCTGCTGGATGAAGCCAAGCTGATTAGCCAGAGCGACAGAAGAGAGCTGCACGTCCCCCAGGCGCCCTACCATCATGGTGTCCGCCATGGAGATGCCTACCATGATGAGGTTCGCGCCGGCCATGGGCAGGAGTATGCGGACGAATTGGAGGAAAAAGGCTTTGTCTTTGAAGAAATCTTTGAAGAAACGTTGATCCATAACGACGTTTTGTTCTATTTGTTCCATATAAATAATACGTACTCCTTTTTCGGGCCGCGCGCCAATTCGGCGTAATCGTACCGTGGGCTCGGCTTATCCTATAAATCAATGGTAAAGAATGTATTTTGCAATAGATCGATAATCAGCAGCTTTTTCCTGAGCAGATCCTCCCTGCCGGCTAAGAGCTTAAGCGTTTCGCTGCATTGGATGGCGGCTACCATCTGCGGCGTAAAGGGCGGATTTCCCGCGGCGTTGTTTGGCGGCGCGGCTTCTTTGCCGCCGTATAGCGCGCCGACGACGCCGTCTCCGGGGAAGACGCTGCAGACCTGGCCGTAGAAGCCGCCGATGGCGCCGTGGACAAAGGGGATACCCGCCGCCTCGCAGCCCGCTTCCAGGATGAGCCGGGCGGAGGCGCTGTCCAGACAGTCCACCGCGGCGTCGCAGCCGGAGAGTATGGAAGCGCTGTTGTCGGCGGTGAGCATCTCCGCGCGGACCGTAATCTCCACCTCGCTGTTGACGGCTGTCAGAGCCTCCTTCGCCTCAAGGGCCTTGCTCCTGCCCAGATTGCGTTCCGTACAAAACAACTGGCGGTTTAGGTTGCTTGCGTCGAATACGTCCCCGTCCACCAGCGTCAGGCGTCCCACGCCGAACCGGGCCAGGCACATGGCGGCGTAACCGCCCAGGCCCCCGCAGCCTGCGACACAGACGGATTTCTCATGTATGGCTTCGACTTCCTCCCTGGAGAAAGCGTTGACGTTCCTGCTGTATCTGGTGAAATCGTTTATCATATCGTACTCCATAGGGGATGATTGCGGCTTCCGGTTAATACGAAGACGCCGCGTTACTTGAGTACCGGCTGGCATACGGGGCAAAAGTAAACGTTGCCGCCCATGTAGGCTTTCCGTATGATCGCGGCGCTGCAGACCGGGCAAAGCCCACCCATGGTCTTTGACGATAGCGTAGTGACATAACCGCCGGGGCTGCCGAATAAATCTTTCTCCGTATCCCGGCCCCCGCCCTCCGCCATGGCCCGCAAGACGCCTTTTACGCTATCGTACAGCTTGGCGAGCTGCCCTTCGGACAGGAGCGACAGTTTGGTCTGGGGATTGATCCCGGCAGTGAAGAGTATGTCCTGAAGGCAGCCGTTGCCCAGGCCGGGGATGCGCTGTTCCGTAGCCAACAGAGCCTTGGCGCTGAGATTTGACTTAGCCTGCGCGCATATGCCGTTGAAGTAATCCTTGTCGAAAGCGGCGGTCAGGGGGGAAGGCTTTTCCTTGCCGATGAGGTAATAGGGGTTATCGTTGGCGCCTTCGGGGAAGGCCATCATCCCGCCATACATCTGTACGGTACAGACGATGAAGCCGCCGTCGTCAAACTCCAGATAGAGCTGATGTTTGGGCGGGACTTTGCTGCCGCCTTTGTACCAGCGGGGCGCCGTGCCGTCGTGAAAGGTGATCCGGACGTCTTCGGCTTCGATCTCGATTTGCCCGCCGTTAGCGTAAGCGCCGCCTATCGTTTTGCCTTCAAGCAGGGCGGGGTAGTCCTGGGGATTACCGAAGTAGAAAGCAAAACCGTGGGGTGAATGAGCCGCCTCAGCCTTGACGATCCTCCTGCCTGCCAGGGTTTCTTTAATCTGAGCCGCGATTGTTACGGCTTCCGGTAACTCAAGCATACGTATCGCCTCCAGTTTGCCGCGAAGACCGCGTATACGCGGTGACGCCGTTAAGTACGAGACTTATCTTAGATTACCACAATAACGCGGCAGCCGCAAATAAACTGGGATAAAACCTGTCTTCGCTTATCGGGCAGCGTATGATAAAATAAAAAATACGGCAAAATACAGAAAGAGGCGTAGGTTGAGGGATGAGGGAAATCGATAGGCGGCTTCGCCATGACCGGCGACCCGTATGAAATCATCTTCGAGAAAGCGCTGTGACAGGCGGAGGGACATTCGATGCGGCTAGAAAGCTATAGCGATTTTGTGAGGATACTGTTGAACGCGGGTTTTTCGTTCAGCGGCGGCAACGCCGACGGCATATACGCTGCGGTCCCCTTCGATTGGCGGAGCGAACCGTCGGGTTCAAAGATAATATGGCATACCGGCGATCCGGAGACCGATCCCTGGGAATGGCGGATTCGCGTATTACAAGAACGGAACGATGTGGCCTACGGTAAAATGTTTTTCCGGAAAGGTGGTTTCATCACCAGGAAATGGTATCCGTATTTTTTGGCTGTACGGCGCAAAGGTATGGATTTTGATACGGAATACGAAAGCGGCGCCGTCAGTTACTTTGCCAAAAGGATATATGAGGCGGTCAGGGAATACGGCCATACGCCTTATCACGAAATCAAGCGGCTCGGCAGGTTTTCCAGAGAGGATAACTCCCGCTTCGAGCGGGCGCTGGTGGAGCTGCAGATGAAGCTGTACCTGACGATCAGCGGCGAGCAGCCGAAGACCTCGGCAAACGGTGTGGAGTACGGCTGGCCTTCTACCGTATTTTGCACAACGGAGATGTTTTGGGGCGGGGAAGTCTTCGCGGAGGCGGACGAGATGATATCTCATGAAGCGGAGGAAGCCGTCATAGAGCGGATACTGGAATTGAACCCCGCCGCCGACGAAAGAAAGATGCTCAAATTCATCCGGGGCTGATACGAATGACTAAACTATCGAGGGAGTTCTACATGAGGGATACGGTGGAAGTCGCGGAGGATCTGGTCGGCAGGATCATGATACGGCATACTTCCGCGGGTCTGACCGCGGGCAGGATCGTGGAAGCGGAAGCCTATGCCGGAATCAGGGACGCGGCCTGCCACTCCGCCCGGGGAAACCGGAATGGCAGGACGGCGGTCATGTACGGCCCCGGAGGTTTCGCGTATGTGTATCTGATTTACGGCATGTACTATTGCATGAATGTCGTGACTAAGCCCGAGGGTGAACCGGAAGCGGTATTAATCAGGGCGCTGGAACCTTTAGAGGGGGTCCCGCTGATGAGCCTCAGACGCGGAATCGTTGTACCGGAAGAGGCACGGGACACAGACGCAAATCGGGGCGGCGGAAACAGAGACAGGGGCAACAAGGTTTTGCGCAACCTGTGCTCGGGACCGGGCAAGCTGTGCGTCGCCATGGCTATCGATAAAAGCTGCTACGGGCTCGATCTGCGCGGGGACGGGCTTTACATCGAGGAAGGCGCGAAACCAACCGCCGGACAAGTCGCCGCGACGAAACGGGTCAATGTGGGTTACGCGGGCGAAGCGGCGGAGTACCCTTGGCGCTTCATATTGAAAGGCAGCCCGTTTTTGTCCATGAGAAACGAATAGCGCTATGCAGAAGAGGGAGGAATATGTCTATGCCTGAACCGATTAAGAACCTGCTCAATCACGACCTGCTCAGTAAGCTCGCCCTGGATATCCAGTCGGCGTATAACCCGTTTCAAACTGAAGAATTCGTCCGGTCGATTTTGGATGAGACTTGGGACGGCTTGGAGCTTAAGGAAAGGACGTACAAGATAAGCGCCGCCCTGGGGATGTATCTGCCGCAGGATTATAAAACGGCTATCGGCGTTATCGATCAGGTAGTCATGAACTATGGCACTTGGCTGGATGGTTTCGCCTGGTTTTTTCCGATTTTCGTTGAGCTTTACGGGCAGGATGAAGAAAACTGGGATATCTCAATGGCGGCTTTGGCGCGATACACACCTTACGCGTCGTCGGAGTTAGCGGTGAGGCCCTTTATCATCAAGGATGAAGAGCGCGCGATGGCTCAGATGTACGCCTGGTCCAGGCACGAAAACGAGCTCGTCCGCAGGCTATCCTGCGAGGGCTGCCGCCCCGCGCTGCCCTGGGCGCCGGCGTTGAATAGCTTTAAAAAAGACCCGTCGCCTATCCTGCCCATACTGGAACAGCTTAAATCAGACCCGTCGGTATGGGTGCGTAAGAGCGTCGCGAATAACCTGAACGACATATCCAAAACGCATCCGGACTTGGTCATCAAGCTCGCGAAGGATTGGTACGGCGTAAATGAATTTACCGATTGGATCGTTAAGCACGGCTGCCGGACGCTCTTGAAAAAAGGCAACCGCGAAACTCTGGCTTTATTCGGGCTTCAGGACGTCGTTTTTATAGAAATCAGCGGATTTTCATTAGGGGCGGCTTCCATTGCGATCGGAGAGGAAATGGATTTTTCCTTCACGGTTTCCGCGAAAGAAGCGACGAAGGCGAGGCTGGAATACGGCGTCGATTATGCGAAAGCAAAGGGGAAAAGGAGCAGGAAGATTTTCAAGATTTCAGAAACAACGTTAAAGGCGAACGAGGAGAAGGCTTATGTGAGAAAACACTCTTTCGCGGATGTAAGCACGAGAAAGCATTATCCCGGCGTCCACTCAATCACGCTTATCGTTAATGGCGCCGAGCGAGGCGCGCTGGATTTTGAATTGATACGATAAACGCACCGGTCGATGATTATCCAATGACTGCGGAAATTGAATGAAAAGCCTTAATTGTAAACAATTTGTAAAAATTTGACCTTCCTTGTTGACCTTCTCTGACTATCGTGTATAATAGAGATAGTTAGCACTCGAGCCATGAGAGTGCTAAGACGAAAAGAGAGGAGTTGATCATTATGGCAGGTCTCATACCATATAATTACAGGAGGAACTATCTCATACCCCGCAATCCGTTCAACATGATGGACGACTTCTTCAGCGATGTTTGGCCTTTCGGAAGAAACCAGTTGAGCGGATCATTCAAGGTGGACGTACAGGAATCCGAAGGCGCCTATACGATAGAAGCTGAGATGCCGGGCGTCCGAAAAGAAGAAATCAACCTGTCGTTGGACGAGGGCAGGCTGACCATCGGCGTGGAACGTACCGAAGACCTCCGCGACGAGAACGACGGCTATATCCACAGGGAACGTCAGTATTCATCCATGCGGCGCTCGATTTATATGGCGGAAGCCGACGGAGAAGGCGCGGACGCGAACCTGAGCGACGGTGTACTGAAGATCGTCATCCCAAAGAAGGCAAAACTGAAGACGGACAAGAAGATCGAAATCAACTAAGCATCGGTAAAACGAAGAAACCGGAGCCCAGGCAAAAAAGTGGGTTTTCGTCAAAAAGAAGACAAACCCCCTTTTTTCCTTG
>Ga0082212_10000497_pt1 | contig 57113 bp, 44 predicted proteins | sample TergutNt197P3_FD_71548 | JGI IMG/M metagenome (GOLD analysis project Ga0082212, IMG submission 71548) | Neocapritermes taracua P3 segment gut microbial communities from Petit-Saut dam, French Guiana - Nt197 P3 | ecosystem: Host-associated > Arthropoda: Insects > Digestive system > Gut ...
TTCTTTTGTCAAGCCAATTAGCTCTTTGAGTGTTATTCCCATTACTTTACCTGCATTCAAATATTCTATCAATATTATCCCAGATTCATTGGCTCGAATCAACAATCTTTCCGACTATCACCAAAAGCTTTCTGCAGCCATCAGTGCTGTAGAAAGCTTTGAATTTTGCAGTCTGGCGCCACCAAGTTTTTTTAGCTAAGCCAAATGCGGCGCTGGTTTTTAATTGCCGGATTTGGTTTAGCTGCTTGTCTCAGCAGCCTTGAGAGCTTCGGGCTTTGCCGTTTTTAAGTCCAACAATTGCGAATTATTAACTTGGCTTCCCTATTTCCTGCTGTAGCCATCCACAAAATTGTAAACATCAACTAAGTTTTGGTTTATGTCGCCTTTGCATACCCATGACTTGTTTGCTCCAAACACAAGCCCTCCGCCTGGCGCGCATTCGTCGATGACTCTTTTCGCATAGTCGATATTACGCTGCAGCGAATGGAGCCTTATGTTCTGCATTTGTATCCCGCCAATCATTGGTTGGTAATGGCCAATCTTCTTGTTGAGGTCAAGAATGTCGTCATCATCCACCCAATTGTAAAGCGAATCTTTTGGCACATCCAAAAAACTGTCGATGTGGGCTAGCCAATGGCCTTCAATGAAGATAAAGAGCTTGTTGCCTGTGTTGCCAAGGTTCGTTACCTGCTCTTTAAAATACGGCCAGAAAAACTCGTCATATTGCTTCGGGTTCAGGTAGCAGGGGATGTGGGCCATGTACGATGCAAAGAGGTCTTTCTCTTTGGTGTCCTTGAAATTTGTGGCGCGCAGCGTATAAATCGCGTCAAGAGCAGCCTTCACCTCTTTTGGGTACCTTCTAAGGTCTGCTAGCGTCCCCACAAAGCCGCGCAAACGGTCGAAAACAACGTCGATGGGGGTGACAAAACGCGGCAGGACGTTCGTTGGATAAGAGTAGAACCCATACTCAGTGAAAATCTTCTTTTGAAGTTGGGTTAGATGCCCTGTCGCCCTTTCAACGCTATCTTCAAGGATTGTTTTCATCCTCGCCTTCGCGCTTTCCTTGTCTTCAAACAAGACCGGGAATTTCCGGGGCAGCAAGGTCTCCTTTACAAATTTGTTAACGTCAGCTATCAGCAAAGGATACTCATCAGCCTTCATGGTAGACCTTTGCAAATGTTGCAAGGTGACCCCATCCGGGGCCAAGAAAGTTTCTGTCGTGTTGTCCAAAGCTGCATACGTTTTAGGTGCGCCGCCAATAGCGACAAGCCCGACATCTGCCGGGATGTTGTCAAACAAGAGCCTTAAGGCTTTCTCGGTTTTCCCAGGGTCAGACTGGATGTCGGCAAATGTCATTCCGGCATAATCCAGCATGGCGTTGCCCGCATAAATTGCTTTTGGGACATAGTCTGGCTCGATGTGGTTGATAGCTTTGAAAAAGTTCTCTTTCTGTAGAGCCTGTTTGTCTTCTGCCATTTCTTTCTTCCTCCTTGTTTCTCGGTGGTTTTACATTCGATTAACACAAGCGGGGCTGTATCATCTTAAGCCTTGCTAAGAGCCAATGAACTGTTTGTTTTATGCTGGAATAAAACTTGTGGCGATACTTCCATTTACTGCTTGAAAGCCCGTTTGTTATATTTTAGACAAAAACAATGTCGAGATTATTGCCAAGCCAAACCTGTTTGGCTTATGTGCTAGAGCTTCCTTGCGTTCTTGGCGGGAGATATCCAAGTATGTAGGTTGTCCTGCCTGCTCCAGAGGCTCGTTTGTCCCCTTAAGCAGAATGGGATTTAGATTCTTTGCCTCGAAAAGGCGGCGACCTTTCCAATCGCAGGATTTGCGGGATAAATCAAGCCCATTGGATCTTGTCAAAGCGAAAGGATTCCTCTGTAACATGTCATATTGTACCATAGTTATTCTATCTTGTATAATCAAAACAATGCTCAGATTTCTATATGCTGGAGCACTTTCATAAACTCTTGAACCTCTTTGTCTAGCGGTCTGCGCGAGACACGCCAAAACTTCTACCCCCAGCAATCTGGGGATTTTTTTTGTGCAAAAGCCGGCATCGCACAAATACAGGAAGTTCAAAAAACAACAAATTAATCTAAAAACACTTGACTTTTTCGTATACCCTCCAATAATTTTTGAGATTCCATTATATTCCAAAAAGAAAAGGAGGGCATACGAAATGCTCAAGGATTGGACACTAAACGCCGAGTACCGGCAAACACTCAACAACAGGGTCAACTCCCTCACTGGAGACGACCAAGCACGCTTCAACCTGAAATATGGAGAGCTGTACCAGCGGATGCTGCAGCTGGACCTCGACCCCGCCTATGAGGTGATGGCCCCGCTTTACTCAAACACCGGAAGGCCCGCCGAGCTCCAAATGGAGGCGCTGCGCAGCTACATAGCAATGCTGCTGCAAGGCGAGGCGTCAGTCACCAGCTGGGTCGAAGAGCTGCGCGCAGACCCATTGCTGGCGATGGCTTGCGGCTTGCAACCATGGTCCTCGCCTTCTGTCGGGTCTTTCTACGGGATTAGCGCCCGGCTTTGGGGCGGCGAGGCGCCCAAAGCCGGGGAGCTGCACAGCCCGGACATCTTCAAAAAGCCGAAGGACAAGCCCAAAGACGGGGAAAAGCTCGTGCCAAAAGACACAGGGGCAAAGTGCGAGGCGCTTGCCAAAAGCTTGATGGACGGGGCATTTGAGCCCGGCGGGGACCACTGGCTCCAGCTGCTGTTCTCCGCTTTGGCAGTCGGGCCCACAGCGGAGATGGGCATTGTGGATATGGGCAAGGCTATAGTTTGCGGGGACGGGACTGCAGTGCACACCACATCCTCCCCCAACGGCAAACGGGTGTGCGAACACAAAGGGACCGACGAGAAATGCGCCTGCCCGCGCCACTACACCGACCCGCTGGCCAGCTGGGGCTTCGACACAGACACCAAGCAGTTCTACTTTGGCTACAGCGCCTACAACCTCACTGTCCGCAACAAGGACTACGGCCTCGACATCCCAATCCTGCTTTCGCTGAACAAGGCGGAGCAGCATGACTCTGTGTCGCTGCTGGAGGCGTTTGGCAAGCTGGACCTGTATTCGCCAAACATAAGCCTTTACGCCTTCGCCGGCGACAGCGCCCATGACAACATGGCTACATACAAGCTTCTTGCCAGCCGGCAAACGGCGCAAGCCATCGACATCAACAAGCGGAGGGCCCACGGCGAGTTCAATGGGGACGGGAACCCTGTGTGCGAGGGCGGCTTCGAGATGGCTTATGACGGCTCCGGCCAGAAAAGCGGGCGGCTGAAATTCCGCTGCCCGCTTGTGATGGGCAAATGCGATAGCTGCGGCCTTTGGCCATGCACGAACTCCCGCTACGGGAAAGTCATCCATGTCCCCGCAACGGGCGATATCCGCAGATATCCAAAAATCAAGAGGGAGAGCGAAGAGTTCAAGTCCATTTACAAGGACAGGACCTCCACTGAGAGGGTGAACAACCGCATCCTCAATGACTACAACCTGCATAGCTTGAAAATCCGCCACAAAGGGCGCTACGCTTTCTACCTGGCTCTTGCAGGCATTTGCGTCCATTTGGACGCAAGGGTGAAAGCCAAGCGCAAACAAGAAGAAGCTGCATAAGCAGCAAGCAATAACAATATTTGGTAATAGATACCCTTAGCAATAAGGGTTGTTTGCTATGCCTAAATACATAGTAGCGCAATATCTGCCAGGCAATCAAGCAAGCCGCCGCTGTTTTTTTGTATTTAGTTATTTAGTTTCCGAGAGTGCTCTGCTGCATCATCGCCAAGCTAACACACCGCATATTTTCGATATGCACTGTCATGGTTGAAGTTTCTTGCATGCAGCTGTAGGAAACCGGCCGGCTGCGCAAAGTGTCTGTAAAAAAAGGCTTATATCCGATGTCTTGAAAATGTTAGGAGCAGAGCGGCAAAACAGCTATTGACAGCGAAGCGGCAATGGACAGCTGTAAAATGCCAAAAAATATACAGCCTCATAATTGGCTATATTAATTCAATATGAATATAACTAACGAAAAATAGGGAATAGAGAATTGCATTCATAAAATACAAGATCAACCGAAAAAACTGCTTTTATTTTGTCAAGATTTGCGAGTTTTAAAAAAAACCGAATGGAGAGAAACGCAAAGAGACCTTGCCTAGAAATTCTTCCTCAAAAATAAAACCAATCATTGGGCTCCTTGAATCCAAGCTGTCTGGCCTGTTGTCGCCCATTACAAAATACATGCCTTCTGGTATCGTGGTTAGAGGGTAGTCAGAGTATTGCATCCTGCTATCTAGATATGGCTCGTCTAAGACATCCCCATTGATATATACAACATTGCCGGCTATCTGTATGGTCTCCCCAGGCAAACCAATAACCCGCTTGACATATTTGCTGGTCGGGTCGATTTTGACAATAGCAATATCTCCCCTTTTGGGTCTGCCAACAATATAGTTTATTTTGAGCATAATAAGCCGCTCCCCTTCTTTAAGGGTCGGATACATGCTCCTTTGTTGCACATAAACTGTCTCAAAGATAAAAAAATGCAGCACTAGCCCAAAAATAACAGCTGTAAACAGAGCTTTTATCCATTCGCGGATTTCTTTGCCAAGTTCTTCTTTTGTCATTTTGCCCATTACTCATTGTAATTCATTTGGTTTTGCCATGCAATACACAGAGCGTGAAAAGGCATTTTACACAACCCAAAATAATGGGAGGAATTTTCGTTTCTCTTTTATCAGGCTATTAGCTGCGATATACTAATGGTTGCCGACAATAATTTTTTTGTTGAATACACAAAATGGATTTGTTTTAATTCATAAATATTAAAAACAGCGCAGTTATTTTTCGTAGCAAAACTGCCATAATCAAAGTTAATAAAGCAAAACGTCCTTAAAAACATGGCACTATTAAATAAAAGAGCAGTGCTTTATTGTTAAGAAAAAACAAATATAAGTGAAACGAGGCTTGGATTTGGAAAGGGCAAATGGAAGGAAAGAAAACCAGTTAAGAGACATTACAATCAGTGTGGATGTCCTAAAAAACCCCCACGGCAGCGCTCTCATCAGATGGGGAGACAACATAGTTTTATGCACTGCTTTTGTTGAAGAGAGCGTCCCGCCTTTTCAGAAAGGCAGCGGATCAGGCTGGATAACAGCAGAATATAGCATGTTGCCTGCTTCAAACAATACTAGGAGAATGCGCGACATCTCCAAGCTGCGCCTTGATGGCCGCTCAAGCGAGATCCAAAGGCTGATTGGGCGCTCCCTTCGAAGCATTGCCGACTTGGAGCTGCTTGGAGAAAGGTCAATCTGGGTCGACTGCGATGTCCTACAGGCAGACGGAGGCACACGGTGCGCAAGCATAACAGGGGGGGTTGTCGCTGTTTACTCAGCTATGCAAAAGCTCTTGGAAAAAAAGGTGATCGAAGAGAACCCGATACGATCCTTTGCTGCCGCAGTCAGCGTTGGGGTAGGAGAAGACAGCAGCTTGCTTGTTGACTTGGATTACTTGGAGGACAGCGCTGCCCTTGTCGATATGAATCTTGTCATGGACGAGGACTTTGGCACGATAGAAATCCAAGGCACAGGAGAGAAGCGCCCAATAACACCAGTTGAAATGGCAGCCATGGTGGAACTAGCAAAAAACGCCATTGCAAATCTTATCGAAATCCAAAAAAGGTCATTGGGTATTGGGCTATGATAAGGATAATAATGGCGAGCGCCAACAAAAACAAGATAGTCGAGGCAAGCGCAATACTCGGCTGGGCTCTTGAGAGCCTTGCTGATATCGGCTACTCCGACGAGATTATTGAAGACGGGCAGACATTTGCAGACAACGCCCTGATTAAAGCCCGCACAGTGCACAAAACTACAGGCTTTTGTGCAATTGCAGACGACTCTGGCATATGCGTCGACTATCTAGGGGGCGAACCTGGAGTCTATTCTGCCCGCTTTGCTGGCATCCATGGGGATGATGATGCCAACAACAAGCTGCTCTTGTCAAAACTCGAAAATGTTGTGGGGGATGGGCGCAAAGCCAGTTATGTATGCGCTGCCGCCTGTGTGTTTCCAGACGGAGAAGAGTTTGTGGCTCTAGGCGAGCTAAAAGGGCATCTGTTGGATGGTCCTATGGGGGAGGGGGGGTTTGGATATGACCCGCTATTTGTGCCACAGGGATGCACAGAATCCTTTGGCCAAATGGATCAAGAAAAGAAGAACCAAATTAGCCACAGAATGCTGGCTTTCACCCAGCTCAAAGAATTAATGGATATCTATTTTAAAGGCCAAGGCGCAAAATGGCTACAATAAAAGGAAATAAGCTTGCGGCGCTTGCTGCAAAAGGACCTTGCCCGAATTGCCTCTTGTTCATATGCGATGACAGGTTTTTGGCAGACAGCTATTTCCAAAAATTTGCAGATATAATTTTAACTCAAGACAGGGAGCTGTCATATTCCATTTTTGAGATTAAAACAACCAGCGCAGATGTTTTAGCCAACGCTCTGCTTTCAATGGCTTTTGTACCCGGGCTTCGACTAGTGAAAATGGTTGGGGATTCACTGCCCAAGGACGGGGATATGTCGAAGTTTTTATCGGGCTACTTGCAAAACCCCAACCCGGAATCCATACTTGCCATTATGGTTGACAATGTAGACAAGCGCACATCGCTCTACAGGCTCTTTTCTAAACATGGTTTGGTGGTTGAGGTGGACAGGCTAGCAAAGGCGGAAGTTCGCAGGCAGATTGCTTCAAGCTTTAAAAAGGACGGCTTTGCAATTGACAGCGATGCCCTTGGCTTTCTTATAGAGAATATTGGGTATAACAATAGGGACGCTAAAGTTGACTTTGGCATATTCAAAGGTGAAGTGGCTAAACTCAAGTGGCACAACCCCTCTCAAAAGAGGATTACACTGGCAGCCGCAAGAAACACCATAACATCCAGCTCTTATAACAACCTGCTGGAATACTCGTCTTATGTGGCGGCTGCTGATGTGTCGAATGCTATAGCGAGTTTGTGCTCATGTTTTGAAGATAACCAACCGCCTCTCAAGTTATTGTCAGAGCTTGCCCGGACTATGCGCAACATTGCCATTTGCCAAAGCGCTTACTACCAAGGCAAAAGCGCCCAAGACATTGCCAGGGATTACTCCTTGCACCCCTTTGTGGTGCAAAAGTCAATAGAAGCAAAAAACCGCTACAGCGTTGCCGATGCCGCCAATGCGCTAAAAGCCGTTTTAAATGTGGACGCGGCAATCAAAAGCGGCCAAATTGACGATAAAACAGCCCTTGAGGCTTTGACTGTCGATTTGGCTGCAAAGGTGTTTGTATTTGCGTCTTAAAGAAAGGCATATAATAAAGTGGAAGATGACATGAGGATTACATTTGATACAGAACGGTTGACGTTGGTGACAGCGAGATTGTCAATGGCGCGGGCTGCCGCAGAGTTTTATATTCGCAATGAAGAGCATTTGCGGGAATGGGAAGACGCCAAGCCTGACATGTTTTACTCGGAAGCTTACCAGAGACAAATGTTGAAGATAGAAATCAAGCGGCTAAAGCAAGGCGCCGGGATAGATTTTTGGATATACAAGAAAGGCATGAGGGACATAGTTGGCAAAGTGTCAGTATTTGGGATTGTCAGCGGCAACTATTCGCTGTGCGTTTTAGGGTACAAGCTTGACTACGAAGCTGTAGGCAAAGGATACATGACAGAGGCTATAAAGGGTGTTGAGCGCTATCTGTTTGATGAATTGAACATCATGCGCATAGAGGTCAACATCATGCCAAAAAACAGCCGCTCCCTCTCAGTGGTTGAGCGGTTGGGATATAGGCTAGAATGCTTCATTCCTAGTTATATCCGCATAAATGGGGCGTGGGAAGACCACTTTCGTTTCGTAAAGACTAATGACAGCTGGAGGTTGAACGAGTATTGATAAAAGTTTCATACCACAACCATACTTCATTCTCTGACGGGAAAAACACTCCGGCACAAATGTTGGAAACGGCTATCCAAGAGCAATTTACCCACTTTGCATTTACTGACCATATCCATGTCAAAGAAGGCGTTGACTGGACAATGGATACTTCCGATTATGAAGCTTACATCGCTCAAATCAACAGCCTAAAAAGCATGGCGCCAAGCCTCAAGGTGTTTGCTGGCATCGAGGTAGACTGGTATTTAGGCAGGCAGACAGGATCTTGGTCCAAATATGAATCGTTGCAGCCCCACTTGGATTTTGTGGTGGGCAGTGTCCACGCCATTGAGGAAAACGGGATGCTGTTCTTCGTTGACGGCTCATATGAAGAGCTTCTTGAAGGGTTAGAGAAAGCTTTTAACGGGGATGTAAAAAAAATGGCTACACGCTATTTTGAAACCTACAATGAAATGCTGGAAGGATTGTCGCCGAATTTGGCTGCCCACCCGGATCTGTTGCGCCTGTATACCCAGGGCAAGCTTATAACGACTGGCGAAGATTGGTATATGGATCTGCTGTTGGAAACAGCCCGGCTTATGGGCAAGCTCGGGATCACGACTGAAGTGAATATGGGTGGCGATTACCGCAAGAAAAACGGCATTGTCTATCCTCAAGACCAATTTTTGGCAATATTAAAAGAAAACAATGTCAAAGTGACCGTCGGGCTTGATTCCCATAGCGCAGAAATGGTGGGAGCTTATTACGATGATTCCTTAGCTGTGCTCTCAAGGGCAGGTTTTGGTGAATTAGCTTACTTCGAGGATAGCCAGTGGAAAAAAAGCCCGATAAACATTCCAAAATAAACGCAAACTTGACAAAAGGCTTTCAGAACGTGTATAATTCCAAAAAAACAAGTTTTTAGGTGCCCATTTTGGGAGAATAGGGAACCGGGTGGAAATCCCGGACGGACCCGCCACTGTGACAGGGAAGAGGGACATACAAGCCACTGGCAACGGGAAGGCATGTTTCTCATTTGACCCTCAAGCCAGGAGACCTGCCTGAAGGCTAGAATAATTATGTAAGTGAAGGCAAAGCTTACGGAATTTTTTCCGTAAGCTTTAATTTTTTGCAAAGGAGCATCACATGGAATTCAAAAAAGAAATCGAAGAAGCAATAGCCTCAATTGAAGGGGCGAATATCCAAGCTATGGAAGCGGCAGAGGCTTACTCGCTAGGGCTTGCCAAGATACCAGGAAGTTTGGGGCGTGTAGAGGACATAGCTATAAAACTATCCGGCATTACGGGGAAAGTAAAGAATGCAATGCCCAAAAAGTGCGTGATAATCATGAGCTCAGACAATGACATAGCCCTAGAAGGCGTCTCAAGCGCTCCACAGGATGTGACAGCTGCTTTGACTGAGATTTTTGCAGATATGGTTACAGGTGTTGGAGTAATGGCTAGGGTTAGCGGCTCTGATGTTATTGTGTATGATGTGGGAGTCAAACAAGACATCCAAAACCCCAAAGTAATCAACAAGAAAATCCGCTACGCTGCAGGGAACTTCAAAAACGGGCCTGCCATGGAGCCAGATGAGTGCATGAAAGCTATCAAGATTGGCATTGACGCCGCTCTTGACGCCAAAGAAAAAGGATATGATGTAATTGGCACAGGGGAAATGGGGATAGGCAACACATCGTCAACCACCTGTGTGACTGCGTTGTTGACTGGCGCATCAGTTGACGATCTGGTAGGCAAAGGCACAGGAATGTCTGAAGCGTCCCAGCTTGACCATAAAATCAACACCCTAAAGGCAGCCCTGGAGCACAACCAGCCAAACCAAGACGATGTCTTTGATGTGATAACAAAGGTTGGAGGCCTTGACATCGCTGCGTTGACTGGCCTATACATCGGGGCAGCCATGGCAAAAGTGCCGGTTGTAATTGACGGGTATATATCTTCAGTTGCTGCCCTTTGCGCATGGAAGCTGAACCCGAAGACATATGACTATATGATCGAGTCCCATTCGACAGCAGAGCCGGGCTATAAGGCTATTAGGGACGCTATGGGGCTCAAGCCTATGTTTGATATGAATATGAGGCTTGGCGAAGGCAGTGGATGCCCCCTAGCATTTTTTGTGGTAGACTGCGCCAACTCGATGATGAACCATATGTTCACGTTTGAGCAAAGCGATATCGGTGAAGAATACACAGACAAGATCCCAGAATTTGAGTTTTGATATTAGTTAGCTAAAAACCAAAGCAGGTACCCTACTATAGAATTGATGCTGGAGGCTGAGCTCGATGAGCACCTCGGCTATGAGAAAAACAGCATAGAGGGAAAGAACAGCGGCAATTCGCGCACCGGCTACGGCAAGAAGACGATATCAAGCGGATGGGGCGACAGCGAAATCGATATGCCGCGCGACCGCAACGGCTCATTCGAGCCAGCGGCAGTCGCGAAGAGGCAAACTCGCACAGACGACATCGAGGCAAGGATCCTGGCTATGTACTCAAAAGGGATGTCCACAAGGGACATTGAGGACCATTTGCGCGACATATATGGGGTGGAGGCGTCCGCGAGCCTTGTGGGCCGCATAACGGACAAGATAATGCCGGAGGCCGCCGAATGGCAGGCGCGCCCCTTGTCCAGCCAATGTCAATTAGTTAACTAAAAAGTCGGATAAAGCTTACTCAAATCAATCCGTCCGGCAAAACCACCCCAAGTTTCTCGAGGAACATTTGTCACGTTTCGTAATCTCTGTCGTCCATCTTTTTGAATGGAGTTTTGTTGAGACTGTCACTTGTTCTACCGCGTCAAACCATTGCAGCACGATGTAGACTGGCGTATTATCAAGCCAGCTTTTGAGCTTTTTCTCAAGGTCGAGGTTGGCTTTCGTGTCGTGCCCAGGAACCCCATTCTTGATGCCAAGGGCTTCCTTCATGTTGCGGATCTCGTTGCTGATGTGCTCGTAATAGCACAACGCGACGAACTGCACGAACATGCGGCCCCTTAGCGTGTCCGCGTCCCACACCCTGGGTCTCGCTCCATCAGCCCGCTGGTTGCAGGACTCGAAAAATGGCTCGACAAAAGCCCGTTTGCGGTACTTGAGGAGGCATTCGAAAGTATCCTTCTCACTGTTTGAGACAAGCGCGAAATAGCCATGCGACTTCTTCGCTTCCTGGCAAGCGCCCTCGTTGAACGACACGAATGCCCGGTCGCCCCGGCTGCGCACATGCAGATACTTTTTGATGTTGTTTTGCGCGCTTTCCGGCAAGCTGCTTGTGTCGCCCCCCCTTCAATGTTTTCCTTGAGCTCAACAAGGCTTTTATCGAATTGCGCTTTCTCTTCGTATTCCCTTATAGGGTTGAAATATATATGGAGATAGACCCTTCTCCTGAAAGTTTCCTTGTCGCCCTTTTTCAGCCCCCGCTTTTTGCCGGCATGCTTGCGCTCCTTTTCAAACTCATGCATCAGGGTTTTGGTTATGCCATGCGTTTGTGTGTTAACGGGCAGATGCTCGACATCTTGCTAAGCGCATCGCCATGTTTGGCCAGCTCGGCCTTGACCTGTTTTATACCTGTTTTTACCAGTGTGACAAAATCGAAGCCCGCAAGTAAAAACGCAGCCAAGTTGCCCGCCGAGTAGAACCCGTTGTCTGTGACGATCTCGGCTTTGCCAAGCCCGATCGCCGACAATTGCTTCAGCGCGTTTTCTATCGCTGTGACATCAGGCAGGTTGCCCGGCTGCTTTGTGAACACTATAGGCTGCCTTGTCTCGATAGAGTACAGGGTGAGCAGCTTGATCGTCTTAAGCCCGTCGCCTGCCTTGTTGTAGCCGTATCTTGTCTCCATCTGGTTTTGGGAATATGTGGATATAGAAGTCGAGTCGTACGCAAGGACGGCTTTTTCTTTGATGCCAGCGGCGCGGGACGCGAAAAAGCCCTGTTGCAAAGGCTCGTCCCGCCCCGCCTGTGGACGAAAAGGCCGTGGTAAATGTCCTCTGTGATCCCTTCCTCATACGGTATTGGGTGGTTTAGCTGCCAAGTGAGGATCCCTGGGAGGGCTTGGCCGTTGGATGCAAGCATATACTTCGCAATCGAGATGATTTTTTGCGCTGAGCCTATGTCGGTGTTTGCATATATGCCCTCGTCAATGCCGGATGTTTTACCGATATGGTCTAAGATTTCCATCATGTCCACATGCTTTCGCGAGGTGGTTTATAAAAACGCAGCGGATCCCTTCGTTCTGGAGGCGTAATGCCAATATTTTCCAATAATGGCCAGTCGGCTCAAATGCGGCCAGGACACATTCGAGCCCGTTCGCTTTGCGCACGCATTCGATTTCTGATATAATAAGGTCAAATCCCTCCCGGCTGTTTTCAAAATTGATTTTCTCAGCCACTGTGAGCCCGTGGTAGTTTATGAACTGCGCCCAATGGCTCCATTTGCCAATATCAATGCCGACAACAAGAGTTCCGGGGGTATGCTTTCAATTTTCTGGTTTGCAGATTGCTCGGTATAATTTATCTCTAAAATCTACTCATCCACGTGTTATTTTTGTGTGTAACTTTATATTAACATCATGCTGGGGAGATTTTCTTTGTTAACCGATTGCAGGTTCTCCAGTCGTATCGAAGCTTCATAATAAGATTCTGGGCGGGGCTGATTCGCTTGGTAGGGCGTATAATCACAGTATTCTCGCACTTAAGTCTAACGGCGATCATGCGGCTATACGTCTATATTTCCAAGATACTTCTGTCAACTGTACAAGGATTAGGCAATAGCAATTTCACTAATATCTTCGACATCGGCAATTGTTGCCAATAGACGGGCATAGTTTAACAGATCCACTTGCAAGGATTCAAGTTCATTTCTGAAATCAGCCCCAAGCATATTTCCTTCTTCTAGAGAAATTTTATGCCATTTTGCGGTGAATGGTCTTATAATCTGATTAAGCACAATGACAGCTATTTTACTGAACTGCTGGGCACTCCGACCATATTGCTTCAATATGGTCCTCGTGGTAGCAAACAAAGAGTATACGCTATCTAATGCTGTTTTTTCATCTCCGCTATCTTCAGGAAGCTTTTGTACAGCTACTCGTGTGATTAATTCTATATACATATCCCATGCAGCATCCTTGTCACTATCAATAAACGTAATCTCCATACCAGCGAATTTGAAACCAATTTTTAATTTTTTTAAGTCAAACTTGATAAAAAAATCCTTTAGTGTCATTTCGATAACCTTTCTATATAATAATTAAATTCAATCAAATTTCTCTAGACAGTTGAATACATTTCCATGACGTTCTCGCTCGCTAATGATAGCATAAGCTTTCCCATTTAGCTTATTCCAAAGAAGCCATTAAACTCAATTGATAGACTCAAACAGTGGCTCTCCAATATTCTCCTCATTTTGCGGAAGATGACTATCTACTTCCTTCTTCCATTCTATGTAGACTTGTTTCCATTGAGCAGAATTTAGGAAGTCTTCCATAAATGCATTTTCTAAGTTAAACTCAGGTATGTATTGTCCAATAATGCCTCTTTCAAATACTCCATCAGAGATTACATCCTTTTCCTTTAATAACAAAGTAGGAATTTTAATCTGAAACGCCATTGCTGTCTCTATATGGCAGAAAGGGCTTGTGAGCCAGATGTTACTTAATTCTTTTGATTGTTGACCGTATACATTCGCTTCTGGTTTCTCCTCTCCATGTAGAATTATTGAGCGCCGAGAAGCAATTGTTATTAAACCACTGCATTTCTTTAAAAGCTCTTGTATTGCTTCGAGTGGCGGTTTTTGGCTAAAATTCGTATGGCCAAGCGTTACTGGTTGAAATTTATCATTTATTAGGATATCATGTACCATTTTTACGAACTTCTTTTGCTCTGTTCTGTGGGGATTTGGCACGCTGACAAATATAAATCTCTTCTTATTTTCATTATCCACCAATACTCTCTCCTTAACTTAATAAATACTTGTTCACCAGTCAACGAATTCGATAAACGTCCAGATCTACTCTCTTGAGCAGCGCGATTATGTTTTCCACAACTACATAATCCTTCTTGCGCTCATCATCGGACAAGTCTGCCCACTCCACCATTAGCGGGTTTTGCTTCTTGGCGTCGTCTCTTTCAGGGGCATATGTCCAATCGTTTGCCCTCTTTTCGTCCATCCAACGGCCATGCTCAGCTTTTGCCAGCTCATCGCGTTCATCGAGGTTGAACCTCTCCACCGCATTGCGCTGCATAGTTTGGTAATCGAAATCGCATCCTATAAACTCAAGTTTGCTGGGTATATCAGTGACTTGGGCTTTATTGGAGTCCTTCATCTCATCAGAGAGCTCATTCCATGGACGGCCTCCATATACATCACAGTACATCTCATGGCTGTATTGGGCGAGTACATCGATTAGCATATTGAAATGAAACATGCGTTCCACTTGAGAGACAAAGGCAGCGGCATCTTCAACATGGAGTGACAGCTGAGTTTCGGAAGGCAGAAACACTGATGGATTTCTCCCTTTCTCGATTCGGCACATTTCATAAACTGACCGCATCGAACGCACTCCGTGCTTATATCGTGAAGTATGCAGCATCGTCCAAACAACACTTGGGTCAATTGTGTAATTGCCCTCTTCGCAAAGTGAACGTAATATCAGAGCTCGCTTGAGAACATAACTTCTGTCACCACTCGTTTTAGCATTTGACATGCTGAAATTTTCATTTTCTTCGACTGAGTGCTCTTTATGCAAAATAACCTTTGGATTAATATCAATTATTCCAACAACGCCGCTTAGCCCACTCACAAAATCCGGACGACTCAAATGGAATGGGCACTCTGGTTCTTCGCGAGATCCAGGCATAGTAGGCTTTGCATTGTCTTCACTGCCTTCTGATGTATCATCAATGAACACAAATATGCATTTCCCAAGCTTGTGCTTGCCGCTGCCATCCACAAATATTCCTTCCCGCACTGGCATATCGAAGCATTCTTGCCATTCGCAACGATTTGCGCCGAAGCCTTCGAAAAACACAAGGGATAGTTTTCCGTCTAGGTTAAGCTCACGAATATTCTGAAACGCCGCATTGAGATCGCTTAGGCCTGCAAGCTTGGTTTCGCTGAACTCGAGTATCTCGATCTCTTCAGACGGGAAAGAGTTCCAAACAATCTGCTCAATACCAAATGACCTGCCCGTGCCTGGCGTACCGTTTACTGCTATAGACAGTGGCTTGTTATCTTTTGTATTGACGTAGTTATTAATTAGTCTATATAGATTTTGGTACGCCTCAATTTCAAACCGGTCAAAAGTAATAAACTTCCCGAATTCGAATCTTGGCAGGCTTTTTATTTCATTTGTACCATTATGGACAAACTCCATAGCCTTACTGGCAATAGGTGATTCCTTAATATGGTTATCAATGATGCGCCAATTGTCTGGATCTGACAGGTTCTCTTCACTAATCCTAAAAGTGGATTCTGGTTCTTGGCTGTTGTAATCATCATTATACAAATGACAATTCTGCAGATCCCCTAGTGTGTAGCCATTAATCATTAGGTTTTTCGCCACTCTAAGTATGCTTGGGAGATTTGGTATCTTTTCCTTAGAACAAAGTATACTAAGCTGTTTTGCAGCGGCAGCTACCATAACAGCAAACGTATAGTCAGCATTCCTTTTGAATTTTGTGCGCAAATACCCCTCTGCATTTCCGTGGGAAAGGGATAAATATGCCGACTTGACCTTGGCTTCCCCGCATTTTAGGAATAATACTCCATCTTCTGCAAAAGTAATAATGATCCCAGTTGCCTGGAGCAAGTGCTTAAGATTAGGGCTAAACTTGAGATTTTTGACCAAATCTGCAGTTGCACGCTCCCAGGAGGCTTGATGGCTGACCAGAGCCCCCTTCTTGCGAAGCAAAGAAGCGTCTATAAACAGAAAGCAGCTTTTCGCAAACTCCCATTCGTTTACAGATGGTAACCTGAGGTCAGTTTCACATACTACCCACAACACATTTTTGTTTCGCAGTGACTCACGGTCAACATATCCACATCCCCATTGAACTATATACTCGCTATCTGCGGTTATGCTAAAGCTGGTGGTGCCATTTTTAATACCCGCATCAGTTTCAATAATATCTGTTCCCTCATTATTATCTCTCTCATATTGCATTATGTCGGCATGAATATATCTTTTTTGGTAATGGTAGCCTAAATATGCATTTTCGCAAAGACCTTTTGCATATAGCAATCTTGCCAGCAATGCTGCACCACTGGGAACTTCAAAGGATTGATGGAAGCCACACTGGTCTCTATACGAAATGACACGCTGCTCAGCATATCCTCTTACTGCTATACTGTCCATTTGGCACTTCCCTAGTAAAAAATAGATTATTTTGTCGGATTATACCATATAGTATCTATTTAGGCAAGTATTTGTAGCATATTATTCAATATAAGTGCTATTTACGCACACGTTCTCTGGCACGAGGTTAACTTATCTGCCACTAAATCTCTATACCCATTATTTTAGTTAAGAGTGTTTGTGCCTTCATTAGCTGGTTTGATTTTGACCACTAGAATCAGCGGGATGAACTGGACAAAGAATAAGCCAATACAGAGCAATTTGTTTCATTGTTCAAATATAAGAGTCACTGTTTGCTTAATGGCAGAATACTCTCTGACACTATCGTTTTCGTTGCTTAGAGGCTGTTTAATATGTCTATTAATGTCGATAAATGAAATTATGATAACAATAAAAAGGCTGTTTACCATTATATGAGAAATAAATATCCAAGCGATATAACTAGAGACCAATTCGGGATTGTCAAGCCATTTTTAGAGTCGGCCACCAAAGCGACCAGGCCATACACATATGACCTTTATGATATTTTTTGCGCAATACTATATGTTTTACGCGAAGGGTGCAGATGGAGGGCATTGCCCCACGACTTTCCGAAATGGGAGGTTGTTTGCTGCCATTATCGAAAATGGGGCAAAAAAAACTACACAGGACACGATGAGCGCAGCGCTTTTGAAAAAGCTTTAGAAGAGCTGGCTATGCCAGAGCGGATTATAAACGGGAGAAGCCCTGGCCCGTCGATGCTGGCCATTGACTCAAAAAGCATTAAAAACGCATTCACAGCAGGCGAGAAAGGCTATGATGCGGGGAAAAAAATATCAGGGGCGAAAGTGCGCTTGGCGGTTGACATTCTTGGGCTGCCCCATGGCATACATGCCACGACAGCAGATTTTACAGACAGGGATGGGGCAATAGAGCTGGCTGCAATTAATGCAGGCAAATTCGAAAGCGTCGAGACTGTTTTAGCCGACAGCGCTTATTCAGGGGAGAGCTTTGCACACACAATAAAAGGGCTGGTTGACGCGAAAGTCGAGGTTGCCAGACGCAACGAGGCCCGTATGTTCATAGTCCTTCCCAAAAGATGGATTGTTGAAAGATCATTCGGATGGGCTGACAATTGCCGGAGGCTATGGAAAGGTTTGCGAAAGGCACTTGGGCACATTTTGCCAAATGTTTGTAATTTCATTCATTTCAGTTCTTTTGAGGAGAAACTAAACATCCTCTTAGCAAGCACGGGAACCACACTGATGGTTTTGCCTAACAACACGACGTTCTCATGCTCGCCCAGATCCCATTTTGGAATAGCTTGCCTTGATACTGCGGGCTGCCCTGCATGTTCTTATTCGGGTATAATACTTGAGACTGCAATTGCAAAAAATCTTCTAGAATTGCATATTATGCAATTTTGCTATAGATCTCCGCAAACTCATCTTTTGGGAGGCTATATGCCAGTTCATAGAGCGAATTCCCCCTGTTTTCAAATTCATTTTTGATAAACGCAGCCCTCCCCTCCAAAAAAGAGCCGCCCTCTAAGACGCAAAAGTTGTGGGCTAGGGCTGCAATAAGCCAGTGCCTCCTGATGCCGCATTTAGTCCGGAGCATGATTTTTTTTGATCCAAATGTGTTTTTGCACTCTTTGAAGAAAACCTCAATATCCCATCTTTCGGTGTAGATATCAATTAACTCCTGTTCGCCCAAGAAGACATCCGAGCAGAGGAAAGCCCTCATCGCTTCTTCATCGCCAAATTTGCCTGCAGGCCAGCTTATAAGCACCAGCGAGTTTTCAATGCCAGTCAAAGACGTCTCAATCTTATAGGCATAGTACTTTTTCGAGTTTGCTGTAACAAGGCAACACTCTTTACTCTCTACATGCCTGGAGAAATCCTTGATCTGGATTCTATGGCCAACAGGGTAAATAACCCTGTTGGCCTTCAATGCGCAAACAACTTCATAGCCTTTTGCCCAAAATTCCGGGATTATCTTCCGATTAGCATACCATGAGTCGAAAACCGCGCAACTAACAGCTCCAGCGTCTGGCAAGTGTGAAATTAAATCCTTTGCAAGCTCTATTTTGGACTGTGCCTTGTCGTATATACTGAAGCCATGGCACAAGAATTCGCCATCCATCGCGCCAATCAGCATTCCAACAGTTTGGTAGCCGCACACCCGTCTCCCGTCTTTGCGGGAATGGTGGAAGCCCATTCCTTCTGTCGGCTTTGCAGCCCCGTTGCGGGGCGGCTCTTTTGTGTTTGTGGTGTCGTCCAGGGACACAATCACTGGCTTGCCCGTTTTTTTCGCCGCGGCAAGCGCCGCCCTTGCCGCGCTGTCGCCCGCATAGCCGCCCAGCGCGTTGTCGCCCCAGCCCCCGTCCCGCATAAAATACCCATATGTCTCGCGGCTCAAGCCTGTCCGGCCGCTGCCAGGCATGTCTCGCAATGGGTTAAAAGATAGGCATTGTGTTCTGGAGACTCTTTGCGTGTCGACTGCATGATGCGCCGGAAAGGTGACTTAAAGTGCCCCTGCTTGAAGTGGGGGCTGTGATTGATTGCAATACATCATACGGGTTTTTTTAATCAATAGGTTAATAAAAAGCCAACATGTTTATCGCAACGCCAGAGATGAGCCACGAAAGACTGCCTGTAATAAGAAGACACCTTAGCTGCGCCATCCCAAAATTTACAGGATGCGCCCAAGGTGCTAGAATGGGATAAATAGCAAGGCTTCTTCGCCGGCCCAAGTCAAAAAAACAACCGCGGCTGGTGGGCTTAGCGGTTGTGATAAAGTGTGCCCGTGTCAAGTGCAAATGCGGTATGGAGTGTCTAGCTGATTGGCCTTGGAGGGATGGAAGGCGTAGGCCTTCCATCAACCAGATACTGCAGTTATATGTGATTATTGGTGCATATAGGCAATTTCCCCAATTTGATCAATTGTAACGATTGCCAACTCTTATCTGTGATATAATTTATTATCTGATAGTTATTAGCGACATATGAAAAGAAAACGAAAATATTACATTATTTTCGAGAGAGAGGTGTTCAATCGAGTATCACTCGATGCTTTTATGTTGAAAAGAATCATACTGACGATCAACGGAGTTGAGCGGCCGGTTTTGTGCGACCCTGAGACAGACACGCTGGTTGCTGTAGTGAGGCGAATGGGCCTCACAGGCACAAAAATGGGATGCGGCACCGGCGTTTGCGGGTCATGCTCCCTCATCCTGAATGGCAAAGTCACTCGGGTCTGTACGTTGAAAATGAAAAATGTCCCGGAGTTCTCGGAAATCATCACGATCGAGGGTATAGGCAGCCCCATGAACCTGCACCCAATCCAACAAGCATGGATTACATACGGTGGCGTGCAATGCGGATTTTGCTCGCCAGGCTTCATTATGTCAGCATACGGTTTGCTTATCGAGAACAACAACCCTACAAGGGAAGAAGTCCGCGATTGGTTCCAGATACACAGAAACGTCTGCCGCTGTACAGGCTATAAACCGTTAGTCGATGCAGTAATGGCTGCTGCCAAAGTCATGCGTGGAGAGGCGACGATGGACGACATCACGTTCAAGAACCCCGAGAGCGGCGATTACTATGGTTCCGAACTCCCCAGGCCTTTTGCGCTTGCGAAGGTTTGCGGGCTAGCTGATTTTGGCGACGATATAAAACATCAGATGCCGTCAAATACAGCGCATCTGGCTGTTGTCATCTCCAAGGAGAGACACGCAAACATTATCAGTATTGATACATCTGAAGCTGAGGAAATGCCTGGCGTTTACAAGGTAATGACGGCAAAGGACGTAAAAGGGACAAACTTGCAGCCAGTGCCTCAAATGGTTAGGCGTATGAAAGGCGAGGGCATTCTTGCGTTTCCGATTATCAGTGAAAATAAGATAAATCGGCGCGGTGAAGTAGTCGCGCTAGTTGCCGCTGACACTGAGGAAAACGCTCGCGCAGCTGCGAAAAAAGTTAAACAAAATCTGGAAGTTTTACCAGCATACATGTCCTTCCCTGAGGCTGCCGCGCCAAACGCTATACAACTCCAAGAGGATCTGCCCAACTACTATGTGCATCAACCTCTGCTCAAAGGAGATGATACAACTGAGATGTTTGACGACGCGCCTTTCGTGGTTGAAGGCAGTTTTCGTTCTCCTCGCCAGCCGCATCTTACAATCGAGCCAGACACAGTGCAAGGTTATTATGAAGATGACGGAACGTTGACAATTCAATGCAAATCCCATGCGCTTCACGGCACTATCGCTGATATATCAAAAGCTTGCGGGATCCCAGAAGAAAAGCTGCGGCTCATCAACAACCCAGCGGGGGGCGCGTTTGGCTACACAATGGCATCTGTCACATATGCGCTAGTGGCAACTGCTGTGCAAAATCTAAATATGCCTTGTACATTGACTTTGAGCTATGAAGAACACAGCCATGCCACTGGCAAGCGAGGGGCATCTTACTCCAACGGCCGTCTGGCTGTAGACGAGGATGGAAGGATTATTGCAGCAGAGTACGACATTGCTTTGGACCATGGCGCACACACAAACGTTGGGAGTTTGGTCATGGGCAACCTGACTGGCTGTGCTTTTTATGGGTATAATGTGCCCAATATCAGAGCCCTGGTCCGCGGCGGCTCTTCCAATAATGGAATGCAGACTTCTTACCGCGGCTTTGGCTCGCCTCAGATATCCACGACGACTGAGGCGCTCATGGATATGGCTGCCGAAAAAGCAGGCATCGACCCTTGGGAATTCCGTTATAAAAACCTGGCGAAACCTGGCGAAACGACGGTCAAGTCATTTGAGTATAGGGATTACGAAATTTATCCGCAAATAATGATGAAGATCAAACCATATTATGACGAGTATCGTTCCCAAGCGGAAGCGGCAAAGAAAGAAGGGCGGCATGTTGGCGTCGGCATCAGCCTTGGAGGATTCATGTCGACGACTGGAATGGGAGATGTCTGTGAGCTAGACGTTGAGTTGGGAGAGGGCGACTTTATCATTTGCTACAGCACTTGGCAAGATATTGGCCAAGGCGGGGATATCGGTGTGCTAACCCATGCCCTGAAATCTTTTTCGCCAATTGGGCTCACTCCTGACAAGGTTAAGCTCGTCATGAATGACACGGCAAGAGCTCCTGTCCACGGGATATCAGCAGCAAGCCGCTCGCATTTTATGGCTGGCAACGCTATGATCGACGGGGCGAACAAGCTCATGGACGCCATGCGCAAGCCCGACGGGTCATTCCGCACATATGCGGAAATGGTTGCGGAAGGCATCCAAACGAGATACAGGGGCCATTATGACCAGATGTTTATCGAAAACATGACGAGGACAAATCCGAACGATGGTTCTGGATCTGATTACTTTGAGTTCATGTACTCAGTCAATACCGCGCTGGTCGAGGTGAACGTTGAAACAGGCAAATCGCAAGTCCTTAAATATACAACAGTCGCTGATGTCGGCACAGTCGGCAATAAGCTCTCAGTAGACGGCCAGGCGTATGGAGGCATCTCGCATTGTATAGGCTTCGCGCTCACTGAAGACTACAACGCTGAAAATAAGCATGGCAATATAGCCGGCTGCGGCATCCCAACGATTGACATGATACCGGATGGCGATGATTTTACTATCATATACCAGGAGACTCCACGCCAATATGGACCACATGGCTCCTCTGGAGCAAGCGAAACATTCCAGAGCTCTGGGCACATGGCTGTGATCAACGCCATTAACAACGCGTGCGGCGTCAGGATTTACGAACTGCCTGCGCTGCCAGAGAAAGTCAAAGCGGGTTGGGAGAAAAAGCAAAAGGGTGAAGACCTCACACCGCCAAAGTATTACTTAGGCGCAGACTTTGAAGATGAACTGGAAGATATCAAGAACAACCCGCTCCCAGCCCTAGGCGCGCTAGGCCACTAAAGGCAGACAAGCGCAAGAATATTTAACATTTGAAAAGCGAAGGGCTTAGCTATAGCTGGGCCCCTCTCGAAAGCAAAGGGGGTATCCATGCGCAAAGAAGACGCTGCTATTTTCACGGAAAAGTGCATTAAAGGAGCGCCTGCGGCTTGTATGGACGCATGCCCGCTAATGTTGGACATACGCGCATTTACTGCACTGGCTGAAAAAGGCAAATGGAACGCCGCATATAGAGTGCTGCGAAACGCCACCGTGTTCCCGGCTATTGCCAGCATCTTGTGTCCTTCAGCCTGCGAAACATCATGTGGGCGCAAACAGCTTGGCGACGACGCAGTCGCCATTCGCCTGATTGAAGGCGCGTGTGTCCAACTAGCAAAAAACCAGAAACCACAAGCTTTCGCGCTGCCACAAAAGACTGGGCAAATCGCTGTAATCGGCGCAGGCTTGGCTGGGCTCGCAGCTGCGCTTTGCCTCGCGCAAAAGAAGTATTTAGTAACGGTATTTGACAAGAACAGCGGATGGGGAGGCAGCTTGCGCCCGCATCCGCGCTTTGCAGAAATAAACGCCGATATTGAGCTGCAATTCGCCACCTCCGATGTTGATTTTAGATACAACGAAGAGATAGCCTCGCTTGGGGATTTGGCAGGCTATGACATGGTATACATTGCCACAGGAGCAGGCGGCAACGATTTTGGACTGCTCCCAAGCTGGGATCCGAAGCTGCTTGCCACCTCTGCCCATAACGTTTTCATGGGAGGCTCTCTCACGGGCATGGATGTGGCCGCTAAGATCGCGCAGGGGAAATTATTCTCGAAAATATCAGACTCATTCATTCAGACAGGCCGCGCGTTGGCTGCATCTGATGACATTGATATAGGAGACGCAATCTATCCGCTACAGGCAGATACACCGCGTGCCGCGCGTATCGAGCCGTCTATGTTGTCGGGCTATTCGGAGGCCGAGGCAAAGGAAGAAGCAGCGCGCTGTATGAAATGTGATTGCGACAATTGCTTTGAGCAATGCGAAATGCTGGTCCTATACCGAAAAAAACCAAAGAGTATTGCGTTGGAGGTATATGCTGATTCCCAAGCTGAGCCCCCCATGTCCAGCCATACACTTACCCGGCAGGTATACTCTTGCAACATATGCGGGAATTGCAAAGTGTCTTGCCCGGTGGATATTGATATAGGCGCTCTTTTGCAGTTCTCCCGCGAAACCCGTTATGAGGAAAGCATATACATTGGAGCCTTGCACGACTATTGGCTGAGAGAAATGGACTTTTCAACCGGCGAGGCGTCATTCTATGCCGCGCCAAAGAGCGGGAAAACTTGCCGGTACATCTTTTTCCCTGGCTGCCAGCTTGGAGCGCATAATCCGGAGCATGTGATACGCTCATATGAGTTCCTGCAAGATATGGATGAGACTGGGTTTTTCGCCGGCTGCTGTGGAGCGCCTGCTTACTGGGCTGGCGACAAGGAACGTATGCGCGAGAACTTCGAGAGGATACGCAACGTCTGGCATGAGCTGGATTGCGCGGAGTTTGTATTTGCCTGCGCCACATGCGAGAGTTTGTTTAGCCAGTTCCTGCCTGAAATCCCGCATGTGCCACTATATGAGCTCATGGCAAATTCATATGCGATCTCTCCAGGCAACATTTACGAATTCGCTTCCGTGTTCGACCCATGCAGCGCTTACGGGAATGCGGCAATGGAAAGCTCCGTGCGCGCGATTGCAGTGCAGTCGGGTGCGACACTTTATGAGCTGCCGGAAAAGAACCGTTGTTGCGGCAATGGCGGCCACATACGCGTTGCGGATCCCGGCCTGTATAATACAATAACCAGGAACCGCGCTTCGATGGGGGAAGCTCCATATATCGTATACTGCTCTAACTGCCTCGATGTGTTTCTCTCCCAAAATAAAGACAGCGTGCATATTCTAGACATTGCCCTGAATCTGCCACACCAGACTGTTAGATCGAAAATCCATGAAAGGCATGAAAACGCGATCAATGTGAAAAGGAGGCTGATAGGCAATATGAACGGCGAGGAATTTGTTCCAACAACAAACGAATGGGACGCGATTGAGCTTGTTATGTCCTCAACGCTCGCTGACAGCATTGAAGAAAAACTTATCTCCCATGGCGATATCAAGGAAGCGATATGGAGAGCGGAAGCAACTGGCGATAAGCTTGTTGATGGCTTTGGTGTATTCAGATGCTCTCTGGAACGAGAGGTCCTCACATACTGGACCGCATATAAAGTGATGGAAAGCGGGGCTTTTGAGGTTCTTGAGGCTTACTCCCACCGTATGCGTTTTATTAGGGAGAGTTGAAATGAGTGAACAGAAATGCTTCCGCTGTGATAAGTTGCTTGTGGACAAAAAAACGGCGTTTTTATACCTTGGGCGCAACTTCACTCATGAAGTCCCTTGTTGCCCCAAATGCAACAAGGTGTATATCCCGATGTCTCTTGCTGAAGGGCGGATAGCTGACGTTGAACGCGAGCTTGAGGATAAGTAGTATATGATTATGCCTATACAGTTGTGGGCGGTCAAAGAGCTATGAAGGAAACCTGATATATGAGTGATGGAATAATTAGGCGTACGCGCTCGGTCTGCCCTATATGCCTGGCGCCGATTAACGCAAACCTGGTCCGCCGATCCGGCGGAGCTGTTTACATGGAAAAATCTTGCAGCAGCCACGGCCGTTTCTCTGAGCCGGTTTGGCGTGATAAAGTTAGCATGGGAGCGTGGCTGGGGAGCCTCCCAGAAATCAAGGATGGCGAAAACCTGCGCTGCCCCGGCGGATGCGCAGGATGCAGCGAGCACTTGCAGGGGGTTTGCTGCGTGCTGCTGGAGGTCACGCAATCATGCAACTTGCAATGCAGTTTTTGCTTCGCAAATGGAGGCGCGCCAGATCCTCCCGCTGTGGATGAGCCTAGCGTCGCCTCGTTGATGCATGCGATCGACAAGATACTCGACACGGACGATAAACCGCTGATCCAATTCTCTGGCGGCGAGCCGACGCTGCGCGATGATTTGCCTGAGTTGGTCAGCTATGCGCGAGCCAGAAGATGCCGTTACACGCAGATCAACACCAACGGGCTGCGCTTGGCAGATGATGAAGCGTATGTCAGGGCTTTGGCTGATGCCGGTCTTTCTATTGTGTTCCTGCAGTTTGACGGCGTAGATGACAGCGTTTACTCCGCGCTTCGTGGCGCACAGCTTTACGAGATAAAAATGCGCGCGATTGAGATGTGCGACAAGCATAATATAGGTGTGACACTCGTGCCAACGATAGTTCCTGGGGTCAATGACAACCAGATTGGAGACATCGTCCGGCTGGGCGCATCCCTGTCGCCAGCAGTGCGCGGCATCCACTTTCAACCAGTGAGCTACTTCGGAAGATACCCGTCTATTCCTGGGGACGGCGATCGCTTCACATTAGACGAACTTCTATTCGAGCTGGAGAAGCAGGCGGGCATACCGCTGCCAGCCATGCTCCCCTCCCGCTGCGACCATCCGCTCTGCGGCTTCCATGGCAGTTTTCTGGCAAATGGGGACAAACTCGTCCCATTGTCGAGCGAGGTTGGGAAGGATAGGGCAGTGGTGTCGACAGCCAGCCAAAACAGGGAATACATAGGCCGCCGTTGGGAGCGCGAAGACGAACAAGTTTCAACTTGCTGCAGTGATAGCGAGGCAGAATGTTGCTGCGTGGATAGCGAAGACGAGCCGGGCTGTTGCGGCGGGGAAGGCTCTATGAGCCTTGACAGTTTTCTGGATAGTGTACAAAAGAATGGCTTTACCATAACTGGAATGGCCTTTCAAGACGCGATGAATCTCGATATCGAGCGGCTCCGCCGATGCAGCCTGCATGTCTATCACAATGGAGAGCTAAAGCCGTTTTGTGCGAAGTATCTCACCTCGATGCGAGGCGGAATGGCAGATAAATCTATAGATAACTTGGAGAATCAATACAGGAATACTGGGTATGGCCCATACCGAACCGGCGGGAAGATAACAATACATAATTAGGCTGGATTCATGGCATATGTAATAATAGAAAACCGCAAGGAAAAAAGAGCATGCCAATGGTGATGGCTTCGGTTGGGCAAAATCATAGACAAGATAGCTTTGTTGGCATTCTGAACTGACCAGGTCCTGTAGATGGAATATGTGCTGGAGCGGCATAACAAGCCTGCCTTGTTCTTGTGCGCCAAAAAACAACCAATGGCGAATTGCCAACGGATGGCTGTACTCAGCCAAACTGTTCTGGAAAATCACCCTAGTTATTAAGCCACATGCTCGATATAGGTCATGATGGCAATCACATGCATTTCAACCCAAAAGCCGTATAATAGTGAAGTGTTAGTAGCTTTCAGCCATACGGCTATATATAAACTAACACTAATAACGCCAATTTTCGGCGTTATTAGTGTTTGTTTAACGCTATACTATTATACTAATAGTATAGCGTTAAACAACGAGAGCGAGGCTGCGCCAATGCCTAGAAAACCTGCTGGAAATGTGGCTAAGCACCGGGCTGAAGTCCCGCAGAAAAACGGCGACATTTACATATATGAGCGCGAATACCAGTATGACCCTGCGATAAAGAAGACAAAGCGCATTTCAAACAAGCTGGTGTCAAAGATCCCGAAAGGCGGCAGCGAAATGGTTGGGACAAGGCCAAAACGAAAGCCGGGAAGCGGACCGCAGCCCCTAGCTGCCTCAAAGCAGCGCACAGGGCTGGCCGACATACTGGGCCATGCCGGGAGCGCCTCGGGCATCGACGAGGCGCTGCTCGCTTCGACAGACAACGGGACAGCCCTGAAGATCATGTCCATCGCAAGGTTCTTGGTTGCGACAGGCGGCGGCTCCCTGCCCCACATCGAAACCTGGCAGCTCACGCACCCCATCCCCTGCGCAGAGGGGATCACCGAGGACATATGCTACGAGCTGTGCAAAGCCTGTTCCTGGAGCGCTGCAAGCAGCTTGGCGACAGCCCGCTCATCGCCCTCGCCCTCGACTCCACCACTCTGTCCACATGCTCCGAAAACCAAGTTGACGCGAGATACGGCTACAACAAAGCCGGCGACGGGCTGGAGACTGTAAAATTGCTGGTCCTCTACTCTGTCGAAAACCGCCAGCCCATCGCGTTCGCAAAGCAGCCCGGCAACATCCCGGACGTTCCCTCGCTGGCAAACGCGCTGGCTCAGCTGCAAGCCCTTGGCGTCCGCAATGCGGAGGTGCTCACCGGCAACGGGTTTTTCTCAGAGGACAACCTGGCCAAGCTGCTCCTTGCCGGCTTCCGCTTCATCACGATTGTCAAAACAAGCATTGTGTGGGTCAGGAGCGAGCTGGACCTCCATCTTGGCGGCATGGCGGGCATAGGGAACAGGCGCGCCGGATTGGGAGGCGTGTATTGCCACACTGTGGCGCTGAAGCGCGCTTTCAGCAAGGAACGGAAGTACGCCAGCAATAAAAAGGGGCTTGAAAAGGGAAGCTGCGAAACCTTTGAGCGGCGGGTTTACCTGCACATCTATTTCGATCCAGCGAGGAAGGAGGCCGAGGACGCCAGCTTTTACGATGGGGTTGACGAGCTCAAGAAAGCCCTTGAAGAGGGGGTTGCCATAGACACCATGGCGGAGGCAGCCCAGAAAAAAGCGTCGAAGCTCCTTACAATAAAGAAAACGAAGGGCGGGAAAATTGTTTCGGTGGCTTACAACGAGGAAGCGTGCCGGAACGCCTGCAAATACCGTGGGTGCTTTGCGCTTGTGGCGAATTGGGAAAAAGACCGCTTCAAAGCACTCGAAAAGAACGCAAACGCGAAAAGGTGGAGGAGCATTTCAGAATGGGCAACCAGGACGCCGGCGCATCCAGGCCCAGGGTTTGGCACGCTGACCACTTGATGGGTAGGATGGTCTTGCAGTTCGTTGCCCTTGGGTATGAGGACTATCTCCGCTTCGAGATAGGGCAAATGATAGACGGGCTTGGAAAAGAGACAGGCGACGCGAAACATGACACGAAAGAAAACTTGGCGTTGGAGGCAAGCCTCAAGAAATGGCTTTCCAGCACATCATTTTCAAATGTGCTGCGCTGGTTCGACGCTTATGAGACAACAACTGTGTCTACGGCAGTGGCAAACCGGAGGTGGAATTCCGAAACCACAAAAAGGGACCGGCTATTCTTGGAGAAGCTGGGGATGAAGTAGGCTATCTTTCGCTCCACTATTATCCGTTTTTTAGGATTTCAAGCTAGCCATGCTGTATCGGACAAACGGAATGTGCTGGATAGAGGAGACTGGCATGGCGCGCACAGCCAGCATCCTAGGTGGCTGAATGCTCTGTGGGAAAACTACGCTGATCTCGCTGGCGGCATTATGGTTCGAAGCCCCGTTGCATGGGCGGGAATCCGGCATATGATTATCCGGTTGCGGCTAAAGAGTTTGGCGCGGGATTGTTGGACTTGTTTCCAAAAGGCACAGGGCAGGCTGGGTTCTGCCCTCAATACGTAGAAAATAAATTCAAAAGTGTATGGGATACTTGGCTCTTGTGGTGTTGGCTCCAACTTGCAAGAACAATGCTTGGAATCAAAAGCGCGCAAGTTGGGGCTACGCAATAAATCTGCATTAGAGTGCTGGCAACTCGCTAATCCACTGGGATTCAGTTTGGGCGCAAAGCTGTTTGCCTCTATACGGGATTCGCTCCTGTGCAGCGAGGATCTTCTCGCCAAACGCATCTTTTTCCCATGTGGTTTCACAGTTGCTCATGATAGTTTCCTCTTGCCTGTCATTGCGCCTAATGCTTGATACTTGATGCTGGTTTGGACATTAAGGGCTTGTGTTATGGCATCCCCGTCTACCTCTCCACCGTCGATGTGGAGCTCTAAATTGCCATCGGAGAGTTTCGCTTCAAAACCCAAAACACCCTCATAAGCAAAAATTAATTCATCAAGGGAATGGATGTTTACATTATGCCTTAAATTTTCTAGCCGGCCCAAAACTTTCCCCAGGCGCGGGAGTATTCCCCCACAGGAGCATTTTCCAATCTCGAGGCAGCCAATGTCGCCAGTTCTGTAGCGGATAAGCGGGTATGCCTCACTTCTAAGCGTAGTTATTACGATCTCGCCGTACTCCCCGAAGGGAATGGTTTTTCCGCTTTCAGGATCGATGATTTCGATATAGAAATCTCCATGCCTGATGTGCTGGCTGCCTCCACAAACACAGTCAACCGCACAGCCAAAGCATGTCTCTGTCATGCCGAAGTGGCGTATGACTTTGCAACCCCATGTCTTCTTTAAGGTGTTGACAACGCTTTCGGGAATATAATCCGCGCTGAGCAGCACGATTTTCGGCGAGAGGCCAGGGAACATCCTGCACAATCTGAGCATTTCCGCTGGCAATCCGACAATAATTCTGCATCCCATAACCGACTCTGCCGCCGCTCCAAAATCTGCGATGCCTCCTATTGTTTTTGTTTCCACATTGATACGGGAAAAAGCGCGGCGCAACAAGTCGCCAATACCGTCTTGTGTGCCGCCCGACATAAAAACCGCCGCTGTGTCCCCTGAGCGCACATAATCAGAAAGGGCGTAAGTAAAAAAATCCTCGGTTCTTCTGATGTCATTTTCGGTGAAGAAAATACGTTTTGCCTCGCCAGTAGTGCCTGTTGTATTCTGCGTCACGATCCGTTTTACGTTGCTGGGCGAGATAGCGAGAAAGCGGGCCGGGTCGCTCAACAAATGCCGTGCATCTGTGAACGGCAGACATTCAAATTCATTGAAGCCATGCGCCTGTTCCCTGATGATTCCGGCAAAATGTTTGTTGTAAAACCTGCTAGATTTAGCAAGGTCGATCGATTTCAGGATTTGAGAGAGCTGCCATTTGCGCATATCCTCAAGGCTCTCGATTTCTCCTGTTTCTGTAATTGAGGCTGTCCATCTGTCAACTCTCGATACATTGCCGCCACTCTTGGCAAAAACTGCAAGAAAGTAGCCGCACTGCACCCGCTTTAGCGTCTCAGCGCCTGCCCCCAGCTCTTCATATAGCACATCGCTTCCGTGCTGAAACAAAAGATTTGCCCACATGTTTACCAGGCTATCTGACCAGTCCTCGAAGCATACAAGATCAAAACCAAATATAGCTGCGACACTGAGTATCGTCTCCTTGCGGTCGATTCTTCCCAGCCTTCCCTGGAGCAAAGCTTCTTCGCCTCGCGCATATAGGTCGCTTACCATCAACTTGCCCCCCGGCTTCAACACTCTGGAGCATTCATTGAGAACAGCATCGCGCTGCTCCATTTTCGACATACTGCACTCAAAAATCATTCCATCAAGCGAGGCGTCAATAAAAGGCAGTTTTGCCCCGTCAGCTATCCGGATCTCACAGCTGCTGTTCTCCGAAACCCGCGCAGGGTCAATATCAACACCGACAATGTGATAGCCATACTTCTCAGAGAGGTAGTGCATTGTGGCCCCAGAGCCGCAGCCAATGTCAGAGATATTATCTGTGGCATTGAAGCCGCACAGCCCAATTCCCCGCTCAGTAATCTCGAAGCCCCCTGGCCTGTCTAAAATGGACCAGTTTGTCTCGCTGCTGCCATCACTTTTATTAGTATTTACGTAATCCATCGATTTGCTCCTAATGATAAAACTCATGCGCATCCGGCTCTATACCAGCGCCAAACAGGATATGGAATATTTCCACACAGTGGGATTATTAGCTGGATATTTCGACCTGCGATAAGCGCCATCCTATCCGTGAGATGTCAGGATTGATGCGCGGCTAATGTATTTTCTGTCTTGCTTATGATTAATAATCTGTTTAAATTGGTTGCGATTGCAGAGATTTAGATAGTCGCCGCCAAAATTATGTCAAGCTTTCCTTTGCCCATAGGCGGATATTGACGGGAGGCAGCCAAAAGAAACTGGCAGCTTACGGCAGTTATACACAGCAGAAGTTTACTATTTAACAAAATAAATTGCAAGATCCATAATTCCCTCATTTTTTTGTGTCCTATGCCAAAGGTGACAGTGTTTTTTATGAATTCCCCTTGCTTGCATAGTGTTTATAAAGCCAATATAATAATCCTAAGTCATCTTAGAGATTCAGAATTGCCACTTGCCTTGCGCTTTCCTGGGCTGCGCCCAAGCGAAGCGCTACTGGGCGCGGATTATGTGCCTGGACTTGTGGTCAAGCTCATAGAGAAGAATATGGGTGGCCACTGCTATGAACACTATGGCATGTGCAAAACCTGTTATGGAGCATGTGTCCAATATTTGGAAAATGAAGGTTATCATATGTGGCGCTGGGATTTTCCTGTTTGCAATCATCGATCTTTTTAGGAGGTATGGGATGCCAAGAAAGCTTTCATTACTTGCGTTTTACATCATTTTATGCGTCTTTGCTGGATGCTCTCAAACCAAACCTGGAATTGGGAGCAACAGCAGTGCCCCAGCAAGGGAAATCACGGACATGGCCAGCAGGGTTGTTGTCTTGCCTGGGGAAGTGAAAAGCGCCATGGGATACAATGCAATGGGTGTATTCATGATATATACTGTTGCGCCTGAAGCTCTAATCGGCGTGAGCTACGAGTTTAACGAGGCGGAAAAGGCTTATATTCTACCTGAATATCAAAATTTGCCTGTGTTAGGGCAAAATACAGGCATGAATTTGGAAGCCATAGTGGCAGCGGCTCCAGACGTTATTGTCGCTTATGGTGCAATCACCGAATCTGAAATAGAGAGTGTCGAAGCGCTTCAAGAACAGTCGGGAATCCCTTTTGTGATGATAGACGCTTCCATGGGACATATACCCTCCGCATACCGCTTGCTGGGCGAGGTTTTAAACGCGCCTGAGCGCTGTGGCGAGCTGGCGGCTTATGCGCAAGATGCCTTGAATTTTGCCTCAAGAATCAGGTCTGCAGGCTTAGACCCTGTCAGTGTGTACTATGGCAATGGCGCAGAAAACCTGGAAACCGCGCCGCAAGGCTCGCCTGGTGCGGAGCTGATTGAGCTTATTGGGGCATGCAACGCTGCAATAGTGGAAGGCGGCATAAATTACCGCATAGACATTAGCCCGGAGCAGCTTCTTGCTTGGAATCCCCAAGTAGTCATTTTGAACGGGGAACCAAAACAAGATATCTCACCTTCGGCAGCTGCTGGTTATTTCTTGGATGATGAGCGGTTTTCTAGCCTGCAAGCTGTAGCGGATGGCAAGATATACGCCATACCTAAATATCCTTACAGTTGGTTTGACCGCCCCAATGGTCCAAACAGGCTTATCGGCATATACTGGCTTTCAGGCCTGCTCTATCCCGATAACATTGATTTTGGCATCAAGGAAATGGCAGTGGAGTTCTATTCCCTTTTCTATTATATAGATTTGACTGGCGCCCAGTTGATTGAGTTGTTGGGGTTCTAGCATAGTGGAGGCTATCAATCGGAAAAAAGCATATTAATGCGTCCGGGGGCTTCAGAATAACCGATCGCTGGCTTTCTTATTGATGCAGGCAGCCCTCCGCCGCCATTTTTAGATGCTGGAATTAGAGTATCGATATCGAATTTTCATTTTCCAACACACAGCTCCAACAGCTGGTTGATTGCCTCGTTTACAGATATGCCCTCGGAGCCCGCTTTTTTCTTCACTTTCTCATACAGGCTTGACGGTGTCGAAGCAAGGAATTTTGCGACTTGGCCTCGCTTTTTCTAGGCTGCAACACGATTTCCGCTTTGGGCGGCCGCATCCAGCCCTTCCGCTGGGCCTGCAAACTGCAAGCATCACGACCACGCTTGCCCTCCGTTTTGCCTCCCTCTCCTCAAGCCCCGTGGCTAGCCTCCTCCGCAAATGTCTGCGCTATTTCACATATTCTTTTGCCACGTCGATTGACAGGTCGTGCTCTACAACCGGCAACCTGTCATACACGCCTTTTTTGCCAGCGCCATCCTTTTCACGACACCAAGGATCCTGTGCTCTTTTTCAAGCAGGGCGAGTATCCCGATCTCTGTCTTCAACCTCGGCTCGTGCATTGCCGCTATGACGCCATAGACTTCGAGCTAGGAGTTTATAAGCTCCTAGCTGTCGTTGATTGTGTCCATAAGCTGCGTTATGCCCGAAGTATGTGCAAGGTAGTCCATCTAAACGCTCAACGCGACCTTGTCCGAGCTGGACAGGGCGTCTACCGTCAATATTGACAGCTGCCGGGAGGGAGTCGATTAAGATGGAGTCATAGCCCTCCTTGCAGGGGCGGTCGCCTGGTCAAGGATCCTCTCTCTGTTTGTTTTGGAGGACATCTCCATTTCCAGCGCGGCAAGGTCGATTATTGACGGTGGCAAGTCGAGGTTCCCGGAGACCGGGAAAACACACTCCCTGATGTCGGAAGGACTTGCCGCCCTTGAGCAAAGTGGCAATGTTGCCGCTATAATCGGCAGGCTCATTGCCTGTTATTATTGCAAGGCTAGCCTTGCTGTCAAGGTCTATGAGAAGCCGCAATTATCTATAGATATTTGCCAAAGTAGTTTGCCTAAATTTATTAATCACAGATAATGATATTGACATTGACAATTGATAAGTATATGCTTAAAATATACCGACGGTCGGTTTGTATCAGCATTGGGAGGAGCTATATGAAGAATACAGAAAGAACAGAAACACGAAAAAGCGAAATTCTCAATATTGCAGAGAGCCTTTTTATTGAAAAGGGGTATATACATACAACAATCAATGACATATTAATTAAGTCTGGCATCTCAAAAGGCTCACTATACTACCATTACAAATCCAAAGAGGATATTTTAGACGACATCATAAAACGTATTGGCGACAAAAAAATCGAAGCGGCAAACCACATTGCCAAAACCAAAGGAATTGACGCGCAGACGAAGTTTTTACAAGCTATATTTTCGTTGAACTCAAGTGACGATAGGCAGGCGCAATTAACTACCGATTTAGAAAAATCAAGCGATGGGCAGATGTTTATAAAAAGCCTCGCCGATATTGTCTTAAGGCTGGCTCCCATATTGCTAATCATTGTCGAGCAGGGGATTAGCGAAGGTGTATTCACAACGGTTTATCCGTTAGAAACAGTGGAAATACTGCTTTGTGCGGCACATGCGCTTTTTGACAACGGAAACTTGGCATGGATGCCAGAGGAGCAAAAACGTAGACTGTCAGCATTCATTTTTATTACTGAACGGGCTTTAGGCGCCCAAGAAGGTTCATTAACTGAACTGTCCCAAATGGCTATGCCAGACGAGGGGGAATGATATGGCGAACACAATTCTGGCATGAGCTAATATTCTATACGATAAACAAGGCAGGGCTAGGGGCTGGGAGGCATAATACTGCAATCTGGTGTCTAGTCGCCCACATAATTGGTTTGCCGTGTTTTAATCCTTTCTTCTTGGAAACGGCTCTGTTAGCCGCATTGTAGGCGTTGCCAGTTGGCGCGTAGTTGGGTATATGATTGTAATTTCGGGTATCAAACTTGTGGTTAGGGAGGTTATTATGGGCAGGATTCGTCCAATACGGACATTTGAAGAAAATATGGCGTTAAAAAAGGCAGAGGCGCCAGAATGATAGCCAAGATGATAAAAAAGGATATTCGTCAAAACAAAGCGATAGCCATCACTTTATGCCTTTTTATCACTTTGGCTTCTATGCTAGTTGCAGGAGCTTTTGCTGTCATAGCAGAAATGGCGGGGGCAATGGACGATTTTTTTGAAGCAGCAAAACCTTTGCATTATATGCAAATGGTGACTGGCGTACTCGACCAAAAAGCTATTGACGATTATTCAGCAAAACATGAAATGGTTGTGGCACAGCAGACACTGGAACTGCTTGGCATAGATAATAATTGCATTTATTACGGCGACAATCCCGAACCTTACTCCGACAGTGTGATGGAAAACAGCTTTGTAACCCAAAGCTCGAATTTTGATTTTTTATTAGATGAAAACAATAGCATAGTATCGGTTAAACCGGGCGAAATCGCTATGCCGTTGTATGCCATTGACGCTTACAATTTGGCAGCAGGCGATACTGTAACCGTAAAAAATGGCAATTTTGTAATGCATTTTGTTGTCGTATGCTTTATCAGGGATTCTCAAATGAACGCTTCCTTGGTTTCCTCAAAGCGCTTTCTCATAAGTGGGGAAGATTATGTGATGTTGAAAGAAAACATCGGGGAAGTCGAATATTTGATTGAGTTTTTACTTGCCGACCCAGCAAAAACAGGAGAGTTTGAATCTGATTATCTTGCTGCCGGCTTGCCGTCCGGAATAGCGATCACATTCTCGATAATCCAATTAATGAATGCCATGACCGGGGGATTGTCTGTTGTTGTTTTGCTTTTAGCGGGTGTCTTTTTAATCGTGATTGCCGCCATGTGTCTTCGGTTTACGATACTGGCGGCGCTTGAAGAAGAATATAGGGAAATCGGTGTGATGAAAGCGATAGGGTTTTCCCCAAAAATGATAAAAAAAATATACAAGTATAAATACTACTCGTTGAGCGCTGTTTCTAGCTTTGCTGGTTTTATGCTCTCTATGCTATTCAGTTCATCTTTTACCAAAATTATAAGCCAATATATGGGCAGGCCAGCAACTTCAATTTGGTCATTTGTTATGCCATTGTCTGGCTCGCTTATTGTTTTTCTTGTAATGGCTCTATACTGCTCTTTGGTATTGCGGGAATTGCGCAAAGTCTCCATAGTAGACGCTATTCGGGGAACAGACGCGGTTGTCAAGCCGGGTTCTAAATCATTCCCTATCCATAGGAATGGACTGGGCAACATAAATATATCTCTTGGCATGCGAGATGTAATTAATCGTCTGGGAAACTATAAAACACCGATTTTTATTTTTACCCTGTGTGTTTTCCTTATCATTGTGCCGATTAATTTTCTAAACACATTGCAATCGCCAGATTTTATCGGATATACGGGAATTGGCAAATGTGACGCAGTTATCACACTTCGCAATAGCGAAAACATGCCATGGCGCTACAGCAGCCTTATAGACATGCTTTCGGCAGACAAGGATGTTTTGGCGTACGCAGGACGGATAACCGCTAATTACAAGGTGTTAAACCTCGACGGGAAATATGAGAATATCAGTATACAAAACGGAGATTACACAACATTCCCCATTCCGTATTTGCAAGGGGGCGCGCCAGCCACAGGAAACGAGATAGCTTTGTCTTTTTTGAACGCCCGCAATTACGAAAAAGGTGTTGGGGATTCTATTGAAATATATATTAACGGCAAGCCAAGAAAATTGATGGTTTGCGGTATTTATCAAGACTTGACAAACGGCGGCAAATCCGCACAGGCTTGCCTGCCGTACAATCATGGGGATGTTTTGTGGTATGCTGTTTCACTTGATTTTGAAAAAACGGTTGATGCCGTTTCCAAAATCGCAAGCTACAACGAACAATTCGCGCCAGCGAAAGTTGTGGGTATTGAAACCTTTGCTTCACAGACATTGGCATCTACAATACAACAATTTGGAACGGTCACGCTAATTGTTTCAATGATTTCTATTGCTGTCGCTGTCCTTGTCACAGCATTGTTTCTTAAGATGATTTTAGCAAAAGACCGCAGCCAGATAACGATAATGAAAGGGCTTGGTTTTAATTCATCACATATCCAATCACAGTATATAGCTGCGTTTGTTTTCTGCCTTGTGCTTGGTTTGGTGTTAGGGGTTGTTGGGGCTAACACGTTTGGCGAAATGCTTATCGGGGCGCTTATGAGCGGAATAGGCGCGTCTAAAATCTCGTTTATCATAAAACCTGTTATATCATTCGTGGCATGCCCGTTGTTATTAATGCTTGCCGTTGTCATCACGGTATTAGTTTCTGCGCGATCCATACACAAATGTGGAAGCTATATAATCACCGAATAAAGCAAAAGGAGGATAAAATGGCGACACTGTTAAGCGCAAAGAATATCAACAAAACTTACCTGATGGGGAAAGACAATGCGCACCATGTAATAAAGGATGTATCTCTTGAAATCAAAGAGGGCGAATTTGTCAGCGTAATGGGTCCTTCTGGAAGTGGCAAGTCAACTTTGCTCTACAACATAAGCGGAATGGACAGGGTAACCGATGGAAGTGTTTATTTCGCTGGCAGCAATATCGAGTCGTTGTCTGAAAAAGAACTGGCGAGTCTGCGCTTGGAAAAAATGGGTTTTGTATTTCAACAGAGCAATCTGTTAAAGAATCTGTCTATATTCGACAATATCGTCGTATCAGCCTATTTGAGCGGACGAGAGAAGCGGGCACAGATAAATGCCCGCGCTAACGGTTTGATGGAACAAACGGGAATCAGCCATATTAAAGATAACGCCATAACACAGGTTTCTGGCGGGGAGTTGCAACGCGCCGCTATTTGCCGCGCCTTAATCAATGAACCAGCCTTGCTATTCGGAGATGAGCCGACTGGCGCGCTGAACTCGTCATCAGCAAATGAAGTCATGGATCTTCTAAGCGGCATCAATCGAGAAGGCGCTACAATTCTGCTGGTGACACATGACACAAAAGTGGCTGCCCGCAGCGACCGTGTCCTTTACATGATGGATGGCCAAATAAAGGGGGAGTATGTTCTAGCGAAATACTCGCCCAGTGAAAATGATTTGAAGAAACGCGAAACCGGTTTGACAACATGGCTATCCAAAATGGGATTCTAAGAAATATATTTGCTGCGTAGGCAGGGAACCATGCCAGCCGCAACGCGCAAGTGTGAAGAGACAGAGCCTCGCTAATGTGAAATGGTGGGAGGCTCGTTGCTGCCTGCTGCCTGATTGTTATAACACGACCTCAATAGGACCTTTTGCTTTGATAGCATCCGCTGAGACAATACAGTCAAAAGCAAGGATCTCGACTCCAGCATTTTTTGCGGCTCGCAAGGCATCTGCAAATTCCGGGTGGGTTTCCTTGTTGGGGGTAAAGCGAAACACAGGCTCCATTTGGATGATGAAAACCATATATGCCAAGTATCCTTCATTGACTGCGCCAACCAGGTCTTGGATATGTTTGACGCCCCGCAGAGTCGGCGCATCAGGGAACATTGCAATGCCATCTTTTTCTAGAGTGGCTCCTTTGGTTTCAATAAACGACTTATTGCCCTTATCCTCGATGTAAAAATCAAATCTGGAGCTGGCATGTTTCGCTTCGGTTTTTATAACAGCTTCTTTGCAAAACAGGTTGCCTTGCCTGATCCACTCTGCAAATACCTTGTTGGGAGCTTGGCTGTCGATATTGACTAGCTTCCCGTTTTTTTCTACTGATATCAAGTCGTACTTTGTCTTGCGTGTTTTGGAGCCAGATTCTTGAACATAAATCTTAGCGCCGCTAATAAGGAGCTCCTTGCACCTGCCTGTGTTTTTCACATGGCAAATTTCCGGCTTTCCCCTAATCTCGATATTGGCTATAAACCTGTTGGGGCGGTCGATAAACTTGGCTTGTGTTATGTTTTCGTATTTCAAAACTGCTTTCTTTTAGCTTCCGCATTATCCACAATTGACAATACGGCTTCCTCTGCAGCCCTGTATTTTGCTTCCGAGCTTTCAGCAAAGGGGACAATATGCAAGTTATGGTGCAATTCCCACAAGGAAAGCAAACTTTTTTCAAGCTCGAGGGAAGCTTCATACCCTTCCTCCCGGTGCGGGTTGTTGGACTTGTGCTCGTTGTACAACTCCTCATTGCCAGGCAGGAGCAATAACACAACCCCGTCATAAGAGTATGCCTCGTCTATAATAGTATCTTTGTGGTATGCATCGAAATAATGCTGCGGATAATATGATATAGCATCGACTGTGCCCCTGTCACAGAGTATAAACTTGTAGTTTGCCTCGTTTGGGATGTTTGTCGCAATGGCATTCTCGAGGGATCCTTGAAGTTGGTAGATAGCAGTTTGGAAGCCTATTCTTTCGGCTTCCGTCCCAAATGCCATTCCTGTAGCTTTTATTATGGATGCGATTTCAGGCAATGCTAGAATCCCAGGATGCTTTTGCTTCATATACTCGACAAACTCAGACTTGCCAGAGCATGGAGCCCCGGTTATGGCGATTTTTATCATGTTTTCTCCAACCGATAATTTATATTGACCATATTATACATCAAGCATGTCATATGGATGCAATGGGATTGTGTGAATTCTCGCGAGATGTACAAACCCATAAATTACCGCTTACGATAAAGCGCATTGCCATGCGCTTTATCGTAGAAAATACGATCTTGCGAAAGCATTTGGCCTGCTTGTGTAATATTTAGCCGCCTATTGGGACATACTTGATTTGACATTAAACGAGTTGGAGTGAGGTTTTCAAACTTTATTCTAGCTAATAAAGAAAAAAGGTGGATAAGAATGTCAGAAATTAGAAACCTCGACAGGGATGTTGATGAGCAGCGATCAAGAGCATTCTATGAAGAACACAATATAATGGCGATTACAGGTTTTGTAATCTCAATCATTTCCTTGTTCTTCAATAACTACACAGCTGTTTCAATATTGGCGCTTGTCATATCGATAATGGGATTCGTAAGGGGCGGGGAAAGAGGCGTCCATGGAAGGGGAAGGGCTATAGCAGGAGCAGGCATCGTCATAGCTGTAATTGCTACTATAGCGACCCTTTATTATTATTTCACTGGCGGAACCATTATACGTTGGTAAAACCGGTAACGCAATTGTATTAAATTAAAGAGAGGGCATCAAGCCCTCCTTTCTTTTTTGAAATTGTAGCCACAACTGGCGTTGAATGGTTGCGCCAAAGCACAAGACAGGCGATAAATTTAGTTGGGCCACTCAACATTGGTGAAAACCTATGGATATATTGTACACCAATCCCTAACAATTCTACATCCTCCAAATAAGGACCAAGCCCTTTCTCATAGAATGGAACAATCCTCTTGGCTCAAGGGTTCTATCAAATTTGTGTTAGCAGCAGGGCCAGCATACTCCATCACAAACTTGTTAGTGTCTTTGTTTTAAGCATGGCTACTACTGTTGGTGTTTCGCAACTTTAAACACCCATCACATATAGATGGCTTGGTGATAGCATGCCAAAGCCAATCCCATACATATTGCTTGCGCTTTCAATAACGAAAATATCCATGTGCAAGACATTAATAAGGTTGCAAAACTGGCGGAATCTAGCTATAATATATACCGACGGTCGGTTTTGCTTTGAGTTCGATTATGGCAAAGATATCCAATCGTTGCAATGAAAGGTTCCTAAAGTCCCTGGCTTCATAAGCTGTTTGCTACACAGGGATAGGATGTTTTGGATATGCCGGGGCTTTTAGCGAATGGGAAGATCCCAAAATATTATCCGGTCATCCAGGCAGGAACGATCTGCTCCATCAAGAGGATAACTACGCAATGCGCCTTAAATTGCCTGATCGAAACAGCACACTCGATTTCGCCAGCAATGACCCGGATTATTGAGTAAACATTGCTGAAATATAGTATGTGCCCATTGTTGAAAACAAAGCGTTAGCCCATATTCTTGAGATTGCCATTGGCGAAAAAAAGGCGCTTTGGATATATCGACAAAATGAATGAGGATTCAACCAGCGAAGAGATAAGCCAACAAATTTTGGGGGGAGAGTAAAATGAAAACAATCATTGATGTCAAGGGTTTGAAAAAAAGCTACAAGGGCAAGGAAGTCATCCACGGCATCGATTTCTCTGTGAAAGAGGGAGAGATACTGTGCGTACTCGGGCCAAACGGGGCGGGTAAAAGCACGACAATCAACATCATCACTGGGGCGCTGCGGTGCGACAGCGGCAGTATCCGCTATAAAGGCGAGAATATCTATAATGACTTGCTCGGCTTTAAGTCGCATCTTGGTGTTGTCCCGCAAGACTTGGCTCTATATGAGGACTTGTCTGCAGAGAAGAACGTCCTGTTCTTTGCGTCCCTGTACGGGTTGAAAGGCGAAGAGCTCAAAGCGGGCTGCCGTTTTGCGCTTGATTTTGCGGGATTGTCCGGCAGCGCGAATGATAAGGTCAACACATTTTCAGGCGGTATGAAGCGCCGGCTCAACATAGCTTGCGCAATTGCCCACAAACCGGAATTGCTCATCATGGACGAGCCAACTGTAGGCATCGACCCTCAATCTCGCGAGCATATACTTGAAGGCGCCAGGCAGCTTTGCAGCCAGGGCATGGCCATCCTCTACACGACACACTACATTGAAGAAGTAGAGAAAATATCAAAGCGAATCATCATCATGGATGTCGGCGGCATTATCGCTGAGGGGACGGCCGAATCCCTGAAAGCCGGTATCGAACGAACACGGCGATACCGCATTGGCGTCGAGTCCGAAGCGCAATTCGACATAAGCGGCTTGTTGCGGGTCGACGGAGTGTCTGATGCCCGGTTCAAGGATGGCATTATTGACATCTCCACAGACAGCCAGGTTGAAAACCTCAATAAAATTATTGCTGCGCTTATTGGCAGCGGGTTAAAAATAAACAACATAAACGCCGAAACCTCAAGCCTTGAAACGGTGTTTTTGCAGTTGACTGGCAAGTCGCTGCGGGATTAGGGGGGCATATGTATAAGTTCAAGCAAATTTTTATTCTTGACATAATTAATCTGGCCACCAACCCGATGTGGTTATTTACTGCCATTGGATTCCCGGTCGCGCTAGTTCTGGTATTAGGATTTCTAACAAGCGGCAGTTATGGCAATATAGTATCGGCTTACGATTATGCTGGGGTAGCCATAATGATTTTTTGTGTCTTCAACGTGGCGACGTTCTCTTCAAACAGTTTTATGGAGGAGCGCATCAAAAAACCAAATATGCGGCTGGTCCATTCGCCTATCCGCCACTTCTACATATACTTCTCAAAAATTCTGGCATCTTTCGTTTTTTGTATTGTGGCGTATATCGCAGCGGCTATTTTCCTTGTATTTATTGCCGGTGTTAATTACGGCGGGGTTGATGCATGGGCAATAATACTAATTATGCTGCTGGGCAATTTCTTCTTTTCTGCCTTAGGGGTAGCGGTTTGTTGCATTTTGAGAAGCGAGGGGGCTGCGAATAGTATTTTGAGCCTGTTATTCGCCCTCTTTGCCATATTGGGCGGTTTATTCTTTCCGGTGGAGGGCTTAGGCAAAGCGGTTGTTGCGATAAGCTGGATTTCCCCAGGCAAATGGATACTGGCGGCTTGCTTACGTATCATCTACGACAGTGATTTTTCAATGTTCTTGCCGGTCTGCAGCCTGTTTATTATCCTGTCTGCTGCGGCTTTGGCACTGTGCGGCCGGTTTTTTAAAGGGGAGGACTATCTGTGAATGTTTTTGTGGCAGTACTAAAAAACAACTTTTTGCGCTTGATGGAACAAAAACAAAGGTTTTTGCTTTTCCTGGCTCTGGCCGCGGCGGCGATTGCGGGCGCTATCTTCTTTAATGCCAAAGCCGATATAGCTGGCAATATTGCCGTAGTTTCTGGAAATGTCGTATCTTTGCCATCCGCTTATCTTAATATAACGGAAATGGAGCAGCCGCCGCCGATGTCAGAATTAATCGCTGGAAGATACGACGCGGTTGTGGTCTTTGACAGCCAGGGCGTTTATGAGATTCAAACTATCAAAAATGACGAGTTTAAGCAAACGCTTGTCTCCCTCATCTCTGGCCAGCCGGGCACCTATGCGGGCGCGCCAGGTCCACGCGGCAAAGGCACAAATATCGTCGGGTTTATCCTGGTGTTTGTAATGATGCAAGGCGTCAACCTGATGTTCATGTTTTCGGAGGATAAAGAGAAAAAGCAGATTATGCGTATCGCTGCTTCCCCAGTGCCGTTTGCGTGGTATCTTTGCGCGCATAGTTTTTTCACCTTTTCGTTCCTGTTCTTCCCGATTGCCCTGATGCTCTCTGTTTTCTGCGCAGTGCCCAGTATCGACATGGGGTTCGGGCTTGCGTTGCACATGCCTCTCGTTGCTTTGCTGTGCGCTTTGGCGACATCGTTTGGATTGTTCGTCGCCGCATTGAGCAAGACAAGCGATACGTCAAACATGGCCGGCTCTGCGAGCGTTGCGCTGACCTCCGTACTGGCAGGCAGCTTCTATTCGTTTGATAAGGGCAACAAGATATTGGGCGCAATTATTAAAGCGCTGCCGCAGAAAGCCTATCTGTCAATGTCGGATTCTCTAGAAAGAGGGCTTGATATATCCTCATGGTCTATTGACGGTTTACATATCATCGCTGTTATTATGGCATTTGTCCTGGCAGCGGTATATAAGACCCGGAAGGACTATGTGAAAAACTGAGAATAAAAAACAGTTATTCGATAACTGTCTGAAGGAAAAAACAGCTTGCGAAATCCAGGCACCACCTGACAGCGGGCAGTCTAGCCCTGGTTAATTGCCGGCATAGGCCATCCCGCATACTGGGCTCCCAACGCTTGGAGGATGTGGCCATGCCCAGCCGCGCTGAGAGCAAAACCCGGAAATTAATCCCGGGTTTGCTAAATAGCCTAGAGGCTAAATAAATGTTTAATCGAAATCCCCTGCCCCGACAGCTTCAGCTTCAATATTGTCAGTGAATTCGTCGTCTTCCTCATCCTCTTCCCTGACAAAATCCGGCTCCGCTGTTTGCAGCTGGATATCTGTATATGACTTGATGCCTGTTCCTGCAGGAATAAGCTTCCCGATAATGATATTCTCTTTCAAGCCGACCAACGGGTCGATCTTGCCCTTGATTGCAGCGTCTGTCAAAACCTTTGTGGTTTCTTGGAAAGAGGCTGCTGACAAGAAAGAGGAGGTCGCCAGGGATGCTTTGGTGATGCCTAATAGCGCCTTTGTTGATGTCGCAGGCTCAAGGCCGGCAGCTACCGCTTGGGCGTTGGCCCTCTGGAATTCGAACCTGTCAACCAAAGTGCCTGGCAAGAGCGAAGTGTCATTGGAGCTGTCAATCCGGTATTTGCGCAGCATTTGGCGGATTATCAGCTCAATATGCTTGTCGCTGATGTGGACGCCTTGCAAGCGGTAAACCTTTTGGACTTCTTGGAGTATATACCTTTGAACCCCGGCTGTGCCAACAATCGCCAACAAATCGTTGGGGTTCAAATTGCCCTTGGTGATTGGCTGGCCAACCTCAAGCACATCGCCCTCCCTGACTATCAATGTCTCTCCGAAAGGTATCTCATACTGGCGCGATTCCCCAGATTCGCTCATCACTTCGATGATGCTGGTCCTCTTCTTGCCTTCTGAGATTGTGACATATCCAGAGATCTCGCTAATCACCGCCACGCCTTTCGGTTTGCGCGCCTCAAAAAGCTCTTCGACGCGGGGAAGGCCTTGGGTGATATCGTCAGCTCCGGCAATGCCGCCTGTATGGAATGTCCTCATGGTAAGCTGTGTGCCAGGCTCGCCGATTGATTGGGCAGCGATTGTGCCAACGGCTTCGCCAATATTCACTGGCTGCATTGTAGTGAGGTCCATGCCGTAGCATTTCTGGCATACGCCTATAGAGGACTCGCAGTTGAACACAGTCCTGATCGAGACCTGTGTGATGCCCGCGTCTGAGATCACTTCAGACATTGGCACGCTAATCATCCCGTTCTTCGGAACTAAAACACTGCCGTCCCTCGGGTCAATGATGTCCTCAAAAGCGAAGCGGCCTTTTATGCGTTCTCTTAGCGGCTCTATCACGTCATTCCCATTCAAGATATCTTCAACGATGAAACCTTCGTTGGTTCCGCAGTCTTCCTCCCTGATGATCTGGTCTTGGGAAACATCCACCAGCCTCCGGGTGAGGTAACCCGATTCAGCTGTCCTAAGCGCAGTGTCAGCTAAGCCTTTTCTAGCGCCATGGGTCGAGATAAAGAACTCCAACACGTTGAGGCCTTCCCGGAAGTTGGAACGGATCGGCAGCTCGATAATCTCCCCAGTCGGGGATGCCATCAAGCCGCGCATTCCTGCAAGCTGCCTGATCTGGTTCTTAGAGCCGCGGGCTCCGGAGTTGGCCATCATGTTTATCGGGTTGGCCATGTCGAGATTGTCCATAAGGGCGCTTGTGACATCGTCTGAAGCCCTGGTCCAAACATCGATTGTCTTCTTTTTGCGCTCCGCGTCAGTATACAAGCCTTTAGTGAACTGCCTGTAGATCTCGTTGACTTCCAAGTCTGCCTTGGCCAAGATATCAGGTTTGGCATCCGGCACTTGCATGTCTGCAATGCCCACAGTGACAGCGCTGATAGTCGCGTACTTGCATCCATTGGTCTTTATTTCATCCAAAACCCTGGAAGTGGTCGCAGCGCCGAAATTCACAAAGCAGTTGTATACTATCTTGGAGAGTATGCCCTTGTCCAGCAATGTGTCTACTTCAAGAGCGAACATGTCATCGATAGTCTCCCTTTTAACGAACCCGAGGGATTGCGGTATGATCTCATTGAAGAGGAAACGCCCCACAGTGCTCTCGACAATCCTCGAATGATCTGCCCCGTCTATTGTTTTGGTCACCCGGACTTTGACCCTTGCATGGAGCTCCACTTCTTTGTTGAAGTAAGCCATTTCCATTTCTGCCAAGTCGGAAAACGCTTTTCCTGTGCCTTTCGCATCGGGGTTTTCCATTGACATGTAGTATGAGCCGAGTATCATGTCTTGCGATGGCGAGCATACCGGGCTTCCATCTTGTGGTTTGAGGATGTTGTACGCTGCAAGCATCAAAATCCTCGCTTCAGCTTGCGCTTCAACTGACAAAGGCACGTGAACAGCCATTTGGTCTCCGTCGAAATCTGCATTATACGCTGTGCATACTAGCGGGTGCAGCTTTATTGCCCTGCCTTCAACCAAAACAGGCTCAAACGCCTGGATTCCCAGCCTATGCAAGGTGGGGGCGCGGTTTAGAAGCACAGGGTGGTCTTTGATAACATCATCTAGGACATCCCAAACCTCCGGCCGCAGCCTTTCGACCATACGTTTTGCGCTCTTGATATTTTGCGAGTAATGGCGTTTGACCAACTCCCTCATTACAAATGGCTTAAATAGCTCGATAGCCATTTCTTTGGGCAACCCGCACTGGTACATCTTCAACTCGGGCCCCACAACGATAACAGAGCGCCCAGAATAGTCCACACGCTTGCCAAGGAGATTTTGCCTGAATCTGCCTTGTTTGCCCTTGAGCATGTCGGAAAGGCTCCGAAGGGGCCTGTTTCCTGGCCCGGTCACTGGCCTTCCCCTTCTGCCATTGTCGATCAAAGCGTCAACAGCTTCTTGGAGCATGCGTTTCTCGTTTTGAATGATTATGTCGGGCGCATTCAAATCAAGGAGCTTTTTCAAACGGTTGTTCCTATTGATCACCCTCCTGTAAAGGTCGTTCAAGTCGCTTGTCGCAAAACGGCCGCCGTCAAGCATGACCATGGGCCGCAGCTCGGGAGGGATAACCGGGACAACTGAGAGAACCATGTCTTGGGGCTGGTTGCCAGATGTTTTGAATGCTTCGATAATTTCGAGCTTCCTGATCGCTTTGACTTTTTTTTGGCCAGACCCGTTTGTGATAATCTCTTTCAAGTCGATAGCCTCTTGCTGCAAGTCCACCTGCAATAGTAGATCCAAGATAGCCTCAGCTCCGATTTTTGCCACAAAGTTGTTTCCGAACTTTGCTTTGTTCTCGCGGTACTCGTTTTCTGTCAACAGCTGTTTCGGGTCCAGTGGAGAGTTGCCGGGATCTGTGACGATGTATGCGGCGAAATATATAACCCTTTCCAAATCCCTTGGCGATATCTCCAAAATAATCCCGATCCTGCTTGGAATCCCTTTGAAATACCAAATATGAGTCACAGGGGCGGCAAGCTCGATGTGGCCCATGCGCTCCCTGCGCACTTTAGAGCGTGTCACTTCAACGCCGCACCTGTCGCAGATGATCCCCTTGTTCTTGACTTGCTTGTATTTGCCGCAGTGGCATTCCCAGTCTTTCATAGGACCAAATATCTTCTCGCAGAAAAGGCCGTCTTTCTCCGGTTTTGATGTCCTGTAATTTATGGTCTCAGGTTTTTTGACTTCCCCATAGGACCATTCCCGTATTTTGTCGGAGGACGCCAAACCAATCCTGATCGCCTTGAAGTTGTTTAACTCATTCATTTGATAGTAGCCCCCTTAAAAATCGTCTCCAAAATCGTTTTTGATGGCAATGTCAATATCAAGGCCGTTGACCTCGATGTCCGAGACTTCGTCATCGGCAGAAATTGTGTCGATATCCGACCCTATCCCGTCCAAGGACTGGCTGTCTTTCGCCAGCTCTTCTTCTTCCAGCTCTAGATCTTCTAGCTCATCGATGTCGGCATCAATGTCGTCATCCTCTTCGTTGTCTTCTTCTTCGAAATCGTGTGCGCCATCATCATTCCCATTGCCGCCATTCCCGAAGTTTTCCTCAATGCTGCCATCGTCTACGCTATCGTCTTCAAAATCGTCATCCTCATCATCGAAGATTTCATCGTCGTCTTCGTCCTGGTCGTCTTCATCCTGGCCGCCATCATCAAGATCATCGATTTCGATAATGAAACGTCCGATATCCTCATCTTCGATGATGTCATCCTTTTCCACTAGTGCGGGAGCCAGCTCTTCTTGATCGACATCATCGTACTCGTAAGTGACAGTGTTGTCAACAGGCTTTGGCGTCATCCTGCTGCCCATGATGCCGTCAGAGTCGTCATTGAGCTCGACCTGGTTCCCGTTCTCGTCCAAGACGCTTATGTCTAGGCACAAGGACTGGAATTCTTTGATCAGCACTTTAAACGATTCCGGTATTCCCGGCTCAGGGATATTGTCGCCTTTTACAATAGCCTCATAAGCCTTCACCCTGCCAACAACATCATCGCTCTTTACAGTCAAGATTTCTTGCAAGACATTTGAGGCCCCATAAGCCTCGAGCGCCCAAACTTCCATCTCGCCGAACCTCTGGCCACCAAATTGGGCTTTGCCTCCCAGTGGCTGCTGGGTGACCAAAGAATAAGGCCCAGTTGACCTCGAGTGCATTTTGTCATCCACCAAATGGTGGAGCTTGAGCATATATAGATACCCTACAGTGACAGGGTTCACGAACTTCTCCCCTGTCCTTCCATCGTAGAGGTCGATTTTTCCGTTAGCGTTGTACCCCGCTTGTTCCAAGCATTCGATAATATCGTTTTCAGACGCACCGTCAAAGACTGGCGTTGCGATCTCCCAACCCAGCTTTTTACATGCCAGGCCTAAATGGACTTCAAGGACCTGGCCGATATTCATGCGGGAAGGGACACCCATGGGGCTTAGCACTATCTGCAAAGGCGTGCCGTCGGGCATGAATGGCATGTCTTCCTGGGGCAATATGCGGGAAATAACGCCTTTGTTGCCGTGCCTTCCGGCCATTTTGTCCCCGACCGATATCTTGCGTTTTACTGCGACATAAACCCGGACCAGCTTGTTGACGCCGGGTTTTAATTCGTCGCCGTTCTCCCTGGTGAAGACTTTAACGTCTACGACAATGCCGCTCTCCCCATGGGGAACTTTTAGGGAGGTGTCCCTTACTTCCCTAGCCTTCTCACCAAAAATCGCCCTAAGCAGGCGCTCTTCAGCTGAAAGCTCGCTCTCCCCTTTTGGCGTGACCTTGCCTACAAGGATGTCGTCGCTGGTGACTTCCGCGCCGATGCGGATAATCCCCCTGGAATCCAAGTTCTTGAGCGCGTCTTCGCCTATGTTGGGTATTTCCCGGGTAATCTCCTCTGGACCAAGCTTGGTTTCCCTGGCCTCTGACTCGAACTCTTCGATATGGATAGATGTGTAGATGTCATCCCTGACCAGCTCTTCGCTGATTAAGATCGCATCCTCGAAATTGTATCCTTCCCATGTCATAAACGCTACGAGGACATTTCGCCCAAGCGCCAAATCCCCTTGGTCGATCGAAGGGCCGTCAGCGATGATATCGCCTTTTTTGACTTCCTCCCGCAGTGTGACAATAGGCCTTTGGTTGGTGCATGTGCCTTGGTTGGACCGTTTGAATTTCAACAGCGGGTAGCGCTTCCTAGTAAGGGCGTCGTGGCTGAGCACAACGATTTCATCAGCGGTCACCTTCTCAACGATACCGTCGATTTCGCTGATCACGCACACTCCTGAGTCTTTTGCCGCTATGGCCTCAATGCCCGTTCCGACTATTGGTGCGTCAGGTTTGAGCAAAGGCACAGCTTGCCGCTGCATGTTTGAGCCCATTAGCGCCCGGTTTGCGTCGTCATTCTCTAGAAATGGTATCAAGGATGTGGCTACTGACACGATTTGCCGCGGCGACACGTCCATGTAGTCGATCCTGTCGCTTGGCGCAGTGACAAAATCACGCCTTTTGCCGGTTCTTCCTGTTACCCTATCATTGAGGAAGTAGCCGTTCTGGTCCAGTGGCTCATTTGCTTGGGCTATTGTGTATTTGCCTTCCTCTTCGGCATCGATATAAACGATCTCCCCTGTTACCCTGCCGCCAGTCACTTTGCGGTATGGAGTCTCAATGAAGCCATACCTGTTGACCCTGGCATACGTGCTCATAGAGCCTATAAGGCCGATATTCGGGCCTTCCGGGGTTTCTATGGGGCAGATCCTGCCATAATGGGAGTGGTGCACATCGCGCACATCGAAACCTGCGCGCTCCCTAGACAAACCGCCTGGACCCAGCGCGGAAAGCCTCCTCTTATGGGTGAGCTCAGTCAAGGGGTTGGTTTGGTCCATAAACTGCGAAAGCTGGGAAGAGCCGAAAAACTCTTTCAATGACGCGCTTACGGGCCTGATATTGACTAACATCTGGGGCGAGATCTCCGCAGGGTCGCTTGTCGCCATGCGCTCCCTGACTACCCTCTCCAGCCTGGACAAACCGATTCTAAATTGGTTTTGGAGCAGCTCTCCCACGCTCCTCAAACGGCGGTTGCCCAAATGGTCGATATCATCCAGCTCGCCGATGTCGTGGTCCAGCCCCAAGTTGTAGCTGATAGATGCGAAAATGTCGTGGACCGTGATGCTTCTGGGCATCAGCTTGCCAAGGTTTTCCTTGAACAGGATTTCTCGCTCCTCAGGTGTTTGCCCTTGGGCGATGATCCTTTCAAGCTCAGCGACTTCCACCATCTCAACGTTGGTGTCGCTGATGTTAAAATCGATCCCATATGCCCTCGGGTCGCACATGTTGTTTCCGACAGCGTATGTCTCGACGCCGCCTGCCTGTAATTTGACCCTGTTGATGCCGCTGTTCTGGATTGCCCAAGCCTCCTCAAGGGAGATGATTTGGCCGGCTTCGCATAGCAGCTCCCCAGTCCGGGGGTGGCCAATGGTTTCAGCCGAGCGCTGGTTGGCTATCCTGGAGGCTAAAGCTAGCTTTTTATTTAACTTGAAGCGGCCAACGTGCATCAAGTCGTATCTTTTGGGGTCGAAGAACATAGAGTTGAACAGTGGCCTCGCCGAATCGATTGAAGCGGGCTCTCCTGGCCGCAGCCTTTTGTAGATCTCGGTCAAGCCGGATTCCACGTCTGTCGCAATATCTTTTTGCAAGGTCGCCTGGAGGCGCTCTGTGTCGCCGAAATACTCGATTATTTCGGCGTTGCGCCCGAGGCCCACCGCCCTGGCGAGGACTGTGATAGGGATTTTTCTAGTCCTGTCGACTCTTACGTACAGGATATTGTTTGAATCGGTCTCATACTCCAGCCAAGCGCCCCTGTTTGGGATTATCTGGGAAGAGAACAAATCCTTTCCGTGCTTGTCGACTTCTTTTGAAAAGTATGCGCCGGGTGACCTGACCAGCTGGCTGACGATAACACGTTCGGCTCCGTTGATAATGAAAGTCCCGTTCTCTGTCATTAACGGAAAATCAGCCATAAATATGTTTTGCTCTTTAATTTCGCCGGTTTGCTTGTTGGAAAACCTTATTTTGATCTTGAGGGAAGCAGAGAAGTTGGCGTCCCTCTCCTTGCATTCCTCGACGGAGTACTTTGGGTCCCCCTCGAGGTTGTAGTCTATGAACTCTAGAAAAAGGTTTCCGGAAAAATCAACAATCGGATTGATATCTTCGAAAACTTCCTTGAGCCCCCGATCCAAGAACCAATTGTAGGATGTTTTCTGGATTTCAATCAGGTATGGGAGTTCCATGACGTCTTTAATCCTGGAAAAACTCATCCTCGTTCTTCTTCCAATTTTCTCTGGATGTACCAAATTGCTAACCCTGCTTTCTAAAACTTATTTAGGCTTAATGCTTAATGTTTAGTACGCACTTCACAAAAGCTTGCCATAAAGGACTGGCCTTACAGCTCCTCCATGCGCGTGAGGCTGCTAGAGCCTAGCGGCGCGCTGCTTGTGCCAACCGCAAACGCATCCCTTCATGCAGTATGTTTATTGCAGCATTGCAACAGAAAAACGCGCCTTGCTGTCTGCCTGGGCAAAAAAAGCCCAAGAATGCAAAGAGCTAAATCCACTAATTAAATGTCGAATATAGAAACATTTTTTTTGATTTTATTGTTTTCAAGTAATTAATTATTGTATAATAGAAGGCAGTGAATGTCAATATAGATTAATTACTTTAATTAATTATGGCATCAAGTTATCAAATTCAAACAAAGTTATGTAATTTTTTTTTTACAAATTTTTTATTGCGAGGTTTCTCATGGGCAATACAGATGTGCTTGCAGCGATGGCAAGAGAAGCTGGCTTTGACGAGATCGTGAATGTGCCGTCAACAGAGATTGTCATCTCCGAGGTTGTCCTTGGGCAATGCGCCCGCAACACTTGCGGAAACTATGGCAAGAACTATTCATGCCCCCCCTTAAGCGGAACGTTGGAGGAGTGCATAAACAGAATGACCGAATACGAGTATGCTTTGGTCATCGACTTCCGCACAAGTATGAAGAGCCGTTTTGAAATACAAGAAGGCGGCGCCCAATTCAGGGAAGCGGTTGAAAAATTGCGCATTGCTGTGCAGGACTCGGGAATAGAAGGCAAAGTGTTTGCCGCAGGGACTTGCCGCATCTGCGAAGTGTGCGGGGCGATTACAGGAGAGGAGTGCCGGTATCCAGATTTAAGGCGCTATTCTTTGGAGGGCAGCGGGGTGGATGTAGTCCGCACATCAATGAACTTGAAAATGAAATACAATGCAGGCCCGGGCACTATGACGTATTTCGCCATGGTGGGGTATAACGGATAAGCAAGGCATAACCAAAGAAACAGCTAGGGGCAGCCAGGTTGTTTTTTTTGGTTGTGCCTCCGTATATGATATGCGAAACATTCAGTTGTCTTCAGATGCCAGCCATCCGTGCCACTGCACATCAATCCTGCGCGCCGACCCTGGGGCTTTGAGAAAAAAAATCGCCTCATCCAGCTTTAGGGTGGCTATCCATGTCTTGTCTGTCCGGGTGGCTATCCAGAATTTGCCTATGTACTTAAGCTGCATAATCAACTTCCTCCGACTAGTTACTAATGCATACTTGCCATGGGACGCTATTATTCCAGAATCCCGGCAAAAAAAACACAGCTGGGGAAAATGCGAATCCCCCAGCTGTGCCTTGCGCGGAACAAAAACGCTAAACTGGATAGAACAACCCATGGTCAACCCATTCCCCTTGCTTCACGCCCAAGAATTTGCGCAAATCCAGGCGAACATCATTCTTGCGCACCTCAAAATGGAGATGGGGTCCTGTAGACCTCCCCGTGTTCCCTGAAAGCGCGATGACATCCCCTTGGTTGACCCTGTCTCCGACTTTGGCCTTGTATTCGCTCAAATGCGCGTACAAGGTTGAAAAGCCATTTTCATGCTTGACAATCACACATTTGCCGTAGTTGCCATAGGTGCTTGCCATTTGGACAACTCCCGTGTCTGCTGCAAGCACAATGCGCCCCACGTTGCAGCCTACATCAATTGCCTTATAAGCTGCGTGGGAGCCGGTGCGGCTGTCGCTGAAGGATGTGATCCTGCCATATACCGGCATCAAGTACTTGCCTGTGCTGGACACAGCCGGCAATTGCTTGATGCCCCTGGCATATATCGCATCGATTGGGGCAGCGATTTTTTTCTCCGACTCAACCACTTCGTTGATAATTTTGCCGTTTTCATAGGTGATAATGCTCACAACTTGCTTTTTCCCGTAAATGCCTTCGCTGATCGGGGCTTGCTCGCCCATGAAAAGGTTCGGATCGTCCTGGTATACCTTGTTGTAGGCGATATCCACATTGCGCTTGACCCGCTTGGTGATTTTGGCGGCGAAGATGCCGGCGTTTCCGGTCTTGCCTATGGAGTAGTCGTCTTTGCGGAAATCCAGCGCGGTCATTATGCCTTGGTTTCCGCTCTTGTAGGACTGGGCGATCGTGTCCACAAGGGAAAGGGAGGCTGCAGGCAAGCTTTCGCCGATGCTGGCCACATCCCCGCCCTTTGGCGCGCCAGCCGTGTCAAGCCCGAGCAGGTAGTCGACTGCTTTGCCAACCGGCACCACCTCGGAGAGCTCCACGATCTTTTCAATTACAGCCACCTCGTGGGAGAAGTCTTTGTCAATCACCGTCTCCTCCTCGACATCGCTGGAGTATGGCTTGAGCAGCAAGGCAAGCGCCTCGTTGGCATCATCCACAGAAGCCATCCTCACGGCTTCCTCCTGGTTGATGGTGATGACGCCCCCGTTAGCAAAGACGGTGAGGTTGCATCGGTATAGCGCCTCCTCGCATTCGCCTACATCCAGCGCCTCCACGCTATTGGTTATAAAGGCGCGGGTTGTGGAAATGGTCTGCTCGAAACTGACAGACTCGTTTTGGTACCAGTTCCCCATAGTGGTTTCGATATTGGTTATGGCTTCGTCAACCACCCCCATGTTTCGCACTATGCCGATCTTGTACCCATTGAACATCACATCATATCCTATGTACTTGTTTACCCAAGTGCTGGTTGCTGCCAACAGCACAAATGCGCATATTCCTGCGGACATTGCCGCTTTTTTGTCTTGAAGCCGGTCCAAATGCTCGGCTAGTGTGTAATACACATAGAGGGCGAGCGATTTAGCTGCATAATAATTTTTCTGGACAAAACCCCCCGCTGCCTTCACCGGCTCTGGCAAAGGCAAGCGCCCTGTGGACAGCCGGAAGACAGGCGCCAGGTTCTGCCTCCGGCGCTTATAGTCGCGGGTATCATAGATGGCGTTTCTGTGTGCCCTTTTGACTTCGATCATCTCTTCCACAATGCGCTTGCGGTTTTGCTTGCGCTTGTGCCTGTCGCAGAGCCTTTGGATTTCGTCTTCTTCATTGCGCTGCAATTTGAAGCTTAGTTCCATTGCGCCTCCGTTTTGCCTCGGCATAACAAGCCAAGGCTCTTGTGTTACATTTTAGTGACATGAAAATTTTAACATAGATAGGCTCTTAAAACCATCTCAATTTGTATTAAAAAAGCTTAAGGATAAACTAATCTACAGAAAATCGATATCAATTGGTATCTAAAAATGGGCTTAAGATAGATAAATAGTCGTTTTGAAGCTATTTTTGCAGTAGAAAAATGTAGAATGTGAAATAATCGTAACAGGCAGATTTTAATAAGAAAATAAGGTTTAGCACTATAAAAAGCCGGCAGCGAGTTTATGCTGCCGGCTTTTTATAGTGCTAGCCTATATATATATTTTTTTTAGTAGCTTAATCCTGCTTTTAATGTTTGGCCTTGCGTCACATCGAAGAAGTCCCTCAAATCAAGGCGGTTGTTATTGTGGCGTATCTCAAAGTGCACGTGGGGTCCGGTGGAGCGGCCCGTGCTGCCGGACAGCGCGATTAGCTCGCCTTGGTCGACTTTCTGCCCGACTGACACTTTCAACTCGCTGTTGTGGCCATACAGCGTCGAAAACCCGTTGGCGTGGTTGATAATGACAGTATAGCCATAGTCGCCAAAATAGTCTGACCTGGATACCACGCCTGAGTCGGAAGCTGTAACTGGCGTCCCTGTCGGGCAGGATATGTCAATAGCCCTGAATTCCGCGTGGGAGCCGGAGCGGCTCTCTGTGAAGGAGCTTACCCTTCCGCTGACCGGTATGTTGAAGGTTCCTGAGCTCTTGGCGGATGGCAGGGGCTTGGACCCCTTATTGACAACCGCGTTGATGGGCTCTTTGATCACAGTCTCGTTTTGGAGTGTCTCCATCACTGCCTTGCCGTTGAGGTACGACACTAGATACCTTCGCTCATTGACTCCATCAACGCCTTCGATGACCACTTTTTCTGCCCCCCGAAACATTGTCGGGTCAGTCCTGGTGACAACTTGGAAAGGTATGGGCTCATGCCTCGTCACAACTTTGGAAACCTTCGCCGCAAATACTGTCGCTGAGCTCATTTCGCCAAGGGAGTATTCATTCTTGCGGAAATCCAAAGCCGTCATCAGCCCCCGGTTGCCGCTTTCATTGTTTTCAGCTATTGTCTCGTTGATCAACTTGCCTTGGTCTTGGATACTGGCTCTTTCCGGGGCAATCGGCATCGACTTGGTGGGCATAGTGCCTGCCGCAGCCACATCTTGCTCTGCGGGCATGGACGACGGGTCTAGGCTTAGCAGGTAGTCGACTGCCTCAGGGGGTGACATGACTTTTGAAAGCTCTACTCTTTTGGCGATGACTTCGACAGCTTGCTCTAAGTTGAACTCGATAATTTTCTCTTCGAAGATATCATCGGAATAATGGGTGTTTAGCAGCATTCCGTCTGTTACAGCTTTCGCTTCCGCATATGAGGCCAGCCTGACGGTTTCTTGGCCGTCGATTGTGATAACTGCCCCGTCAGCCCAAGCGGTAAGGTTGCATTTATACAGCGCTTCTTCTGCTTCTTTGGCATCCAAGGGATTTTGGTTCTTGTTGATAAATGCCCTTGTGGTTGATATGGTCTGCTCGAAGAATACGGTGTCGACTTTGTACCATTCGCTCAAGTTAGACTCTACATTCACAATGGCCGCATCAAGGTCTGAGAGGTTTTTCACAACCCCAATTTTGTAACCATTGAAAAGCACGTCATATCCGATGAAGGATTTCATGCCGACCAGCCCCAATGCCAAAAGGACAAAAGTTGAGAATGTGGCGGCAATCATCGCGTTGCTTATCCTCAAGGATTCCTTCAGGTCGAGAATCGTATAGTATAGGTACAATAGGAAAGACCTGCTTGAGTAATACTTTTTTTGGAAAAAATAACTGATACGCTCACGGGTCTTCGAGAATGGCAGTTGTTTGCTCCCCTTCTTGTCAAATGAAGCCCTGCCGTGGGTCAACTTGTAGTTGCGGGTGTCATAGATAGCCTTTTTATGGGCTCTATTTACTTCAATCATTTCCTCGGCAATGCGGCGCCTGTTAGACCGTTTCATATGCCTGTCGCACAGTTTTTGGATTTCATCTTCTTCATTGCGTTGCAATTTAAAGGACAATTCCATATAAGAAGCCTCCCGTTCTATGGGTGGGTTACAACATAGTTACAGAAGGATTGTAACACACCGGATACATATTAACTAGCTTTTAACACAGAAAAAACACAAGCTAGTTATTTTTCTTGACAGGAAACACAGCTATTTTAGCCAAAGTTTCCTTAGTTGACAAAAAAAGTTTCAATAAAACAGAGTTGGGTTGCGGACAAATATTGCAAACTCATTATAATAATAACATATTTTTTAATAATTGCAAATTTATGTCGATACCTACAAAAGATGTGAGAAAATTTTGTCAAAATTAATCAAGTTTTGGATAATGTATTGATCTACTGTAATTGCAAAGCCAACATAGGAAATTTAAAAAGCACAAATTGGCAACTGTCGAAATATCAAGAATAACGTTGAAATTCGACATAAAATTATGAAAAAAAAGGCAACACACCGCATAGATGGTATTATGAGTTTGGAAAACAAAAAATACCAGGCAGGTGAAGCCTTATGATGAATATACCACTAAACGAGAAGGTTGGCAAGCA
>Ga0082212_10000498_pt1 | contig 56955 bp, 44 predicted proteins | sample TergutNt197P3_FD_71548 | JGI IMG/M metagenome (GOLD analysis project Ga0082212, IMG submission 71548) | Neocapritermes taracua P3 segment gut microbial communities from Petit-Saut dam, French Guiana - Nt197 P3 | ecosystem: Host-associated > Arthropoda: Insects > Digestive system > Gut ...
TCGTCGCAAAAATGGCGGCTGGTGCATGAATCAAGGGTGCTGTAAATCCAGCCGTCGTCCGCCAAAGCCTGAAAATTGATCTCAAAGTCTTCAGCGGATTCCAGAATATTGACGTCGCAGCCGGCGATCTGTATATGCGGATAATGCAGCGTCTGGCGGCTGCGTTCGATGTCTCTGGCGTTGAGCGCAACGAAAAAATCGTCGATGGGTTTACGGGCTTCGGATTCTATATCAGATTCATTCATTCCTGCCGCGCTTATGTAGCCCATCAATAGGGAAAGCCCGCCTAATAACCCAAGCGATACCTTGGCGGTTTTGCCCCAATTCCCCTTTTTTTGCCGGTCGCCCTCTTTCCTTGACTTGGATTCTATTTCCACGGACATATACTTCCTAAACCTGCATATATTCCTGATATTTTTCGGAACTGAAGAGACTTTTCAGTTCCCCCGGCTGTTCAATGCGGACTTTAATGAGCCAGCCGTCTTTGTACGGGGACTGATTTATGAATTCCGGCCGCTCCGCTAGTCTTGGATTTATCTCTGTGATTTCTCCCGTAACGGGGCTGAATATCTCAGTAACCGCCCGGTCGGATTCCAGCGCTCCGAACGGTTCTCCGGCTTCGACCGAGTCTTCCGCCTCCGGGAGATCGACATGTTCGATGGCTCCAAGTTCGTGCCGGGCGTAATCCGTCAATCCGACGGTTCCGACATCGCCCTCTACCAGAATCCATACGTGGTCTTTACTGTAGAGATATTCAGCAGGATCCATAGCCTACCTCTCTTTCATAAACCCGGAAAATTATCGAAATATGATTATAATAAATATTTTCCGGTTTTGCGGGCGAAATTTACGTAAACTTATCGATTTTGAAAGCCTCGCAGCCTTATTACTGCGGCGCGGGAAGGACTCTTGAACCACAGACCAAAAATTGTCGCTCATCGCGGCGCGTCGGGATATGCGCCGGAAACCACGCTTGTGGCTTATCAGCAGGTAATTTCAATGGACTGCGACGGCGTTGAACTTGACGTACAGATACTTTGCGACGGAACACTCATAGCTTTTCATGACCTGGATGTTGGACGTACCACTGACGGCGCCGGCCCGCTTTCGGACTATACGTTTGAATCCATAAAAACACTTGACGCGGGCGGTTGGTTCAACCGTGCTTTTCCGGAAAAAGCGCGTCCGGAATATGTCGGACTGAGGGTTCCGACACTGGAGGAAATTCTTAAGCTTTTGAAAGAAAGCCCGCTGGAATTTTTCATTGAGATAAAAAACCCCGAACTGTATTCACCGGACTTTGAAGAGAAGCTGATTGAATGTGTCTGTAAAAATCAGCTTGAAAACAGGATTGTTTTTATGTCTTTCAGCGACGCGTCTATCAGGAAAATCAAAAAACTTCGGGCGGCGGCGCGTACGGCGCTGCTTGTTCATCAAATGGTGCCTGATCCTGTATCTGCCGCACTGGACGCCGGCGCCGATGAACTGGGAATCCTTCATAAACTGGCGACGTCCGCATTAATTGATACCGCGCGAAAACACAATATCGGGTTTTCCGTCTGGACCGTTGACGAACCGGAAGATATGCGGAGGATGCTTACGCTTGGCGTAGATTGCGTTACGTCGAATTATCCCGACCGGCTCATTCGAATGTGCCAAAATATGAAAATCTAGCCCGGGTATTTTAGGGGATTCGTAGCGAGTCTGTACAAAGGGGTATGGATACAAGGCGCGCGCAGTCAGGACGACGCAGGTATATAGATAATACGTCGAGGAGGCAGAGCAAGTGCAACACTGTAGACATGCCCATTTGCGCCGATGCAGTAGAATCACCTGAAATGTAAAAAATAAAGGCAATTGAAATCGCCGTTTTATCGCTTACAATTTGCGAACGATTTCTAGGGAGAAGGGTTTTGGTGTGAACGAAAGGGAAGATTTGTTCCCCCGGTCGCCGGATATTATTCTCGGCGCGTTTTTGTGTGTGGCTTTGCTTGGGGCGCTATACATGGCGCTGCTCGGCGCTCCGCGTGAAAGAACCATGGGAGATTTACAGCGCATTTTTTACTTCCATGTCCCGGCGGCGATCACCGGCATGACCGCCTTTGCCGTCAATTTTTTCGCCTCAATTATGTATATTCTCCGGAAAAGCCGTCGTTGGGACAATCTCGGCGTTGCGTCGGCGGAAATAGGCGTTTTGTTTTTCGGCATGGTTCTTATCACCGGGCCTATCTGGGCAAAGCCTGTCTGGTTTGTATGGTGGACGTGGTCGCCGCGCCTGACGACTTCCCTTGTATTGTGTATGCTGTATCTGGCATATCTGTTGATAAGGAAATACATCGAAGACCCGGAGCGCAGGGGATTGGCATCCGCGGTATTCGGCGTTATCGCTTTTGCCGACGCGCCGCTGGTTTGGTTTTCCATCCGCTGGTGGCGTGACATACATCCATCGCCGATACTGGAGAGCGGCGGATTGGCACCGTCAATGCGTCCGGCGTTTTTGACGTGTCTGACGGCGTTTCTGTTGTTGCTGATTTATCTTTTGCGGCGGCGATTTTTTCTTGCCTCCATAGAGGATGAAGTGGAGGAGTTGGCACGGGAGTTTCATGCGGAGGCGCACTTAACATGATGGTTTATTTGACTGCGGCTCTGATGGCCGTCTGGATTCTTTTGGCGGTGTATCTTTTCCTTTTGGGTTCAAGAGAAAGAAAACTCCGAATGGAGATTCGGCGCCTGCGGCGTCTGATTGAAAAATCTTCGCATCCTGAATGAGTACCCGGTTGTCAGGAAGGTTATACTTTTAAAAAATGTTTACTGAGGTTAAGGAGGTTCGTAAAAAGATGAAAATTGCAAAGCTTATGTTTGTTTCCCTGTTGTTTTGTATTCCCGCTATGGCGCAGCAGCCGTTTAAGCCATGCGAGGAACTCAAGAGCGAAATCGACGCAAAAATGCAGAAAAACGGAGTTGAGAATTACACGCTTGAAATCGTGCCGTCGGAGGAAGTCGGCGACAAAACCGTGGTTGGTTCATGCAACGGCGGCAAGGATAGAATCGTATATACGCGCGGCGCGGCGAAAACCCCTTAGGGAAATTCTGATTTATTCGTTTTATGGAGAGCGGCGGCAAGCCTCCACCTTTTCGCGGGAGCTTGCCGCCGCGCTGGTTACGCAGAAACCGTTGACGTTACAAGCGACAGAGGTGCGCAACGTTATGTGGTTATCGTAACCGCCTTTTTTGTTGAGTACGGCGGCTTGCCGCCGCTATGAAAGCGGTAGCAAGCTCCCGCACTCCATAAATCAGCATTTCCCTGACTGGTGCTTATTGTGAAAACAGGTTCATCCGGAACAAACTGGCGAAAGATTTTTCGTAGCCGACGAAACCGGATTCGCGCGGCGGCGGGCGACGGCGTGATTCTATGGCTGGGACATTCGCTTCAGCCGCGCAATTATTCCAACAATAGCTACCCGTTCAGGCAAAACTCACATTTCATTTACTACACGGGATTGGCCGAACCCGACCTTGCCATGCTTTCGTTTCCGGAGCCGGATGCCGATGTTCTTTTCGCTCGTTCCGCCGACATTGACGATATCATCTGGTCAGGCCCGCGGTTCTCAATTGAAGAAATGGCGCACAACGCCGGAATCGGCCGCGTTGAGGAAGCGTCAAAACTAAAGGACGCGATTGACGAAATCCGCGGCCGGAAAAGGCGGATTCATTATCTGCCGCCCTATCAATATTCATCCGCCCTCGGCATCGCCCGGCTGTTGCGAACAAGAGTCGAAAGCGCCGGACGAAACGCCTCCGCCGAACTGATGGAACAGGTAGCCGATCAGCGCAGCGTCAAATCTGCGGAAGAAATCGCTGAAATCGAGGATGCGCTTGCCATAACCAGCCAAATGCATCGTACCGCGATGGCGGCCACACGCCCGGGATTGCGAGAAAGCGACATAGCCGGTGTAATTCAGGGAATCGCGCTTTCCGCCGGTCGTAATCAGGCTTTTGAGCCTATTATCACCATCCGCGGCGAAGTTCTGCACGACAGTTCCCGCGATAATATTCTAAAACCAGGCCGGCTGCTGTTGAACGATTCCGGCGCCGAATCATCGGGATACTACGCTTCGGATATTACCCGTACATATCCTGTGAGCGGGAAATTTACACCACGTCAGGCGGAAATTTATCAAATTGTTCTGGATGCGCAGCTTGCGGCCATCGGTATGATAAAACCCAAAATTTCTTATGTTGATGTGCATATCGAGGTTTCCCGCATTATTGCGGAAGGACTGAAAAGCGTCGGGCTTATGAAGGGAAATCCCGCGGACGTCGTAGAAGCGGGCGCGCACGCTCTTTTCATGCCGCACGGCATCGGTCACATGCTGGGGCTTGATGTACATGACATGGAAGACCTCGGCAGCATCATTAATAAAAAAAAGAACACTATGCGGCACGGACCGTTCAGGCTGAATTATCTGAGCCTGGACCGACCGCTGAAAGCGGGTTTCGTTCTTACGGTTGAGCCGGGGATTTATTTTATCCCTGCTCTGATTGAGCGCCGGCGTGATGAAAAAAAATTTTCGGAATTCATTAATTACGACAAACTAGGTAAATGGCTTTCCTTCGGCGGGATACGCATTGAGGACGACGTTCTGGTTACGCCAAAAGGAGCGCGTTTACTGGGTCCTCCCATACCCAAGACAATCGGGGAAGTGGAAGCCGCCCTGAGAAACGCTGATAATTACGTGCTGAAAAAACAGTGAACGATCCGAAAAACGGCAATAATCTTCAATCCGAAAATGAAGGTTTCCGTCCAAAACTTGTACTTGTTCACGAAGATTCCTTTGGTGACGCCGCAACCAAGGAAATATTATTGCGACTTTCAGGCGTTGAGACGAGGATCGTACGCAATCATTCGGATCGCCCTAATTGCCCTGAAGATGCGGAAGCCCATTCAAAAGACACGCTTTTTCTTACGCGTCACAGGGGAAAATTCCTCAAACCCTGCCAGGGCGGCGGTGCGGAGATGTGCTGTAATTACTATGTCGCCGGTTATACGTGGAACTGCCTGTTCGACTGTTCTTACTGCGTTTTGCAGGGTTACCTTACGGATCCCGCGCTGGTTATCGCAACGAATATCGAAGATTATATGAACGAAATCGGCGACACGCTTCGCGCGCTGCCTAATCAGGTATTTCGTATCGGTACCGGCGAACTTGCCGATTCACTCGCGTTTGACGCAATCACGCACTATACAAGGCGCATCGTTCCGTTTTTTGCCGCATTGCCTAACGGCTTTCTGGAATTGAAAACAAAATCGGTCGAGATAGCCAATCTTGAGGGACTGAATCACGGCGGGCATACGGTGGTTTCCTGGTCGCTGAATTCCAGAACAATCCGCGCCTCCGAGGAAAAACTCGCCGCAACGATAGATGAACGCCTCGCGGCGGCGGAGCAATGCGCGAAGTGGGGATACCGGCTGGGGTTTCATTTTGATCCGCTGGTTCATTATCCGGGCTGGGAGGATGACTATCGCGAAGTGGTGCGAGAACTTTTCAGCAGGATTAACCCGGAAAACATCGCGTGGATAAGTCTTGGCGCTTTAAGATTCACGCCGCGCCTCGGCGAAATCATACGCCGCCGCCGGCCGGAATCACGCCTGCCTTACGGGGAGTTTGTTCCCGGCCATCATGGCAAGCTCCGTTATTTCCGGCCGCTGCGCGAGGAAATGTATGGAAAAATGCTAACCTGGATAAGGAATGAATCCCCGTCGGTTTTTGTATATCTGTGCATGGAAAGCAGGCTTGTCTGGGAACGCTGCCTTTCGTACGGAATACGCGACAAAGAGCGTTTGTCCGACATTCTGGACTCCTGCGTCCTGAGAAATCACTGAAATATTAACTGTCATTTGCGTTTTTCGCGGGCATAATTACTGTCTATGAAAATTTCTGTGGCGCTCAGCATAGCCGGCTCCGATCCTTCCGGTGGCGCGGGAATCCAGGCGGATTTAAAAACATTTCACCAGCGCGGAGTATATGGAATGGCGGCCATAACTCTTCTGACGGTGCAGAATACCCGTCTGGTGAGCGCTGTGGAGGTGATGGCGCCCGAGTTGGTGGAAGCGCAGGTACGCGCAACGCTTGAGGATATACCGCCCGGCGCGGCGAAAACAGGTGCGCTTGGAGATGAAAAAATTGTCAGAATGCTTGCGCGTCTGGCTGAAGAATTCGACTTTCCGCTTGTTGTGGATCCGGTTATGATCAGCAAACATGGACATGCTCTTTTAACCGAAGCGGCGTGCCGGGCGCTGACGGAGGAACTGTTGCCGCGCGCGTATCTTGTTACTCCGAATTTGCCTGAGGCCGCGGCGATTTCCGGGATTTCCGTAAAAGATAACGAGTCCATGGAAAAAGCTGCGGAAAAGATCATTTCTCTCGGTGCGCGCGGCGCGTTGATAAAGGGAGGACATTCCGAAGGAGAAGCAGTCGATCTTCTCCGCTTTGGAAATGAAACCGTTTTGCTGCCTTCGCCCCGCATTGAAACGAAGCACACGCACGGAACAGGGTGTGTTTATTCGGCGTGTATTACCGCGGAACTCGCCAAGGGGAATTCGATAAAAGACGCGGTGGCGACCGCCAAGGAATTCATAACCAGGGCAATTGTGTCCGCGCCGGGACTGGGTCGGGGTTACGGGCCCGTCAATCATTTTGCATAAAGGAAAACACGCAATCTCAATAACAACTGGAGCGACATAATGAGCGATAATCAGAAATTTTTAAAAGCATATGAGAATCGTGATTTTTTAAAAAGCGATAATGCCAGAATACTCCGTATTCTCAGTGAATATATTGAACCGGAAAGCCGCATGGCCGCGGAAAAAGTAAAAGATACGATCGTGTTTTTCGGTTCCGCAAGAATTCGTCCGCTGGAGGAAAGTCAGAGTAAATATGACGAATTGATGAAGCGGGTGGATTTAGGTGAGGATAAACCCGATGAAGAAGAGATGAACCGGGCGATACGCGCGGTTCGGCTCTCACGTTATTACGAGGACGCTTCCACACTGGCTCAGTTGATTGTGCCGTGGGCTAAAACTCTCGACGAACGGAACAGACGGCTGGTGATCTGCTCCGGCGGAGGTCCCGGAATAATGGAAGCGGCTAATCGCGGCGCGAGCGCGGCGGGAGGGAAATCAATCGGTTTATCCATCAGTCTTCCAATGGAGCAGTCGGTTAATAATTATGTGCCTGAAGATCTGGCTTTTGAATTCCGCTACTTTTTCATGCGTAAATTCTGGTTTGTCTGTCTGGCAAAAGCGGTCGTTATTTTCCCCGGGGGCTTCGGAACGATGGATGAGGCGTTTGAGGCGTTGACTCTCGTACAGACAGGTAAAACCCAGGGAGAAATGCCGATTTTATTCTATGGCGAAGACTATTGGAAAAATGTCCTGCATTTTGAAGCGCTGTCGAATTGGGGAATGATCTCCCCGGAAGATCTCAAATTAATACATTTCTGTGACGAACCGCATCAGGCTTTTGAAATTCTGAAACGGGAAATAGAACGGATTTACGGGTTAAATTAGGAAGCATTGATTAAATGCCTGTGCGGGCGAATCGCTACGTTGCGCGGTGCTCGTAACCTCGACATATTGAGTTGATATATGCCTCGATTCCTGCGCTCCGCGCGCCTTGCGCTTCATCCCGCACAGACTTTTACTCAACGCTTCCAAATAAGTCTGGCGGTTATTTGAGTTACTATGGACGACTTTCTGCTTGAGCGTCATTATCCTGAAGCTTCGAGATCCGTCAGGGATCACAGGCACGCAACCGAACGCGACCGCGACCGTATTCTGCACAGTGCCGCGTTCAGGCGTTTGCAGGGAAAAACCCAGGTTTTCGGCATCGGTCAGGCTGATTTTTATCGCACGCGGCTGACGCACAGCATAGAGGCTGCTCAAATCGCCCGCGCCATTGCGCACAACCTCTGCGAGGAGCATCCGGAACTGAAACGATGCGTCACGCCGGAACTGGCCGAGGCCGTGGCGTTGGCGCACGATCTCGGTCATCCGCCGTTTGGACACACCGGTGAAAAAACGCTCGACGCCTGTATGAGGGAAGTGAGCCATAACTCGAATCCCGATGGTGAAGATTGCCTGCGTTTTGAGGCCAATGCGCAGACATTCCATATTCTGATTGCGGTCGAACCGAAATCCCCGACCTATCCCGGTCTTAACCTGACGCGCGCAACCTTGACCGGCGTAATGAAATATCCTTTTGAGCGGGACTATGACACCGATAAATTTATCTTTACTTCGGATCTTCCCATGGCTCAATGGGCATTGGATCATAGCGAAGGATTGGCAAAGGCGCATTCCGGAAACCATGGCGGGGTGCGGCCGAAAACCTCAATTGTCTGCCAGATCATGAATTGGGCTGATGACTGCGCTTATTCGGTGCACGACGTTGAAGATGCGCTGCACGCGCAGTTCCTTCATACCGGGGATTTTGATCAGGCGCGGTTTGTTCGTTGCGTGTTTGATAGATATGAAGCAATGCACATCGAAGAAGACGTTCCAAAACTTGGTATCGAGGAAACAAAAGAACGCCTGGCGGATCTGAAAAAGCGGATTATGCCGTCGGACGGAAACGGAGATGAGCGTGCGCAGCGCAAGGCGGCCATGCGAGATATTCTTGAAGGACTCATCGTCGCGGTATCGCTTGAGCCGATTGCGGGAAGCCGTCGCGCGGATTTTTCATGGCGGCTGGCCGTCGATCTCGAATCGCGTATTCTGGCCGTTCTCTGCAAGGCCGTCATATGGGAGGCGGTGATTACAGATCCGCGCGTCGCCGCCGTAAACACCAAAGGGCGCGAAACACTAAGGGATCTTTTTCATCTGTTCCTTGAAGAGGTACTGGAGAAGCGTAACGTTGCGCTTTTCCCGCGCTATTATCGGCCTGTCGTCGAAGAAAGCATGGGAAAGGGGTTGGATGAAACCGCAAGGGCCGTCTGTAATTTTCTGGCATTAATGACCGACATGGACGCGCTGCGCCTGCACGCCCTGCTGCGTGGTTCGAAATACTCATCTGTTTTTGATTTCATTTGAACAACGAATGAAAGAACCTACTTTATTCGTGTCTATTTCGGAAACGCTGATTAATTGCCTGCGCGGGCGAATCGCCGCGTTGCGCGGCGCTCGTAACCTCAACTTATTTCCATATGAATGTTTATGGAGTATTGAACGATGGAACGCAGCTTTTGCAATGCTACATTGCCTCCGCCGATCACTACAATCCGTGCTTCCGAAACATCAATACATATTGGCAAAAATGATTTCATGACGGTTATTCTAACGTTACAATTTTTCCATGTCGATAGATACATCTTCGTATTGACACTCCGGTTTTCCTTCGTGCACAATTTGTTTTTGTATTTGGCGTCGCGTAACAGGGAATCCCGTTAAAATCGGGGACGGTTGCGCCACTGTAACGGGTTACGAAACCTCAACAGCCACTCGGTTTCTTAAAAGCATGAAGAACCGGGGAAGGCGAGGCGGTAGGCTTGATGCCCGAAGTCAGGATACTTGACGTGACGCGCTCAATGCGGCCGGTTCTTTAGTTAAGGACCGACCGAAAAAACTTGTTCGCACAAAATAAGATTGAGGGTTCGCCACTGTCTGCCGTTCGGAATATTCCATTCCGCTCGTTTTGCCGAAAGCGATCCTCAAAGCGTCGGTAAAATGAAAAATCTGCAATCACATATATTCATATTTCAATCCGTGGCTTTCGCCCGCATGGCAAATTTATCAGCACTTCTCTCGCTCCTGAGGCCTTGTTCGCCATGACCAGAATTCTTGTATTCACCGGCGACGGTAAAGGAAAAACCACAGCGGCGCTTGGGTCTGTACTGCGCGCCGTCGGGCATGGACAACGATGTCTAATCGTACAGTTTATAAAGGAAAGAACGGACACCGGAGAATATGCGGCTTGTAGTTATTTGCCGGGCGTTGAAATAGCGACCAGGGGACGTGGTTTTTCACCTGATGCCGCCAGTCCGCGTTTTTCCGGGCACCGGGAGGCGGCGGAATCTGCGTTGGAATTTGCCAAACAGGCGCTTGATTCCGGTAAATACGATCTTATGGTACTGGACGAAATTTGCGGCGCGGTTTCCGCAGGACTGGTGGATGAAAATCGGCTGCTCGAATTATTAAATAAGCCCACGTCCTGTTCCTGCATCATTTTGACCGGACGCGGCGCGACACCTTCCATTACGGCGTGCGCGGATACAGTGACGGAGATGGCCCCTGTCCGGCACGCGTTTCGTGCGGGCGTCTCCGCTCAACCAGGAGTGGAATACTGACTTATGGAGATAGAGATTCCGCGAATAGTCATTGCCGGAACACAGAGCGGAGCGGGCAAGACATCGCTGACACTTGGACTGGCGGTACTGCTTCGCCGGCGTGGATTAACGGTACAGACCTTTAAAGTCGGACCGGATTATCTGGATCCCGACATTGAGTTTATTCAAAGCGGTTGCCAAAATTTACCAAACGGGAAAAAGCCCTGGGAAACACTGAGTAATTCGCTGTGCGAGATGAGGCGCAAGGCCTGTCTGCTCAGGCAGACGCGCGAAGCGCAGGAACCGAGGCTTATATCATCACCATATGTCGAGGTTACGAGCACCGCGCAACGCAGCGATTCGCCCGCACAGCGAATTACTCAGCGTTTCCCGAGAACTATTGAGGAATTTAAGACTTTTTTTTGGAGGAAATGCATGTTTGAGGGAAAAACGTTTCTGGACATATTACAAATTGGCGGATTGACAATGTACGTCCTTTTACTATGTTCTCTGCTGTCGATCACGATATTTCTTGAAAGGCTCTTTTATTACCGTAAGCAATCCATTATAAGCCGGAAGGATTTCATGATCGGCATCAGCGAAGCGATTACGAGAAAAGATAGGGAAAAGGCTATGGAAGTTGCAAAAGGGACGCCTATACCCTGCGCGAGGGTAATCGAAGCCGGATTAAATGAGTATGGGTGTTCAGAAAAAGCCGTGACCGACGCGATGGAGCAGGCAATTGTAGATGAAACGCGGAATCTGGAGCGCTTTACGGCCATTGTCGGCACAATCGGAAATATCGGTTTATACATCGGGTTGTTTGGAACCGTGCTGGGCATCATTCGCGCGTTTCATGACATTTCAGAGGCGGGCTCAGGCGGAATGAGCGCGGTAATCAACGGCGTTGCGGAAGCGCTGGTTTGTACGGCGACGGGGCTTATGGTGGCAATTCCGGCGGTGATATTTTTTAATTACTTTTCGCGGCGAATCGAATATTTTACGGATGACATGCAGTTATGCGCAACCAGGCTGCTCTTTTTGCTGGAGGAAAAATAAGGTGAAAAGCCTTCGCGGAAAAGCCCGGATAATGACGGATATCAATATCACACCATTTACGGATGTGGTATTGGTGCTTTTAATCGTGTTTATGGTGGCCACGCCTGCGCTGTATGAGTCAAACCTGAAGGTGGAATTGCCGCATGGGACGATGCCGGCAGAGGAGACCGCCAGGGATGTAGTCGTTACTATTGATGCGGAGGGTGGAATTTTTCTTGATCTCAGGCGCGTAAACATGGAAGACCTCGGTAAAGCAATGCTGGAAATGACCGGGTCCGGACAGGAAACGCGTGTAATTGTAAACGGTGATCGGAACGTAAAATACGACGCGGTAATAGATGTAATGGACGTTTTGGCGCGGACCGGTGTTAAGAGTCCCGGTCTGGGAATAGAACTGAAACGATGAAGGGGAATAACGAAGAAACTGCAATCCGGCGCTTTCTCATCATGGGATGTTGTTCCCTGTTACTGCATATGGTTATTGCCGCGATGATTATCCTGCATGGTATAAGTGTGGAAAAGCCGGCGAAAGCATATAGCGTCGAGGTGAAATACCTGCAGACGAAAACGGAACAGACGGAAGAAGCCGAACCTGTCGCGGTCGTGCCGAAAAGACCTGAGCTTGAGGAAACGCGCAAAGTGCCTGAAAAACCGGCGGTGGTGGATTTGACGCAGATTACCGCGCCGGTATCTCTGGAAACGGTGATTCTGCTGGAAGAAGCGCTGGAAAAAATGGATGTATTGGTAGACGTTGATATCGTCGAAACGTCGATACCGCTGGCGGAAAACGCGATCATCACACAGGACGGGGGATTGGGTTCGGGCGCGGACGCGGAAGCCGGCGGCGGTAATTCATTGCTCGCGGCGGGAACTGAACGCGGTTGGGGCGGCGATGCAATCGGTGTGGGTTGGGGCGGCGGAAGTGGATCGCCTGGCTCCGGCGGCGGAACGGGCGGCGGCCACGGCAGCGGGACGGGAAACAGCCGCGGGCGCGCGGGTGACGAAGAAACGGGTGTTTATTCAGCTGGAATGCCTGGAATCACTCCTCCAGTATACGATAGAACGCCTCAGCCAAATTATCCGGAGGCTTCGCGAAGGCGGCGCGAAGAAGGCGAGTTACTGCTGAAGGTTGAAGTGCTTGCGAATGGCCGTGTGGGACGGTTGGATATGGTGAAATCTTCCGGCTTCGCGCTATTGGACGAAGCGGCGTTGAGAACCGTCAGGAACTGGCGCTTCAAGGCCGCGCTAAAGGGACGTGAGGCCGTCATTTGCTGGGTGAATATCCCGATCAGCTTCAGGCTGAATAACTGATACGAAAGCGTTTCCCTAACGAGAAAAAGATTTGAAAATGAATACCTGGTTTCATTCAGCTTATTTTTATGTGATTCTCCATTCAATATTTGTTCTGATTATCGTGAATTGTACTTTTTTATTCATGGTAAAAAAAGAAACCACGATTTTGAAACTCCCTAATCAGGACATCAATTCCAGCAAAATGGCTTTTTGAGCGTGAAGGCGGTTTTCGGCCTGCTGGAAAACAATCGAGTGATCCGAGTCTATGATGGAGGCCGCGACCTCTTCACCGCGATGCGCCGGCAGGCAGTGCATGAAAACGTAATCCGGTTTGGCAAGGCGCGCCATCGCGTCAGTTACCTGATATCCGGTGAAATCCCGCTGACGTTTTTCATTTTCGGTTTCCTGCCCCATGCTGGTCCAGACATCGGTGTAAAGAACATCGGCGTTTTCGGCGGCTTCCAGCGGATCGTTCAGAATTTCAATCTTTCCTCCGGTCTCCTCGGCGTCCGCCATGGCCTGCCGCGTAATATCGGGTTCAGGTTCATATCCGGCGGGCGTGGCAACCGCCAGGCGCGCGCCTAAGCGGGCCGCGCCGGAAATCAGCGAATGGGCGACATTGTTTCCGTCGCCGATGTAGGCGATCTTGACGCGATTAATATCCCCCCTGGTTTCCAGAATCGTCAGATAGTCGGCCATCGCCTGGCAGGGGTGAGCGAAATCGGTAAGACCGTTAATAACCGGGATGGAAGCGTGTTTCGCCATATCTTCCACTATATTGTGGCCGAAGGTTCTGACCACAATACCCTGCACCATGCGTTCAAGGTTTTTTGCTGCGTCATGCACAGATTCACGTTTGCCGAGGCTGATTTCATTTGAAGACAGGTTTACGGCAAAACCGCCCAATTGATGGATTCCCGTCTCGAAAGACACGCGTGTGCGCAGAGAGGGTTTTTCCATAATCACGGCCAGCGCCAGGCCTTCAAGTCGACGGCTGTATTTCACGGGCTCGGCTTTAACCGAGCGTGCCAGAAGCAGCACCTTGAGAAGATCCGCCGACGACCAGTCCCGAACCGCGAGAAAATCCTTATGTTTCATAATCCTCACCCGTAAAACTCAATAATATACCGTAAATTTGGCTTCCCGCCTATAGAAAGCGCTATAATCATACTTCTTATGAACGACCGGACATTTGCCGCACTGGAACTTTTTGACTTCATTGAAATGGCAGCGCAGCGCACGCAGACGCCGCCGGGCCGCGCGTTGATAACAAGGCTGCGCCCGTCAACGGATTCCGGCGAAGTCCGTCGTGAAATTGAAATCACCGGCGAATGTGTCGCGTATCAGACAGTAAAAGGCCGATTCGGCCTGTCCGGAGTCGAGGATTTGCAAGACGCCTCGGCACGGCTTCATATCGAGGGAAACGCTCTTGAACCCAGGCAGATACTCGCTTTTGAGCGCCTTCTTGTCGTCGGCAAAGAATTAAAGGGAAATATTCTGGGCCTGGAACCGCCTGGGCAGTTTCCACGGCTTCGCGGCATTGCCGCCGACATTCCGGATGCGCGCCCGATCCTGGCGGTTATAAGTGGCAAAGTGCTGCCCAACGGTGAAATCGACGACAGCGCCAGTCCGGAACTTCGCGCCATCCGCAGAGATCTGGCCGAACGCCGTCATCGCATCAACCGGACGCTGGAAGCTATTTTACGAGCTTCGCCGGAGGCTGTGCAGGACGAGATAATCACGTTTCGCAACGGCCGCTTTGTCATCCCCATACGCACCGATTCGCGCGGCCGGGTTTCGGGCGTCATGCACGGGCTTTCTTCCAGCGGACAGACGACTTATATCGAACCGATGCAGGTCATTGATCAAAATAACGATCTTGTGCGTCTCCATGAACAGGAAGATCTTGAAATAGCAAATATACTTTCCGCGCTTACGGAGGTGTTTCGCGAAAATCTCGGAACGGTTTTCGGCGTTCTGGAGGCGGTCGCGATTCTTGATGCCGCACAGGCTCGCGCGCTTGTTTCAATTGAATTTCAATGTCAGCCGCCGCAAATTTCGGACAATAATGAATATATCCTCACAGATGCGCGACATATTCTTCTTGAACGAGAACTCCGCAAAACCGGCGGGCGTCCCGTGCCTGTTTCCATGGAGCTTGACTCGCGGCGCAATGCGTTGGTCATCAGCGGGCCGAACGCCGGCGGAAAAACCGTGGCTTTGAAAACGGCGGGACTTATTTCGCTGATGGCGCAGATGGGATTTCACGTTCCGGCCCGGGAAGCGGTTCTTCCCGTTTTTGGTCTGATATTCGCCGATATCGGCGACCAGCAGTCCATCGCGGCGAATCTTTCGACATTTACGGCACACATGCGCAACATCGCCGAAATGGCGGTGGAGGTTGCCCCGGATGTTTCATGGGAATTCGTCGAGAAGCGGAACAAACCGTCCGTCCTGATTCTGCTTGATGAAGTCGGCGCCGGAACCGACCCTGATGAAGGCGCGGCTCTGGCTATCGCCGTCATTGACGCCTTTCGTCGCGCGGGCGCTGTAACGCTCGCGTCCACGCACTATCCGCGCCTGAAAATTTGGGCTGCGGAAATTGACGGCGTCCGCAACGCCTCCGTGGAATTTGACGAACACGCATTGCGCCCGACCTACCGGTTGCTACTTGATGTTGCCGGCGCCTCTTCCGGCATTGAAATCGCCCGACGGATGAATATTCCAAAAAACATCCTCGACGCGGCGCGTGGGCTTGTGGATCCGGATCACACCGCGGCACAGGAATACCTCCGGCGGCTCAGAGAAACGCTGGACGAACACGAGCGGCTGCGCGCGGCGCTCGAAGAGGAAAGAAAAGCGGTTGCCGAAAAATACAACGGTCTCGAACGCGAATACGCGAAACGTGAAACCGACCGCAATATGGAGTTTGAAACCACGCTTGATCGCGTGGTCGGCGAATTCCGCAAAGAGAGTGAACGCGCCGTCCGTGAATTGAAAGATAGCGTTGAAGCCTCTCGCGCCCGACGGACTGCTGATAATCTTGCCGCCGGTCTGCGCCGCAAATCCGTCCGTTTAAAGCGATCTTCGATGGAAGCATCCGCAGGAACCGGAAAAGAATCTGTTGCGCCTGTACACGTCGAAACGGAAATCATCGAACCCGGCGACGTCGTTTTGGTCCGCTCGCTTAATCGCGAAGGTCTGGCCGACTCCGTTCAGGATGATGTTTGTATCGTCGCGTTCGGCGCAATCAAATACCGGGCGGAAATGAACGACGTTGAAAAAATTAAAGATCGTAAAAAACCGGATATTCCACGCGGCGAGAAGGCAGTTTCGCCCGACGACGAACAATTCGCCTCCGAACTGAACGTAATCGGACTCAACGTTGTCGAAGCGCTGGACAGGGTTGACAGGTTTCTCGATCAGGCGTATCTGGCAGGTGGCGAAAACGTCCGCATCGTTCACGGCCACGGCAAAGGGGTTTTGCGCAGCGCTATAGCACGCTTTCTGGAGCATCATCCACAGGCCGCGCGTTTTGCCGCGGCGCCGCCGGAAAAAGGCGGAAGTGGCGCGACCATCGTCACCCTGAAAAATTAACACGCTCGCCCTGTTCGCACATTCTTGCCTGTTCCGAGAAAGGCATTTCTTACAAAACACTATACTATTTACCGTAAATAACACTGCGTCGGTGTGCATAACGGAATCCAATATGTTTTGATATACGTTTTTTTATCGGAAAACTTTTCAAGATACGTAGGAATACCGCCTAAACTCTGTAATGAGGATGGTTTTACCGATACGCCTTCTGCCGTATATAGTAATAAACTCAAAACCGTCACTTTCATAGAGCCGGTTTAGTGTTCCAAATTCCTTATTTCTGCCTATAACCATATCACACTTCCAAATATAGTGGTTTTTGATATACCATGTCGTAAACCACCATGTTTGGCTTGTTAGACAAGAGATTTTGTCTTAAAATTAAATATTGCGCGCGGTGTGAGCGACTTTCGGGCCGAAAAAAATTGACATAAGAGGTATTTACAAAACCTGTTGAAATACAGTGGAATATATTAGCAAATGAACACAAATGTTATAAAACGCCGGATGCGCGAAACGTAAATAACCGTCGGAACAGGAAGGAAACGCATCTTATTAGTCCTATCCGTTTAGGAAACACTGATTAATTGTTTGCGCGGGCGAATCGCTGCGTTGCGCGGTGCTCGTAACCTCAACATATTTCTATATATGCTTCGGTTCCTGCGCTCCGTGCGCCTTGCGCTTCATCCCGCGCAAGCAATTAATCAGCGCTTCCTAAACGTGACAAGCGCCGGAAGCATGTACAGTGATGCGATTACCGTAATTTTGTTGAATGCGGCGGCAAGCTCCCGCACTCCATACACACTCCATGAAATCATTCGAGGTTTTGCAATTACCACTTATTTATAAACAATTTTTTATCTCCGCTACCTTTTTTTCCACCATCGCCCTGATTTCGTCAAGGTGCGCCTCGTTATTAGCTTCAAATCGCATTACCAGAACATCCTGTGTATTTGAAGCCCGTATCAAGCCCCACCCATCGGGGAACATGACACGCGCGCCGTCAATGTCGATAACCTTATAGTCTTTCTTGAAATACTCTTTGGACTTTTCTACAACAAGAAATTTTTTATCGTCATCGCATTGCAGGCGAATTTCCGGAGTCACAAATGTCTTTGGGAAGCTGTCGAGGATACCGCTGAGCGGAACAGGCGAATCAGCCACAAGTTCAATGATTCGACAGGCGGCGTAAACGGCGTCGTCATAACCGAGATAGCGGTCTGTGAAAAACATATGCCCGCTCATCTCTCCCGCCAGTTCCGCTTTTTCCTCCCTCATTTTGGCCTTGATCAGCGAATGTCCCGTACGCCACATGATCGGCCGTCCGCCGTTCTTTTCTATATCTTCATAGAGGCTCATGGAGCATTTGACTTCCGAGATGAAAGTAGCGCCCGGCTTTCTTTTGAGAATCGCGCGCGCATAAATCGCCAGCAGGATATCGCCCCATATAATGCGTCCGTCATCCGCGACGACGCCTATACGGTCTGCATCGCCGTCAAAGGAGATGCCAAGCTCCAGAGCGTTTGACGTCACGACTTTTTGCAGGTCGGCAAGATTTTCGACGATGGTCGGGTCGGGATGATGATTTGGAAAATGCCCATCCATATCGCAGTAAAGGCGTGTCACGTCGCAACCGAGCGCGGTGGCGATGTCCGGCGCGACGAGGCAGGCGGTGCCGTTGCCGCAGTCCATGGCGACACGTACACTGCGTGACAACTTGAAAAGGCTTAAAATATATTTTTTGTATGGCGTCATTACATCCGTGATTGAGACGGATCCCGCGCCTTTTTCAAAATCCCGCGCCTCAATAAGATCGGCGATTTCCTGAATCTGCGTACCGTAAACCGACGCGTGTCCGAGGCAGATTTTAAACCCGTTGTGATCCGCGGGATTGTGACTTCCCGTAATCATGACGCCGCCGTCCCTGTTAAGTCCATGAATGGCGTAATAAAGCAGCGGAGTAGGCACACATCCGACGTCGGTAACAGCCATGCCTGTAGCCGTCAGGCCCTTGAGAATCGCGTTGCGGAACGGCTCTGAACTAAGACGGCAGTCCCTTCCGAGCGCAATGTGCGCACAACCTTCACGTCGCAGCCAGGTTCCGATGCCGTTACCCAGCAACTCCACGGTTTCAGCCGTCAAATCTTTATCAGCAATACCACGTATATCGTACTCCCGAAAAATTTCCCGCCGCATAATATCTCCGCTATATCACTCTTTTCGGAATAAAAGCCGCCCTCACCGCGTAGGCCGTACGTAAAGCTTTATTCATACTGCGTCCGCCGTCAGCTCTTTGTTTTCAATAACATACATGTGTATTTCACAAATATATACAATTCTGTATTTAATAAATAATTAGCTTTTATTGGACACCAAAGGATTATTTTGGCCGATGGACTGCGTTTATTCAAGTTTTTCAACATTTCGGATATTCCTCATGAAAGATTGTCATACCAAACGAATCTACCCCTACTTTTATTCCGTTTGTTCATTCGTAAAACATGCCGCGCGCGCTTTCTTCGTCCGTTTTTCCTCTATTGGGTTCAAGCCGTCCCTGATTTGCTTGTGTAGTTCGCGAGCCTTTTCCCTTGCTTCGGCAAGCGTTACCAGTTCACAACTGCCAAGTCCCATGTTGCGTCCTTTGCCGTCGATGTTCGCGCGGAATACCCAGGCACGGGAATTGCCGATGATACGTATGTACAAGCCCATTACGCCGCCGACGGCGTGAACCCCGTCGTTTTTGATTTTTTTGATTTCCAGATTTGTCAATTCTTTTGCTTTTTTGGGCATAAAATTTGCTATCCTTTCCATTGTATTGGTTCAAAATGGCATTACATATGTATACAATAGAAAAGTGAATTATGGGATATTCAGCTGGACACTGTCGGACGACCATTTTTTCAAAACCCTCTATTTTATAAGGTTATGCGGACGTTCATGGACGCTGAAAAATATATATTCGGCGGATGTGTAATCCCTTAAGGAAATGCTGATTAATTTGCCGCGCGGGATGAAGCGCAAGGCGCACGGAGCGCAGGAACCGAGGCATATATAGAAATATGTTGAGGTTACGAGCACCACGCAACGTAGCGATTCGCCTGCACAGCGAATTAATCAGCGTTTCCTTAAAATAATGCGTTTTTTGAGCGAAATTGAACTGATGGATTGGACACAACCCCAGGCATAATATTTAAGGAAAACAAAAGATGACAAGCGAAATGGCAGGCAAACCGGCGCCGAAATCTTTACTGATTGATCCGGAACAACTTGAAAAAAAGTACTTTGAATTTGTTCCCGACGTCGGGGTATCCGAACAACGGGTTGCTTTCGGAACCAGTGGACACCGTGGTACTCCGCCGAACGGTTCGTTTACACAGTCTCACATTTTCGCCGTCACACAGGCAATTTGCGAATACAGAAAGATGCGGGGCCACAACGGGCCGCTTTTTGTCGGAAAAGACACGCACGCCGTTTCTTCAATCGCACAACATTCCGCCGTTGAAGTGCTCGCGGCGAACAATGTCGAGGTCATAATACAGGAAAACGAAGGATTTACCCCAACGCCGGTGATTTCACACGCAATTCTCGGGCATAACCGGAAAAATCCCGAGGCGCTTGCCGACGGCATTGTCATAACCCCTTCGCACAACCCGCCTTCGGATGGTGGTATCAAGTACAATCCGCCCAACGGCGGCCCGGCGGACACGGACGTGACCAAATGGATTCAGGATCGCGCCAACGAGCTGCTCCGCGATAAATGTCGTGATATTAAACGCTTATCACACGAGCAGTCGTACAGGGCCCAAACGACGCATCACAAGGATTTAATGACGCCATACATTACCGATCTTGAGAACATAGTTGATCTTAAGGCAATCGCCGAATCCGGTATTCGTATCGGTGTTGATCCGCTCGGCGGGGCGGCCTGTGCCTATTGGGAACCGATTGCGGAACGTTACGGGCTGAATATTACGGTCGTCAATCCGGTTATCGATCCGACCTTTTCATTTATGACGGTTGACCATGACGGAAAAATCCGCATGGACTGCTCTAGCCCTTACGCGATGGCCAAACTTGTTGACCTGGCCGGCAAATTCGACCTGGCAGTGGCCAATGACCCGGACGTAGACCGGCACGGCATCGTAACCCGCTCGGTCGGACTGATGAACCCGAATCATTACCTGGCGGTGGCGATTGAATATTTATTCAAAAATCGCCCGATGTGGGGCGAAAACGTTTGCATCGGCAAGACGCTAGTGTCAAGTTCGATACTTGACCGCGTCGCGGCCGGACTAAAACGCCGCCTGATCGAAGTACCGGTCGGCTTCAAATGGTTCGTAAGTGGACTGTATGACGGAATGCTCGGTTTCGGTGGAGAAGAAAGCGCCGGAGCAAGTTTCCTGAGGTTCGACGGTTCGGTCTGGTCAACGGACAAAGACGGGATCATCCTCAACCTGCTGGCCACTGAAATTTTGGCCAAAACCTCGAAAGACCCCGGCGAGCATTACCGCGAACTTGAAAATCGTTATGGTGTTTCATCATATACCCGCGTTGACCAGGCGGCGACGCCCGAGCAAAAATCCGCATTCAGCCATCTCGTGCCGGAAAAAGTGCTGACGACCGAATTGGGCGGCGAGCCGATTCTCGCCAGACTGACCAACGCACCGGGCAACGACGCGCCAATCGGCGGTCTGAAGGTTGTCGCGAAAAACAGCTGGTTTGCCGCGCGACCGTCGGGTACGGAAAACATCTATAAAATTTACGCTGAATCCTTTTTGGGGCAGCAACACCTGCAGAGAGTGCTCGACGAAGCCAAAACGATTGTGGATTCAACCCTGGCGTAGGGGCGACCGGGGCGGTCGCCCCTGCAACTATTTATTAAGCGCTTCTTTAAAGGAGTCGATAACCGTAACGGGCGTCGGATCAAGCCTGTTTAAATACGCCATATATAAACTGGTAAAATCTCCAAGGTAAACAACCGAAAGAATGCGGGCGAGCCGCGATTTGCCTTCGCTTTTAACCTCGCGGACAATTCCCGCCCTGCCTTCAATCACTTCGCGTGTCAGATCAAATCGTTTCCGAACCTGCGGGTGATCTTCCGGATCACGCAGAAAAACCACGCCGACGTTTTTAAGCGCCTCCTCCGGACGAAGCCAGCCTACCAGTTCATTGTGGTTCATTTCCGGCAGCACATGATGAAAAGCCAGATTTTTGGCGTTTTCAGCAATCTGCGAGCGCCAGCGATAGGCGGCGGCTTCCATAACCGCGCCCGACCCGTAAACCGCAACGATTTTTTCATACAGATCCGTCGCCAATTGTTTGGCGGGATTGTCGGCAACAGGCGTCTCGGGGCGGTACCTTTCCCGCAACGTCCGCAACAACGCGACGGTTTTCTTAAAATCCTCGCGCATATCCGGGACAATTCCCTTTGCCCGCAAAACTCCTATAAGTGTTGTAAGAGCGTAACCGAGCGCGGCGCGCGGCGGCAATCCGCCGGTAAGTGAAACGACGGGGAACGAATCGCGTTTGGCCAGATCCGCGAGAAGCCCTCCCGACGTAATGCATACGACTTCCGCACCGGAAGCCTTTGCCTGATCGTAAACACTGAGTGTTTCCTCGGTATTTCCTGAATAGCTGCACGCGATCACCAGCGTCGAAGCGTTGACAAAAGGCGGAAGATCATAGTCACGATTGACGATAATTGGCAATTTGACGACGTTTCCGGCGATTGTCCGCGCCAGGTCGCCGCTGATAGCCGAACCGCCAAGACCGGTTATCACAATGGACGCCGTAGCGGGTTTCCCCGTCGCCTCAGGCAGAGACAGGCTTTCCACCGCCAGCGCCGCATCGTCGATATGATCGGGGAAGGCCGTGATCAGCGACCACATTTTTTTCGGGTCGATTCGCGCCCGGAGTTCAGAATCATCCAGCATAGATAAGGCAGTCATATCATTCCTTCGTCTTATATTAAACGTTATTTGGCGTTTGCCGCGCAAGGATCAGCGTGATGTCGTCGGCCTGCTCTTCCGTGGATTTCCATGCCAGAACGCCGGCGAGAATCTTTTTCTTTATATCCTCAACCGGCAATTCCCGGTTTTCGCGGATCATTTGAATAAGCCGTTCCTCTCCGAATTCCTCGCCGTTTTCGTCCATGCATTCCGTCAGCCCGTCGGTATAGGCGACAATCAGATCACCGGGCGCAAGCCGCAACGCTTCCTGTTCATATACGGCCGTAGAAAAAATACCGACCACCGTTCCGCCGGTATTGAGCCTGCGGCATTCGTCGCCGTGAAAATGCAGCGGTGGATTGTGCCCGGCGTTGCAATAAAACATCGTCCGCGAGCTTCCGTCGTAATGCGAATAGAAAAAAGTGGCGAACCTGTTCGTACCCGTATAATTACTGATCTGCCGATTCAGGCGTTCCACGATCCCCGCGACGTTACGTTCGCCCGCCGCGTCGTCGGCGTCATGCAGGTGCGTTACATTACTGTGCAGAGCCGCTTGCAGACTTGCCATGAGCAGAGCGGCCGATATGCCCTTGCCGCTGATATCGCCCACGGCCAGTCCGATGTCGTCATCTCCAAAGGGGAGAAAATCGTAATAATCGCCGCTGACCACGCGGGCGGGAAGGCAGGCTCCGGCGATTTCCAAATGCTTCATGCTCGGCGCGCCGTTCGGGAAAAGCCTTTCCTGTACTTCACGGGCGATCTCGATTTCGCGTTCCAGTCTTTCTTTCTTCACCCGTTCCTTTATGAGCTGCCGCACGTACCTTGTCATCTGGTTGAATGAAGCCGCCAGCGCCCCCAGTTGATCACGCGACCGCACGACGATACTATGGCTGAAATCCCCGCGTTTGACGTATTGCGTCCCCTGGTCGAGATTATGGATTGCCTTGGTGATTGACCGCGTCAACCGAATTCCGAGCGCAATAGACGCCGCCTCGGCCAGAATAAAAACAATCGTAATAAATATCAGGACGTTGTATATCAACTGTCCGAATACGCTGTCCGAATTGCGCAAGCTGTTTAAAAGTTTCGGAAACGAAATTTCCACCATTAGCGTGTCTGTCCGAGACGGTTCCAGTTCCTCTCCGCTGTCCCACGAAATCGGAAAAAGCGGAATAGGCAGCATATTACTCTCCGCTTGCGCGACCTCTCCCGGTTCAAAGGTTGATTCCAGTATGTTATTTCCGCTGATGCCAAAGCTTTCCGTATATCGCGCCAAAAGTAAATTTTGCCCGAACGCCGCTTTGAGCCGTTCCATAATGTAGCGGTCAAACGGAACCGTCACTTCAAGACTAAACGGTAAATCCGAATGAAAATAAGAAGGGGCGAAACTTTTAAGTAAAAGGTGCGAACCGGCGGCGGCGTTACCGGTTTCATGGGTTTCGCCGTATCCTTCTTCCAGCACCAGGCTGTTGAACTCTCTATCAAGCCATTCGGGAACTCTATAGTTTTCCAGCGGTGTTGAAACATACCGTCTGCTGACGTATGCAACGTACTCACCCGTTTCCGGGTCTTCGCAGTTTAGAATAATCGACGCGTTGGGATAGGTGCTGAGAATATACCTGGATTCTTCGTCAATCGCTTTTTTGAGCTGCTCCGGGGAAAGGCCCGGATTTTCCAGCTCCATTTGATGCAATCCTTCGCGCAGCGACAGCGTGAACGCGTGTATCTGTGACGAATGGATTCCGATCTGCTTAAAAACAAGGAAATAGCTGAACTGGTAATAGACAAAGATCGCGGACATATAGAAAATTCCGGCGATAATCACAACCGGGATTGCGCCGACGAAAACATAGACCAGAATAAGACGGCGGCGGATTTTCCACAGGAAGCCGACTTTTACGCGGCGATAAAGCCGCCATAAAAAATAGCCGGCGGGAACAAGCAAAATCAGCGATGTCAGGAAAATAAAAAATCCCGCCACCGGATTTGCTGGAAATATTTTTGCAGGAATCAGAAAAACGCCAGTAGTCCAAACAATCAATAAAAAAAGCGCACATACTCCCAGACGCGATTTTGATCGCGGAAGAAATTTTCTTATTTGCAAAATTATTTTCCTGCCGCCGGTTTTCATTTATCGCCACCGCGAACAACCACAATTACGGCTTTGTTTATATCCATAACAAGGCGTATCAATTCTTTTAAATCTTCTTCTTCGACCTGCTCCATGTTCCGGGAAAAATCCCGGTATTCATTAAGACTACGACCCGAAAGCAGATTATTAGTCAGGTCTTCGATCTGTGCTTTTCGCGTCTGATTTCCAGCCATGTATGAACCTGCCGCCAAAATTCGCGCTTCGTTAAAATCCGCGTAAGGCAAATGCGCGGCGCCAAGACGCGAGATTTCTTCCAGAAGGTTTTTCAATACGCGCGTTTCCTCTCCCGTCTTTGTTGCGGTGTGGATTATAAACCTTCCTGCGGCGATGAGCGGACGATATTCACAGCTTATACGCAAGCCTGAACGCATGCGTTCCTGGATTTCTTTTGCCATCCCGCCCGTGTCCGTTTCATTAATGCGGTTTTCCAGGTAGTTTTTCAATACGCGCATCCCAAAAACATCGATATCGCCCAACGAAGGCGCCTGGAACCCCATCAAAATCGCCGAGCGACCGGCTTCACCGCTATAACTAATGATTTCCGCTTTTTTTACAGGGCTGGGAGAAGAAGAAATCTTTTTTCTTTCATTCATGCGCGATCCGCTGAATTCGCCGACAAACCATGAAGCGAGGCTCGTCCCTTCCGTGTCCCCGACAATTGTCACAACCGGCTTCACGTTACGCACATTTTCCTCGTACCAGTTTCGTACGGTTTCTACGGCAATGTTCTTCAAACTTTCAGGCGTCGCCTTCGAATCGGCGGCATATAAATGACCATTGAAAAGCGCTTCATTCAGGCGGCGCAGTCCTTGATCCCTTGCTGCCGACAACCGAGCACGCGCGGCCGCGAGTTGTTTCAGTTTTTCAATTTCCCCCTTGTTAAAATCCGGTGACTTGATCACCTGCTTTATCCGCTCGAATCCTTCTGAAACATTGCGTGCCGGAATCGAAAGAAAATATCCGAAATAATCATCAGTAACTACGGGCGTCAGGCGTCCTCCGGAAATTTCAAGCCGACGGTTTTCACGTTCGTTCCGGAGCATCATTTCCAGCATGAGATCCGTAATTCCCGCGTTGTTTTTGTCTTCCTGCGCCTTGCCGCCCGTAAAATAAAAGCCCATCTCGAGCAGCGGCGATGTGTGGTCTTCGCGTATGTATAGTTCAGGGCCGCGCAAAATCGATACAAGCATAAACGAATGTCCGGCCATGTTTAAACGAAACGGTGCGCCGGAGGAAGGAATTTTAAAATCAGGTTCGACCTCTCCCCTGCGAGCGTTAACTTCTTCATCCGCGGCAGGCCCCAGCAGGCTTTCAAGCGTTGCACGTACCGTCGTATTTGTCGGATTCCGCTCCGTGGTGGAACGCGGAAGATATTCAACAAGAGCGCAATTTGGAAGCGTGACATGTCGCGCGATTACCCGTTTCACATCAGCGGCCGTTACTTTTCGTATTTCGGCGACATAGTCATCCATGCGCTTCCAGCCGCCCTGAAATTCCGACCCAAACAGCATGTCGGCAAGGTCGCCGACAGTTTCCCGGTGCTCCCACCAAAGCCGCTCCAGTTGGGCGACGGCTCTAGCCAGTTCCACTTCGGACGGGCCGTTTCTTTTCAGAATCTCCACTTCCGACCAGAACGCGATTTCAGCCATGTCGATGTCCTGCATCTGTGTTTCGAGTTCTGCGGAGAAAAAACCCGCGCCGTAGAAAGACTCCATTTTCGCCCGCGCCGAAAAAATCAGGGATTTCCGGTCACGCAGGCGCGTGTTGAGAACGGAGGTTTCACCGATTCCAAGAATCGCGGCCGCGACCTCCAGCGCCCTGTAATCCTCCGAATTTTCGGAAGGGATTGGAAATCCGAGTAATATTTTTGGAAATACTACGTCGCCCGGCATCGGGATATATCGAAATTCTCCGACGGGTTTTAGACCTGTCCTCGTCGGCGGAACGGTGGAGCGGGTGTTTATGCTTTTTGAGCTTTCGATCTTCGAGCCGAAAACACGTACAATTTCGTTAAGCACGTCTCCGGCGCGAACATCACCGGCAATGACCAACGTCATCGCCGACGGAACATATCTGTTTTTATGAAATTCAATTATTTTTTCTGGAGCGATTTCCAATAAATTACCTATCGGCGCAAAACGGCGGTCGCCGAACGCTAAAGCGCGCAGTTCTTTAAAAGCTAGTATATCGGGTGAAATGAAATCATCACGCATCGCTTCCGAAGCCATTGCGACATCAAGGCGTAATGTTTCACTATTTTCAAAAGGCGACAGTATCGCTTCCGCCTGAATGTTAAGCGCCTGTTTCCAACGCGCCGACGGAACCGTGATTTCAAAGCGTGAATGCCGTGGATCTGCGCGGCTGCCAAAAACGCCGCCAATGGCTTGCGCCTTTCTGCGTATCGCGCCGGTCGGAGAGCCTGCGCCTATGTTTTTCCGCACGCGCGTCGTGATTTCCGAAAGACCGATAGTTTCGGCGGGATCGTCCAGGAATCCTCCCGAAACATAGGTTTGAATCGAAACCAGCGGCCGGCCGTGAAATTCATAAATCAGCGTCGTCAGTCCGTTTTTAAATACCGTTTTTGTGATACGCTGAGATTCTTCATGCGACTCGGCTTCTACCAGGAACGGAGCCGGGGCCTGTTTCGCGGCACGGTTCTGGCCGGACATCTGAACCGCCGTTAGTGCAAAAAGAAAACATATTGCAACCCGAACCCATATTTCACGGAACATACTCTTACCCTACAAAATTACGTCCGTAAAATAAAGGGAAATGCAGAGGTAATTGCATATATCAAGAGAACAATAATATTTCCGTCCGTATCTATTATTCCGTATTTATCATTAACGCCGCCGTAACTCATAGTGCTGTTCGGCGGCGCAATGACGCAAAGACCGCTTGTGTGAAAATATTATGAATCGCTCTATATCGCTAAGGAAACGCTGATTAATTACCTGTGCGGGCGAATCGCCGCGTTGCGCGGTGCTCGTAACCTCAGCATATTTCCATACATTCCCCGGTTCCTGCGCTCCGTGCGCCTTGCGCTTCATCCCGCGCAGACAATTAATCAGCATTTCCCTAATACTCGAAGGGGATTTTAATCTTTACTTCCATAAGACTTATTCGATGGTCAGGCGATATACGCCTTCATAACGGGTGCCTATGTAGATAAGCGAAGGATTGTCCGGATCTTGCGCCAGGCAATACACCGGAGAGGCGAATCCGGAATCGAAGATTTTTTCCCATTCGGCGCCACCGTCCTCCGACAGGAAAAGCCCACCCGTTGTCTGGTTCGCAGCAAGAATACGTTTTTCGTCGCCGTCCAAAAAAAGTATGTCGGCTATGCCCGTTTTCATGTCACGGCTGCCTGACTGTTTCCAGTAAACACCGCCGTTATCGGATTCAAAAAGTCCGATCGAAGTTCCAAGGAAAAAATGATCCTTGTCTGTTGGAGAAACTACAATGGAATTAATCATCACACGCTCCGGCAGACCGTGGGCGGATGTAATTTTCCATGTTGTGCCCCTGTCCGTCGAACGCAGAATTCCAAGGTGGGTCGCGGCAAAAACTATTTCCGGAGTCTTGGCCGGCGTGATAATCCGCCATACGATCGGAGAAAGACGGTTGTTTGGTGGCATGCGAAAAGCCAGTGTATCAATAGGCGCGCGATAAATTCCCTGATCGGTTCCCGCATAAACGGCTTTGCGGTCCTGATCAATCGCCAGACTGTAAACGGTTCTCATGGCGATCGCCCCCGTCAGTTTTTTCCAGGGCGAGGAGACGTTTTTTCTATGGTAAATTCCCTGCGGCGTTCCAATAAGCCTTCCTGCTCCGTTCGGTAAAATCAGAAAAGAAAGAGTCCGCAGTCCAGGTTCGATTTGTTCAAGAGTCCAGTCGCCACCGTCGGCCTTCCTGCTGTACCAGCCGCCGCCGCCGGAATGTAGACCGGCGATAAAACGTCCCTTTTCATCCTGATCGAACTGTATCCAGGGAATCTGTTTATGAACAAAACCGTCGTTTGATGCAGGCCATGTTTTACCACCGTCATCGCTCCGCAGTACGCCATGATATTCCGTACCCAGTAAAATGAGCCGGTTGTTTGAAGGATCCACCTGGACGGTATTGACGGTAACGTCCTTCGATGTCAGAAGCGTCCATGAGCGGCCTTCATTTTCGCTTACATAAAGACCTTCCGTTGTTCCGGCATAGACCTTTTTGGAATTCGTCGGATCGAGATAAACAATATGCGCGCGGATCGTAAACACACTACTGTCCTGACGTACCCTGAGGCGCGTCCATGTTCGCACGCCGTCGTCGGAACGATACACACCGGAACAGGCACTTGCGAACACTACCGAATGATTGTCGGGGCTGATCGTCATGGAAAAAATATCCGAATCAAGCGGCATCCCTTTATTTTCAACCAGCGTCCAGGATTTTCCCATATCCCGCGAGACATATCCCAGTCTCCAGGTTCCAACATAAAGAATATTCGGGTCGACAGGATCGATAGCGACCGAATGCGCCTTTGTCAGCAATCCCTCGCCGATGCTGCTCCATTCGCCGCCACCGTCCTTACTGAGAAATACGCCTACAGTTGTCGCAACCAGCATATATGATGGAGTGCTCCGGCAGAGCGCGATACCACGGACGTCGGTAAATTCATGCGGAAGCTTTATGCGTGTCCATGTCGTTCCGGCATCACTGGATTCAAACAGCCCGCCGCCCTCTGAATATGAATCCCATGCGCCGGCGTAGATATGCATGGAATCGCGCGGATGCTGCACCAGGGTGTCGACGACGTACGACGATTGTTCAATTCCCGGTGTCAGCATACGCCAGGATTTTCCGGAGTCGGCGGATTTATAGATTTCTCCGTTGCTGGTTCCCAGGTAGACGGCGGACGGATCGGAAGAATCTATCAGCAACGAACGGACGTCGCCGCCAAAAGGTCCCAGGCGTTCAAAGCGCGGCGCGGAAGGATTCTCTACGGCGGATTGAGGTGCCGCCGTTTTAAATAAAAAACAAATCAGGATTGCAAGAAAAGTAAGCCTGAAGCGCATAAATTAAAAGAAAACGCGGGACGGAAATGGTTTCCGTCCCGCGTATGTGATCAGATGATGCTTTTTACTCTACCGAGGCGCGATTTCAATCTCTACACGACGGTTCAGAGTACGACCTGCGGCTGTCGCGTTATCACCGAAATTGCCAACACCGCCATCTGTAATCTGGATACGCGATGAGTCAATGCCACGTTCCTGCAGATACGCGGCCATTGCCTTGGCGCGGGCTTCTCCGAGACCATTCTTCGCGGTTTCGGATCTGCTGTTGTCCGTGTAACCGAAAACGTTGGCTCGAAGGTTGGAATTATTCCTCATCTGGAGAGCTACATCGTCCAGAATCGCCTTTGCGCAGTTGTCAACGCGGGTTCCACCGTTGGCCGCGAAATATCCGCAGTCGTCTTTAGCTATTACACGACGTTCGGAAACGTTGACGGTCATATTGCAGGAGGCTTTGCCGCCGCGGCCGTCATCGACGCCCACTGTTACGGTGTAGCTGCCAGCTCTGACGCCGGATGCGTTAAACGTCGAGGTGTTGCTATTGCCACCTACTGCGCCTGCAGGCGACGACCAGGAGTAGGTCAGCGTATCGCCGTCAGGATCGGACGCGGTCGCTCGCAGCTCGACGGAAGCACCGGAAGCCACGCTTACAGTTGTGGTCTGGCAGGAAATGGTCGGAATCTGATTCGGTCTTTCTCGAATCGTACCTTTAGATGTTGCCGAAGCAGAAAGATCGCCGTTGCTGACCGTACAGGTTACATCATAAGATCCGGGATTTCTGCCTTCCGAACCAAAGGTTACCTGCGGGCCGCTCGCAGCCAGAGGCTGACCGTTTACTGTCCAGGCATAGGTCAGGGTGCTGTTGTTAGGATCCGTGGCAACACAGCGAAGGTTTGCGCTTTCACCGGGAAGCAGACTGAACGTCGGCGGCTCAATCGAAACGGTCGGCGCAACAGGACGACGATTCACGGTAACCTGGCTTGAGCAACTCGCCGTTTCTCTGCCGTTCGAAACCGTCCCGGTAATAGTATAGTTGCCCGGAGCGGAGGCTCTGAAATCAGCCTGATCGCCGTTGCCGGTGACCGTTCCGCCGGAAGCCGACCAGGAATAAGTCAGTCTGCCGCCCTGCGGGTTGACGGCGTTGGCGCGAACCGTGGCGACTTCATCCTGCAACATGGAAGTTCTCGAAATTGAGCAGCTCACCGTCAGCGGATCCATACTGCGGCGTGTGCCCAAAGTTCCCTGAATGACGAAACCGTGATAGTGTCTGCGCGACGCCACCACTTCGGACTCGTCAACCGAATGGTGAATCGAAGCCTGATATCCGACGCCTACGGATGCCCACCTCGCAGGATAGTAACGAATGCCGCCGATAACATCCATTGGACGATATGGGCTTATATTACTGTAGGGTGATCCCGACTGAGGCGCGGTCGCCGTGCCGTCGCCGATCTGGGCCGAGCCGGTCATTTCAGCAATAAAGTGTACTGAAGAATGTACCGGGAACTCAAAACCATAGCGCCAGATAAATTCATCCCGCAAAGATACCGAGGTGTTTTCCGGCTCGCCGACGAAATTCAGGCCCAAGTTCAGGTGCAAGCGGAAAAGATCCGCCGCTGTTTTTGATAACAGCACAAACGCACCGGCATCGTATGTACCTTTTGTCAATCCTCTGCGTTGCGCGTCAACGTCCTTCTGTCCGGGGATGGTACCCTGTCCCGCGACGGCAAGGCTTAACGGGTTTCCTCTGCGTTCCGAAAGCAGGTTCACCCTGGCGCCGACACGAATGTCGCTAAAGCCGTTGGAACGTGGTACGTCGATAAACGGCGCGTCCTGTGAGAAATACGTGTAGCCGTTCGGGTCTCTCGCCAAACGCGGAGCGCCGTTGTAAAGCTGGCTGCCTTGGTCATAGAACGGGAAGATATTGTTGGCGGAAATGCGACGCCGGACATCAACGGATCCGAAAACTTCAAAACGATCGACTACGCCCACCGCTGCTCCGGCAACCGCTCTTCCTATTGTCAATTGCCCGGGGTCCCGATTATATTGATCGTAACCGAAAGTGAAATTGGTTTCCCCTCGTTGAAGGTTTTCCGCATCCCAGGTTTTAAACAGACCGGTTGTGCCCTCGAGCGATCCGGCATAATACTGTTGCTTTCTTTCCTGGGTAAAACCGGAAACTGAAAATGCAAGTAATAGAAAGCATGTCGCAATTATGCGAAGCTGCCTTGTGTTCATGTTTAGCTTCTCCATAGAACTGGTTTTCGTAGTCAAAACTACACTGAATCAAGCCGGTTTCGAAACAGCAGGTGGCTTGAACCCAAATACTCTAAAACTATAACGCTTCCCCAAAGCTTTTTCAAGTACGGCACGTTCGCTCTGGTTTTAAATCAGCACATATAATAATCGGAACAAACCCTTTTTTACACTAGAAAAATATACACAAATTTATGTCATATGACACACTGTGTGAATTAAAAATTTCCTGCCTATCTGCTTGATTCTTGCAAACGCTGTATAAGGTATACACCTGCATACATAAACACAATATACAGGGGCATTTTCCAGCAACTTAACTCAAGCAGATGGGCAGGAAAAATTTTTTTCCCGTTTTCCCCTCTTGCCAGCCAAAAATAAAAAAATCCGGAAACGCTCTTGCGCCGGGCAGGTATACGCGCTATTATTCGTCGCCTTTAAAACGGGGTCGTAGTTCAGTTGGTTAGAACGCCGGCCTGTCACGCCGGAGGTCGCGAGTTCGAGTCTCGTCGGCCCCGCCACTAACCGGAAAAGGGAGCTTTACGAAGCTCCCTTTTTTCGTTTCCCGTTCCGCCGAACATTTATATAATGCTTTTCGGGTTTCATCGCAAAAGACAATTTCTTTGACTCATTGTAAGGAGACGATAATCATGAGGCGACCGACCGGCATTCTACCGATTGCGGCAACGGCTGCATGTTTTATTTTGATGGCTTCCCATGCGGCTTTCGCGCAGCAACCCTGCGAAAGCCTGAAATCTATTAAGCTGCCCAATATTACGTTTACAATTGCGGAAGCTTTGGAACCGGGCTGGGAAATGCCGGGGCAGGCCGGCTTTATAAGCGCCAAACCCCAGAAGATTCCCGTAGCGTTCTGCCGGGTGGAAGGCTATGCGACACCGACCAGTGATTCGCACATCGGATTCGAGGTCTGGCTTCCAATCGAGAAAAACTGGAACGGGAGATTTCTGGCCGCGGGAAATCCGGGCTTTATAGGTTCGCTGCCGCGCAGCGCGCTGGCCGGCATCATGCAGCGTGGTTACGTCGCCGCGGGTACCGACACGGGCCATGTGGACGAAACCACGGAATGGGCGATCGGTCATCCGGAAAAATGGGCCGATTGGGGATATCGCGCGGTACACGAAACCGCCGTGGTAACCAAGCGCCTCATTCGCGATTACTACGGACGCCCGGTCGAATATTCCTACTGGAACAGTTGCCATAACGGCGGAAACCAGGGGCTTGCGGAAGCCCAGCGCTATCCGGGCGACTTCGACGGCATCGTTGCGGCCGATCCCGCGTTTCGCATTTCGCACATCCAACCCGGTACGCTCTACCTGAGCTGGGTCTCGCTGAAGGATGGCACCGACGCGCCCGGCTACATTCCGCCTTCGAAATACATCGTACTAAGAAACGCGGCGCTTGCCGCCTGCGACGAGAACGACGGTCTTAAGGACGGCATTATCACCGACCCGCCGCGCTGTAAATTCGACCCGGCCGTTACGCTTTGCAAAGACGGCGACAAACCGGATTGTCTCACGGCTCCGCAGGTGGAAACCGCGCGTAAAATATATGAAGGAGCAAAGTTCAAAGACGGCGCGCAGATATACAGCGGCATGGCGCCCGGAAGCGAGCTGCAATGGAATCTCGTTTCCGAAAAGACGCCATTCTACGTCAACGTCGACTTTTTCAAAGGCATGGTTTTCGAGAATCTTGACTGGGATTGGAAAACTTTCGACGTCGACCGCGATACGCGCCTCGGCATAGAGCGCACAAGCAAATATGTCGACAACTCCGATCCCGACCTGCGACCGTTTAAAAACGCCAACGGCAAGCTCATTATTTACCATTCCTGGAACAGCGTCGCGCTTCCCACCGGTTCGATCGTGAAGTATTACGAGGACGTCGTCAAAACCGTCGGTGGATTGAAAGAAACGCATGATTTCGCCCGCCTGTTCGTCATACCCGAATCAGGCGGCTGCGTTGGCACGTTCAACGATGAGACTTTTAACGCGTTTAAAGCGGTTCAGGATTGGGTCGAAAAAGGAATCGCGCCGGACTCCATTACATATGTGGAATTCGACGCCCAACGCAAGGCTTCACGGACGCGCCCCGTGTGCGCCTACCCAAAAATATCGCGCTACAATGGAAGCGGCGATCCGAACGACGGCGCGAATTTTACCTGTGTAGATCGGAAATAGTGGTAAGTGATCAGGGGTCAGAAATTATAGAAAGGGTAATTTAATGATAAAGATTTCAGATTTGTTTAGTGTTGATGGCTACGGAGTTGTGGTAACCGGCGGGGCTAGCGGTATTGGGCTTGGTTATGCCGAAGCATTGGCTTCAAACGGCGCGCGCGTTACGCTGCTGGACATTCATGCGCAGCGCGTCGAGAATGAAACGAAACGGCTCTGCGACGCAGGGCTGGATATCCGCGGCGTGGTCGCCGACGTAACGGACCATAAGGCGCTCGACGATGCCATAGATGAAGCCGCGCAAGTCTATGGCAGACTCGATGTTGTTTTCGCCAACGCCGGCATTGATCCGGGCGTCGGCTTTCTCGGAGCGTGGGCCGGCGAGGAACGCCCGCGACCCACGGAGGGCGCACTTGAAAATTACACGGACGAACGCTGGAACCGTGTGATCGACGTCAACCTAAACGGCGTCTTTGCCACCGTGCGGACGGCGGCACGCCACATGCGCCCCAGAAAATCCGGACGCATCATAGTCACAACGTCGCTTGCCTCCGTTCGTATCGAGCCGGCAATAGGGGCGGCGTACATGACCGCCAAAGCCGGCGCGGCCATGTTCACGCGTAACGCCGCCCTGGAACTTGCCGCCTACAACATCACCGTCAACGCTATCGCGCCGGGGTTTATCATTACAAACATCGGCGACGGACACGGGCTGGATCCGGAAAAACAAAAGGCTGTAGCGAAGATGGTTCCCGTCCATCGTGTTGGCTGGCCCCGCGATTTTTACGGCCTCGCCCTTTTCCTCGCATCTCACGCTTCCGATTATATAACCGGGCAGGAGATTATAGTGGACGGAGGATGGTGTCTCGGCATCGTGGATTAGTAACAAATACATCGCCCTTTGGAAAATGAAAAAGCCATTTTCCAAAGGGCGATGTATTTCATGATAGTTTCCCGGCACCGGCTGCGTCTGGGGCTTTTATCGTGAATATTATAGTCAACGCGACAATCAGGCTTCCGGCGATTACGTACATCGGCCGGTAGCCCGCAACGTCCGACACCAGACCCCACATCGGCGAACCGAGTCCCATTCCCAGATCAAATAACGACAGATACAAACCCAGCGCCAAACCTTTGTTTTCACGCCCCAGAAAATCGATGACGTAGGTGCTGAGCGCAGGAAAGATCAGCCCCTGGCCGAGCCCCGCGATAAATCCCGTTGCCAGAAAACTGATGTAGGCATTCAGGCCCGCAATCCAGAATAGATTCAGGCCGATCATAACCGCCGAAGGAAAAATGATTTTTTTACGGCCGTAACGGTCGGAAATATCGCCGACGCCGACGCGCGTAAGAATTGCCGCGATGGAAAATACCAGAAAAAACGGAGCGATACGGGTAAAGCCGACATTTATACCGAAAAGCGCGATAAAGTTCAGCACTGCGCCTCGTGCCGCGCCATGCGCTACCGGCATTACTGCAATGATTGCCAGGATCAGGAAGGAATAACGCCGGAGTCCCGCAAAGGAAGCGACTCCGCGCGCGATGGCATTACGCGGCTTTTCCCTTATAGCAAACACGCAGGCCAGAGAAGCCGCAGCGGCTGTGATTCCAACAACGAATACAGCGTGAAAATCGTAGCGGCGAAAAATTTCCTCCGCCAGCATTGGACCCGCCGCGCCGGCGACAATGCCTGCCGCGCCGATAATTCCCAGTGAATGCGCCATCTTTTCCGGTGGCGACAGCTCCGAACAGATAGCCATCAGCGCCGTCGTTCCGACTCCCCATCCTATGCCGTTTACGGCGCGTAAAACCAGTGCGAGCCAACCGGCGCTTTCAACCAGAAAGAAACCGGGAACGGACAGCATGATTATAAATATCCCCGCCATGGCTACTTTACGACCGCCCTTTTTATCCAGGATGCGCCCAAAAAACGGCCGCACCAGGATTGCCGTAACGCTGTGAATCCCCATAATCAGCCCCACGCGGCTTTTTGAAGGCTCGAATTGGTTAAGATAAAGCGGGAAAAGATAAAAAACCGCGATGCTAAGAAAAACAAAAAAATACGCGCATGTAGCCAGAACAAAATCCCTGCCGTATAGTGCCTTCTTCACTTCATTCTCCAGACGGTGGTCGTGGTTAACCCCGAACAAACGGTTTAAGATAGATCAAATCAGCGGCAAGAGGAATAGGGAGAGCAAGGTTTACTGAAAATGATATGCAGTACGGGCAAATGCAAACCCTGTTGATGGACAAAGGAATTTTGAACCACGAATGGATACGAATGCGATAAAGGACGCATCCCGGCTTTATGGCATGTCAGGCACACATAAAACAGGCTCGCGGGACGTCTGCGAGCCTGTTGGTTTCCTTTTAAATTTATTGGAAAAACCGTTGATTTATTCATATGAATAAATCAACGGAATCCCCGTGAAATATCCGGGCAATGAATTCTGCACAGCCGTTTATTCAGCGTTTTCTTTACGATTCATTGATAGCCGTCGGGCGTAATGTCATAATTATTGTTTATCATTACAAACAACCGGGCGGAGAAAGGAAGTTGCACTTGCGGGAAATAAAACGATTTTTCTGCGTTCTGGCGGCGTTGACGCTATGTCTCGGCATTTCTTTAGCGCAGGAATCGCGCATACAAGACGTGTTTATGGGCGGCGTCCCACGGGAGGAAAATACCGGAAGCGTACTGGGGCTTTCCCTCGCCGACGCCATAAAGAAAGGGCTTCGTTACAACCTGGGCGTACTGGTCGGCGATCAGTCCGTAGAAGCCGTGCGCGGGGCGCGCCTTGCCACCCTCAGCCGTCTGCGTCCCCAGGTTTCGGCCGGGGCGGGCGCTGATTATTTCCCGATGCGTGAAAGGGACTCTGATCATAATAACGCCATTAGCGCCGGGATCGGCATAACGCAATCGGTTCTCGATTTCTCGTCACAGCGCAGAAAGCGCGCTGCCGATGAGAATCTCAAGGCCGCCGAATTTTCCAATGAAAACACGCGGAACACTACGGCTTATGTCGTTTCCATGCTGTACCTGCAGACGATTGCCGACAAAAGCCGCATTGAGGCCGTACAGGCGCAGGTTCGGACGGCGCAGAGCCTTTATGACCTGGCCGTCGACCAAAAGGCGGCCGGAGTGGTTTCCGGCATTGAAATACTACGTGCCCAGGTTGAGCTGCAATCCGAACAACAACGGCTCATAGTTGCGGAAGATCAATTCGCCAAAAACAAACTAACGCTGGCGCGGGCGATAGGCCTTCCGCTTGGACAGGAATTTGACCTTACGGATGATATGCCCTTTGTACCGATTCCGGTTCAACCACTTGAAGAATCCGTTGAACGCGCCCTGCGCGAGCGTCCCGATTACCGGAGCGCCGAGTCCGGAGTACGGGCGGCGGAACTGGAGCAAAAAGCCGCCGAAGCCGGCAACCTCCCTTCGTTGAGCGTCGGCGCCGATTACCGGCTCCGCAACCAGGCGCAATGGGAAGGACACGGTTCGCAGATCGCAATAGGCGCCGCCCTGAGCATTCCCATTTTCACCGGCGGCGCGGTAAAAAGTCGCGTAATCGAAGCCAATGCGGCTCTAAACCGGCTAAAGGCCGAATTTGAAGACCTTAAAGCGAGCATCCATTACGACATCCGAAAAGCTTTTCTCGATCTGAAAGCCGCCGAAGACAGGGTGCGGGTAGCTGAAAGCGCCGTTTTGCTGGCCGGAGAACAGGTCGCGCAATCGGAAAGCCGTTTCCGTGCCGGCGTTACGAACAACGTCGAGGTTGTACAAGCGCAGGAGGCTCTGGCGACGGCTAATGAAAATCATATAAGTGGCCGGCATGCTCACAATATGGCCAAACTTGCGCTGGCGCGTGCTTTGGGCGTTTCCGACGGCGAATATGAACAGTTTTTAAAAGGAAAATAAAAACAGCATGACTACGGAAAATACAAAATTAAACGCCGGCGGCAAGGGAAAGTGGATCCTGATGTTGATCGTTTTGATAAGCGCCGGAGTTTATTTCGGATGGCGGCACTATTTTGCCGGACATGAATCCACGGACAACGCGCAGGTTGACGGTCATATTCATCCGGTAGCCGCCAGGATTTTCGGGCAGATCACGGCCATAAACGTCCAGGACAACGCGCTTGTGAAAGAAGGAACTCTGTTGGTTGAAATCGACCCCAAGGACTATCTGGTAGCGCTGGATAGGGCGAAGGCGGAACTCGCCGCCGTCGTCGCCGCCGCGGAAGCCGCCGGTATGCATATTCCACTGACATCCGTAACCACATCCAGTCAGGCAAGCCTTGCCGACGCCGGGATCGAAACCGCTGAAGCCGCGCGCGATACGGCGGTAGAAGACGTTGAAACCGCGAACGCACGTTTTGAATTGATAGAAGCCCAGTCTCGACAAGCACTCGCGGTGCGTATCAAGGCCGATCAGGACCTGGAAAGGATGCGGCTTCTTGTAGCGAAGGATGAAGTTTCCCGTCAGCAATATGACGCCGCTGTTTCCGCCGCCGACGCTGCCAGGGCGGCGCATGAAGCCGCAGAGGCCGGAATCGCCGAAGTATCGCGCTCAATCGAAGCGGCACGCGGGCGCGCACGGCAGGCGGAAGCGCGCATCAAGGAAGCCCTCGCCAATCAGCGCGCGAGCCGAACCGCGCCGGAACAAATGGCCATAAGCCGCGCCAACATGCAGGCTGCCGAGGCAAGGGTAAAACTTGCAGAAGCCGCGATCGAACAGGCCGAGCTGAATCTTTCCTATACCCTGATCACGGCCCCGATAGATGGCTTCATCAGTCAACGCAAGGTGGAAAAGGGGCAGATGGTGCAGGCCGGACAGCCCCTTCTTTCCATAGTTCCTTTGCACAATATATGGATAACAGCCAATTACAAGGAAAACCAGTTGGAGAATATGCAGCCCGGCCAGAAAGCGGTTGTTACTGTCGACGCCTACGGCGGTAGAAAATTTAACGGGCATGTGGACAGCATCGCCGCCGCGACAGGCGCGCGTTTCAGCCTGCTGCCGCCCGAGAACGCCACCGGCAATTTTGTAAAGGTTGTACAGCGGGTTCCCGTTAAAATCGTCATCGACGGCGCAATAGATACGGAATACCCGCTGCGTCCGGGTCTTTCGGTCATCTCGACCGTTTATACCGATTCGAAAGAATAAAATGATTACAATGAAATTCGGTGGAACGTCGGCCGGAGACGTTCCGCGGCTGCGTGAAATCGTGGAAATCGTCCGTGCCTGCCATGAAAAGAGGCCCGTTGTTGTCGCTTCCGCCATGTCGGGCGTCACTGACCTTTTGCTTTCAACCGCGCAGGCGGCGCTTCACAATGAAACCGCGGAAGTCAGAGAAGCGATCAGAACGCTGTTGAAAAAACATTCGCAAATAGCGGAAACGCTTGTGTCGCATCGGGAAAGCCGCGACAGGCTGCTCGAATATTACATCCGCATCCTTAAAGATCTTGACGTTATTTATCAGGGCGTCGCGTTACTTGAGGAATTAAGCCCGCGATCTATCGACGCCATAGCTTCTTTCGGTGAACGCCTCTCATGTGCGCAGATCGCCGCCGTTTTTGAAGATGCCGGTATCGCGGCCGAATACGTGGACGCGCGCGATCTCATCCGCACCGACGCAAATTACGGTCAGGCCGCGGTGGATTTCGCCCTAAGCCGCGCGAACATAAAAAAAGCGCTGACGCCACACCTTGAGAAAAATATCGTTCCAGTGGTGACGGGATTTATCGCCGCCACGAAGGACGGAATTACCACTACACTGGGGCGAAGCGGTTCCGATTACACCGCCGCCATCGTGGGAACGGCGCTCGGCAGCGAAGAAATCTGGATATGGACGGATGTCGACGGCATCATGACCGCCGATCCGCGCCATGTGAGAGGAGCGCGGCATCTCGAGGAAATTTCCTATCGTGAGGCCGCCGAAATGTCATATTTCGGAGCAAAGGTCATCCATCCGAAAACCATGCTGCCGGCGATAGAAAACAACATTCCCATTCGAATTAAAAACACTTTCAACCCCTCTCATCCGGGTACGCTTATAACAGGCAAAACGCGCGTTACGGCGAATACGGTGAAAAATGTGACTTCGATCGACGATCTCGCCCTTGTCGCTGTCGAAGGAAACGGCATGGTTGGAGTTCCGGGCGTCGCCGCGCGCATATTCACGGCGCTTGCTCGCGTCGACGTCAATGTAATGATGATTTCGCAGGCTTCTTCCGAACATAATGTCTGCCTTGTCATACCGGGAAAAGACCGACGGCCTGCGGTTGAGGCGCTACAAAACGAATTCGCGGCGGATATCGACGGTAAAATGATAGACGGCGTCAGGTTGAGGGAAGGCGTCGCAATTATTGCAGTTGTCGGCGAAGGGATGCAGGGGGTTCCGGGTATCGCCGGCAAAACGCTGACCGCCGCTGCACGGGAAAACGTCAGTATTATAGCCGTGGCGCAGGGTTCGTCCGAGCTGAATATTTCGCTGGTTGTCGACCGGAGCGACGTTCGCCGGACGGTACAGGCTATTCACGACACATTTATATCGCCTTGATGTCCGAAGCGTCGATTTCCACAGAAATGGCCTGCCTTATCAGATCAATCTGGAGGATAAAGCGGAATTTGCCGCGCTTTTCGACCAACATTCCCCTGATTCCCGCAAGAGGACCGGAGATAACTTCCACTTGGGCACCCACCTGTATGTAAGGATATGGATCGGCCGACAAACTGGTTTCAAGAAACCTGCGTATGGCTTCGATCTGCACCTCCGGAACCGGATTCGGCCGGCCGCAGACATCCACAAAACGAACCGCGCCCGGAACATTCAAAACGCGATACCGGTTTTCGTGCGTATCGACCTGGTTTACGAATATGTATCCGGGAAACAAAGGCACCCATATTTTTTTCTTACGATCTTTCCATCGACTGATAATTTCACGCATCGGGAGGAATACTTCAATCTGCCGCGAAACCAGTTCACCGAGGAGTTTCTTTTCAAAGCGGCTGCGTGTATAAAGCGCATACCATTGAGGCTGCAGCGGCGCGATTTCCTGCGCCGGATCCGGAAGGGATAAAGCACTCAATTCCATAACCTGACGTTTCTTTCCATTTACCGCCGACAATGAAAACCGGGTGGAATATATCCATACGGTCGGGTTGTGTCAAGCCGCCGTACTTCATGTTAAAATAACTCCATGAATTTTATGAAGTCGCGTCACCGTATTTTTCCGGCCTTTATTATTACGCTCACCGCATTAATTTGCAGCCTGTTTGCCGCCGACGCCACCGATGTCGAAGACACGCTGCGCCGCGAGCTTAATGCAATTTTTGCAGACGGCCGGCTTTCCGACGCACAGTGGGGCGTCGCTGTTTATTCCCTCGATCGGGAGGAATTCCTATTCGAACTTAACGCAAACAAACCGTATGTCCCCGCGTCGAATGAGAAAATACTCACCGCCGCCGCCGCGCTCCTCCGCCTCGGCCCGGAATATCGTTTCAAAACCCGCGTTCTTATCGACGGCGAAATGAACGACTACGTTCTTCGTGGAAATTTGATCGTCCGGGGATTCGGTGATCCATCACTTTCCATGCGCATAAACGGCGGCAAAGATCCTTTCGCCGTATTCCGCGTCTTTGCCGATCAATTGAAGGAGCGGGGAATTAAATCAATAAAGGGGAGCATCGTGGGTGACGCGTCGGCGTTCAAGGGAAGCGGTTACGGCCGCGGCTGGGAGCTTGACGATCTGACGGAAAGCTTCGCCGCTCCGGTCGGTGCGCTTTCGTTCAACGAAAACTTTACTACCTTTCAAATAAGGCCGGGCGCGAAAGCCGGTACCGCGGCGATTTTGGCCGGCGATCCGCCGGTAGGATATCCGTTGGTGGAAAATGCGGTCGTTACCGTGGACGCGGGTAAAGCGGCGTCTGTTATCGTTGAACATATACCGGGCGGCGTCGGCACGCCGGAATCCATAAAAGTCAGCGGGACGGTGCCGCTTAAAAACCCTACAATCAGGCGGTCGACGGCCATACGGCGCCCCGTTCGCTATTACCTTGAAGCGCTCCGCGGACAGTTTGAAAAAGAAGGTCTGGATGTATCCGAGTGTGATATCAAGGAAGAATATTCCGCGCAGGAATCGGGCGATTCCGGCATGGAGCTTGCCATGACACACGAATCCGCGCCGCTGGCGGAGCTTTTGATGCCCATAATGAAAGACAGCCTGAATATGCCTTCGGAAACGCTGCTGCACGCTTTAGGCCTTGAAATCCGCGGCGAGGGAACAGCATCGGCTGGAGCCGACGTTGTTTCCGAAACGCTGGGTACCATGGGCATACGTAAAGGAAGCTATGTTTACGTTGACGCTTCGGGGCTTTCGAGAAGGAACCTCGTCAGCGCGGATGTTTTTGTCCGCGTGCTTGGATACATGCACCGGCAACCTGTGTTTCCGCATTTTTACGCAACGATGGCGGTTTCAGGAGTTGATGGAACGCTTAAAAACCGCCTGGCGGGGGCGGCGGTCAAAGGGAATATTCACGCCAAAACCGGAACAATGTCCGGAGTATCGGCCATTTCCGGATACCTGCGCACGGCGGACGGAGAAATGCTTGCGTTTTCCATGATCGCCAACAACTATATTTCAGGGAGAGCCGCCGCGGAAGACGTTCAGAACCGGGCGCTTCAGCGGCTTGCGCGATTTTCAAGAAAACTTCCGGAAGCTCCGGCTAAAAAACAATGAACATAAAAATTTGAGCGATGGAAAAAGGCATGCCTTTTTTCCATCGCTCAATTTAACCCGGATATTTCATGCCGGTTCTACTATGGCGGCGCAATAGGGCATGTCTGTCTACCGAGATTCACATTCCTAACGGAATGCGTATGGGTAAGTTCATTTTTACACGTTGCGCTTGTTCTGTCTCCTTGACATATTGTCTAATATGCCTTCGTCGCCATAACTGCGCGCGCCTTGTATCCACGCCCTCTTGCGCCGCAGGAGCGGCGGAATCGGTATAAAATATCCGGGTTAACCAGTCGCTTCCTTTTAAGAATCGCCGGGAAATATACAGGGTTAGAACAGATTGAGGTAGGTGCGAATTCCGAACGCCCAGACATTATTGTTTCCCTTATCGCCGGCAGGATTTTTCACCCATTGCAGGTTGGGCGTGAAATTAAGATATTTGCCGGACTTGATTTTGTAGTAAAGCTCAAGGCGGTGTTCGTTGTCGAAGGCATCATCAAACAACTTATAGTCTTTTCCCAGGACGGCCTGGCCGTAAGCAAATCCCAGGGTGTCTTCTTCGCGCCCAAGGAATCGCCCAGAGATATCTACGCCCGCGCTCCATGAGTGCTCCACTTCCGAAACGCTACCGCGTTGATGGCCATAACGGGCAAAGAGAGTCACGTCATTGGAAACTTCCTGATCGGCCGAAATACCGAACCCGTAATTAGCGTCGTCCAATTTAGCATCAGAAGAAAGCAGAGAAGAAAAACGCACGTGGTCTTTACCGTTGCGCCAGCCATAAAGACGATAATTTCCCTGTTTGTCCGCGATTTTGGGTTTCACGCCGATTTCCAAAATGGTAAATGGATTCTGGAAAACATACTCCCGGTCGTAATCAAATTGTGTAGCTTCCGTGACCCCGAAGCCGATATCCCATAAGTCATTCGGTGAAATCCATAACATCGCGCCGAAATTACCATATCCATCCGGCGACTCAAGCGTCAGATTATTTACAAACCCGTCTGAAAGAAACTGATCGTATTCGTCGTTGGCGACCGCGTTGGTGTCAAAATCCGTCGTAAGGTCGATTTTTCCGCCACGCAGGCGTACCTTGTTTCCAAAGGAATGCTCGTACCATATTTTCTTAACACGAAAATCTTCACTGATTACAGCGGCGTTAAACAGAGAAAAATTCAGAATCCTCTCGTCGATTCCTTCGCCTTTGGCGCCCGAAAGCTGTATGTAGGCCTTGCCGGATTTCGACGTCGGCACCGTTAATCTAAGATCAAAAACCAGGGTGGACTCAGTAAATCCGTCGATTTTATAGGCGTCATCCTTCCTGGTCATTCCGGGAGTTCCCTGAACTACGCCCACCGCGTCGATAGTAACGGTGGCATTTTTATACCACGGAGTATCGTCTTCATCGGCAAATGCGGCGCCAACCATAAGCATGGGCAAGATCAAAGCCCCCGCAATCCAAAGTGAAACTGTTTTCATCTTTTAACCTCCATTAAGAAAACACTGATTAATTCACTGTGCGGGCGAATTAATCAGTGTTTTCTTTCCTTGATTACATTGTAAATAAAGAGAAGGGATGATTCATGCCGAATCATCCCTTCTCTTGACCGGCAACAACACGCCGCCGGTGATCAGTTTTTGAATGATTTTAGAAAGTACCTTGCTGCTACAACTTCACCTGTCCGGTACTTTCCTACTATGCTCCAACCCATCCCTTTGAGAGCTTAACTGCCGCCATTGCGTCCTTTCCATAAGCGTCGGCTTTGGCATACGCGGCGATCTGATCGTCCATTTGCCCGCCGCCGATCATGACTTTTACGCCATCACGCAAACCGGCGTCCACAAGCGCCTGAACGACGTTCTTCATCGGGTCATAGGCAAGGGTAAGGAATCCGCTCAGACCGACAACCTGCGGCTTGTGTTCACGTACCGCTTCGACAAACCTTGCGACAGGAACGTCAATGCCGAGGTCTATAACTTCAAACCCGTTGATGTCCAGCATGAACACCACGATATCCTTGGCGATATCGTGAATATCGCCTTCCACGGTGCCGAAAACGACCTTGCCAAGTTTTTTCTGCGTATCGGCGCCGGAAGCGGATATTCTGGGTTTTACCTTGGCGCCGATGGCGCGCAGCATTTCGCCGCCCAGAATCAGTTCCGGAACAAAACATTCGCCCGCGGCGAACCTGTCTCCGATTATCCCAAGCGCGGTTCTGCAGTCTTCCAACAGGCCCAAGGGATCGGCTCCATTGTTCAACAGCTCATCGGCGATTCTTTCGGCGTCTTCTTCACGCATATCCACGACGGCATCAATCAATTCTTGTGACATAGGCTTTCTCCTTTTAATTTCGTTTTATATTATAACGATTCATCATAACATTTTTTTAAGTTCTTATAAAGGTTTACCGAAAACCCCGGCCCGAAACGCGCGCGTGAACTGCAGGCAGTGCCTGTCTTCGGCCAACAGCAGGTTCGTCGCCAGAATCGTGGTCTGAATGTCCTGATTGTTCGGATCGCAGATGGCGCAATCCATCCCCGCTTCCATCGAAAACGCCAGAAAAACGCGATTGATAAAAGAGCGGGCCGGCATTCCAAACGAAATATTGCTTAATCCACAGGTGATATGAACCTTTGGAAAGGTTCTTTTTATTTCGCGCACGGTATCAAGGAACAGCAGAGCGTTTTCCTGCCCCGTCGCAATCGTCATGGCCAGAGGGTCGAAATAAAGATCTTCGTCGGCGATGCCCAGCGGCCTGGTTTTGTCAAGAATTCTGCCGATGACGTCCAGGCGTTCTTCCTTTGTTTTAGGAATCCCTTTTTCATCCATTGCCAGCGCGACGGCCGGGCATTTGTTTTCGGCGACGATAGGATAAACATCCAGACGTCCCGGTTCCAAGCTTATTGAGTTGATCAGCGGTTTGTGTTTGACGGCCCCGAGCGCCGCCTTAAGCGCCGCCGGATTTGCGCTGTCCAGGGCAAGCGGCTTGTCAACTACAGTCTGAACGGTTTCAACCAGCCATATAAGATCTTCAGGTTCACGCTGCGGAGCGGTGCCCGCGTTGACGTCCAGCCACGCGGTTGCGCCGACTTCCGCCTGCTGTTTTGCCAAATCCTGAATAAACGCGGCGTCACGGTCTTTTATGGCCTGGGCCACGCGTTTGCGCGTACCGTTTATTTTTTCTGCGATTATTTTCAGCAAAATTGCTCCTTTTCCAGGGAAACGCTACTTATACCAACGGACAATATATTAAAATAATTTTATACATCACACCCGATTCCGAAACAATGAAACAGAAATGTTAATCATTAACCGGAATAGGCAAAAATTGCAAGCACAGAAATCAAATTGTGGTAGCATGACAAATTATGATCGTCGCTATTTTTGTTTTATTGCTTGTTTTTCAGACGGACGCAATCGTGTTTTCGGCCGCACCCGACGAATCCGGAGCCTGGCTGCTCCGAAACGGAGTTCGCCTGCAAATGACGCCCGCGTCTTTTTTCGCGGCGAAAACCAGGGGATTTGCCAACTATATTTATACAGATGGTTATACGAACCTTGATATGGATGTTTCATTTGCCGGTCCCAGGGCGGTTCTCCGTATTTCCGATCGCAATCCTATTTTTGTGGTGGTGCCGCAGGCCGGTGATAATTACGAACCCGTGCTGGTCAGCCTTAAAAGAAAGAATGATCGGCGCATTTGCAGGACGAGGCCGGATACCGCGTCCGTCGGCAACAAACAGGGATTCCGCCGGCAGGACATCGTGCGTACGATTCTGACCGTAAATCCCGATAAATCTTTCACCGTTCGTCCGGAGCGTCCCATGAAACCGGGAGAGTATCTTCTCGTTACCGATTCTCCCGCCGCCGGCCATGATTTTGGCGTTGATTAAAGGAGCCGTCCGATACTAATGATTAGTGTATACATCCCCACTCCGTTGCGCCCGTTCACCGACGAACAGGCGGAAATACGGCTTGAAGGCGAAAGTGTCGGAGCAGTCGTTGAAAATTTTAAAGCACGGTTTCCCGCCGCCGCCGAGCGTTTTTTTTCTCCCCGTACCGCGCGTTATTTTAATTTGTACCTGAACGACGAGGACGTTCGTGTTCTCAAAGGCATGGATACGCCGGTTCGGGAGGGCGACGAGTTGGCGATAGTCTTTGCCGTAGGCGGCGGTTAAGAAAAAGCGATAACATTATCGTTCCTGTTGCTTGCCGGCGCAGGCATATTGGTCAATATGTCAAGGAGACAAAACAAGCGCAACGCTGTAGACATGCCCTATTGCGCCTCCATAGTAGAATCGGTATAAATATCCGGGTTAATCTATTCAAAAATGGCATGCTCGGCATCTTCAACCTGGTCCGAAGTAATCACCGTAGGCGCGCCACGCAGAAATTCCTTCCCTTCCTTAATATAGAATTGTCTGTGTCTCTATTTCAGAACGCAATATCGCCTTTCCGTCCGCGTAATACAGCATCGCCAATGTCATAAGATTATCTCCCGGCTTATATGTCCGAAGCGCGGGCCTCCGGCACAAAAAAAATGAGGCGCTCACATTGCCGTGAGCGCCCCGTGGTTTGCTTATTTACCGGTTATATCCGGATCGGCATTCTCCCGCCACCTCTTAGAAGCGAAGGGATAGTTTCGCCTGGAACCTGCGGTAGCCGCCCTTGCTGGTAAACGTTCCAATTGCGCCTGAACCGCTCACGCTGACAGCGGCGCCGGGCGATGCCGACGGATGATTGAGTATGTTCTGGGCGTCAACACGAACTTCTATCGACTTGCCTTCCATGAACTCAACTCTTTTCGTCATGTTCATGTCAAAAGTAAATGATCCCACACCGGTCTGCGTGTTGGCTCCGAAATTGCCGATGTACGCGCCGGGATTGTTGGGATCGAAATCCCTCATGGTTGCATTACGGAATACGATAACCGGAGGATTATCGTAGATCGGCGCTCTGGTTACCGGATCAAACCCGACGACATCCATCTCTGCGGTTGGATCGTATTGCCGTGCTTCTTGCAGCGAGCTGTATCTCATCGGAAGTATGGCACCGGTTGAATCGGTTTTCAGTGTGCCATCGGCATTGCGTTCGCCGGATGCCAGCGCCAGCGCACGGGGGGCGGAACCACGCAGTGTTCTTACGGAACCTGTAGCGTTGTATTCACAATACTGGTGAAAATGCGTATTCGCGGTATTCCAGTCGCCCATAATGTCGCTGGTATTGCAAATATTACGGTCAAGCACTTTTGTGTATCTATCGCCGTAATATCTGCCGCCGACAAATCGGTCGCCATCCCAGGTTTCGGTAACATGCCCTGATTTGTTGTCCCACAGATCAGGCCGCACCAAAATTGGATAATTTTCACCAAACAGGACACTTGACCCGGTTACCGAAGCAGGCGAGCCGCTGTTCATGACAGTGATCCAGCCCAACTGCCAGCCTTCGATCAGCTTCTTCGTAATGCCGGAAGCGTCGCGGAAGAAAAATCCGCGCGCGCCGAAAGGCAGTTCCCAGGTTCCATACGTGTTCAGCTGATGTGAACGATGCTGGCCGGACAGTGTATAGTTGCGGCCCCTGAAGTAGTTTGTGTACGTCCCGCTCTCGCTTAGGTTGCGGCTCCAGGTCCAGGTGGCCTGGAAGTTCAACCCGCGGGTTGGACGCATCGTTACCTGCGTCTGCATCGAATGGTAGTTCGACAGCAGGGCGTTTGTATTAATGGTCGCGCCTGAAAGCTGCGGGTTGGTGTAGTAATAGTTCCAGGGAGTGTAATACTCGCAAGGGTTATTGACGTGATCCATCATGTTGCCGTTTGGATCAAGGCGATGTTGAGGCAGACATCCGCCGGCTGCGCGCAAATGCCGCCCGGATTCACCGGAATATGTCGTGCCCATTTGTCCGTTGGTGGTTGCCAAAGTGGTCGCGATGCCGCTATAGGTTCGCAAGGCAAGATTGGACGCCTGTCCGCTAATGCTATATAGCTGATCTGAACCTGAACCAAACGTATTCATCGGCGCCGTCAAGTTGGCTCTCAGTATATACGAGCCCGTTGGATAGTTGCTGCCGGTTCCCGGAACTGTTGTTCCTGTAATTTGTCCGGGAATAAGGCTGTTTATCAGATCGCTTTGCTCGCCCCGGCGAATTTTTTCAAATTCTTTGTACAGTCCGGAGCTTATGTAGTTGCTCCCATTCAGGGATAAACCTGTGATCCGATCCCGTTGCAACGTTCCAATATACCGGACATCAACCGTAAAGTTGCGCCCGAGGTTGCGCGTCAGTGACAAGTTAACACTGTGCGTATACGGGTTTTTGATGTTTTCATCATACGTCGTAACGGATGATCTGAAGTGACCCATTTCAATGGGCTTCATAGGCTCCACACCGAAATCATTACCATTAAGAGGCAGAAGTCTCGGCAGATCCATAATGTCCATGTAATGCGCGGAAGTCCCTAAATCATTTCTTTGTCCAACGCCCATAAACCTTCCCGCATTGGAAAGATAAGCGGCGCCGTTATCAACGACGGTTACACCGAATTGATCAAAGGTGTCGATTTGTGAATAACTTACCGACCAGCCGCCGCGCAACGTCGTCAGACCACGGCCAAACCACGGCAGCTGCCAGGAAAAGCCGAGATGCGGCGCGAAGTTGTTCATATCCCTGTTAAAGACCCTCCGGTCGGGGTTGGGCGAACCGGAGCCGATAAACTCATATTGGGTTACGATATCGGGTATTTCCCCAATTCGGGTTACAACGTACTCTCTCTCTTGTGTAAATAGCGTTTCGAATTCTCCACGCTCTTTCATGGTAAGACCGTAAGCGTTCTGGCTTCCACCCTTCAGTGCAAGAGTTCTGCCGTCGCTGCCACCCGGAATACCGTAGTACTCCCAACGGACGCCAAGATTTAGCGTCAGGCTGTTGTTTACTTTCCAGTCATCCTTAAAAAAGAAACTGAGCTCCCTATTCCTGATTGTAAAATCATACATATCCTCTCCGCTGGTTATGTCGTTCCACCTTGCGCCGTAGGGACGGCTGATGTCCGGAACCGCGTAGAAAAATTGACGCAATTCGCTGAGAGCTCCCGAGAAATACGTCATCATTGAATACGGGGTCGTGTAGATCGAACCTGTCGCGTTTGTCGTGCCAGAGTCCTGCGCGACCGGGGGTAGCCCCAACCAGTTGGGATTAAGAGGGTCATGGAGGGCTCCACCTGGAGCGTACTGTCCAAGCATGCCTCTTCGGCGTTCCTGCGTACCAGTGTTGGCGCCGCCGAAAATCGTAGGCTCGGCCACATGGGAACCGACGCCCATAAACATATTGGTGGCAAAGCCGCGGCTTCCGCCGAACTCCTGAAATGAAGACTGTAGGCGTAAATCGACGCCACCCTTAAAGGAATGAGCGCCTTTCATCCAGGTCACTGTATCGCTAATCGTCCAACGATTGTCCGCGCCACCCCATGTCATGGAGATATTTCCACTGGAAGCCGAGCGGCCGCCGACCGGATAACTGGCCAGGTTGCCGCCGGCATACGAATCTGCATGAAAAAGAAGCGGAGATTCACCTGCGCCGAGCAACATTACCAAATCCTGTGCAGGGGTTCCGGCAAACATGCTGCCAGCACCTGTCGGAAACAGAGTGCGCAGCAGATCCTGCATTTTTTCACCGTCCGCGCCACGAAGCGCGTCTTTGGTATACGACATCGAACGTGAGAGACCTACACGGAATTCATTGAGCAGTGTCGGACGCAGCGTGGATGTCATAGAAAACTGTACGAAGTGGGGATCACGTGTAATCGTACCTCCGTAACCGCCGTACATTTCCGGCCAGGTAGGATAGGCATCGCCGACCAGGAAGGCTTCATAGGTGTACGTGCCGCTTATCCGATGATTATTGTTAAGATTGTGATCGATTTTTAAGGTAAGGGACTTTCGGTCCGGATCGCCGCCGGTGCCATAGATTGACGAACCTTCGCCAATGACCGTTCTGTTCCAGCGGTGGCCGGCGTAATTGAGGCCGTCACCTACGTTCCAGTTATTTACGGGCGGCATGACGACGTGACCGTAGGCATAGTCGATGCCGTTCGTAAACCTGTTCACAAAACCTGATTGATCGTATTGATCGCGATAAGCCGCGCCGGTTCTGGGGTTAGTGGGATCCGTGGGCGTCCATGGTCTTTGATCCCAGGCGCCGGGCCTCATAGTACCGCGAGACATATCAACGCCGAACTGTCCCGTTATCCCGTTGAAACTCAGGGCGCTACAATCCCCATGCGCGCTACCTGGGTTGGATTTGTCAGCCAGTACCGCACGGACATTTGGATCCAAGGGTCCGAATATGCTTTCGAACCTCAGCTCTCTGTCTGGGTCGGTAAATGACTCATTTGTCTGACTGTTATAAAACTGACCGCCATAGAGTATGTTCCCAAGGTTGTCTACAGCCGGCCTGGTGTAGGCGTTGGGGTTAGCCGTCATATTTTCGGTGGCGGCTCCGGGGTACCATCCGTCCAGGTAGCGGTAGATGCCTTTTCTCGCGCAATCGGTGAGTACCTTAGGCGTCTCTACGGACTTGTTGCGGGAAAACTGCTGTTCCCAGGTTACGAAAAAGAAAGTCTTGTTTCTGACAATAGGACCGCTGCCCGTGAGCTGATAGCTGTTCACGTTTCGCCAGGGTTTCGGCACATTGTTCAGCTTATTTCCAAAAGACCGCGCGTCAAGCGCCGAGTTCTGGATATTCCAGGTTCCGGAGCCATGAAACGCGTTTGCCCCTGACCTTGTGGTTATCTGCACCTGTCCCGCTCCGCGCCCCATTTCCGCGTCAACCGGGGACAGAATCATCCTGAATTCGCTAACCATTTCAGGATTAATGTTTGTAGCGGCATTGATGCCGGTATTGAAACGGAATTCGCTAACCGACATGCCGTCGCGAGTAACGTTGATTCCGCCTGATCCTGCCGTTACACCGGCAAAAGTCTGGTTGGCCGCTCCAAACACCGGATCTGTGGCTGGCGTTACGCCTCCCATCATATTGACTAATTGCATGAGATTGTTGCTGAGTAGCGGAACCGACTGCAGGATCTCTTCCTGCATCACGGTTCCAGTCGATGCGCCTGCTTCCAGTATCACGCTTTCAGCAGTTCCGGTTACGTCCACTTCCGTGACGGCTCCGGCAACAGCCATAGTGATATTTAATGTATTCTGGGTTCCACCAAGCCTCACATTGTGAGCGGACGGCGAAAAACCCGCCATCGTCGCAGTAATGCTGTACGTACCGATTTGCAGACTCGGGAAGGTGTAATTTCCCCGATCGTTGCTTGTCGTTCTTGCTTCTACACCGGTATCGACGTTACGGGCGAGAATGCTGGCATTGGCCAACACCCCGCCCGAAGCATCCTGAACGGTTCCGGTCAGTGACGCACCGGTACCTTGCCCGAATAATGTCGCAGTCAGAAACATAAACGACAGAAGCGCAATTACACACGCTTCTAACTTATGCTTTCTTTTTAACATTTAGTACCTCATAAAACAGTCCCTCTTCCGGCCAAGAACAAAAGAAGGATAGGTGAAAAACTCTTTCGAGGCCCTTCTTCCTCAAAAGCAATTTCGTCTTTTCTGCCTACGGGATGTAACCGTTTGCATTGATGGTTACATTACACCAAAGTTCTGTAGTTACACAACCGTATAAACACGATTCAGAAAAAATCCATGTAACGCCGCCTCGGGAAATCCTCGAAAACTCCGGCAAATACTTAAAATACCTATCAAACAAGCACTTCGGCTTTTGAACGTATCAAAAAATGCAAATGGTTACATTCGTCGTAAATATGGATACAATCGCGATCAAAAACGCGGTCATGAACAGGTTCAATCAAACATCGGCAGGTAATATCCCGCCGCCGTTCAACTTGCCGGTTTGACAGCAAAACCAAAACGGGAAAATCAGGTAATGCGAATTTTTATCAACTTTTCCCTATAAGATAACTTTGCAGGTTGATTTTAGCGCGGCGGCAGAGACGGGCGAATTCCGATACCGGAAAGCCGACAACGTTAAAGTAACATCCCTCGATGCGGTGGATAAAAAGGGACGCATATCCCTGAATTCCGTAAGCGCCCGCCTTGTCGAGATATTCCTCCGTATTTAGATACCATTCGATTTCGCCGCCCGACATGCGGTTAAAACAAACGCCGGAGCGTGTAACGGAAGAGTAAACGCGGCGCGGTTCATCGGCGGTTGTCAGGCATAAACCGGTCAGGACTTCGTGACGGCATCCGCTTAACCGGCGGAGCATGTCTTTAGCTTCGGTACGATTGGATGGCTTTCCCAGAATCGCGTTATCGACGACCACTATCGTATCGGCGGCAATGACCCTGCTGTTTGGATGATGCTTTGCGACCGCCGCCGCTTTAAGCTTTGAAACTCGCCTGACATAATCGGATGGGGATTCCGACGGGTTTTTCCGCGGCTCAGGATCGCTGCAGGGATCTATTTTAAACCGCAATCCCAACTGCCGCAGTATTTCACTACGACGCGGGGAAGCGGAAGCCAGAATCCATTGCTCACTTCCTCGCGTCATTTACTCAGTGCTTCCTTAAACTAAAACTGGTAGCGCAACGCAACCTGCATTTTTCGCGGACTACCAACCGTCGAGTTGATACTTCCAAATGTCGACGAACAACCGTAGTTTGAATTAATATGACTCGCGCAACCCAGATCAGTATTCGGCAAGCCAAAATGCGTTTTATTGAAAACATTGTAGGCTTCCAGTCTGATCTGAAACGCCTGCGCTTCGCGTATGCGAAAGCTTTTATGCATAGCTACGTCAATATTAAAATATTTAGGTCCGGAAAACACGTTCCTTTCGGATGTTCCCGGCCGGCCGACTTCCGGCATTGTAAACTGCTGCGCGACCGACGGGTCTATCCAGTAAATCGTCCTGTCCAGTCTATCCTGATAAAAATTCCCGATTTTCGAGCCGATAGTCTGTTCGAAATCCGCAAGACTGTAAACTCCCGCATACTGATTTTCCATGCCGGAATTCACGCTGAACCGCGCGCCGCTTTCATACGTACCCAGCAAGCTTATATTCCAGCCGGCAAGCAGTGCGTCCACCCATCCGGGCTGGTCCGTTTCCTCGAAAATATCTCGCCCGAACGGTAACGCGTAACGCCAAGCCAAATTAAAGACATGCTCCCTGTTAAAATCGCTGTAGCCTTTGGCAGACTTGGGATTGAAACTGTCCGGACTGGTCAGGTAGTTGGTACCGGACGATGAGAGCGTGTCTTTTGAACGACTCCAGGTATAAAAAGCCTTGAAGCTGTAATTCGCGCCGGTTTTGCGGATGCCTGCCCGCAAGGCGTCATGCCAGGATTCTCCGGAGTTTGTTCCATAGTAAAAACGGTCAAATTGCGGAAAATTCCGGATGTAGGAATTGGAAAACCCGGCGGCGACCATTTTGTCGTGATGTTCCCTGTCGAGAATGTCGGCGGCGACGCCAAGCAGGCCGGTACGAAAATAGTGTCCGCCCACCGCTTCAAAAGCTTCATTCGCCGTGCTGAAAACACCCCTTGAGCCGGCAATCACGTTGTCGCCGGAAATCGGAGCCCCGTTTTCAATATAGTTCCGAAGCTCGTTGAACGACGTCAGGAAATCATCCGAAATCTTTGTCTGGTTAAGATTGAGATACTGGAATAACTTCGTACCTTGAGTACGCGTATAGCCGATTTCCCAGAGCAGTTTCCAAAACCGATACTCCAGCGTTGCGTGCATCTGCTGAATACGCGGTGTTTTTAAATTTGGATCAAGAATGGAAATCGAATATGAGCGGTTCGCCTCGGGAGTAAGCGCGAACGCACCGGGATCGGTGACGGTAAAACCGTCTGTGCTCAATCGATAATCCGTACCACCGGCGTTCGGATATTCCGTAATATTCCGGTCGAATCCATAGCTTGTCCGGTCGATAAAATCCGTGACGCCGCCGTTGATGCGGTTATAGTATATTCCGTAAGCGCCGCGGACGACGGTCGAACCGGTTCCAAAAACATCCCAAGCAACACCAACACGAGGCGCGAAGTTCAGCTTGTCGCTGCCTGCCCAACCCTCGCCCGGCCTTATCTGAAAATCGGCGATGGCGTCCGTTTCATCCGCGCCGATCTCACGCACCTTGTCCAGAGCGCTCTGATAACCGTTTGACTCTTTCGGGAATGTGGAGAGTTCGTAGCGCAGACCTAGATTCAGCGTGATATTCGGTTTGATTTTCCAGTTATCCTGGATAAAGCCGCTGAACGACCAGGTCACAAAATTACGTTCCCGCGGCGATTCGGCCGGAAGCCATCCCGAAAGGCTCGAATTTGAATAGAACGCCTGATTCACGCTTTCAAGCCGCCCAAGCAGGTTATTGTATAGATTTTCAAACGTGTCGTAGTCTTGGTAAGAAATATTCCATTGCGGCGACGGGCATTTATTGTTCGCCGCCTGTGTCGGATCGCAGAAATCCTCTTTCAAAACATTGCCGTTGGAGTTGCCGAAAGTCACCGTCGGGTACGCCCCGGTATAATCGGTATTGCCGTAAGCGTACCGCCTTAATGAAAAACCGTATTTTAAGGCGTGAACGTTTATGGAATGTGAAAACGCATCGGAAATCTCAAACGACGGGTTGCGGTAAGATTTTGAAAAAGCCGTGCTTTGGGGATCGTTCCACATGTTTGAATAAAACATCGTGCCGGTTAAGCGGTCGGGGCGCTCGTAATCGGTGTACGCGCGCGTGTAACCCACACGCAATTCGTTGATCATCATCGGGCTTAAAGTATAGTCGGATCCGAACGTAATGCTGAAATCGTTGGTTTTGTAATATCCCGAGTTAAGTCCGGGATAGGCGGCGTCGGTGCTGTTCTGCATATCGGTCGCGTTGGTGCGATCCCAGCCGAACCGGAAAAACATCCTGTGCTGCGGATTAATGTCGTAATCAACCCGGGCGTCAATCCGATCCTGATAATAATGAAGATCGTTGTAAAATTCGTAACCGGCGGTGTTCAACCTGTCGCCGATATAATTATTGTTGGAGAGGGGCATAAGGTTTATCGAGGCGGCCACGGCCGAATCGATACCGATGCCGCGAGGATCGCTCGACGTACCTATTTTAAATGAATTAACCGTCGTGTCGTTACGAACCGTCTCATCGGGCCTGTACCAGCGGAACTCGCCGGTTCGGGCGTCGTCCGTGAGCACCAGGCGATTGCGGTAAAGCTGCTGTTCCGTGCGATTTCCCTCGTAACTTCCCAAAACTGCGGTTTTGGGATTCAGGTGTCCGGAAACAACGCCGCCGAAAAGATTCCGAATGGTCTCCGGACGTTCAATACGGTTGTAGTTGTTAAAGTATTCGTTGGCGTTCAAGTGGTGGATGTTGATGTAGTCGTAGACGTTACCTTTCCAGTTCGGCGATCCGCGACGTGAAGTCAACACAACCTGCGCTCCGCCCGCGCCGCCGTATTCCGCGCCCGCGTTGGACGTGATTATATGAACACCGGATATGGCGTCGATATTATTCGGCAGAACGGAGCGGCCGAGACCGGGAGAAACAGGATCCGCCATCGTCAGGCCGTCGCGCGTCAGTGCGTTCATTCCCGGCTGCGTTCCGTTCACCGTGGAAATGCTTTCGGTACCGCCGTTTATCTGTACTCCAGGCTGGAAAACCAAGAGTCCCAACGGATTCCTGTCATACAGCGGATAATCTTCCAGGTCGCGCTGCGAAAAGGCGTCCGCCAGGTCGGAATCAAGGAACCTGGGACGCTCCGCCGGACCGATCTCATTGTCGATAGCCGAGACTTCAAAGCTTATGTTTTCCATAAACCCGCCGGGGCCGAAAAGATGAAGATTTCGATGAGTGACGTTTCGAAAACCTTCAGCTCTGGCGGTAACCGTATATACGCCGGGCGGCAATACCATAAAGCGGTAATAACCATCACTGTCGCTGACGGTTCCGATGGTCACGCCCGTGTTTTCCTCTACGGCGGTCAGGGCGACGCCGGACAACGGATTACCTGAAGGATCCCACACTATTCCTTCCAGATGAACGGATCCCGTCTGCGCAATGAGCGGCACACACACGAACGCCGCCAGCATGATAATGGTAACTGAAACATAAATGACTCGGAAACCGGATTGAAACACCCTGCACCTCCTGTAAATTAAAACAGTGCAAACCGCGAATCTTCGCGGTGCAAACTTATCATTTTACATTACTGGCTTTTATTGTCGATAGTTGGAATTGATAAGATGGGAAGGAGGTTGCCTCATTTATACCCGCGAACGAAATGATTTTCCATGCCTGCGCGG
>Ga0082212_10000499_pt1 | contig 56952 bp, 49 predicted proteins | sample TergutNt197P3_FD_71548 | JGI IMG/M metagenome (GOLD analysis project Ga0082212, IMG submission 71548) | Neocapritermes taracua P3 segment gut microbial communities from Petit-Saut dam, French Guiana - Nt197 P3 | ecosystem: Host-associated > Arthropoda: Insects > Digestive system > Gut ...
TAGAACCCAAGCTGTGCAATGACATTCTGGAAACGTGTTTAGGACTGGACATCAGTGAGCGGACATTGAAACGCGCCAAACAGGAACTCGGTGTCCGTTCCATTTGGACGGCTGAAGGATGGTTATGGCATCTATATGAAGGGAAGGCGCAATCCCTTGATGATTCAGGTGTTAATTGAGCAGGGTGCCACATATCCGCGTCCTACGGCATCCTTGTGTGGCACTCTTATCCAAGACTGCCGAAACCAGCACAATATAAGCATTTTCGAGCATATCTAATAGGATGCCAACGCCGAGCTGCGGCATTCTCCTGTACAACCCAATACGCACATAGCAAAAAGCCGTTTATTCAAAAACAAGCGGCCTTTTGCATTTTCTCTTTTACATAGCCGTCCGGCTTTACGAAGCAGGGCGGCTATCACTATTTTGGGAGGTGAAAACAAATCCCCGTACAGCCCCATCCCCCGCAAGAATAAAAATCAGAAGGAGAAATGAACATGAAAAATATCCAAAAAATCGCATCCCTTACCCTCGTGGTTATCCTCATGCTGGCTTGCGCCCTGCCCGTTATGGCAGCCGATACCGCAAGCATTACCATCAGCAAAAGTCCGGGTTCCGGCATCAGCCTGAACGGGCAGACATTTTCTGCTTACAAAATCTTCGATGTGACTGCGGGCGAAGGAAATAGCTACGGTTACAGCATTGCAAGCGAATTTGCGGCGTTCTCTAATTATCCGACCTCCGGCACACAAAGTTTGAGGGAGTACATTGACACGTTGGACGATGACGGGGTTGTATTGAACGCACTGGCCGTCAGCTTGTGGGATTATATTGACACAAATTCAATCGCGGCAACAGGCTCCGAAACGGCGGTCAGCACCGATACCGTAACCATCAGCGACCTGCCCTATGGGTATTATCTGGTCTATGGCTCCGCGACATCCGAGGGTAAACCCCTTGTCGCCGCCTGTACACTGACCACCCTTGCCAAAAACGAAAACATAACCCTCAAAGCCGATGCTCCCACGGTAACGCATCAAGTCTGGCGTACCGATTGGGACACATGGGCGGACACCTCTATCTGGTCAACGGTTGACTATCGGATAACCTCAAAAGTCCCTGTTATGACCGGCTATACAAGCTACACATATACGATACACGGGAATTTGTCCGATGGGCTGGATTTAGATGAAACCAGCATCGTGGTGAAGATTGACAACAGCCCCTTAACCGCCGGTGTTGTATATACCTTAAATCTGAATCCTACGGACGGCGACAGCTTCGACATCGTGTTTAACCCTAATCTTTTCGCAACGTACTCGCCCGGAACGGCAATCGAAATCACCTATTCCGCAGATGTCAACCCGGCAGCCAAGCCCGTAGTGGCGGGCAATCCGAGCGGCGTGGTTTTGGAGTACAGCAATGACCCAAACACAAGCGGCACGGGCAGAACGCCGAATCAACAAGTCACGGTTCATTTATATTATTTTGACATCTACAAGTACACCGGGACGTTGGGTGTTGATGACAGGGCTTTGGCCGGCGCGATGTTTGAATTGCGGACAGATGCCGCAGATGCCGATACCGCCGTTATCAAAACCCTCGGAACCCCCGCCAACGGTATACGCAACCTGTCAGGATTCCCGGTGGGGACGTATTATCTGGTGGAAACCAAAGCCCCGGACGGCTTCAACAGGCTGGAAACCCCGATAGAGATTGAAATAAAAGCAATGGACGCTCCGAGCAGCTTCGACGTAATGGCTGACGGGACGCTTGCCCTTTGGAAAACTGTCAATGTGCTGAACAATTCCGGCCCCATGCTCCCCTCAACTGGCGGCAGCGGCACGGTAATCTTTTATCTGCTGGGAATCATGCTTGTCACGCCGTTTCTGGTTTCTTTAGTTTTGCGGAAAAAGCGTAAAACCAATAGAGAATAACATTAGGGGGAGGGGCTGATGAAAAAGAAAATTGGTAACATTCTGCTGGTGTCGCTCTTTTTGGTTGGCCTTTCCCTGCTGCTTTATCCCACGGTCAGCAATTTTGTGAACACCCGGAATCAAACCCGCGCCATGACGGAATATGAGGTCGAGATTGAAAACGCAGACGAAAACGAACACCGGGCAATTTTAGAATCGGCACACCAATATAACAGGGCATTGCTAAAAAAACCGAATCGCTACGCACTCACAAAAGCCGAACTGGAAGCATACAAACAGCACCTTTCGATTGCGGGAAGCAAAATCATGGGGATGCTTGCCATCGAAAAAATCGGCGTAAAACTGCCTATGTACCACGGAACCAGCGAAGGGGTTTTGCAAATTGGCATCGGGCATTTTGAAGGTTCGTCCCTGCCGGTGGGCGGCCCGAACACTCACGCGGTAATCACAGGGCATCGCGGTCTGCCGGAAGCAAAACTATTGACCGAGTTGAACAAACTAACCATCGGCGATACGTTCACGCTTCATATTTTGGGCGAAGAACTGACATACTCCGCAGACCAAATCCTTGTCGTTGAGCCAAATGATACCGAGGCTATCGCTATCGAGCAGGGTGAGGATTTTTGCACGTTGATTACTTGCACCCCTTACGGTATCAACAGCCGCAGGCTGCTTGTTCGCGGTGTTCGGCTTGAAAACGCCGAAACAGAAACGGTTGTGATAGAAGAAATCACCGATACGCCGAAATGTCAATGCCGCAAATGCTGTCTGCTTTTGCTTGTGATTCTGGTGTTGTTGATGATTTTGCTCTGCTGCCGTAAAAAGCGGCGGCAGCCTACGGACAGTAAACGGGGAGGTGAAACCCACGGCTAAACATTCTAATGTGTTCTATATTTTTCAGAAAACCGGCAATGAATCCGGTTTTAAGGCACTGGAAACGGCAACAGCCGTTAAAAACGACTACGGATTGGACTTGTTCAAGCATAAGGGCAATGTGTACGAAGGGCGTACAGGGTGTAAGTTTATTGCCGAGAGTGAATTATCCGCTCTCGGCTCTCAAATTGAATCCTTTGGCGGCGTTGAAAAATTCATTGCGCGTGTTGAAGAACTTTTGAAAACGACCGGCGAATCCCCCCGTTACACCCGCCCCGATGAACGGAAGCAAGATATTTTCCCACCCAAAGAAAAAGACGAGAACATTGTCTTTGCAAAAGGCGGGGATGGGAAAAAGCATTATTATTTCCGCTTTCATAATGAAAACGGTATTGAACTTTTCACTTTGAAAAATCAAAACGATTATTTCCATTCGGTCTTTGTGCAATGCGAGGGACACATGATTGCCATAGGTCAAAACAACAGCCTTGAAACAATAAAAGAGCGTATCGCGGGTTTTGAAAACGGCATAAAAGGCGAAATTGAGCGGATTTTCAACGAGAACATGGCAAACCCACAAAAATGGGCTGACGGCTTCTTTGCTGAAATCTTAGGGCGAGTTGACGAGGCCAAAGCCCACAACGCGCCTATCCGTGAAGCCCGTGAGCTTGCAAATCAGCAGCGGGACGCGGAACGTGAGGCAAAGCGGATCGCCGAGGAACAGGCTGAAAAAGCGGAATACGAGCAGGCGATTAAGACGGCAGAGGCTAAAATCCTCAATAAAGAAACGGTACTCAATTCAGATATTCTCGGCGATAAGTCCTTGATAATGCAGTTGTTCAGGGAACACGAAATATCTATACCGCTCAAAACGCAAGGCTGGATAATCAACGCCCTGCACAGTATCGAATACAAAGCAGACCGTGAAAAATGGGGCTATCGTTATTTCAACAGCAGCAGGGACAGCACGGTATTTTCTGATTATCTTCCTTTGCTTGTGTCGGCGGTTCAGACCAAACAGCAATTTGAGGAAATGAACCAAAACGGCGAGAACGAACCGCCGATTGACAGCCATGTTGAGGAAGAAAACGAGGACGATATTGAAATCTAACCGTGTGAAAGGAGGAAGTAAACCATAGTGGAATACACAGAATTTCAGAAAAAAGGCTTTGAAATAGCTAGAAAACACGCAAGTCTGCCAATTCAAGATAGGCTCGACATCATCGCACAGACATTTGGCTATAATACCGCACACGTTGAATCCTACACCTGTACGGGCAAATGGCGCGGTACAAGCGATATATCTATCGTGTTTGATAACGGCTCGTCACTGTTCATCGGAAATTGCCGAACGCCGGAAGCAAAAAAAGCGTCCACGATTAGCGAGTATGTCAACAATACACTTGCTAATTTTAACCCCGAAACAGTAGCCCAAGCAAAAAAACGTGCCGAGTTGGCACTTATGAATCGTGGAGCGGAGGATAACGCCGTTGCCGCGCGTCGATACAAGGACGGACGTCGTCCCAAGGTCTATTCCGATATCTCTGCCAAAAAGCATAACTGTGTACCTATCCTGTTATTTACTCAGCCCTCGCCAGCGCGGCGCAAATCACTCTTTGCGCTCCGGAAGCGAGTAAAACGCGCGCGCACTCGTCAAGCGTCGAACCAGTCGTAACGATGTCGTCGATCAGCAGAACGCGCTTCCCGGCTATAAGTTCCGGGTCAACTGCTTCATAAGCGCCGCTGATGTTTGCCCGGCGCTCCTCTTTCCCTGTCAGCTCCGACTGCGCTGTGACGTCATGCGGTTTTGTGAGCGTTTCTACAGCAACTTCGCCAAGTTCAAGAGCGGTCGCAAGCGCGAGCAACATCGACTGATCGTATCCGCGCGAGTGCCTGCGCTTATTACTGAGAGGAACCCAGGAAATGACGTCATACTCAGCGCTCAGGTTGTCGCTGATGCTTCCGGCCAGTATTTTACCGTATACGCCGGCATATGACGAGGCTCCGCGAAATTTATACCGCAGTATCGACTTTCTCACCGCGCCTTCATAGTATAGCGGCGCAATGCAGAAATCATAGACGTCGCCATCCCTCTTCCCGCCATCTCTCGTAAACGGTAGTTCTGTGCCACAGCGCGCACACCATGTATGCGCAGCACCGAGAACCTTACCGCAAAACACGCATTTCGGGGGGAAGAACAGGTCTAGCAGTGAAGATAGAAAAGACATGAGTTCTCTCCGTCGTCATCGGGGGCCGGTTTTATCGGGAACCGCCTGTATCAGGGTCCGCCTTTATCGGGGTCCGCCTTTATCGGGGTCCGCCTTTATCGGGGTCCGCCTTTATCGGGAACCGCCTTTATCGGGGTCCGGCCCCGGAAAGACGGTAACAAAGCCCGCTGTAACGTCTCTGCCGCTTGTCGTTACCTACCATCTTCTCCATAACAGCTGCGTTACCGACTATTATCAGGAGCCTCTTCGCCCGCGTCATGGCAGTGTACAAAACACTTCGCGTCAGAAGCGGAGGCGCCGCAGCCGACATCGTCAGTATCACAGCGTGATATTCGCTGCCCTGAGACTTATGCACTGTCATCGCGAAGGCCGGTTCGAGTTCCGGAAGCTGCTCGAACATATAATCGACGAGTTTGTCCTCGTAATCGACAGTGACTACTTCCCGGGAGTTATCTATACTCACTATCACCCCAACGTCGCCGTTAAAGACTCCCGTTCCGTCCGTCAGCCCGTCTGAGCTTTTCCAGATTATATCATAGTTATTCCTTATTTGCATCACTTTATCGCCCGCGCGGAACAGGAACTCGCCTGACTGTCTCTCCCTTTTCCCGGGACTGCGCGGGTTAACAGTTTCCCGAAGGCGCTCGTTAAGCAGCACTGTACCGCACGCGCCCTTTCGCGTAGGCGACAGGACCTGTATCTGCGAGGGATCGACGCCCATGTTCTTCGGAAGGCGCTCACTGTATAACTGCGCGACAGTTGCTGATATCTGCTCGTCAGCCTGACGGTGAAGGAAGAACATGTCGGGGTACTTCTCGTTAAGGTCCGGCATCAGCCCTCTGTTCACATTATGTGCGCAGCGGACGATACCGCTGTCCTCCGCCTGTCTGAATATCTCTGTCAGCGTAACTGTCGGGACTTCCCCGCTCCTGATAATATCCGCGAACACGCTGCCGGGCCCCACCGGAGGGAGTTGGTCCGCGTCCCCGACCATTATGAGGCGGCTTCCTCTCTTCATCGCTTCCAGCAGCGACTGCATAAGCAGAATGTCGATCATCGACGATTCGTCGACTATAACAGCATCAGCCTTGAGCGGGTTTGACTCGTTATGATCAAACGCGTGCACGCCGTCTTCGCCGGGGCTTGCTCCAAGCAGGCGGTGGATCGTGGCAGCTTCGCGCCCGCAGGTTTCCGCAAGCCTCTTCGCGGCACGGCCTGTCGGCGCGCAGAGTACAGTTACAAGCCCTATCGAATCAAACAGCGACAGGACTCCCCTTACAGTCGTTGTTTTACCTGTCCCGGGGCCGCCTGTCAACGCCATTATACCGCTGGCTGATGCAATCTCCATTGCTTTGCGCTGCATAGAAGCGTATTCTATTCCGGTCTCACGCTCAATAGCGCTGATTTTCGAATCTATATCGCCGGGAGTTGCATGTTGAGATATCATCTGCGATATCCTGGCTGCCGAGTAGTGTTCCGCTTCATGGATATGCCTCAGATAACACGCAGCTTCTCCGGCAATTGCTTCACCGGCCACATCACCGCACTCGCGCAGCGCCTCAAGCGCCTCTTCGATCGCTTCGCGGCCCGCCCCAATAAGCTGATCAGTCGCGTTTATAAGTTTTGCTTCCGGTATGAACGTATGCCCGTTATTCAGATTGTGCGTCAACTCATATACGAGTGCTGCTGATACACGCTCCGGGCTGTCGCCCGCAAAGCCCAGCTCCATTGCGATCGCGTCGGACTCGGAAAACTCAGCGCCGTACACGTCCTGCGTAATTATATATGGGTTCTCGCGGATCGTATCCAGCGACTCGTCGCCGTAGTCCCTGTATACTCGTATTGCGACAAGCGGCTTTATACCGTACGCGGCGAGAAAGTCAATAAGCCTTTTGAGCTCCGCCTGCCGGCGAAAGCCTTCGCCTATCATTCGCGCGCTTTTTGCCGATATCCCTTTTATGGACGAAAGTTTTTCCGGCTCGTTCTCGATGACGTGGAGCGCGTCGCTCCCGAACTTTTTGACTATGTCTCGCGCTTTTGAAGGGCCGATGTGGCTGATTGCTCCCGAAGCGAGGTATTGGTATATCTCTCCCGCGCCGCTCGGTGGTTTTGTCTCATATGCTTCCGCTTTGAACTGCTCTCCGTACTGGGGATGAGTCACCCAGGAACCTTTAAGCGCGATCCGTTCGCCGCGTAATACTCCCGGTATGCAGCCCGAGGCCGTTACAGCGCCATCCGGCGTGTCCAGGCGCAAAATCGAAAACCCGTTCTCAGGGTTTGAAAAAACTACTGTTTCAACTATACCTTCAATTAACTCAGTATTCATGTGCTCAACTTACTTCCGTTTCAGGTCTCCGTGTCCAGCCCCCGAATCAAGGCCCTGTGTCAGAGTTCCGTATCAAGTCTCCGTGTCCAGAATGATCGTAACAGGGCCTTCATTTACCGAACTTACTTTCATATCCGCGCCAAAAGAGCCGGTCTCCACTTTGTACCCGGCTTTCCTGCACTCCTGAATGAACAGTTCGTATAGAGGGATCGCAGTTTCCGGTCTTGCCGCTTCTGTAAACCCGGGGCGGCGGCTTTTGCAGTCTGCGTACAGTGTGAACTGCGAAATGACGAGTATACTGCCGCAGACTGCTCTGAGATCCAGATTCATCTTTCCTTCGCTGTCGCTGAAAACGCGCAGGTTGCAAACTTTTGCGGCAAGTTTTAGTGCGTCCTGTGCGGCGTCCCCGTTTTTTATACCAAGCAGGACGAGAAATCCATTATCAATCGCGCCTGTAATCGCTCCGTCTATCTCAACTGCTGCGCAGGACACGCGCGTTACAACAGCCCGCATAGCTCTACCCTATCCTCCGGATGTCAGTCACACCCTGAACAGACATCAGCCTCGCCATAGCCGACACAAGCTCGTCCCTGCTTTTTACTTCCACGATTATCGAAACTGCGATTACGGCTCCTCCTATCTCCCTTGCGGTGAACGATGAGATTTTAACATTCAGCGCGTTGAGTATGGAAGCGACGTCCACAACCAGCCCTGTCCTGTCGCGGGCGGTTATTCTTATTTCTGTTGAGTAGCCGGTTCCGTCTGTGTCCGCCCATGAAACGTGCACCCATCTGTCGGCGTCTTCCGCTGTTTTTTCGGAGTTGATGTAGTTCCCGCAGTCCCTGCGATGAACGGAGACGCCCATCCCCCGCGTTATAAAGCCAATGATAGGGTCTCCCGGCACAGGAGCGCAGCAGCGCGCGAACTTTATCAGGCAGTTCCCTACACCCTCTACTGCCACCCCGTAAACCGGTTTTACAGGTATTTCCGGTTCCTTTTCCGGTTTCTGCTGCTCTTCCTTCTTTTTGGTCTTCATCACAGAGCGCAGCTCGTCACGAATTCTGTTGACGGCTTTTTGCGCCGATATCCCGCCGTATCCTATGGCCGCGTAAAGATCTTCGACTGAAGCGAACACCAGGCGTTCCAGGGCTTTACTCAGCACTTCCTCCCGCATGGCGTCGGAATTTTGAATGTTCGCGTGACGGAGTTCCGCTTCAAAAGCCATTTTGCCGTGTATGATGTTCTCTTCCCGTTTTTCTTTCTTGAACCAGAGGCGGATCTTGTTGCGCGCCTCGGGGCTCTTTATTATGTCAAGCCAGTCGCGGCTTGGACCCTTTGACGCGTTCGACGTCAGGATCCTGACGATATCTCCGCTGTGCAGTACATGCGTGTACGGAACCATGCGGCCATTCACAATAGCGCCGGTCATCCTGTTCCCGATCTCTGAGTGGATACAGTACGCAAAATCGATCGGGGTTGCGCCTGCCGGAAGATTTTTGACTTCGCCGCTTGGTGTGAACACGAAGACTTCGTCGGCAAACATGTCCACCTTCAGCGCCTGCAGGAAGTCCTGCGCGTCGCTGTCCTGCTGCGACTCCAGCAGCCGCCTGACCCAGGCGAACTTTTCCTCGTCTGCGACTTTCCCGTCTTCGCCCTCTTTATACTTCCAGTGCGCCGCGATACCATACTCAGCTGTCTGATGCATGTCCCATGTTCGTATCTGCACTTCGAACGGCACACCGTCACTTCCGATTACTGACGTATGAAGGCTTTGGTACATATTCGGCTTGGGCGTGCTGATATAGTCTTTGAAGTTCCCCGGAAGCGGTCTGAAAATGTCGTGGATATATCCCAGAACATTATAACAATCAGCGATGTCATTCACAATAACGCGGAAAGCGTACAGGTCCAGCACCTCGGAGAGTTCCTTGCTCTGTTCAAAGACTTTGCGGTAAATGCTGTACATGTGCTTAATACGCCCCGAGACTGAGCATTCTATGCCGAGCTCTGTCAGGCGTTCCTTGATTCTGCTCTGTATCCTGCTGAGAAACGTTTCATCCTCCGCCCGTCGTAATATCAGCCCTTCACGCACCTGGTTGCAGCCGATCGGGTCAAGGTACTCGATAGAAAGGTCCTCAAGCTCCCACTTGATTTTCTGCATTCCAAGCCTGTGCGCTATAGGAGCGTACATCTCCATGGTTTCGAGCGCTTTCTCTCTCTGCTTCTCGGCTGACTGGTACTCCATAGTCCGCATATTGTGAAGCCTGTCTGCGATTTTAATAAGGATGACCCGTATATCCTTTGCCATGGCAATGAGCATTTTCCGGAAGTTTTCCATTTGCTCTTTTTCTTTGCTGGTGTAAGTGACGCGTGTCAGTTTTGTGACGCCGTCGACTATTTCCGCAACGTCTTTGCCGAACAGCTTCTCTATTTCCTTATACGTTGAGCCGGTGTCTTCTATACAGTCGTGCAGCAGCGCTGCGCATATCGAATCCTCGTCAAGCCCGATTTCAAGTACGATCTCCGCGGCGGCAAGAGGGTGCGTGATGAATTCTGTCCCGTCTTTTCGCATTTGCGTCCCGTGGGCCTGACGCGAGTACTCGAAAGCAGCCCTGATGCGCTTAAGGTCAGCGCCGGGGTTATTTTCGCCTATGACCGCTTCCATTCGGCGGTATCTTTTTGTGATATCATCCATTGCGTCGTCGCGGACTTCGCTAAGTCTCGCGTTCGGCTTCGCCAAACGCTCGCTCGCTCTGTCTGTTGCTTGCAACAGACTCCGCTCACTCCTTTCCGATGCAAACAGGTTTGCATCGGGTTCGCCGGGTGATTGCTGTGTTTATTCAGACGCCCTAATATCGAATACCTGCAGCTGGACACTGCTTCGGCCACGGAACTCGTTTATCTGCGGCTCAAACGCGACGTCCACATACATGCCTTCACTTACGTCAAGATCGTCGGATGGCATTGCAAAATATATACAATCCAGGCTCTTCCCCGCTTTTTCTATACGCAGCCGCGAGTGCTTCCCCGATCCTATCGAGCTAACCATAGTCAGCAGCGCGTTCTTAATGCACAGTCCCGGCGGCATGTTTCCGTTACCAAACGGTTCAAGTTCTTCCAGCGCCTCCACATTGCTTATCACCAGCAGTTCCGGTTTTTCCACTTCAAAGTCAAGGCGCAGACCTTTAGCAGGCTGATCTTTAATACTCCTCAGATAACTTTCTCTTATATGGCTTTCAAGTAAACCGATGTTTCGTTCCGCTATAGTCACGCCGGACGCCATATCGTGGCCGCCATAATTATCCAGTATCTCCTCACAGGAGTGGAGCGCGTCGTAAATCCCGAATGTTCCCACGCTGCGGCAGGACCCGCGGCCCATGCCGTCTTCGCCGATGCTTATTATTATTGCCGGCACAAGATAGCGTTCCGCCATTTTTGCCGCGACGATACCCGTGACGCCCTGATACCATCCTCGCTTTGCGAGTATGATCGGGCCGTCCGGGCCTTCAGCCGGGAGCATCGACACTGCTTCCGCGAAAATTTCCGTTTCCATTCTTCGCCGCTCGTTATTTAGCTGGTTAAGTTCAACCGTCAACCGCTCCGCTTCGGCGTTGTCTTCAGTCAGCAGAAGTTCAATGGACAGTTCCGCGCGCCCCATTCTGCCGGCGGCGTTCAGCCTCGGCGCCATAATAAAACCCACGGTAGCCGTTGTGATCCTTTTATGTTCCGCGTAGCTGTCCCGAAGTAAGTTCAGAAACCCGACCCGGGGGTTCTCATTCAGAGCCCGCAGCCCCCGCCTGATGAGCTCGCGATTCTCGCCGGTCACAGGCATTACGTCAGCTACAGTTCCAATTGCGACCAGATCTCCGTACTTTCTGAATAGTTCATCAATGCTCGTTTCGCTTTCGAGCGCGCAGACCAGCTTGAACGCGACGCCCACTCCCGCAAGCGTCTTGTTCGGATAGACGCAGTCAGGCCTTTTCGGATCGACCACAGCGTCAGCATTCGGCAGTTGCGCCCTGCATTCATGATGATCTGTTATTACGAGGCTTATACCGGCGCTTCGCGCGTATTCAGCCTCCTCGATGGCTGTTATCCCGCAGTCTACTGTTATTATCAGGTCTGCTCCGTGCGCTTTCAGCGAATCAATGGCCGGAATATTCAAACCATACCCTTCGTCGAGGCGGCTGGGTATATAGATTTCATAGTTTGCTCCTTGTGAACGCAGCCAGAGATTCAGGATCGCGCAAGACGTCATTCCGTCCACGTCATAGTCCCCGTAGACGGCTATATGCTCTCCGTTTTCTACCGCCTCGCGGATACGTACGACTGCCTTGTCCATATCCTGCATCAGAAACGGGTCGTATACGGCCAAAAGGTTACCGCTAAGCGCTGTACGCGCTTCTTCCAGATTTGCCGCTCCTCTTGAGGAAAGGAACACAGAAACAAGCGGGTTGATACCGGCGTGGTAAAAATCCACCGCCGTCTCTCTGTCAAACCCGTTAACTTCCCAACTCTCAAACCGCATACAGCATATCCGCCTTCCCGCGCTGACGACACACATAACGAAACATTACCGGCTATCTGGAGAGTATACCAAATGGATGTACCATTCTCAATAGAAAAAGAAAATTTCACGTCAAACGTGAAATTTTCCCTTTTTAACCGATCAGCTGCAACCTATGCCTTTAATCCGACTTTCTCCTCTTTAAACAGGCGAGGATCCATAGATTTCAGTTCCGGGCTGATGACAGGCGTGAACTCCATCTTGCCAAGCACATCCTTTTGCATATCGACGCCCGGCGCGACTTCTATGAGCGTTACGCCTTCGGCCGTCAGCCTGAATACTGCGCGTTCGGAAATATACATGACTTCCTGCCCGTTCTTAAGCGCCTGTTCGCCGGAGAATGTAATCTGCTGTACTTCTTTAACATACTTGATCTCCGAACCGTCGGTCACGACTCTCAGCCCGCCGTCAGTAATTTCTATTTCCGGCTTCGGACGCCCCGCTGTGAACATGCCTACGAAACAGACTTTTTTCGCGTTCTGAGATATGTCGATAAAGCCGCCCGGCCCGCCGCTCCTGCCTGCGAATTTTGATACGTTGACGTTTCCTTTTTCATCGATTTCCGCGGAACCGAGGTACGTCATATCCAGCAATCCGCCGTCATACATGTTGAGTATGTCGGTTTGGCTGTATATTGCTTCCGCGTTGGCAACGCCCGGAAATGCCAGCCCGTCCTGGATCGTCCCGCCCATCGGGCCTGACTCGACCGAGGTTATAAATGTGTCGGAAATACCTTCCTCCTCCGCGACGCTGCTTATTGCGGCGGGTATCCCTACGCCGCAGTTGATGATCGCTCCCGGCGTCAGCTCCATTGCGCCCCGTCTTGCGATTATTTTCCGCAGGTCCAGCTTCATCGGCGCTTCGACCCCGGCCGCGGTTCTGAGTTCGCCTGTCAGCTCCGGCCTGTACTTCGGGGTGATGTAGCACTGACGGTGATGGTCGGGATGCTGCGCCTTAACTATGTAATCGACGAAACTTGAATGGAACCTCACGCTCTTTGCGGGAATCGATCCGCGTTTGACTATTTCAGCTACCTGGACGATGATCGTGCCGCCGTTATTCCTGGTCGCCGCTGCCATTTCCAGTTCAGCGCCTATAAGCGCCTCCTGCTCGATGGATATGTTCCCGTCCTCGTCCGCGTATGTTCCGCGGATGAAGCAGACGTCGGGCTTAAACGCTTTATAGAAGAGGTATTCTTTTCCGTCGATCTCCATCAGTTCAACAACGGCGCCTCTTTCCTGCGCGACCCGGTTGACGGCGCATCCTTCAAACCGCGGATCGCAGAATGTTCCGAGTCCTACCTTTGTGATGAGTCCGGGCGCTCCTCCGGCTATAGCCCGCGTAAGGTTAAGCAGGACGCCCATCGGATAGAGGTATCCGGCTATCTTGTTTTCCTGTATGCTGTATCCGATAGCACGCGCGTCCGCGAGCGCAATTCTGACCGACGTGATACACCCCTCTGCTCTGAGCAGGTTCAGTCCGACATTGTACCCTTTCAGCGGTTCATGACTTTCAGATTTATCTCCGGGAGTTATCCCGCTTACAATCGAAAGGTTTCCCGGGCTTCCCGTTTTCTCATATCTCGCAGCCAGCCCGATCAAAAGTTCTTCAGGGCTGCCGTATGTGCTGAACCCACCAAGCATCAGAGTCATTCCATCGTTTACATGGCTGACCGCTTCTTCTACTGTAACTATTTTTGCCATTAGTCACCTCTCTACGACAACTGTTATCTACTTATACACGTCTTTTGCTTCGGCGTACTCAGGGTTCATAACAACGGAGAAATGAAAGACAGGTTTATTGACCTCAAGTATACGCATCGGATTGTGCGGAACATCGCCGGGGACGAAAATCAGCGTGGATTTGGTCAGTCTGTGCGCTTCTCCGTTGATCGAGAACTCGATAACTCCGTTAAGGTTGTACGGATCGTCCGGGTTTGATCCGTAGAATCCGATGAGCTCACTGTAACCATGCTGATGCTCAGTAAAGATGGGGTCGCGTTCCGGAACCGCAAAGTACCACGCTGTATTCATCTGAAACGCGCCGGGGCAGACATTGCTGTCCATCCACAGTATGCGGTTCGAGAACTTCTCGTAAATCACTTTAAAATCGGGATCCATCATGTTTGCCGGGGCTTGAAGCTCCTGAACGAAATACTTCCCGTACTCGCCGCCTTTGTTATTTTCGTAAACCATTTGCTAATCCTCCTTCGGTAACTCCCAGTTAATGAACTTCCAGTATGGGGCGTTTACGCGCTCCTGATACGCTTTCATATCGACTCCGTTCCAATCGTAGAAACCGGTTTTACTCTCCGCGCGGGCGCCCAGATCGCCTCTTGCGATTCGGTCTGTGATCGCAGCGGGCGCGCTGTCGATGTTACTCAGGGTCGGGAACACCGTGTTGCATGTCATTATGTTCAGGTTCAGCCCGCCGTTATCAAAATGCTCGTACATGCCTATCGAGGTATATCGCGGACAGAAGCTGTAGTTAAGGCACGTATCCACATCGCGCGGCTCGCAGATCCCGCTCTCGACAAGGTTCAGGGCCTCGCGCCACAGCGCGAACTGCAGCCTGTTGCCAATGAATCCGGGCGTGGGTTTCTTAAGAATGACCGGCTTGCGGTCAAGTGATTCCAGCACTTCTTTCGCGAACTCAAGGACTCCGGGGGCTGTGTCTTTCCCGCCGCAAAGCTCGAAGAACGGCACCATATGCGCAGGGTTGAACGGATGCGTTACGATGAGACGGTCTTTGTACTTCGTCATCTTCTCAGCCATCATGTCAGGCGTGAACGATGAGCTGACTGAGCATATGGCCTTAACGTTCGGACATGTCGCCTCGATTTGTGCAAGAATGTCGTACTTCAGGTCGAGTTTTTCAGTGACGCACTCGAAGATGATCTCACAGTCTGCGATCTCGCCCATATCCAGCGTGTATTTCAGGTACTTCTCGCATACCGCGGTCTGATTCTCCGGCATCAGGCCCTGATCGATCATCTGACGGAAATAGTTATCGTATGTTTTTTTGTATTCGGGTATCATCTCCGCCCGGCGCGCGACGCAAGTGGTCTTGTAACCGTGCCCTGTTGTGAGCACCGCCATGCTGTCGCCAATCATTCCGAGCCCGATTATCCCGATATGCTTCACACTGTCAAGTTTCATCTTTCCTCCAATCCGTCCGCCTTTGGCGGACTCCATGTAATGGTTTGTAAGCTCACTTTACAAACTTTCTCCAATCCGTCCGCCTTCGGCAGACTACGCATAGCGCCGTAAGCGGCGCCTTCGGCGGACAGCTTACTGACCTGTGCGCCTATACACCCTTGACTTCGTCATCAGTCCAGCCTTTTTCCTCCGGCTTTGGCGGTTCATTCTTCACCCCGTCAATGAGGAACTGGATAGTGTCGATCAACGAAAGTAAAAAGTATTCTACGAAAGCAACCACCATAACAACCGCAAAAATCCATTGTGGAATGTTGAGTACGTCCGTCGGTCTTCCTGTCGTGATCAGGTCCGCCACCTTGTTGTATGCGCCAAGGCAAAGCATCGCGATGACTGCTGTTTCAACCAGAGAAATGGCGAACACCCAAAAGCAGCGGAATCTGTAAGGAAATCTGTCGACAAACAGAGGTACCCAGATATGGCCTTTTTTGACTTGCAGAACAGGAATCCCGAGCGAGCATACGATGATCATGAAGAACTGCGTAAGCTCGTTGCTGCCTCTGATCCTCATGTTGCCGCCGCTTACTTTTCTGCCGACTACGTCGACCGCTACGATAACGACCATCGCAAGCATGAAAACCAGACCGACATAGCCTATCCCGATAACGACCCGACTGAATCCATCGCGGATTTTTTGTAATTTCACGGTACCACCTCTTATCCGAACCGCCCGGTGAGTGTTCTATCCGATTATCCGAACCGTCCGTTGTACGTTTTTCCGGTCATGCGGACAGTCCGGCATATGTTTATCCGTACTGTCCGGCACACTTGTTCTCAGATTATCCGAACCGTCCGTTGTACGTCTTGACAAGATCTACAGCTTTGTCATAAACAGCCTGAGCATTTGCGCCGTTTTCAGAAACCCACTTTTTTGCGACATTATCATACGCTGTCTGAAGCTCAGTAGCAAACGTTCCGCCCGGCGGGTATATTGTTCCGCCATTGCCGGTGGCGTCACTGCGGCCTTTCGCTTCATATGCTTCCCATATGCCGACAAGATTCAGGCAGTAATCACCCGAAACGCTCTTTATCGCATCCGCGTACCCGTTAGCGGTGATTTCTTTCCATACATCGCTGTTTGCCATCAGAGAGTAAGCTGAGCAGCCGATGTTTGTATCCAGATAGTAGTTTAGTACACCCGGATCCGTGAGTTTGAACGACGCGATCGCGTGCCAGTCCGTAACAAGGTAATCGACGACGCCGTTTTGCACGTTCGGGTAAACGTCACCGATACCGCAGCTGAATATCGATGCTCCGACTTCTTCTATGAACATCTGCGCAGGCCCGTTATTTCCGCGGATGTTGCCCTTGATTTCGCTGGTGCTTGTGAGTTCAGTGGTTCCCTTGTATGACAGCGGGCTGGGATTGTTTGCCCAGACGAACAGCGTCTCGCCGTGGTTCGCGAACTCCTGCTGGACTGCGGGTATGCTCTTGTACAGTTCCCACATCGAGAATGAGCCGGCTGTCGCGGTCTTAATACCTAACGCGGGGTTTTGAATTGCGAGCGCCAGTGGCATATATCCCTTGAAATAGCACGGAAGCGTAGAGCAGAAGTCTACGAGACCGTCTTTCATATAGTTCAGCGCTTCCATGGTGCCGCCCGCGCAGTAGGCGTTTGATACGCCGATATCGATGTAGACGGCGCCTTCGGTTGCTATCAGCACAGCGTCAGACCATGCGTACAGAAACTCTCCGGACGCGCTCTCGGCCGGATCCTGGCAGTTGAGCGTATAGCGGTATTTCGCGGCGCTTTTGTCATACGCGGAAGCTTTCTGCTTCAGGTCGGCTATGAACGCGTATGCGTCGCTCGCCCTCTTGGCTGCATTTGCGTCCAGATTGGGCATTCCGCCAGCAGGCGCAGGCGCCTGTCCTATTGATGAAGGTTCGCCGGGAGATGCGGCCGGGGAGTTTTGCGATGCGTCCGTGTCTTTTTTCTCTCCGCATCCTGCTAAAAGGGCAATGAGCATAACAAGGACCAACGCGATTGACAGAACCTTTTTCATTGATAAATCCCTCCTATAGTTTTCTTTGTATGCCTGATTTGCATAAATGAGCTGCATACCTGGTTTGCTTTTTGCTTGTTGATCAACATGTCTAACCTACAGCCGCGGACGTAATACTCGGCAACCACGTCGTAATTGCCGGAAAAAACATGACAATAGCGATTGCAACTGCAATACCTATCAAAAATGGCGCCGTGCCTTTGAAAATAGTTGTAAGCGGCGTATCTTTTGCTACCCCGGACATTACGTAACAGCACATCCCTACAGGCGGCGTCATGAGCCCGAATTCCATCAGCATGACCATCAGAACTCCAAACCATATCGTGACGCCTTCCACGTTTCCGCCAAACCCGAGTTCCAGATCTTTTATAATCGGCAGGAAAATCGGCGTCAGCAGGACGATCAGCGGGAGCGCGTCGACGAAGCAGCCCAGAACCGCATACAGCATCAGGCAAGCAAGCAGGATGAAGATGGGCGCAACATTCGCGGTCGCCGCAGCGCCCGCGATAGCCTGAGGAAGCCCTGTCAGGTTGAAAAAATCACCGAGGATGTTTGCCCCGATCATAATAATGAAGATCATTGCCGTCGTCTCAGCGGTTTCTTTGAGCGATGCGATCAGGTTCTTGAATGTGAACTTTCTTTTTATGACCATGAACACAAACGCGCCTGCCGCTCCTACTGCTGCGCCTTCGGACGCGCTGCACCAGCCGAGCATTATCCCGCCGAGCACAAGCGCAAACAGCACAAGGACAGGAAGAACCCCAACCGCGGAACGAAGCTTTTCCTTTGCGGAAAACTTCGGGCCTTTCGGCCCGGCGGCGGGGTCTATCGCGCAGATCACAAGTATAACGCTTGAGTAGCACACGCACAGCAGAATTCCGGGAAGAATACCTGCAATGAACATCTTTCCCACGCCGACGCCCGCGTTAATGCCGTACAGCATGAACCCGACGCTTGGAGGTATGAGGATTCCCAGCGTGCCGCCCGCGGAAATAGACCCGCATGTCAGAGTGCGTTTGTACTTGAATTTATCCATTTCCGGAAGGCAAATTTTCCCCATGCTTGCGGTCGTGGCTGTTGATGAACCGCATATAGCCGCGAAGAACGCGCACGCGATCTCCGTGGCTATTGCAAGGCCGCCGCGCAGTCTGCTCACCAGCTTGTAACATGCCTCATACAGGTCTCCGCTTATCCCCGCATATGCACAAACGACGCCCATCAGCGTGAATAACGGGATCACGCTTAACGACTCGCTGTTCAATGTGCCGAATGTGGTATTCTTCATCAGCCCAAGAGCAATGTTGAAGCCTCTCATATTAAAGCCTTTGAGATACCAGACGCCCACAAATCCGACGAATGCCATTGCGAGTCCTACGCGTTTCCCCATGAAAAGCAAGATCACAAGAACAACCAGACCGAGCAAGCCTAAAATTAAACTCGACATATTAGAGGATATCCCTCCTTCACTCTTCTTTCTCTCCGCCAAGCGGGTGGCTTGCTATATCCGTCAGGAGGCGACACTCTGCCGCTCTCAGCTATTCATTTGACGGATGCTGCGAATGAAAACGCTGAATATCCCCGGGCAGCAGGCTGTTGAGCTCCTGCGGCCATTTGCTGCCCTGCTGCAGCTTCATTACTTCAAAGGTTTCAACCCGATCATTTCCCTCGCCTCTTCAGGAGTCGCGACATCCATCTCAAGCTCACGAATTATACGGGCCATGCGCTCCACTAGCTGCGCGTTTGATTTGGCAAGCTCGCCGTACCGGTACTGGATGTTGTCTTCCATGCCGACGCGCGCGTGGCAGCCTTTGAGCATGCCGTATGTGACGCCGGTGAGCTGGTTGGATGCGATAGCCATCGTCGTCATGTTCACCGGTTTTCCTTTAGCGTTTTGCTGGATGAGGTCGATCATATAGTCATGATTCTTCTGCGTGTAGGAGATGGCGCCCTGGCTGACCTTGTTCATCCCCATTACGAGCGTCATATTAACAGGCTCGTTCGGATCGTCCGTCAGTTTGCATACGCCGGCGGGCACAAGATGCTGGAACACGTCTTCAACGGACTCAAGGTTGAAGGCTTCGATTTCCGGTTTAATGCCGAGTTCTCTCATACGCAGCCCGTGCTTTATCAGCCAGTCGCGCTCCCAGCGGTAGATAAAGCAAAGATCGCCCCAAACCGTTGTAATGAGTGAAGTGTCAAGCGAGCACATCTCAGGAAGAGCGCCTTTTATACTGTCGTCATACAGAAGCTGTATACCGTCGTCGGCTTCTGAGCCGGGTTTCGTCGCCGGAGCTGTGGAGTTCTGGGTTATGATGTTGCACTTCGCTCTGACTCCGGAGTTTATTTCGGCAAAAACCTTAGGGTCATTACAGGAGTTGCCTTCTTTGTCCCTGGCGTGGATGTGGACGATCGCCGCGCCCGCGTTATAGCAGTCATATGCTGACTGGATTATCTCCGCGGGCTGTTCCGGTAGATTTGGGTTCGCTGCTTTACCCTGGAAATTGCCTGTCTGGGCTACTGTGATGATTACTTTTCTTTTACTTGCCATAATAATCGTCCTTTCATTGTTCTATAGATTATGTGTCTGAGCTTCCGGCTGCTGCCTGTATCCGCGCGGAAAACCTGCTCCGGCTATATACGAACACAGGCTGCGCGTTGCGAATGTATTTCTACAGCGTTCTTTGGCGTTACTACTGTATTGCAAGGGTTCGCAACTACTTAATAATACCCTAACTGACGTTGTATTGCAAGTGAAAAAAAGGAGGAAAGCGCTGCGCTCTCCTCCTGTAGAGTTACTATTCAGTGCCACCTTAGTAATAGATGTCCCGCTCGCCTTCATAACCGCACTGCCCCATGCGCGGAGAGTTGACCACAGGAAGAAGGACGTCATAGTGTTCGTGCTTCTCATCGCATTTTTCGCAGTAAAACGCGCTTGCCGGGCCATACATGCACAGCGGGCATATGTATTCTGCAACCGCTCCGCACAATGCGCATTCAAAGACCGGAGGCTTATTTCTTGCAAGCAGACGTACAGCGCTTCTCTGCGTCTTTCGCAGAATGACCCCGACAGCTGTTACGAGAGACTCTGTGGTAGTTCCAAAATCGTATTCATGCAGGACTTTCTCGCCGGGAACGAACGAACGCATATTCAAGTCCATAGATACTTCTCTGGTCCATGATCGCCCCGGGTATCGAAACGCGCTGAGATGACCGCAGCACTCCAGCCAAATCTTACGAAGAAAATGGTCCAGGTCTGACAGGTCGCTTTCCATTGGGAGGTCCAGGAATAACCAGTAATCCTTATCATATGCGCCTTCAATCTTCAGCAGCATACACTCCTGACCGCTGAACTCTCCGCCATGCGTTTTCAGGATATGGTTCTTCATTGCAGTCTTGCCGAGCTCTGCTGAGCATATATAGCATCTTCCAGTAGATGATACTGCCATTTTTACTCCCCTCTCCTGTATTTGTTTTTCTCGCTCTCTTTTACATGGTGTATTGCGAAGCCTTGAGAAGAGCCCTGCGGAGCCCTCTGTGGAGCCCTGAGAAGCCTTGCGAAGCCTTGCGAAACCTTGCGAAGCCTTGCGAAGCGAGTTGGATTGATCCGTTAAACAAGATTCTTTATAAACTTGCGAAGGACGCGCCGCGCAGCGCAGAGTATCAGCACGCCGATGAGCGCTGCAGCAGCCGTTTTCAAGCAGTCGCTGTCTATTGCAAGCCCGAGCGCAAGCGCGGCAGCGGGCGGATGTACAAATCCTGTCGTTGCCATAAGCAGCGTTGTCAGCGCAGAAGCAGCGGCGCAGACGATTACCTGCGTGTAATCCACGCCGCGGAAGTAGAAATCCGGTATGTGTTTGTGAAGCGCGCCGAACAGAAAGCTGAATAGAATCCCGGCAATGCAGCCGCATATGTACCCTCCGATCACATATCTGGACCTTGCGCCTTCCGCATGCGGTGTAATGAAAATTATGAAGCTGCTCGCGCCGAGCGATGCGACAATAAATCCGCCGAACAGCCCATATAGCAAGAGCGCGGCGCCGATGCACAGAAACGTCAGCAGGCTTTGAAACAGGTAATTCTTTAGGTTCTGCCGTACATTCCTGTTTCCGGACCTTTCAAAACCCCGGCCGCTGTTTGATGGTGACATAGACCCCCGCCCTTTCATACATCCGAACATGGCTTCCCCTGACATTTTTGAGAGTGTCGCTGATGGTGCGGCCATGTAAAAAGGGATTCCATTATTGTTTATTACGCTTCTAATGAATATGCTTAAAGCGTTTGATGGCGAAATACCTATATCAGCAAAGATTCTGTCAAACTGTTGTTTGTTGTCGCATCAACACGGGTCGACACTTGAGTTGACACGCAATCACCTCTTTTTGTGATCATTTGTTATCAATCTATCATTTACGACTGGTGTTGTCAAATGATTACTTTCTATTTTAGTTGACGCCGGAAGATATCTATGCAGCTGATATAGCCAACGCACTAAGCGTCAGCCCGAAAGCCCTTGATCTCCCTGACATTGACAGCTATGTTGGTTTAGCGCATACACTTCGTGGTAGATGACATTAACGTTCTCCATATTGGCGAGACTGACGGCGAACTATGCTTGCGTTTGGATAAATCAAATAGCATGACCTGCTTCCCCTGCTTGATATAATCCAATCAGTAAACGTTGTTCAGCAGACCACCTATTATCGCCTCGTCCGCCGGGCAGAGGTTGTACTGAGGAATCTCCGCTACAGTGATCCAACGAAGAGCGTTGTGCTCTCGTAGTTGCGGTGTCCCCTCCGTAATAATCGCTGCAAATACGAAGAGGTGTATAGTTATTTCAGCATACGCACACACTGTATCACCGAAGACGTCACCAACTTCTAAAGTAATGCCAAGTTCCTCACGGCACTCTCGAGATAAAGCATCTTTCATCGTTTCACCTGGCTCTATCTTTCCGCCGGGCAGTTCCCAAAGTAACGGGCTCGCCTTTGACTTCGGTCGCTGGCAAATCAGAAACCTTTCGCCATCCCGTATTAGGGCAGCGACAACGTCGATCATCATACAACCACCAGTTTATTCGTTTTTCTTATGTATTTTGCCGGTATCGGTCTGTCCAGCTTCCATGTTATACTCATCGGCCTGCTGCTTTCGTGGCTCAGATAATTTGCTGTTCCCAGGAAGGTGTATGGCGCTGCTGTTCCGAAACCATCGTTCTTATATTCTCTCACAAAAAGTAGTATCTTCGTACCTTTTTTCCGATGGTGGATATAGCGTTGGCCTGTGGGAGAAGCAGAAGAAGTTGTGCTTTGACTCTGCCAGTGAAACAGCCATTGATTGATGGAGTAATCATTATACATCGTAGATGGGGAATAGTCCTTATCCGATTTATTCAACGTGACCAAAAACACATCGATTAGTTTATCAGGCAGCCATTTTACACCTTCCCGGACAGTAGCCGGCTTCATAAAATCCATTGCCACCATAAGCTGATCTCTGGTGTAGTTACAATATAAATCCAGAGGGCAGTCAAATCCCAGGTCCACAGGTTCGTCAATAAAATCGATCTGGTTATAAATATGCTGCAGTAAATCTATCATTTCCGAATAGCACACGGGCGAATCTTTTATTTGCATAAGGCCGTCTATAGGACTATCGAAGCCGCATTCCTCGCTAGGCTTCTGCCATACGGTATACTGAAACATCTGAAGCATCCGCTGCTGACTCTCAGTCAATCCAGAGTACTCCAACGCTTCAAGTTTTTCTAATACCTCTAACATCCAGGAAATCCAACGCTGAGAGTCGATAGTGCAGATTCGCGGATAAGCTTTCTTCATTACTTCTTCTATTTCTTCATGGAAGTCATCCATAACACCTGCAGCAACACATAGGCGGGAAAAGCTGTCCACTTTGTAAATCATGCGAACATCCAGATGGTACTGATCGGTGAATGCCTCCAAGGATAACCGGACACCGGTATCCTCTTCAAAGGAAGCAATACGCGCGACTAATCCAGACCTGGCACTATAAGAGGAGCGGATATTAGCCAAGACATATTCTTTTGCTTTTCGTTCCAGCTGAATGTAGCAGCCTTTGGGTAGATTGGAAAAACCGTTTTTGATTTCCCTCTCGATATTTTTCGTCGCGTTAAACAAGAGAGCTTCAAACTTACTTTCGAAATCATACTTTTTATTTGCTTGCCCGATGAAATCCAAAACTGTCAGACAGTCCTTATTATCTGTCAGACGTAAGCCACGGCCAAGCTGTTGAAGAAATACCGTGAGCGACTCTGTCGGGCGTAAGAACAATACCGTGTTAACTTCCGGAATATCTACACCTTCATTGTAGATATCTACAACGAAGATAAAACGCACTTCTCCGGACACGAGCCGACGCTTTGCGTCACGTCGTTCTTCATCCGGAGAAGTGCCAATCAGATGCATTGAATGGATGTTATGTTGTCTAAAGTACTCAGCCATGAATTTAGCGTGTTCAATGGATACACAAAACCCCAGACCTTTAACTTCATCCAAATCTGTTACATACTTCAATACAGCGTCGACGACCATGCCTGCTCGTTTTTTTGCTAGTAAGCCACTTATCGTATATAGATTGGATAATTCAACACTATCATATCCACCACGCGTCCATTTCAAACCATTAAGATCCGCAGTGTCCGTAATCCCGAAGTATTGAAAAGGACAAAGAAGCTTCTGATCAATGGCTTCCGGGAGACGAATTTCAGCAGCTATACGGTTCTCAAAATACTCCACCACACTCTTCCCGTCCATACGCTCAGGCGTAGCTGTCAGACCAAGTAAAACCTTTGGTTGATAGTGCGTCAAAAGCTTTTGATAAGTTGGCGCGGCGGCGTGATGAAACTCATCAACAATGATAAAGTCGTAAAAATCCGGGGAGGTCACATCTATAAAGTTGCGGGAGTTTAGCGTTTGTATAGAAATGAACAAATGCTCGATGCGGGTTGCGGAATAATTCCCTACAAGCAGTTCGCCGAAATTTGCGTCCCTCAAGACACCACGAAAACAAGCGATACTTTGCTTCAGAATTTCTTCACGGTGCGCGACGAACAAAAGCCGCGCTTGGCGATTTCCATTCGTACTACAGAATCTCTTATAGTCAAACGCAGAAATCACTGTCTTTCCCGTGCCGGTTGCTGCTACTATCAGGTTGCGATAATGATTTCTTATCCTGCGTTCAGCCTCCAATTTATCTAGTATTTCCTGCTGATATGAGTAGGGCGATATATCGAAATGATAGAACTGATCGCTATTACTCCCAACATATCTCTCTCCCTTTAGGGCTCGTTCTAACCTCTCCTTCTGTTCCTCGTTGTATTCCTCAAACTCCGGTGAGTTCCAGTAGCTCTCAAAAGTAGACTTGACTTTGTTCATCGTGTCCGGCAAGTCTTTCATGGTGATTTTTACATTCCATTCCAAACCACTGGATATGGCAGCGTTTGAGAGATTAGATGATCCCACATACGCAGTTGTAAAGCCACTGTCACGGCAAAAGACGTAGGCTTTTGCATGCAGCCTCGTGCGCTTGGTATCATAGCTTACTTTGATATGAGTGTTCTTAAGCTTTTGCAGTTCCACTATCGCTTTTGTGTCGGTGGCGCCCATGTACGAAGTAGTGATTACACGCAGTTTTCCACCTTTGTCGGTAAAATCATGGAGTTCATCAATGATTTTCACCAAGCCACTCCACTTAACAAAGGAGACCAGCATGTCAATGCTGTCGCAGGAGACAATCTCTTTCTTTAGCTCTGTATACATTTGAGGTTCATGGATAGCGCCGGTAAACAGTGAACTCTGAGCCAAGGATGTTTCTGGTCGAACGATCTCTGCTTTTTCATTAATGCCATAAATGCTGTTTTCCTTATCCAACAGCGCCAAAAGTTGTTCGGCTTTTTGCACGTTGCTTTGATTTACGACTAGCGATGCAAACGAAGCTTCTCTCGTCTCTCTTTCTATCAGAGAGACGATTCGATTCGTCAGGTTAACCTGATCAAAAACACTACCGCCTTTGTCTTTTACATTGTCTAAGCCTTTTTCAATGATCTCGTTGATATACGCTGCTAATATTTTTGATGCTTCTGCCTCATCGATGGGGGCTGTATCCTTGATCTTATCCGTAGTCGCATCAAGCTCAAGACTTAGTTGTTTGCTGATGACCTGCTCATATAAACCTGGTTTTAGCATAAAGGCATCCTCATACAGCAAGTTGAAAGCCAATGTTTTAGTATTTGAGTGAAACTCTTCGACAGCATGTCTAGCACTTCATAATGAATTTCAACTCACCATTCAATCAAAGATTCGCCTATGACTCGCTCATAGTCCTAGTCTACTCCCACTCGATTGTTGACGGCGGCTTGTTCGTTATATCGTATACTACGCGATTTACCTCGGGGATTCCAGAAACAATCCTGTCAACGACCCGTTCCAGCAGGTCGTATGGCAGAGGAACGATTTTACATGTCATGAAGTCTGCCGTCGTTATAGCCCTCAGTGCAATCGTATGACCATATAAGCGCGCATCACCTGACACGCCTACAGAATGGGCTCCCGTCAGCACTGCGAAGTACTGGTCAGCGGCTATTCCATGAGCGGCAATCTCTTCACGGAAGATTGCGTCGGCTTCTCGCAAGACGTCAAGCTTTTCTCTTGTAACCTCCCCAATACACCTAACGCCAAGACCGGGTCCCGGGAACGGTTGTCTCTCTGTGAGCGAAGCCGGAAGTCCAAGCTGTCTGCCCAGCTCGCGTACTTCACCCTTATACAAGCAGCGCAGAGGTTCAACTAGCCCTTTAAACGCGAGTGTGTCCGGCAAGCCGCCAACATTATGGTGGCTTTTTATTACTCCGGCTCCATCTGTTCCGGATTCCACCACGTCAGGATATATCGTACCCTGCGCGAGAAACTCGACATTTCTCAGTTTTTCCGCTTCTTCCTCAAAAACCCGGATGAACTCTTCTCCGACTATCTTTCTTTTCATCTCAGGGTCGGTCACTCCCGCCAGCTTTTCCAGGAACCGCCCGGAGGCCTCAACTCGTATAAGGTCCAGATCATGGTTTTCAAATGCAGCTGCAACCTCGCTGCTCTCATTCTTGCGCATAAGGCCATGGTCAACAAATATGCAATGCAGTCTCCCGGGCAAAGCTTTTGCAAGCAGCGCAGCGCATACTGCTGAATCCACTCCGCCGGACAGTGCAAGTATTACGTGAGCAGAGCCTACATGTTCGTTAATCGTACTGATAACCTTTGCTTCATAATCGCTGATATTGAAGCCATTTTCTGTCCTGAGCGCTTCGTAACGGTTCATCACACACATCTCCTTCAACATTCATTACTCATTATTATGCTATTTTCCAAATGAAAAGTATATACTGCTAATTACCCAACTAATGTCTGCTAATTCGCAAAAGTTCATATGGAAAATGTATTGACGAACTAGCCGTGATGTGGTAATATTAATTTCGCCTCAATTTTGCCTCAATTTTCTATGCAGCATAAGTCACAGCGCATTTTTGATGTTTTCGCAGTTGCTTACACAGTTATATACACTGGTTAAACTCGTTGTTCGTAGCAATTTCGCAGGGATCCATTTCCATATCGCGGGGTGGAGCAGTCCGGTAGCTCGTTGGGCTCATAACCCAAAGGCCAGAGGTTCAAATCCTCTCCCCGCAACCACTTTTAATCCTCTGTAATCGCAATGGTTACAGAGGATTATTTCAGGTTGTTGATTTCCTGTTCGAGAACCCGGATAATGTCCATCATGTCTTTGAAGTCCGGCTTTGCTCCGAAAATCATGCCCTTCATATGGCCGTAATCCTCCTCCAGAATCTCAATACAATGATTGGGCGGCAACAGTTTCATACCGCCTGGTTTTGCATCCTCGTACCGTGCCCAACGGCGAGGATAGAATTTTCGCTTGAAAGCGGTAACTTTATCCAGCAGATCCAAGTCCGCAAAAGCCGCTTCTTTTACCCACGACGCGGACATGCAAAACATGTCATAGTAATGGCGTGAGTAGCGCGCCGGTATGATACTGCTGCTTGGCCTGTTGGCTTCGTGATGCAGTATGGTGGCCTTTTCCCAGAAAGTGCGCTCCGGCTGGACGGTCAGCACCCTTGTCGCCTGTTCGGAAAATACCTGGGCGTACTGCTCTGCTGCATATGATTTGATTTCCTTCAGCTCCGACGGAGACCATACCGCCAGAGTCCCGATTTCCAATCGTATCTCCTGCGAGGTCAAATAATCTGAGAACTCCTGCGGATATGCAAAAAGGAGGGTTTGCCCGTCTTCAGTATCCGGTTCGATTCTAATATCCACTCCCAGTTCGGAGGATATGTCCGCCCGGATCTCCGGTATGAACTCATCCCGCAGAAAGATAACCGTCCGCTCGTCGGCTTCCTTATTGAAACGATCTTGCTTCGTGTTAGACCGTTGCTCCCACGGTTCGTCCGTGCTATATCCCAATACACGCCAGTCTAATATTAAATCAATGTCCTCAGAAAAGCGTTCAATCAACTGAAAAGCTTTTGATAGGCAAGTCCCGCCCTTAAACGCCAACCGGTTATTCCACTTGCAGCGATGGAACAGATAATCCAACGTCCAACATACCCAAAAGTCTTTCTCAATGATTGCGTTTGTCAATCCGGTTTTACTCGCAGTGTTCGTGAACAATGCCCGCCTGTCTGCAGCCGGTAACCTTGCTACGTTTCTCACAATACATGCCCTCCATTACAGATTTTCTTGATTGCTTCGTACACCCAGGACGTAATATATTTCCCCTCAGCCAGAATGGCGGCCCTTTCATCGGCAGTCATTATCTTTGCAATCTTTCTTATATAAGCGCCATCAAGCCTGTCCTGACCGATTGCTTTGATTGCCTGTACTATGAGCGCGGATTTATATGACAGGTTGGATATATCTTTATTCGCTGTGTGGTTCAACCGGATGACGGTTTTCCCAAAGGAATACTCCTTATACGGGCCATCACTCACATACGTCCATTCCGCCGGCACCTGGGTAGAGAGCCCCAACTGGTTGAGCGCGGTATCGCCGTGCGGCACTATTGTCCAAGCAAAATTCCGCGCCAGAGCCAACGCAACCTGATGCGGGGACGGCGCTACATATTCATTCAGTAAATTACTGAACTCAGGGTATTCATAGACACCCCGGATGACACGCCGGATTAAGCCTGCCTTCTCAAGACGGGACAGGCCCATTTTGACCGTACCGTAATCGGCTAGATCTGAAAAGTCTGAAGGAACGAATATAGTCCCATAATCTGATCCGGTGATTTTTCCCCGCAATTGGTCTAAAGGGTTCGCCAAATTCATACAACTCACCTCGTTACTAAAAGTATATATTATTAGTAACCAAAACGCAAGTGCATTATTCATTGCGCGAGCGCTATTGCAATCACCTGCCATTGGCTGACAAACGACTCGTCCCAGTGCCGCGAGACGGTTTACGCTAGGTCAATAGGCTTGAGGTTGCGAAAGAGTGCGCTTTTTCGGTTTTTCATTTAGCTTCGATAGTTCTTGTACACCATACCACTTTACCACTACCTTATACCACCAATTCTTACAACAAATGCTACGCGAAAAGTATGGTAATAGACGGAAATAATGAAATGTATGGAAACAGGCGATGCGGCTAAACGTACTATTTTCAACCATTTGAAATTCTTACTATGTTTCTCGTGAGGCTCATAACCCAAAGGCCAGAGGTTCAAATCCTCTCCCCGCAACCAGAGATAAGCCTGTAACCGCAATGGTTACAGGCTTGTGTTTTCTTAATAAAACGCTCATATTGCTTAGTAAAACGCTCTTATTGCTTAGTAAAACGCTCTTATTGCTTAGTAAAACGCTCTTATTGCTTAGTAAAACGCTCTTGCTGCTTAATGAAACGCTCTTGCTGCTTAATGAAACGCTCTTATTGCGCCCTCAGTCGGATGCATAGTTTTCAAGAAAACGCTTTGTCCTCTCATTCGACGGATTATCCAGAACATCAAGAGGCTTTCCGTACTCAATAACGGAACCGTCATCTATAAACAGGATGTTATCCGCGACCTGCCTGGCAAATTGCATCTCATGCGTAACAATGATCATCGTCATATTCTTGTCAGCCAAACTGCGAATCACCTTCAGCACTTCACCCGTCAGCTCCGGATCCAGCGCTGATGTCGGTTCGTCAAAGCAAAGGATATCCGGCTTCAGCGCAAGGGCTCTTGCAATTGCTACACGTTGCTGCTGGCCGCCTGAGAGTTCGTGCGGGTAGAAATCCCGTTTTGAGGACAGGCCTATCTGATTAAGCAGTTCAAGGCCTTCACGATATATATCATCCAGAGCGGTTTTCTTACTATCGGCGTACTCGTGTTGTTTCCTGATTGCCAACTCACGGGCCAGAACCACGTTCTTTAAGGCTGTGTATTGCGGGAACAGGTTGAACGACTGGAATACCAGGCCGAAATGCAGCCGCTTCTGCCGTATGCTCTGAGAGTTATGCTGCTCATGCGCATCCGCGTCAAATAATGTCTCTCCGCGCAGAATGATCCTGCCTTTATCAGGCAGCTCAAGAAAGTTCAGGCACCGGAGAAGCGTCGTTTTCCCGCTGCCCGAAGCGCCGATAATGGCAAGCGACTCGCACTCCTCAAGTGAGAAGCTGATGTCCTTGAGCGCTTCAGTCGAACCAAGACGCTTCTCAATATTACATACTTCCAGAATAGCCATTTTTCCCCTTAAGCCTTGAAGAAATCAAGCCGCTTTTCAATATATCCGAACAATAACGTTAATATCCCGACAAACAGCAAGTAAAACGCTCCGGTATAAAACAAGGGCCATATAAGAGCTCTTGTCGCAAAGTTTTCCGCTACTTTCAGTATTTCCACAACAATGATGACGCGAGCCAGCGCAGTGTCCTTGACCAGAGTTATGACCTCATTTGACATTGGCGCCGTTATGCGCTTAATAACCTGCAGAAGTACGACGCGAAAAAACACCTGGGATTTAGTCATTCCCAGTACCTGGCCCGCCTCATACTGGCTGCGGGAAATGCTCTCTATGCCACCGCGGTATATCTCGCTGAAGTAACACGCGTAGTTAATAGAGAAAGCAATGATCACGGAATTGAACCGCGAGGCGATCGGGGTACCGAAAATGAATCCCGGAACATAAAAAATGATAAAAATCTGGAGCATCAGCGGCACGCCGCGGATGATCCAGACAAAGACCTTAACAAGATATCGCAGAGGATAAAACTTTGACATAGAGCCAAAGGAAATCACAAGGCCAAGCGGAAGAGCAAACAGAAGCGTCAGCGCAAAGATAAGGAACGTTGTTTGAAATCCTCTTAGCAGGCTTACTGTGACTTCCCAAAAACCCATAGAGCTTTCCTTCCGATACTCCGGAGTGTTTACGATTTGAATGTGGTATCCAGTATAAGGGTGTTTTCCAGCCCGTACTTCTTTGCGAGTTCCATCAGTGACCCGTCATCATACAAAGCTTTCATTGCGTCGTTGACTTTCTTCGTCAGCGAGCTGCCCTTTTTGAATCCTACGGCATACACTTCAGAATCAAGCTCTATATCCGCAATAATCAAGTCGGAATAATCACCGGATCCCGCCAATTGCCTTGCAAGGATAATATCTACTACGGCGCAATCGACGGCTCCTGATTTCACTTCGCGGAATGTGTCGACCTGCGCGGCTGAATCGATAACAGTTCCTGCTTCTCCGACGGTCTCGCCGGCAAATGCTTCACCCGCGGAGCCTTTTTCAGCGGCGGCGGTCTTCCCGTGCAGATCGGAAATGCTTGTAAACTCGCCCGCCCTGCTTGCTCTTATAACGATGCATTGCTGGTTGAGCATGTAGCTGTAGCTGAAATCAACCTTTTGGGTCCTCAGCACACCGTCGTCTGAATCCGCGGTGTTTGCCGTAAACCCGTTCCAAATGCAGTTTATCGCTCCGGATGCCAGCTCGGAATACTTGCTTCCCCATTCAATTTCCTGGAAAACGACTTCCATGTTTATCTTCTTGCCGACAAGCAGAGCGAACTCTGTATCGAAGCCGGTCCAGTTTCCGCTTGAGTCAAGATAGTTCATCGGTTCGAAATCAGTGACGCCGCACACGAGCTTGTCTTCCTTTTTGCCGCACGAGGTCAACGCCGTAAATACCGTGAGCAGCATGGCGCACACAAGCGCTGAAATAACGATTTTTCTCATCAGTACGATCATTCCTTCCATAATCAGGGCTTAAACAGTGAACATGATAACATACAAACGCGAAAAATCAACCATTATTTTTTAATTAATTGCTTAGAGCTTTGGACAAAAGGTGTCTTCTCAGCGCATCACGGCAATCCGTTTCGCCCGGAACGACCGGTGCAGGAGGAGACTCTGAGCAGCGTCTATCAGGGCCGGTCAAGGCCTGTCAGCGTCTATTCAGCGTCTATTCAGCGTCTATTCAGCGTCGATTCAGCGTCGATTCAGCGTCGATTCAGCAGCTATCAGGGTCTTTTAAAATATTCGCCTTTAACCAGTCGCGCGCCGGCGTCCTTGATAACCGGAAGCACGGTTGCGCGATTGAAACGGGTGATACCGATGCGCTCCTGCGGTACGGCGCTGACATGGCGGCACCACTGTTCCATTTCCGCAAGGCAGGTCGCGGTCCCGTTCCCGCTTCCGCCGGCTGCCGCTATAAGATCGATTTGCTTTCCGCCTGCCGCGCTGTTGTTTTCATTGTTGAACGCTTCGCATCTGCGGAAACGGTCGAAAAAGTACTTCATACGTTCGCATGGCTGCCCAAAGTACACGGGCGTCACGATCATTACACCCTCGGAGCCGCGGATCTTCGTCTGGATCTCCGGAAGGATATCGTCGATAACGCACTTCGATGAGTTGCGGCACTGGCCCCAACCGTCGCCGCATATCCGGCACGGCTCAAGTTTAGCCGCGCTGATGTCGATGAGTTCGGCTTTTCCGCCCGCGCCTGCAATACCTTCCATAGCTGCGGCGCCGCACGCTGCTGTCAGCCCGTCTGCGTTCGGGCTGGATGTGATCACGATAAACATAAATAGTCGCCTCCTTCAAATTTTTGCTTAGTAGTTTATTTCCACATTGAGAGTTTATTTCCTCTTGCCTTTTTTTAACAATAGCCTTATCGTAATAACAATGACTAAGATTACCAGCAGTACTTCCACCCTAATCTCAAGCCGCTTAATACGTCACAGTATACCATTATGTCGCAAAAGAGTAAAGATTTGGAAAAGGATCATATGGAAAATGTGGAAAAGAATCAATGAACATGCTTTATGAGTGCCACGGCCATATCATACTCGACGGAGTCGCATACCGGAGCGCTGTTGCACGGCACCGATCCGGCGTCAACGAGGCTTTTGTTCGCGGAAGCCTGAAAATCTGCGCTCGAAACGGCGTCACATTTTACCGCGACGGCGGCGACAAGCACATGGTATCAGCGTTCGCGAAAACAGTTGCGGGCGAATACGGTATTGACTACCGCACTCCGGTGTATATAATACATAAGAGAGGTTACTACGGGAGCATGTTCGGCCGGGCTTTCGACAGCTTATCCGATTACAGGGCGCTTGTCGAAGGCGTCAGGCGGGAGGGCGGCGACTTTATCAAGCTGACAGCCTCAAGCCTGCTGGATTTCTCGAACTGCGGACGCGTGTCCGGTCCTGAAATGTCCTCTGCTGAACTCAATGAAATGGTCCGCATAGCACACGGCGAGGGCTTTGCAGTGATGATCCACGCAAACGGCGCTGATAATATTAAGCGCTCCGTAGAGTCCGGCGCGGACAGTATCGAGCACGGCTTCTACATGGATGACGATTCACTGCTGATGATGGTTCAGGCAGGCGCTGTCTGGGTTCCCACATGCGCGACAGTATTGAACCTTGTCGGCGTGGGAAGGTATGACGACTCAATGCTGGGAGTTATACTTGACGGCCACAAAAGAGCGCTCAAAAAAGCGCAGGAACTCGGCGTCCTCATCGCCTGCGGCAGCGACGCGGGAGCGTCGTTTGTACCGCAAGGCGCGGGTACTGTTGACGAGCACTATTTCCTGAACTCCCTTGGTGTTGATACTGCCCGCGGCAACAGGAGAATCGAAGCGGTCTTCCGCAGTAATTTCTGACCGCTTTGGATGTCGCAAAGTGCCCTCATACACACAGATATTCATAATTAGAGAGGTATAAATTGCTTACATTAGACGACCTGAAGAAAAACGACGCAATCAACACATATATCACACATGCTGACGATTCGCTGTCGCAGCTTGGTTATACAGAACACAGCTTCGCGCACGTACTGAAAGTTGCCGATGTGTCCGGGTATATACTTGAGACGCTTGGATATCCCAAACGCGAGGTCGAGCTCGCGCGTATCGCAGGTTATATGCATGATATCGGAAACCTTGTAAACAGGGAGAATCATTCACTATCCGGAGCCGTCATGGCGTTCAGGATACTTGACAATCTCGGTTTTGAACCTTCTGAGATTGCTGAAATCACCACGGCAATCGGAAATCACGACGAGGGCAACGGTATTCCAATAAGCAATCTCAGCGCGGCCCTGATCCTCGCAGATAAGTCGGACGTCAGGCGCTCACGCGTCAAGAACACAGATAAAAACTCATTTGATGTTCATGACCGGGTCAACTACTCCGTCAGAAAGTCATCGATGAAAATTAACGAGGAACACACAATAATCAAACTCAAACTTACGATTGACACGAAGTTCAGTTCGGTGATGGATTATTTCGAGATATTTCTCGGACGTATGATTTTATGCAGAAAGGCCGCAGAAAAGCTCGGGCTTGAATTCAAGCTGATAATCAACGAGCAACAGCTTATATGAGAAGGAAATAATAACCATGCTTGAGAAGCTTGCTGCTATCGAAGAAAAGTTCATATCACTTGAGGAGCGGATGCAGGACCGGGAGACATATTCCGACCCGGCGCTTTACGCCCGCCTTGCAAGGGAGCAAAAGGAGATCCAGTCTGTCGTCGAAGCTTACAGAGGGTATAAAAAAGCCTGCAGGGACATGGAGGACGCGCGCGAGCTGATGAGCGATCCGGATCTGAAGGAAATGGCTCAGGAAGAATTTGATTCCGCGCAGGCGGACATGGAGCGCATGGAGGAAGAGCTCAGGATACTGCTTCTCCCCCGGGATCCGAATGACGGCAAAAATGTCATAATCGAGATACGCGGCGGCGCGGGCGGCGAAGAGGCCGCTCTGTTTGCGTACAATCTGTACCGCATGTACACCATGTATGCAGAATCCAAACGATGGAAGTCCGAGATAGCTAATCTGAATGAGACAGAACTTGGCGGGATCAAAGAGGTCAGCTTCATAATCGAAGGCGACGGCGCGTACTCGCGCTATAAGTTTGAAAGCGGCGTCCACCGTGTGCAACGGGTGCCTGAAACAGAAGCTTCAGGCCGCATTCACACAAGCACCGTAACCGTCGCCGTGCTGCCGGAAATGGAGGAAGTCGATTTCGAGATCAACCCTGCTGATTTACAAATCGATACGTTTCGAAGCAGCGGCGCCGGCGGGCAGCACGTGAATAAGACGGAGTCCGCCATACGTATCACCCATCTGCCGACAGGGACTGTTGTTGAATGCCAGGATGAACGCAGCCAGCATAAAAACAGGGACAGAGCGATGAAGATCCTCGTCTCGCGTCTGTATGAAGAGGAACTCCGCCGCCAGAACGCGCAGTTCGCCGCGGAGCGCAAGAGTCAGGTCGGCACAGGCGACCGTTCGGAGCGTATCAGGACATACAATTACCCCCAAAGGCGCGTGACCGATCACCGCATCGGGCTCACGCTTTATAAAATCGAGCAGATATTGAACGGCGCTCTGGACGAAGTAATTGACGCGCTTGTTATGGCTGACCAGGCGGAGAAGCTTAAGGCGAGCGAGGAAACCTGAGCGCATGCACAAGAAACCGAATGCTGGCGGGGAAACCTGAGCGCATGCACAGAAACCGAAAGCGAGCGAGTAAACCTGAGCGCATGCACAAGAAGCTGAAAGTAGGCGAGTAAACCTGAGCGCAAGTACAGAAACCGAAAGCGGGCAGGAAACCTGAGCGCATGCACAGAAACCGAAAGCAGGCGAGGAAACCTGAAAACTGTCGTACTACAATCAGACGATCTATCGTACGCCGCGGACATTATTATGCGCGGCGGCCTTGTTGCAGTGCCCACCGATACCATCTACGGCCTTGCGGCAAACGGGCTTGACAGCGAAGCCGTCGGGAGGATCTACGAGATAAAGGGACGCCCTATGGTCAAACCCATTATTCTACTATTACCCGATATCGACGCGGCGGAAGCCTTTTGCGAGACCGTTCCTGAATCTGCCCGGCTGCTTGCCGGCGCTTTCTGGCCAGGCGCGCTGTCGATCGTACTTCGAAAGAGCAGCGTCGTGCCTGAAATCGTTACGGCAGGCGGAGATACAGTGGGCTTAAGAAGCCCGGACCATCCGAAAGCGCTCGAACTGCTGCGCTTAACGGGCGTCCCTCTGGCTGCTCCGTCCGCGAACCCGACCGATCTACCGAGTCCGAAAACTGTGGAGGACGTCCTCCGCTACTTCGACGGGCAAATAGAATGCGTCATTGACGGAGGTCCTTGTTCGGTGGGTTTTGAGTCTACGATAGTCGACCTGACGTCCGACCCCTACAAAATCGTGAGACACGGCGCGCTGACTGACGAAGAGGTTTGGAAAGTACTAAGGTGAGTGTGGCGTGCAGAGTGCGGAGCTGAGGGCTGAGTGAGTATGGAGTGCGGAGTTATGAATTGGATAATGGAATATCCCCTTTCCTGAAGAAAGTGTGAATCGGATGTATATAATCGGCATAACCGGCGGGACAGGCGCCGGCAAGACGTCCGCTCTACGCGTGCTTGACCGACTGGGCGCGCTTATAGTGGATTGCGACGCGGTGTATCACGAATTGCTTGCTGACGATGAGAGCCTAAAATCTGAACTCGGGTCAGAGTTCGCCGGCGTCCTGATAGACGGCGTAATTGACCGTAAAAGGCTCGGCGATATTGTGTTCAGCGATCCTCAGGCGTTGCAGCGTTTGAACGCGATAACTCACAGGTATATCGGTTTGGAGATCGAGCGCAGGCTCACGCACTGGGAACGGCACGGCGGCATGGTCGCCGCGATCGACGCCATTGCGCTCATAGAGAGCGGGAGGGGCAAGACGTGCGACGTCGTCGTCGGTATAATCGCCCCTGAAGATATGCGTCTGTCCAGAATCATGAAACGCGATAAAATAACGCGCGAACAGGCGCTGCTGCGTATAAGGGCGCAGAAGCCGGACAGCTTTTTCCGGGAAAACTGCGACTATATACTGGAAAACGGATATGACACCGCGAACAAGTTTGAAAATGAATGCCGCGACTATTTTGAAGTATTATTGGGAGGGCTGACAAATGCCGGATAAAGACGAACTGTTCTACGAGAAGAAGAATACATACGACCTGATCGACAGCGCGGAAATCACAGACGCGGAAGAGTATTGCGAGCAGTACAAGCGTTTCCTCGATAAAGCAAAAACCGAGCGGGAGTTTGTCGCGCAAGCTGTAAGGCTTGCTGTAAACAGCGGCTTCACGGCATACTCGCGCGGAATGGACTTGGCTGCAGGTTCGAAAATCTACATGGACGTCGGCGGGAAATCCATGATACTGGCTGTCATCGGTATGACTCCGCTCCAGGAAGGCGTTAACATCACAGCGACGCATATCGACTCTCCGCGTCTTGATTTGAAACAGGTCCCGCTCTACGAGGACGGTGACATGGCCTTTTTCAAGACGCATTACTACGGCGGCATAAAGAAATACCAGTGGGTCGCCCTTCCGCTCTCGTTACATGGAACTGTTATCAGAAAAGACGGTTCGGCTGTCGATATCGTCATCGGCGAAGATGAAGCCGACCCGGTGTTCATGGTGACGGACCTTCTGCCGCATCTGGGTAAGGATCAGGACAAGAAGACGCTCGGAGAGGCGTTCACCGGCGAGAACCTGAACATCCTTATCGGCAGCCGCCCCGACGGCGGGGAAGAGGGTGCGGAAAAGGGCAAGGAACGTGTCAAGCTCCTGGTAATGAAGATCATCAACGAGAAGTACGGGATCACTGAAGAAGATTTCCTGTCCGCGGAGCTTGAAGCCGTGCCGCAGATGCGCGCGAGGGACGTTGGATTCGACCGCTCAATGATCGGAGCCTACGGCCATGACGACCGTTCTTGTTCATTCGCAGCGCTTCGTGCGATCCTTGATCTGACCACTCCCGTAAAAACCGCAGTCTGCGTCCTGTCGGACAAGGAGGAGATCGGTTCCGAAGGCATTTCCGGAATGCAGTCGGCGGCGTTTGAGTACTTCATGGAAGAACTATGCGCAGCGTCCGGCGCGCTGCTGCGCGACTGTTTCAAAGAGTCGTTCTGCCTGTCAGCCGACGTGTGCAACGCGTTCGACCCGAACTTCGCGGACGTGAGCGAAAAACTCAACAGCGCAAAGCTCGGGTACGGGTTGGGCGTTATGAAGTTCACAGGCTCGCGCGGTAAATCCGGTTCGAGCGACGCCTCCGCGGAGGTCGTGGGGATGCTCCGAAAAATCTTCGCCGATAACGGCGTCGTCTGGCAGATGGCCGAACTCGGCAAGGTCGATCAGGGCGGTGGAGGCACGGTGGCGAAGTTCATGGCAAACCGTAACATCGCGACTATCGACGCGGGTATTCCCGTACTCTCCATGCACGCCCCGTACGAAATCGTATCAAAGCTTGATTGCTACATGGCCTATAAAGGGATGCAGGCGGCTTATAGGCGCTGATAAGCAAGGCGTAGTAAAAACTGGATTTTTACCTCTTGACAAATACATCGGTTGTCCGATATAGTAATAGCGAGAGGTGAAGAAGAATGAACATCAACTCATTACTTGCAGACAAGGGTATGACAAAATACAGGCTCGCAAAATTAAGCGGCGTCCCGCAGACGACAGTGATTGACATTTGTTCAGGCAAAGCGAAAATCGGGAACTGTTCAGCTAATACGGTCTATAAGTTGGCTAAAGCGCTCGGTGTATCGTTGGAGTCGCTTGTCGCATCCGAAGTCGAATACAGGCCAGCCTTTGAAACTTTTAAAAGCAATGTATGTCATTCGGTTAAGGACATGGGTGACTTAGAGTTTCTTATTGACACGCTCGAAACAGGCAAAATCCGGGAACTGTATGAAAAAGAGTGGTATGCCGAAAGCTTGTATCTTCTCGCAATGGCGGACTACCTGAGCCGTGAAAATGATTTTCCGCTCTGCGCTGAATATAACGATATGCGCTGTGCTAAGTTACAACGGACAATATACCCTGCGGGCGTATTGGCTATATGCGCAGCGTTCAAAAGCGACGAACCAAAAGCGGAGAGCCTTCGCGAAGCTATTCCTGAGTTTATAAGGCATAACATTGTCGAAGCGGAGGTGCGGAATGTCTATTGAAACGCCGACCGCCGCTAAATATCTTATCGCCATGAAGCTGATGAGCGGGCGGCGATATAAAAACGATATATCCGACGTTTATGGCATACTATGGGAGCATCAAGAAAGAAAAACGCCCATATCAAAAGAGGCGATTGAACAAGCAGTCACAGAGTTGTACGGGGATATGGCGAAGCTGCCCGAAATATCTGTCGGGATCCTTGAAAAAGCCTTTGATAACGGCGACTTTGGAAACCTGTACAAGCAGAGCCGCGAGGATGAAAAAGAAGCGAGAAAATCCCTGATTGCGTTTGAAAATGAATACCCGAACACGTTGAAAACGGAAAACATCGACGCTGTTCTCGAACAGATGAAACGGAAACGCGACGCAGCTCAGGTAAAGGAATGACCGCTGTACGGAGATACCTTTCAGAGCCGCCGTCAGAGATTACGGTCGGCGATAAAATCTCATTCCAAACACGCGGAAGTTACATGCGTTCTCACTCAACCTATATATCCAGCGCGGCGAAGTGACCGCGGAAGGTTGCGTTTGCGACAATCCCGGGCGTTACGCAGTCGCCTATCGCCTCTACATAGGGCGCGCTGTATGCTAGTCTCTCAGCGATTGCGCGGTTCGGCACTCTGCCGGCCGCGCATATCACCATGTCCGCGCGGATGAGTATCTCGCCGGAGGCTGTTTCGCATACCAGCCCTTCGTCGATGACTTTCACTGCGCGGGTATTTTTCATGCATGTTACGGTTTTTTCAAGCTCCGCAAGCAAAAGCGGCCTTTGCCGCGGGTTCGCGTCCGTGCAAATGTCTTCCTTCATTTCCACGACCGTCACGTAGTGCCCCTGCCCGGCAAGATATACGGCGGTTTCGCAGCCTACGAGCCCTCCGCCGAGTATAGCGATTCTTTTCCCCAAAGCGCCGACCTCAGCTCCCATAATGCCGCCTGCGTCATGCAGATCGCCTATTAGCCCCAGCCTTGCGCCGGCGTCATGCAGATCATCAGCCATTACGGCCTTTTCTATCCCCGGTATTTGCGGGACAAGCGGCGACGAGCCTGCCGCTACTATCAGCACATCCGGCGCGATTTCGGCCGCGAGTTCGGGCGTGACCTCGGTGTTCAGCCGGACGTCGACTCCCGCCCTCTCCATCTGCAGCGCTTTGGTTTCTATATACCTGTAGAGGTCGGCTTTGAACGGAATGCCGCGCTCGGCTTTCAGCGCGCCGCCGAGCGAGCCGGTCTTTTCACACAGCGTTACCTCATGACCGCGCTCAGCGGCGGTGATAGCGCACTGCATCCCTCCGGGGCCGCCGCCCGCGATGAGCACCTTCTTCAGTTTCGCCGGAGGGGGCGTGAGGCTCAGTTCGTACTCGCTTCCAATGACAGGGTTGAGCGCGCAGATGCGCAGCCCTGTGAGCAGCCGTTCAGCCATGCATGTAAAGCACCGGCAGCACCGGACAATTTCGTCGTCACGCCCTTCCATCGCCTTCCGGGGAAGATACGGGTCCGCAAGCAGGGCTCTCGCCATTACGACGGCGTCCGCGCGCCCGTTTGCAATTATATCTTCCAGCATCTGCGGTTCGTTGAGCGCGCCGATCGTCGAGACCGGTATTTTAACATGCTTCTTTATCTGCTCTGCGTACCGGACGTTCGCGCCCCGTTCAGAGAACATTGAAAGGTGGGTTTTATCAAAACTGCCTTTGTGCGAGCCGGTGGATACCTGCAGCAAGTCGATCTTACTCTCCGCAAGCTTCGCAAATGAGATTATGTCGCCGCGGGTATATCCGTCTGCGATATACTCCTCAGCGCTGATTCTGAGTTCCAGCGGGAACCCGCGCCCGACTTCGGATCTCACCGCGTCGATGACTTCGAGAGCCAGTCTCGCCCGGTTCGTCAAGCCGCCGCCATAATCATCGTCCCTTTTGTTCAGGGCAGGAGACAGAAATTGCTCGAGCAGCCAGCCGTGGCCCGCGTGGATGAGCAGCATTTCAAACCCCGCCTCGCGGCACATCTTCGCTGCTTTCGCGTAGCACTCCACCACCCCGTCTATCATCGTTTTTGACATCTTACTGACGGTTTGGACGCCGTCCTCAAACACATCGACAGGCCCCCATGCAGGGCCGTCCGTCAGCGCGAACATGCCCCCGTGCGAAAGCTCCATGCTTGCGACCGCACCGTGTCTGCGCACGGCCCTTGCTGCGGACGCGAGGCTGTCCTTTGCGTTCGGTGCGTCGATCGTCACTTGGACAGGGTAGTACTTACCCATCTTTCCGTCGACTATTAACTCGCTGACCGTAACGACAGCCGCTCCGCCTTTCGCCCGCAGCTCGTAAAACGCAATAGCCTCCGGGGTCAGGCATCCGTCGGACGTAAGTATCGGATATGTCATCGGCGCTGATATGATACGGTTCTTCAGTCTTATGCCTCCTACGTCGAGCGGACTGAAAAGACTCGGGAACTTTCCCTGGAAGCCGGCGGTGAAATTTCTTTGCATAATAAAGTCGCTCCTGTTTACAAACATGATTTTTACGGCTATACTATACCAACTGTATAGTAAAAGCAAGATTATAAGCCATTACGCCATCGAGCCGGTTTTCATCCTGCCCGGCTCACGAAATGTCCGGATCCGGCGGTACGGGTCAATTTCAAAAAAGTTGAGGGTATATCGGGTTTGAAATCTCATTTCAGCGTTACGCTCAGTAGTCTGAGGCGAAAAAAAGGGCTCAGCCAAAGAGAGGCAGCTGCCGATCTCGGCGTTTCGCAGGCGCTGCTTTCGCATTATGAGAACGGCGCGCGCGAACCGAAACTTGAGTTTGTCGTCAAAGCCTGTGATTATTATGATGTTTCAGCCGACCACATTCTGGGCAGGACGGATACTAAGCGGGCAGGAGCGATGCCTGTACCGCGGGACTGCGATGGCGCGCGGCGCCTGATCGACGCGGCATGCGCGGTGTTCGACAAGCTGGACGATCTGTCCGACCCCGATTTGTATGAGTCGGCGGTGAGATACCTCACTATTCCCGCTGAAAATCTCACCGCGCTGATTTGTAACCCCGCTGCGCCGTACGATCCTATGCGGGAAGTCAACATGAAGCTCGCCGAGTCCTCGCTTATTGCTGTTGCGAGGAAGAACGGCGACGGTAGGGAATGAGCAGCGCAGCAGAGCGGCTGCGATCAATGTCGAGTCCGGGAAGCTGCGGCGCTGATGCGATCAATGTCGAGCCCGGGAAGCTGCGGCGCTGATGACCGTCCCCGGAACGCTGCGGCGCTGATGACCGTCCCCGGAACGCGATGGCGTTGATGGCCCCACCCGTTACGCAGTGCTCCGGAAGACCAATATAAACTAGACCTGAGAGACAACATGGATACAATCAATCAAATCGACAAAATACGAAATTTCTCAATAATCGCGCACATCGACCATGGAAAGTCGACTCTGGCGGACCGCTTGCTGGAGCGCTGCGGCGCTATCGACGAGCACGACATGGAGGATCAGATACTCGACAACATGGAGCTTGAGCGCGAACGCGGCATTACGATAAAAGCCCGCGCCGTCGGGCTTTCATATACTGCTCTGAGCGGGGAAACGTATAAACTGAACCTTATCGACACGCCGGGTCATGTCGATTTCAATTATGAAGTCTCGCGTTCGCTCGCAGCCTGCGAAGGCGCGGTGCTCGTTGTCGACGCTGCGCAGGGAGTGGAGGCGCAGACACTTGCCAACACATATCTTGCGCTCGAACATAATCTTGAGATCCTGCCGGTCGTCAACAAGATCGACTTACCGGCGGCAGATCCTGCGCGGGTAAAAACCGAGATAGAGGACATCATCGGCATACCGGCTGAAGACGCGCCTGAGATTTCTGCAAAACGCGGTCTCGGTATCGACGACGTCCTGGAACGCATAGTCGACGGCATTCCGGCGCCGGTAGGCGACCCCGGCGCGCCGCTGCGGGCTTTGATTTTCGACAGCCAGTACGACGCTTACAAGGGCATCATTGTACTTGTCAGGATCGTAGACGGCGTTCTGCGCTGCGAGTCGGACATTCTTTTGATGTCTACGGGAGCTAAGTACCGAGTAGTGGAAGTCGGCCACCTGCGCCCTGTCGGGATGGAACCGTGCGAAGCGCTGTATGCCGGCGACGTCGGGTATTTAACCGCCAGTATCAAAAATGTCAGCGACACAAATGTCGGCGACACTGTTACTGAGTATGACCGCCCTGCGGGCGAGCCGCTGCCGGGTTATAAAAAGGTTCAGTCAATGGTGTTTTCAGGACTGTACACGACTGACGGGGCGAAGTATCCCGACCTGCGCGACGCGCTGGAAAAGCTGAAACTCAACGACGCGGCTCTGACATTCGAACCGGAGTCATCCGCAGCTCTGGGTTTCGGTTTCCGCTGCGGATTTTTAGGCTTGCTGCATCTGGAGATCATCGTCGAGCGCCTTGAGCGCGAGTTCAATCTCGAACTGATAACCACAGCGCCCAGCGTTATATACCGAATCACGAAGCTTGACGGTTCCGTCGTCTTGATCGACAACCCGCTCAACTACCCCGACCCTGCGCAGATCGATCTGGCGGAAGAACCTTTTATCAAAGCGTCGATCATATGCCCTCCGGATTATGTCGGCAATATCATGGAGCTGTGCCAGGACAGGCGCGGCGAGTATAAGGAGCTTGTATACCTCGACTCCACGCGTGTTGAACTGAGATATGAGCTGCCTCTGGCCGAGGTGATCTACGATTTTTTTGACGCCCTCAAGTCGCGCAGCCGCGGTTACGCGTCGCTGGACTACGAACTGCACGGATACCGTCCGTCCGATCTCGTCCGGCTCGATATACTGCTGAACGGCGAGATGGTCGACGCCCTGTCGTTCATCGTTCACAGGGATAAGGCATATGCGCGCGGGCGCAAAATCACCGAGAAACTCAAGGAGAATATTCCGCGCCAACTTTTTGAAGTTCCGATACAGGCTTCGATCGGAGGCAAGATCATAGCGCGGGAGACTATAAAAGCGCTCCGGAAAGATGTGCTTGCGAAGTGTTACGGCGGGGATATCACAAGGAAGAAAAAGCTGCTTGAGAAGCAGAAGGAAGGTAAGAAACGAATGCGCAGCCTTGGCAGCGTGGATGTTCCGCAGGAAGCGTTCATGGCGGTGCTGAAGCTCGACGAGTGAGCCGCAGGCTATAAGCGCACGGCGCCGGCTGAAGTATGAGGTCGCCTGAGCGTTTATGTGAAGTCACGTACTACTGTTGTGCCAATGATTACTTTGATTGCATTTAAAAGATTGGAGCTACTATGAAACTAAAATGGAAGATCGCGCTGCCTGTTCTTGCGCTGCTGCTGCTGGCAGCTCTGCTGACAACAACGGTGAATTACTTCGTGACCAGAAGTTCTATCGATAACATAGTCGATACGATCATCGAGTCCAACCTGGACACACTGGTCAGCCAGGTAGGCCGCGCCGCGACGATCGAGCAGGTAATGTCCGAGGATATGGACAGCAAGAACATTGCGCTAACGCGCGCCTTTGCGGAGATCATCCGACTGCACGCCGTCAACGGCGATATGGATCCGCAGGACGAGGCCGGCTGGCAGCGTGTGGCTAAAATGCTTGGCGTGTCTGAAGTGCATATTATGGATGACGAAGGCGTCCTCATCGGAGGGAATATTGCCGGATACTACGGCTTTGACTTCAAGACATCCGATCAAACGCTCCCGTTTCTGAGAATACTCGACGATCCTTCGTTCGAGCTTGCGCAGGAACCGCAGCCAAACGGCGCTGAGCAAAAGCCGTTCCAGTATATTGGCACAGCCAGAACCGACACAAAGGGCATTGTCCAGGTCGGGCATGACGCGGAGGTCGTCCAGGTCTTCAAAGATCTGCTTGATACTGCAAACACAGCGAAGGATATGAAAACCGGGAAAACCGGCAGCGCGACCATCATACGCGGCGGGATTATCGCATACAGCCAGAAAACAGACAGCATCGGGAAGGATTGCACGAAGGAAGCGTGGTACAGCAGCGTATCATCAGGCCGCGGGAAAGAGTGGCTGGACATAGACGGGGAAACGTTCTACACCGGCTACGCCAACACGGGTGGCATGACCATGCTGATCCTTTTCCCGCAGTCAGAGTATAACAGTTATGTATCCCCCGCTCTCAAGAGCGGCTTAATTGGCATAGCAGTCGCCGTCATTATCACAATTGTCACATTTCTGTTAGTATCCAAATCGCTGAAACCGCTGGAGTTCCTCTCCACTTTCATGCGGAAGGCCGGTTCCACGGGCGACGTCGCCCTGCGTCCGGAAGACTCCGAGGCTATCAGGAAGCTTTCGCTGATAAAAGATGAAATAGGACAGACTGTGGACGGCTGTGCAGGTCTGTTTCAGCATATCACGAAGATCGCCTCTGAGCTTGAGAGCGTCGCCGGCGGCGATCTGACTGTTATCATAGATCAGCTTTCGGAAGCCGATACAATGGGCAAGTCCCTCAACCACATGGTCGATACACTCGACAACATGTTCTCAGGTATCAACGATTCCGCCGAACAAGTCCTGCACGGTTCCCGGCAGTCCGCGGACGGGGCGCAGGCTCTTGCGCAAAGTTCCACGCAGCAGGCTTCTTCGGTCGAGGAACTTTCGGTTTCTGTCAATGAGATCGCACAGAGGATAACGAGTAACGCCGCTATCGCCGCAAAGACGTCGCAGCTTTCCGAAACGATCAAGGCAAACGCGGAAAAGGGGAGCCGCCAAATGGACGAGATGACGGCGGCTGTGACCGAGATCAACCAGGCCAGCCAGTCGATCGGCAAGATAATAAAGACGATAGACGATATAGCTTTTCAGACGAATATACTCGCGCTTAACGCAGCAGTGGAAGCCGCGAGGGCAGGCCAGCACGGCAAGGGTTTTGCAGTCGTGGCGGAAGAGGTCCGTAATCTTGCATCGAAGTCCGCCGACGCCGCGAGGGACACGGGGAATCTTATAGCAAACTCCATGGAAAAGGCTGAACTCGGTTCCCGTATTGCGGAGGAAACCGCGTCCAGCTTCGCGGAAATCGTTTCGGGAATTAATGAGAGCGCGCTGCTTATTAGTGAAATAGCGGACTCACTGGAGAGCGAGTCCGCAGGCGTTTCACAGATCAACTTCGGCATCGAGCAGGTGACGACCACCGTTCAGCAAAACAGCGCGACTGCGCAGGAGAGCGCTGCTGCTTCCGAAGAAATGAGTTCGCAGTCAGCCAAACTTCAGGATCTGGTATCACAGTTCAAGCTGAAAGGCGACGGAAGGGGCGGTACCGCCCGCCGCGCGCCGTTCGCTTCGCTGCCCGCGTCTTCTCACCGCACTGTGAGAGCGCAGTCTTCACAGACGTATTCACAGCAGGGCGATGATTTCGGAAAGTATTAGTTTCCGGCGACGATAACAAGGTAGAGTAAAACAGCGCACATACCAACACCAAAAAGAAGCAAACTCACGGAGAACCCCGCTTGAACGACCGGCTGCACAGCCGGTTGTTCGTTTTTATCCGGATGAAGGAGCAAATAGTATTTTCCGTAGAATCTCCCCGGAAAACCTTCAGGAAAGATACGCGGGAAGCGTTTGCGCAGGATGCCCGCGATATGTCCCGGCCTGAACGGGCGCAGCAGCGTTTTCAGTATCAGCCCGATCGCCGCCTCCGGCAGCTTCTCAGCCAAACCTGCAAGAACCGCGCCTGCACGCGTGAAACCGGATATGAACGGGCGGTAGACAAGATGCTCCAGGTCCGGCGAGTGCTGCGCGCGGGTTGTGCGCGGCCGGTGCGGGCCGGTCACGCCTTTCTTGCGCTGTGAGCTGAAAGCACGAGGCTTCGTACATGCCTCGTCTGCCTCAGCTGCCACGACTGCCTCAGCTGCCACGACTGCCTCATCTGCCTCATCTGCCTCATCTGCAACACCTGCCACGACTGCCTCGCCTGCCACGACTGCCTCGCCTGCCACGACTGCCTTGCCTGCCATACCTGCAACGTCTGCAACGTCTGCAATGTCTGCTTTGCGTACCATGCTATCATAGTATACCTCTGCGCCTTCTGCGTCCTTACCGGTCAACACAGTTTTGATAAACAGGAAATACACCGCTGTGCCCGCGGCGATAGAATACGCCGCGCCCCGAAGGTTTTCCCACGCGAAGTAGTGAACCGTATCCCCTGAACCGTGTCCATGCAGAAAGCCCTCTCCATATACAGCAATGCGCTCCATTAGTTCCGGAGAAAATCCGAGCACAAGCAGAATAAGCGCCGCAGACGCAAGAACAGCGCCGCTCCTCCTGCTCAGAAACCGGACGCAGCGGCCGTTCGCTTGCCGCGGTGGGGAAACTGCGTTACTGTCCGTGTGTCCCGCAGCATGCAGAACAGGCGATCCTGCTTCCTTTTCTGATTGCCTCAAAGGGGAAGATGCGGGCGAACCTTTTACCTTCCTCCGCCCCGCGAACAACACTGCGTTAAGCCTGATCATGTACGCCGTTGTAAGTCCTCCTGTGAAGATAAACAGCGCTTCGACAGTACGCAGCAGCCAAACGATACGCGCGCTGAAGGCCCCGGCGCTGTCAGAAAACAACGCGATACCCTCCGCGATACTCTCGTGCAGCAGCGTTTTGCTTATGTATCCGCTGAAAAACGGAACTCCCGCGATTCCCGCAGACGCTATGATGAAAACGCAGGCAAAAAGCGGTTTACCGCGCCCGGCCCCCCTGATATCCCTGAAACGGACCGAGTGAAGCTTCATGTAAACTACTCCCGCCGACAGGAACAGTGCAAGCTTGAAAAACGAATGATTGACCATATGAAGAAGCGCCCCGCGAATCGCAAGCGAACTGTGGTCGCCCAGCATGCTGCGCATAGCGATCCCGACTGTAATAAACCCTATCTGTGAGATCGATGAACAGGCAAGCGTGCGCTTAAGGTCAGTTGAGAATACCGCGAGAACCGCGCCATGCAGCATCGTAACCGTGCCTACAACCAAAAGCGCAATCCCCCAGTTAACGTCATCGCGGAACAGTTCGCAGCTTATCACAATAACGCCGAACACTCCGCACTTTGTCAGTATTCCTGATAATAACGCACTCGCCGGCGCGGGCGCTGCGGGGTGCGCCTTTGGCAGCCAGATATGCAGCGGAAACAAGCCGGCTTTTGCTCCGAACCCGACAAGTATTAGCCCGCCTGAAACATAGAGCATCCGCTGGTTCCCCGCTGCCTCGCACGCTTCGCGAAGCAGTTTGAAGTCAAGCGTGCCTGTGAGATTTCGCAGCAGGAGCAGCCCCATCAGCGTCGTCATCCCTCCGATGATCGCAACGGCCAGATACGTCTCCGCCGCATTCAGCGCAGACGGTGTTTCATCATGCGCTACCATGGGGTATGACGTCAGCGACATGATCTCGAAGAACACAAATGTAGTGAACAGGTCTGCGGAGAGAAACACTCCGATAGTCGCCGCCCATGTCATGACTGAAGAAATCCTGTACCGCGCCCTGTGTGCAGAACCCGGAAAATAGTCTGCGGAAAACACCGACGAGCATATCCATAATACTGTCGTTACGCATATGTAGATAATTCTGAATCCGTCAATGCTGAAACTGAAACTTAGCGCCACTGTGAACCTCCGCTGCACTGTATTATGACTGTGTTTCAGAATAACGCTATGATCCTGTCGAAGAAAGCCCCGGCGATCAGCGCGAGTACGGCGAGAACCGCCATTGGCGCAAGCATCAGCAGGTTTACCTCGCTTTTAGCATGGTCCGGCTTGTCCCCGCCAACATCGTCATCCTCGTTGACGCTCCTGCCCGGAAAGAATCCGGATATGGTTACAGGCAGCAGGTACCCGGCTGTGAGAAGCGCGCTCAGCAGTATAACTGCGGGGCCAAGCCACGAGAAAACTCCTGTATCCGCGGCGATAGCGCCGGTCGCAAGGTACCACTTGCTGACAAACCCGCTCGTCGGAGGTATTCCTACGAGAGAGATCGCTGCCAATGTAAAGCAGAATAATGTGACAGGCATCCTTTTTCCTATACCGCGCAGCTGTGAAACGGACGTCCCGCCCGTTTTATACGCAAAGGCGCCCGCTGTAAGGAACAAGCATGTCTTCACGATACTGTGGCTCATTATTTGCATCAGGCTGCCGGCCACCCCTGTTTCCGAAAGTGTGAACAGCCCGAAAAGCACGTAACTTACCTGACTTATCGATGAGTACGCAAGCCGCTTTTTAAACATAGGTTCCTTGTACGCAAGCATCGAGCCCATGACTATGCTTATCAGCGCGAGGATCATCCATGTCGTCTGGACCCACGTCCCGCGCAAGAAATCCGCGCCAACGATATGGAAGATATAACGGATTATCGCAAGCACGCCCGCCTTGGTTATAACTCCCGACAGAATCGCGCTTGCGGGCGCCGGTGCAACAGGATGCGCGGCCGGCAGCCACCCATGAAGAGGAAACATACCCGCTTTCGCCCCGAACCCGACGACTGCGAGCATCGCGGCAATCAGCATCGCACTTTCATTACCTTTTAGCAAGGTCATATCCAATACGCCGCCCGGAGTGAACTCAAGCGTATTTCCGTAGTTATATACGAAGAAGAATCCCACAAGCGCCAAAGACGAACCGGCTATAGAATAAAACAGGTATTTGAATGTAGCAGAGATAGCTTCCTTTGTCATGTCGTGGATCACAAGAGGGAGCGACAGAAGTGTCAGCGCTTCGAAGAACAAAAACAGCGTCATAAGGTTCCCCGAGAGGCCCATCCCGTTGAGCATTCCGAGAGTGATCAGAAAAAAGGCGTAGAATCGTCCGGTGCTGCCTTCATGCTTCATGTATTCCAGTGAGAATATCCCGGAAAGCAGATACATTACCGCGACAATAGCGCAGAAGAAGACGCTAAGGCTGTCCGCGGCAAGTACAACCGGCAGCTTGTCTGAAATGTGCAAAACGGTCAAAGACGCCACATCGCCTGAACGAGCCGCTTGTCCTGTGCCGAAACGAACCACTACTGCTATCGCGAGAATTGTGTTAAGTATTAGCGCCGCAAGTACAACGAATCTGCGCGCCCGCAGGGTTCCGAGCGGTTTACAGGCGAGCGGCAGTATGCCAAGTACGATCGGCAGCAATATCGGAGCTATGAGAATTATTGCACTATCCATATTTACTGAATCCTGTCCGAATTTGAGCGTTTGCCTCTATCCGTTCGCGCTCTCCCTTTAAAACACGCTTAAACCGAGATCGATGATCCTGAACACAGGTTGAGAGAATATCCCCAGCGCGATATTGGCTGCCATGAATACAGCGAGCGTGACACTGTATGCAGGTGATCTTCCGGCGTGTGCGGCGGGTGTTGCTCTCTCGATTACATCTGCTCCGGCTGCTGCCGCACCTGCCGCTGCGCTCGCAATCTCCGCTCCGGCTGCCGCGCCTGCCGCTGCGCTCGCTATCTCCGCTCCGGCTGCCTCGCCTACTTCAGCGCTCGCTATCTCCGCTCCGGCTGCCTCGCCTGCCGCTGCGCTCGCAATCCCCGCTCCGGCTGCTGCGCCTGCTTCAACGGCTGCTATCCCCGCCCCGGCTGCTGCCGCGCCTGCTGCTGCTGCGCGCGCGCCGGGCTGCTTTGCCAGAATGCATATTACGACCGGGAAATAGTAAACAGCGTTCAGCACAGTACTTAATACGACCACAGAAAGAATCACAGCTGCCCCGAGCGGCGCGCCGGCCGGCGATATCGCTGCCGCAGCCGATGTATACAGCTTCGAAACAAAGCCCGAAAACAGCGGTATGCCAACCATTGCAAGCGCCCCGCAGATAAATGCTGCGCCGGAAACTGGGTCGCGTCTCGCGGCTCCGGATAGAGCCCCGAAATCCTTTTTGCGCCCGCTTGCTCTGATAAGCCCGCCTGCCGAGGTGAAGAGCATTGCCTTTGCAGCCGCGTGGACGATCATGTGGAAGCAGGCAGCGGCAATACCCGCCTCGCTGCCCAGGCCCAGAGCAATACTGATATACCCTATTTGCGATACCGTTGAGTAGCTGAGCATCTGCTTGATGTCTCTCTGTCTGATCGCCGCAAGCGACCCGAAAATAAGGCCCAGTATTCCCAGCACGATCAGGATACTTCCTGCACTCAGCTGATTTACGACTTCAAGACCGAAGACGCGAATGAACAATTTCGCGAGTAGAAACATGTAACACTTTACGATAAGCCCCGACAGCACGGAGGACGCCGAAGTCGTTGCGTGCGCGTGGGCGTTCGGAAGCCATGAGTGAAACGGGAACAGGGCGCACTTTATTCCAAGCCCCGTAATCATCAGCCCCATGAGTATGAGTAGCGGCATGCCGTAACTGCCCGACTGCGTTATTTCCTGAATACCGGAGCGCAGATCCGGCATGAGCAGCTGCCCCGTCAATGTGTAAAGAAGCGCGATCGACAACAGCAGAAGCGCCGACCCGATCAGGCTCATGATGAGATAGGACATCGTTGCGATAAGAGGCTTTCCGCCTTCCCTGACCGCAATGATCGAGCATGCAGACAATGTAATTATCTCTATGAAAACATAGGCTGTGAAAAGATCGTTTGTGTAAATGACCGCGAGCATCGCTGCTAACAGGAAACCGGACATCAGGAAAAAGAAACTATGTTTCTTTGCGGGAATATCATACTCAAGGTCATCGAGGCCCCCTGCGACGGATAGAAGCATGACGACCGAAAACACCAACGCCATTAGCGCCTCAAGCGCGCCTGCGCGTATTTCATTTCCGAACGGCGCAGGGAAATGCCCCATCATATATGTAAAGCCCATGCGCGTGCTTATCGAGCGGATAAGAACAGCCGCAGACATCACACATTCCGCAGTGAACACCGCAAGCATTGCGTATCCTGCGGCGCCCGGTCTCAGAGAAAGGCAAAGAAACCCGCAAATGATCGGCAGCAGGATACTGAATAGCGGAAAGTTCTGAACAAATGCCATTCATTCACTCTCCTTAGCCGCAAGTTCCATGATTTCATCAAGATCGAGCGTCTCATATTTTTTAAACAAATTGACGATGAGCGCCAGTGAGAAAGCGGTGACGCTGACAGAGATAACGATGCCTGTCAGTATGAGTCCTGCAGGTATAGGATTAACGTAAAGCGACGCGTCCGCCGCCCCGTCGCTGATGACCGGCGCGTTTCTCCCGAGTATGTACCCTTTCGCCGCAAGAAAAAGATACACTGATGTGTCGACAATGTTTATTCCGATGACTTTTTTTACAAGGTTGCGGTTCAGCAGCAAGGTCGTGAAGCCGATGCAAAAGAGCGCAATGGCGACTACTTCATAGTAATTACTGAAAATCGCCCCCGGCATCAGAGCATCTCCCCTTTGCTGAACAATATATACAGTATGTACATCGTACACGCGACAATGATTCCGACAGCAATATTCAGAGGCACGAGAAGCCCGGCGCTGAATATTCTGCCCGGGACGCCAACTGATATTCCGGTTTCAATGCCGTTCGCTCCGGCATACATCGCAAACCCTTTTAGCGCTGCGTAAAACAGCAGCGCAGCAGTCATGATTTTCCGGCAGTTATCATATGAGAACACACGCCGCGCCTCTATCGTCCCGAATGAGCACGCAAAAAGTATCATTGCCGAACCGAGTATGGCTCCGCCTGAAAACCCGCCTCCCGGACCCAGATGCCCGCCGACTACGACGTAAACCCCGAACAGCGCGATCAAAGGCACCATAATATGCGACACCTGCTTGAGGATCACATCATGCGTCGTCTCTTCCATGGCGTGCAGCAGCTCATCGAATGCGTCGCGTTCTTCCTTCCGCAGCAGCGCCAGAACCGCGCATACCGCGACGAACAAAACGCAGGATTCGCCGAATGTGTCAAAGCCGCGGTAATCGAGGATCAGGCCTGCAACGACGTTCACCGCTCCCGTTTCGCTCACACCTTGCTCAATGTATCGTTTGGAAACCTCATTGTGCGCGGGATTGCCGGGCTCTCCGAATCTGGGCAGGAAACCATTCATGACTATCAGCACAAGGAAAAGAAATACGCCGAAAATGACGCTGAAAACAGCATAGGTCCGGGAGAACGCTCTTTTTCTGTTTGCCCGCTGCTGCATACTCAAACCCGGAAGTATCCCGCTGCGATCTATCGCTGCATGCCCGCTCATTGCAGCGGCCCCGTTCGTTGCAGCGCTTCCGTTCAGGGCATCCGGGGTTGCACTGTCGGCGCCATTCACAGACGGCGCCGCGACGGTATCACCCGTCAGCAGCATACTCTCATTGCCCGTCAGCGCTGCGCTCGCTTTCCTGACGACCGGCGCTCCTAAGTCAGCGTACTCTTCTTCCATCACTCTGATTCTCTTCAGAACGACAAAAAAGAGCATGTTGGATATGCCTGTTCCGACTGCCGCTTCCGTAATTCCGAGGTCCGGCGCTCTCAGCAGTATCCACAGGACAGAAATAATGATGCTGTATGATGTGAAGAGGATCACAGATCCGAGCAAATGTCTTGTCACACATACCGCAATCGCCGCGATTATGAGAAATATCAGCAGTATTATCTCAATCGGGATCAATATGGACCACCTCGCACTCCTCCACGACGTCAGGATTCGTTTCAGCCTCCAGATGCGCGATCAGATGGCTGGAAACAGGGTTCAGTATCCACATGAAGACTATAAGCAATAACAGCTTGAGCGTCGTCATACTGAATCCGGAAATTATCATCAGCGACGACAGCGTAAGGAATATCCCCATCGTATCGCATTTCGCGGCTACATGAATGCGGTTGAGTACATACTTGAAACGGTAGATTCCGATCATGGACGTTATGAACGCATACAAGCCTGCAAGCATAAGTATCGCCGCGGCTCCGAATTTTATCCACTCTGCTGTCATCAGCCCTCTTCCTCCTTACTCTGAGCATCAGCCGCACCGGTGCTCCGGGGCGCGATTTGCTTTTTGTGCAGGTAACATTTTGACAGCACGACTACCGCGAGAAAACTTATCATTGCATACACGACTGCTATATCCGCCAGATAGTTCTCATCAAGCAGAAACGTCAGAATCGCTATCATAGCGACAGCTTTAGTGCCGATCAGATTTATCGACACTACGCCGTCCGTAAACCGCGGGCCCAGTATTGCCCTGAACAAACATGCAAATATGGTTACCGACAGCGTGAGCATGCCGGTCCACAGCAATATACGGTAAGCTCTCTCAATCGCCATAAACTCATCCCTTCTCGAATCTCTCAAGCTGTTTCACAAAAACAGACTTGTCAATATCGCCTGCCAGATCGCTGTTCAGGCAGTGTACGCATAACAAGTCGTCATTCAGTACTATGGTCAGCGTGCCCGGGGTAAGCGTGATAGAGTTTGCCAGCATGACCCTCGCGGCTGTCGTTTTAAGCCCGGTTTTAAAGAAAACCATCTGCGGCTTGATGTCAATTTTCCGCGAGTACACGATTTTTGAAACGTAGACATTTGCTTTCGCAGTTTCATATATCAGGATTCCGGCATAGCGGACGCCCCGCGCAAAGAAGCGGGCTACCTTTACTTCGGTTTTTGGCGAGTAACCCAGAAACTTGCACGCAAACAGGAACAGCGCCGCGCTTACTGCAACGCCGAGCAGTATCGTTTCCAAAGTGACCCTGCCGTTGAATATCACCCAAAGTATGAAAATTGCAAAGAGCATAAATCTTTCCTTTATGATAATTGCTCAGGCGCCCTGTTCAGGGGGTATCCGCGAGACTGTTTTTTGAGGCTGAACTTATAGCAGGAGGCGGTAGCCACTGCGCATATAACCCATAACGATTGTAGAAGCCTTAAAAAAGCATCTCACGGATACCCCCTGAAAAGGGCGCCTGAACAGTTACCCTTTATGATAATTGTTAGTGCTTTGTAGAAATTTTAACATTTACATAGATTCAAGTCAATAGCCAATCGGTGATTATGCATATATTCTGTATTTATTATGCATGTTTATTAGCGATATTGACATTGCGCGAAAGATTTGGATTTGAACTTCGGGCGCTATAGTGATACACTGATACTATACATTAGCTTATCACGTTTAGAAGTTATTATGTTGAGTATTATGAAAACGAGGAGGGGCTCATTCCATGACAAGAGAGACGCTTCAGCATCTGATCGATGAATTCAGCGATAACTCACTTACGAATTATCTCGGGGCGACCACAGAAGCTATCGAAGAAAACAACTACGAAAAGAACAATCTGTCAAACACCGGCTCGAACAAGGAACGCCTGCAAAAGGAGGACTTCGGAGAGTACAAGCGCATGAGATTCTTCGAACACCCTGTGTTTTCCGTTTGCAGGGCGGATGATCCGGGCTTTCAGAATATAAAGCTCGGGGAAGTCGTAGGCCCGCATCATTTCTTGCCTGAAGACTGGCTGCGTGAAGCTAAAACTGTAATATCATTCTTTCTGCCGTACAGCCGTTCCACTGTCGAGGCAAATAAAAAAGACCCTATTGAACCAGCGATGGAGTGGCTTTATACGCGTGTCGACGGGCAGATGTTCCTGCTGGCGCTCGGCGCTGCTGTCAGAGACGCGTTTATCGCAGAGGGGTACAAGGCAGTGACACCGTATACGGAGGACAGATTCATCATGCGCGTTGGCGGGCCGCCTCAGCCGGGCTCCGAGGGCATCCCGCAATTCTCGTCAAACTGGTCGGAACGGCACGTCGCGGTCGTGTCCGGACTCGGTACGTTCGGGCTTTCTACAAACTTTATTTCGAGAGCAGGCTGCGCCGGCAGGCTGGTAAGCGTTGTAACCGACTGGGACGTCGCGCCTGACGAAAAAGACTACGATGACTGGCTCGGATACTGTAACCGCTGCGGCGCATGTATAAAAAAATGCCCGGCGCAGGCGCATTTCAGCGACAAGGTCGGGAAAGATCATTCCGTATGCGGAGGGTTTATCGGGAAGACCTGCGCGAAGTACACCCCGAGGTACGGCTGCGGAAAATGCCAGTCCGGTATCCCGTGCGAATACGCGCCGATGAAAGCAGGCGGGTGAGCGAGAACACCGGATACAGGCGGGTGAGCGAGAACACCGGATACAGGCGGGTGAGCTAGGACGCCGGATACAAGCGGGTGAGCGAGAACGCCGGATACAAGCGGGTGAGCGAGAACGCCGGATACAGGCGGGTGAGCTAGGACGCCGGATACAGGCGGCTTACTCGGCGAGGCTGCAGTTATGTAACGCGTCGATGAGCGCCGTTTCTATCATGACGCGCTCATTTTCCGGGAAATACGCGTGCGACGCTTTTGAAAGGACGACCTGCCCGAATAGTGTGTCTCCTAGTCCGCTCCTGAGTATCCCGAGGCTTGCGAAAGACGACAACTCATCCGAACGCGAATAGACTGCAGTCACCGGGACCCGGACGTCAGGCAGGATGTTTTTCGTCGTTTTCATCAGTTTCTTCAACTCTCTGAACGGCTTTACAATATGCAGTATCAACCCCGGCGTTATCTTGACGCTGATACCGGCCAGGCTAACGGCTTTTTTCGGATCACTCTTTCGCGATAACACAAACCTTATGCGCGAAAGGCTTGCCTTAACACTAAAAACCGCGAGCTTAAACGGCGAGGCAATAATGAAAGCTCCGCGCACATGATCGCTGAACCGGACGGCCGCGTTCAGCGCAAGAAGTCCGCCCATGGAATGCCCGACAAGAATGATATCGGAATAATCCCGCGAGTAGCGGCTGATCTCCGCATCGACGTGCCTCTGCCATGTCTCCGCTGTCCCTGATGCAAAAGCCCTTGCTGAGCAGTTGTGACCGGGCAGCAGCAGGCAGGCGGCTGCATATCCTTCTCTGTGAACGACTTCGGTCAATCCGCTGAACTGTCCGGGCGAGCCCATAAAACCATGGATGAACATTACCAGGCCTTTTCCTGCGGGGCTGTCGATAAACCGGGCGTCATGCGGGCTGTGCGTCGTATTGCTTATCCCGTGACCGCCGGTTGCTTGCTGGCTTACCATTTTCTCGTTGCCTTCTTTGTCAGTTTTCTCAGCATCCTTATCCGAATTACTTCCGGATGCGGACTTGCAGGAATGATATCACACGTATCTGCAGCGGTCAATTACCGGCCTCAAAAAGGCAGCCTCCCGGATGAGCGTGAACAATGACGGATATTGGTTACACTTCAGAGGGGTATCCGGGAGATGCTTTTTTGAGGCTTCTACGAATGTTCCAGGGTACATGAGCAGTGGCTACCGCCTCCTGCTATAAGTTCAGCCTCAA
>Ga0082212_10000500_pt1 | contig 56940 bp, 53 predicted proteins | sample TergutNt197P3_FD_71548 | JGI IMG/M metagenome (GOLD analysis project Ga0082212, IMG submission 71548) | Neocapritermes taracua P3 segment gut microbial communities from Petit-Saut dam, French Guiana - Nt197 P3 | ecosystem: Host-associated > Arthropoda: Insects > Digestive system > Gut ...
TTTTCAACAGCAATTCCAATATGCTGAATTCCCCCGTAGCCGTATTTATCAACAAAATCCTGATAAACCGTATCGCCGTATTTTGGCTGTATTACTTCGAGCCGTAACGGGCCTGCATTTGCAACAGCGCACATCCACCCGAATTCAGTATCTTTGCCGTGCCGCCTCATTAAGCTTAAAATTTCCGGCCCGTATGCATAAAAATGCCAGGAGCTGATGTTGGTAAAGTGGTTAAAATTTTCAATGGTTTTGTCGATGTCTTCCACAACCCATGCAAGCTGTGTTATTCCATTTTTGAAAAACGGAAAAATTGCCTTGTCCAGAACAGTATCCGCTCTGGTATAAATCGGGCTTAAATTCATATTATCTCCTTTTGTTTGGTTAAAATACACAGGATGATTAATCCATGTAATAGCCGCCGTTGATATTAACGTTCTCTCCGTTAATAAAACCCGCTTCGTCGGAAGCGAGGAACATCATAAGATACGACATATCCTGCACGGTCCCGAGGCGGCGGACGGGGATTTTATCGGCGGCGTCTTTTTTTCTGCCTTCGTCCCAATACGCCATGAGCGCCGTCATTACCGCATGTGGGGCAATGCTGTTGCAGGTAATGCCAAAGGGGCCCAGCTGGTACGCCACAGAGCGTGTGGTACTTAAGAGGGCACCTTTGGAAGTGCCATACACATAAGTTGTGGAATGATCCCCCATCTTGCCGCATATCGAAGAAATATTGATGATCCGCCCGTAGTGCTGTTTTTTCATGATAGGCGTAACTGCGCGTATGGCGTAAAGTGCGCCCATTACATTAATGCCCATCGTGGCATCCAGGAGTTCATCGGTGGTATCCTCTATTGTAAAGTTTTTAAGTATGCCCGCGTTGTTTACCAGAATATCTACTCGGCCGAATTCCTCTGCCGCCCTGTTTACCATGTCGTCTACCTGTTTACGGTCCCGTACATCGCATTTTATTGCCAGATGGACTGCGCCGGCTTTCTTTAGCGTATCGGACGCTTCTTTTAACACTTCCTCATTCACATCGGAAATTACAACCCTGGCCCCTTCTTTTGCCATATCCTGAGCAAGCTGAAAGCCAATGCCCTGGGCCGAACCGGTAATAATCGCAACTTTTCCGGTAAATCTGTCTTCTCGCATACAATCCTCCAAAAAAAATATTGTTATTATATCAACTTTTCCGAAACCTCCCTGACTACTTTATAAAAGTGGTCAGGTACAGCGTTTTGGGAAAAGCTCAACTCTTTGGTATTTTTTGAATAACCAGAGCCGCCTTTGCGCCGGAAAAACTTTCCAGCGCCCTTATCTGATAAAGCCACGCATTATGCTGTATTGCCACAGCGCCTTTTTCAATTACCGCATTGTCATTATAACATTCCCGCAGGGAACTGATTTTGTTTTCCAGTTCCTCCATGGTGCCGTTAAACAAGTAGGCACGGGAAAAAAGCGGTACATTGGCATAGACATCCGATGCATACTCATCATTATTGTACATTACATAGCCTTCCGTGCTTACCCCGGTTGCAAACGCCGCAATTTCCGGCGCATCCGCCAAAGCCTGTGCCGGAAATGCATCGGTTATTTTTCTCCAGATTATATTGGCATTTTCGCCGGACATTTCCATTTCTACCTGAATAAGATTGCTTACCTCGCTGAAATAATTTACAACCGAAACGTTTTTGCCGTTGACTGTCCCGGTTAATTCCAGAACGGCAACATCGTTTTTGTCCGGTATACGAGGGGCCTCCAGCTGATTCCTGTAATGATTTCTTACTTCATCAATCCCGGCCCTTGTGGCATAAACATGAGTAACATAAAATTTTCCGGCAGAAGCGGAAAAAGCGCTGTGAATGGAAAAATCCTTTTTATACGGCGGCAGTGAAATTTCGACAAGGTTTTCGATCCACCGGGAATTGTTTAAATCCAGATTTTTTGCAATGGTTTTTTCGGTAATTTTGGGGTTAAAAATTCCGGTAAAACGGTACAGGCAGACAACAATCACCGCTGATGCAACAATGGCAATTCCGGCGGCGATGGTGAGTGCCATGGAAAAGCCTGTGGTCTTTCCTTTCACGGCGTTAATACAACTTTCGCATAACGCATATCCATTACACCCTGGTACCCTTCCATCCACTGTTCCATGGGAAGAATGGTGATCATTTTGGCAAAATCATCTTTCTTTTCCGACATAAGTTTAACCGCTTCCTCAACATGCTTGGGCGTTGAGTCGGAAGTCCCGTAAAGAACCAGTTCGTTGTAGTGAATCATACGGCTGGAAAGGTTTAGTTTTTCGTTGTCGGGGGGAAGGCTCGCAAAGTAGGAGACATAGCCGCCTTTTCTGGCATACATCGGCGCATTTTCCTGAACCTTTTGAACCGGCGCCGCAATAACTACCAGTTCAAAACCCATGCCGCCGGAAAGTTCTTTCCATTTTTCCGCAAGTTCTTCCGGGCTTACCACGGTAAACCCGAGGTTTTTTGCAATATCCGCTTTATTGCCGGGGAAGTCGCTGGTAATAATATTCTTTACCCCGGCGTTCCTGATTGCGATGGCATGGAGCAACCCAATGGCACCCAGGCCGATTACCAGAACATCATGCATCGTATTTACAGGGGCGCGGGAAAGGCCGTTAATAACGCAGCTTAGGGGCTCGGCGATTGCCGCAACCGATGCCGGAATATCTTCGGGGCATTTTATTAGGTGCCCGCCTTTTACCGCGTCGGAAGGGATGCTTAAATACTCCGCCATGGCGCCGGGGATCTGGAACCCGATGGATCGCGATTTGGCACAAAGGTTACGCTTCCCGATCTTGCAGTAATAACATTCACCGCAGCCGATTGTGGAGGCCATTACCACACGATCCCCTCTGGAAAAAGCCGGTGTTTTGCTTTCTTCGATATGGCCAACAAATTCATGCCCCACGGTTTGAGGCCCCGTAAGGCGGGCATTGCCGGAATTGTACGCTTTTATATCGGTACCGCATATGGAAAACGCCTCTGTTTTAACAAGGACTCCCCCTTCTTCGCATTTGGGGATTTCCGCACCGGTCTCCAGCCGTACATCTTTAATGCCGTGCCATACGATTCTTTTCATGTAAATCACTCCTCAATTATCGGGACATCATTCCGCCTGTGATATCGTAAACCGCGCCTGTTGAATAGGAAGAAACTTCGCTCGAAAGGTACGCTACCATTTCGCCGACTTCGGATACATTTTCAAGCCGCCCCAAAAGCAGGTTATCTGTGTATTTTTTTACCGCTTCTTCGTCGGTTAAGGTAACTGAGGTAAGCTCCGTTAAAAGCATACCGGGGCAAACCGTATTAACAAAAATATTATATTTGGCAACCTCTTTAGCAAGGGATATGCCGAATGAAACCACCGCCCCCTTGGAAGCGGAATAGTGTGTTTTGCCGTTTTTTGACCCGTTAAACGCTGCCTGCGACGCGATATTGATAATCCGCCCCCCGCAGTTACGGGGAATATTACGTTTAATAAATTCCCTGCAGCATAAAAAGATGCTGTCTACATTAATAGCCATGCAATCTTTCCAGGATTTAAAATCCGAGTCAACTATATTGACATGGGGGCATATCCCCGCGTTGTTAACAAGAATTGTTACAGGCCCGTCCAGCGCTTTTTCCGCCGAGTCAAAAAGCGGGGCTATTTCTTCTTCCTGCGTTACATCGGCACGAAAATAAAAAGATTTTACGCCAAATTCATTAATCAAATTTTCCGAAACAGCCTGTGCCTTTTCCCTGCTCCCCGCACTGGTATAGTTGATAAGTACATCAACCCCTTCCCTGGCCAGTACACGCGCAATACCAGCCCCCAGGCCACGGGAAGACCCGGTAACAATTACTTTTTTTCCTTTCAGGTTTAAATCCATTGTTGTTGCCTTAAAAGATTAACCACGAACCAACACGAACATAAAAAAACCAAAACCCAAGGTTCGCGTGGTTCGTGGTAAAGATCATTCCAGATAGAGAACCAAAACGGAAAACTATCTGTTGTAAAGACTGGTCTTTACATCGGGCATGACTGCCGCTTTAAAGTACCGTACATTCTGGGCGGTAATCGCAAAGGCAGTGTTGAACATATTGTCGGGCACGGGGTTAATACCGGCGGCGGCGTTGTCGCTTGACAAGGGGATATTTGCAAGCCCGCCGTTGTTCCAGTCTTCCATTAAGAGGATAGCCAGGTATTCATCGGTGGCGGTTTTGTTGCACAGCGTAGCGGAAATATAACCCTTTTCGATATAGTCCAGTGTGGAAGGCTCCCTGTCATGGACGACGATGGCAATCTTGCCAGCGGGGACTGCAAGCTCTTCCATTGCCATGGAGATGCCGGTCCCGGAAGAAGAGTCAAGGCCGATAATCGCAAGGTTGGGCCTGTTGCCGTAGGTATTGATAACAGATTTGCCTGCTTCGATTGCGGCGGCGGTGTCGGCTTTATCATCCGCATAACCGATGATTGTCCAGCCCGGTTCATTTTCTTTCATGTAGTCTTCGACACCGGCACGTTTTGCATCGGTGTTGGAAGCGCCCCAGTTCCCCATAAGGACAAGGTTCCCGCTTCTGCCGGCGTGTTTTACCAGCTCACGGGCAGTGTCGCGGCCGCAGACATAGTTGTCAAGGCCGATATAGGTAAGGGCCCCGCCGATGTCATCGTTGGTTTCGCCCATCCTGGTTTCGGTAACAACTACAGGGACCCCGGCCCGGCGGGCCTGGCGGATTGCGTCAAGGGGGCTGTTGTCCCACATGCGGGTAATAATGCCCGCGGGCTGCCGGCTGATAGCCTGTTCGATAGCTGCGGCCTGGGCTGCGGTATCCCATGCATCGGGGCCGGATGCCACTATCTTTACATTAAAGTATTCCGCGGCATAACGCAGTGCGATATGGGAATCTGCAAAGTAGGTATGGGCCTGATGCGAAGAGCAAAGGTAGTAGGTCCTGTCCGGGTCAAGGTTCGCGTAAACGCCTTTTACTGTCCCAGAGGCAGCCCCTGCGCTGCTGCCGCCGCCGCTCCCTCCGCAGCCGATGGCAAGGATTGTAATGGCGATTACCAGTGCCAATCCCACAATTCCGATTTTCTTCATTTTATATTCCTCCAAATATTTTTTAAGCGCAGAAACTCCGCGCATAATACACTTTTACTTTAAAACCAAAAATTGTCCGAAATATTATTAACCACGAACCACACCAACGCTGCTAGCCAAAACGGATGAAAAAAACCGAAGCAAAAGTTCGTGTGGTTTGTGGTAAAATTTTTTCTTCCCAGCCCCCCTATTCCTTCCCCAATTCACGCCTTTTAAGGATATTCATCCAGCCGTCTATAACCACTACAGCGAGCAGCACTATGCCGTTTACCAGGCTCTGAACATGCTGGTTAACATCGTAAAGGTTAAAAGCATTGTTCAGGAGCACAAGGAATAAAAGGCCAAAAACGGCGCCGGCCATGTTGCCCTTGCCCCCCGCAAGGCTCCCCCCGCCGATTATGCAGGCGATAATTACATTAAGGTGCGAATTCTGCCCGGTATAACGGTTTGCCGCCCCGGCACGTGCGTTGATAAGTATCCCTGCCAAAGAAGCCAGTATACCGGAAAGCATGTACAGCATTATCCTGATTTTTTTCTTGCTGATGCCCATGGCGACTGCGGCACTTTCATTGCCGCCGATATAGTAAAGGCTCCTGCCGTTTTTCCGTTTCGCCAAAAACAGCGAAAAAATCAGGGCGAGGATTAGAAGCATCCACAGCATATAATGGATATTTAAAAAACGGCCCTGTCCAAGTTCCCTAAAGCTTTCCGGGAAATTTCCGTACCCTGCTTTTCCGCGCGACACCAGGGTAATTTCCGTTATACCGCGTACTATGTACATCATGCCTATGGTCGTAATAAGGGGGTTAACGCCGCCGATTTCTGTTGTAATGCCGTTCAAGAGCCCGATGATCATCCCGGAGCCAAGGCCAAGCAGCACCGCCGCAGATGTGGGCAGGCCGATAGTCAGGGCGATTGCCGCCACAAGCCCCCCAAGGCACATGACAGAGCCTACGGAAAGATCGAATACCCCGGAAATAAGGAGCATCATCATCCCCAGCGCGACAATCCCTTCCGGTGAGGTGGAAGTGATAAGCGAGCCGATGTTGTGGCTGCTGAAAAAATATTTAGGCACGGTAAAACCCAAAAGAAGCACCATAATGATGCAAAGGGCAAGGGAAATTGATTCCGGCCGGCGGCTTACCAGGGACTGTGCCGTTTTAAGGGCGCTGCCGGCAGCTGTTTTTACCTTGGAAAGAAACATCATGCCTCCCCTATCCTGCCCATCCGGGTATCTATAAACACGGTGATTATAAGAATAACGCCTACGATTAACTGCTGTATTAGCGGTTCGATGTTGTGAACTATCATTCCGGTTGTGATCGTGGAAAGGAATATAAGCCCAATGACTGCGCGCAGTATGCTGCCCTTCCCCCCCGCAAGGCTGGCCCCGCCAAGAACGGTCGCGGTAAGTATCGTAAACTCAAGGCCGTTGCCGATGGTAGAATCTGCAAAGCGCAGCCTCGAGCCGATAAGGATGCCCCCAATACCGGCAAGGAAGGACATTACCGTAAAGACAATTATTTTTTGCCTGCCGGCGCGTATGCCGTAAATGCGGGCCGTCTCCAGGTTTTCGCCCACATAGTACATCTTGCGGAACACCGTTGCCCTTTTAAGGAGGAATTCCAGGATGATAACCGCAACGATCATCACGATGGTTGTAAGGTGTATGCCATGGATACGCTGCCTTGCCAGCGCTTCGTACGAAGGCGGATACGGGTAACCGTAAAGCCAGGTACAGAGCAGGTTGGCCAGCCCGCGGACCGCCGCCATGGTACCCAGCGTTATCATCATCGAGGGGACTTTAAAACGGACGACAAAAAAACCGTTGATAAAACCAATTACACAGCAGAGCGCCAGGGACAATAGCAGGGCGGGTACAAGCGGCCAGGAGTTTTTCATTAAATAGCCGACCATCATGCCGCTGAACGCAAACACCGAACCGACAGAAAGATCAAGCTCGCCCATGATCATAAGGTACACAAAGCCAATTGTGCCCCAGAAGGTTATCGACACGCCGTATAGTATCGAAACAATATTGTTAACCGAAAGGAAAGTGTCGCTTGTCAGGGTTAACCCGGCGCCAAGGATAAGCGTTAATACTATGATTGTATACGAAGAAAGCTGTTTGGCGATGGATTTAAAATTAAATTGATTCTGCAGACCGGCCATCGATACCCAACCCCCCTAAGCGACAGACCCGGCAGCTTTTGCCATGATCATTTCCTGCGTCATACCACGTTTGACTTCCGAGTGTATGCGGTTTTTTACCATTACAATTACGCGATCACAGAGGCTTATAAGTTCGGGCATCTCGCTCGAAAATACAATTACCGAAAGGTTGTTTTTAATAAGCGAAAGGATAAATTTGTGTATCTCCCCTTTGGCGCCGACATCTATACCGCGGGTAGGCTCGTTGATAATAATGATTTCCGGGCTGCCGCCCATGCAAATCGAAAACATAAGCTTTTGCTGGTTCCCCCCGGAAAGGTTTTTTGGCTGCTGGAAAATTGTCGGGATTACAATGTTAAAATCGCTTATGTATTTTTCCGCATGGGCTTTCATTTTATTGTTATTCAGGAAGGGCCCCCCGGAAAGATCATCTATCCTGGGCATGGCAAGGTTATCGACCGATGGGGATTTTAGGAGGAGCCCGGCATTCTTCCTGTTGTTATTAAGGTACATTACGCCAGCTTTAACCAGAATGTCCGGGCTTGGCTTTTTAATCTTCTGCCCTTTAAGAAAAAATTCCCCCGCATCGGCAGCTTCGAGGCCGTAGATCATCCTGCTTACCGTATTGGTACCCGACCCCTCCAGGCCAAAAAAACCAAGCACTTCGCCCTTGTGCAGGGAAAACCCGATACCGGCAACAGAATTCTTTTTAGAGAGGTTTTTTACCTCGTATACTACTTCTTCGCCGGCAATGCCGTCGTCGCCCCGCGCGGAATAGAGCGTCCCGGTTAGTTCACGGCCAACCATTCGGCTAATCAGATCCATTTCCCCCAAATCATTGCCGTTGACATAGGTGCCGACATAATTGCCGTCGCGGAGGACGGTAACCCTGTCGCTTATTGTTTTAATTTCATCAATCCGGTGCGATATATATACAACGGTAATGCCGCGGCTTTTTAAGGTGCGGATTATCCCCATTAATTTTTGCACTTCCTCCTGATTAAGGCCGGATGTCGGCTCGTCGAGGAGGATTATTTCCCTGCCCATGGAAACACAGCGCAGTATCTCCACAATCTGCTGCTGCCCCATGGTTAGCGAATCCATTTTTTGCTTGGGGGAAATGTTTACGCCGAAAAGGTCGATAAGGGCTTTTGCCTCGCTGTCTGTTTTCCTGCGGTTAATAAAACCATTGTTTAAAAAAGTGTTGCCGGGGAAAATATTGTCGGAGACGCTCATGTTTTCAAAAATCGCCAGTTCCTGGTGGACCATCGAAATCCCAGCCGCCATGGCATGGGCTGGGTTAAACTCCTTTACCTCAACGCCATTAATCAGAATTGAGCCGCCGCTGGGGTTTTCCTCGCCCGAGATTATTTTTATAAGCGTTGATTTTCCTGCCCCGTTTTCACCAAGAAGAGCATGGACCTCGCCTTTGGAAATGGTAAAGGAAACCTCTTTTAAAGCCTTAACAATGCCGTAATTTTTGGAGAGGCTTCGAATTTCCAGAAATTCTCCCATAGGACGCATGATACCACAGGGAAATTTGGTTGTCAATAAAAAAAAGATAAAAATCTTGCAATAAATTGCATAATATAATGTTAATTTAAGGGATTACCTTGCATATTCTAACAAAATATAACATGTTTCTTCAGGCGTTTATTTGTAGACCCCGAATGTTTGAATAGTGTCGAGCATAGCCCGGTAGTTTTCCGGCTTTACTTTTGAATGCAGACTGTTGGAGGAACTACAAATATACCCATACCCGGGCATCCCGATACGAAGGCATTCTTTTGTCTCGTTCACCGTATCGTCCACCGAGCCAAAGGTAAGGGTCTGGGCGCAGTCCACATTCCCTTTAAGGCATAGCCTTTCCCCGTATTTTTCCTTAAACCACGCAAGCTGCATGCCGGCGGAAGGATCCATGGGGTCGAAGCAGTCGATGGGGGGGGCAGTAAGCATTTCGACAATGGGCAGCACATCGCCGTCGCAGTGCTTTATCACCATAAACCCAATGTCTTTATAGGCGGTCATTACCTTCGTGTAGTAAGGGAAAAACAGCTCCCGGAAATGTTCCGCAGAGAACATCGGGCCGTTGGAATAACAGACATCGTCCCCTGTCATTACGATGCGTAGGCCTGCTTCCCATGCGCTTTTGGCCGCTTCGATATTATAATCGACAGTAAGGCTGATAAGTTTTTTTACCAGATCGGGGTCGGTATAAATCGCCATAAGAAATTCATCGAAGGGCATTATCCTGGACGGCAGCGAAAACACATCGTTCAGATGAAGGATTACGGCACGCTTCCCCTTAAACTGCCCCAGCGCCTGTTTTACATTATCCAGGCGGTAGGGCGCAAGTGGATCGGGGAGCCTGTAGCTTTCGAGATCTTCGGCGCTCATCACCGGGCCGCCGGAAGGGATATCCTGTTCTTCTGTTGTCCTGGTGCGGGTTATCCCCCACTCGTCCCTGTAGGTTTTATTATCGATCTGCTCTTTATTGTATTTAAGATGAACGACAATGCCGTCTATATCCATCTTTTCTATGAACTGCGCCGTATCCGCGCCGGGGCACATTGTCTCTATCAGCGTCCTCGAAATTTCCCATTCAAAAGTCGGCACCCTATCGATAGGCTGCCGTGCCAGCGCTCCCATTACCCTTTCTTCGCTTGTCATAGGAAAAATCATTTACCAATTAATAAAAACTGTCAATAGAAACCCGGAGAGATATACAGCACAGCATTTTTCCGGAATTTTTCAAACGGAGGACGCGGAGGAAAGGATCCACGGATTAGCACAGATTTTCAAGGATAAAAATAATCAGTGGTAATCTGTGGATAATATTTTTCCCTGCGATCTTTGCGATCACTGCGTGAGGAAAAGGGAATATTCCGTTCTTAAGTGAGACCTTCCGGGGTTCATTGCAATTGCAAAAAAAAAACGGTATAATCGGAAAAAACAACTGTTGCGGAGGAAAAAATGCTTTTTGAAAAGGAAAGGGAAGAAGTAAGGATTGCCGGGACCAAACTGGACCGCTACGGCCTTATTGCCCTGTCGGGCGGGAACGTAAGCAGAAGGATGCCCTCCGGGGAAATTCTGGTAACCCCCTCCGGGATGATCTATGAGGAAATGGTAAGTTCCGACGTGCTTGTGGTGGACCTGGAAGGTAAAATAATCGAAGGCGAACGCGCAGCTTCCGTGGATACGGTTGCCCTGCTTTATATTTTTAAAAATATGCCGGAAATAAACGCTGTAATCCACACACACCAGCCATTTGCCACGGCAGTAGGGCTTGTTGCCGATGAACTACCCTGTGTTGTTACAACCCTGCCCAATGCCACCAAAGGGCCGGTAAAAGTCTGCCCCTTCTCTTCGGCGGCAAGTATAGACATGGGCATCCAGACAGTAAACAACGCGGGCAGCACCCTGGCGGTAATCCTAAAAAGCCATGGGGTGATCGCGCTGGGGACAAGTTTAAAGGAAGCCCTGTATTCCTGCATCTACCTGGAAGAAGCGGCAAAGACTTTTGTCTACGCAAAAAGCATGAGCGACAAGGTTGCCTGCCTCTCGCAGGCGCAATGGCAGCAGGCGGCCGATACCTTTAAATACTACGGCCAGGGCAGGCCGCCCATGCCCGACGAACTGCGGAAGACGATTTCGTAACCCGGCCACCTTAAAAAGCAGCCGGATCAATTACATTTTATTGGAGCTGAATAATTGGCCTCCGCCAATTGGATTATAACCAATAACGAACCTGTCTTTACCAAAAGCGATACACTCGACAAGTCCTATTTTATCGGAAATATTTATTTCTTCCTCTGTCCAGGTTTTCCCGTCGCCGGAATAGGCAAGTTCACCACATTAAAAAGCCCGGTAACTATAGCACTATAGGGTTGTTTTACTATAGGATAGACATCAAACATCCGGGAAACCGGGAACCAAGGAGTTTACAATGCTAAAGAAAAACCTTTTCCGGGCAATAATTACCGCGCTTTTGCTGACCGGGTTATTGATCAGCTGCGACATGGGGACCACCGCCTTATACAATATTGGCGATGAGGGCCCTGCCGGCGGGATTATATTCTACGACAAAGGGGACAATATGGGCGGCTGGCGCTACCTGGAAGCCGCCCCTGTGGACATCTCGGGAACGAAAACATGGGGGGCAACTAGCATCGATGTTCCAGGGACATTGGAAGTTATTGGTTTTGGCGGGATTAATACCGGTAAAATTCTTAACGCTGCTCCAACTGCCCCTGCAGCAAAAGCCTGCAAGGACTATACCAACAAGGCAAGGAGCGACTGGTTTTTACCTTCTGTCGATGAGTTAAGAAGAATGCGGCTTAACCTGAAAGATACAGAACATTGGACAGGTTTTTCCAGTTCGGCTTACTGGTCATCACAGCAGAATAACATTACCGATGCATTTGCTGTTTATTTTAGTGATGGGACTATTCATACACACACCAAAACCACTGCCTACAGGGTACGGCCGATCCGGGCTTTCTAAAAAACAGAAAAAATTACCACGAACCTTTCCCCCGGGTTTTGGTTCGTGGTAAATATACTTTTTAACAGACCCGGAAAAATTAAACCTCTATAACGATTTTTGTAACATCCTTTTTGTTCTGTATGTTCATGGTAAGGGCATCCTGCAGCTCGGTCAGCTTATAGCGGTGGGAAACAATGTCCCTTACTTTAATTGTCCCTGTCCCTATTGCCTGGAGCGCCGCAGGGTAATTATGGCAATAACGGAAGCTGGTAACAATTGAACCTTCCTTCATTAAAAGCCCGTTCATAACCACCGGTTGAGTTGGTTCTCCGTACATGCCGACTACCACCATGACGCCGTTGCTCTTCATTAAACCTATGCTCTGGGATGCGGATTTCTGGGAACCGGTACACTCGAAAATTTTGTCTACGCCGCTGGAAAGTTTGTTAATTTCCGCTACGACATCAACGTCGTGATCGTTAAAAACATGCTTTACCCCCAGCGCCTTTGCCTTGTCCATCCTAGCCTGGTTGTGGTCTGTCATGTAGATTTCGGAAATCCCCTGGGCCATGAGCGCCTGGGCGACGCAAAGGCCAATGCAGCCCGTGCCGAGTATTGCCGCGCTTTGGCCGAATTTAATCCCGCTTACAGAAACCGAATGTATGCCCACCGCCAGAGGCTCGGCAAGGCAGGCGTCCGCCGTGTCGGTGCCCGGCAATGCCTTAAAGACAAGGTTCCCCGGCCATGAAAGGAATTCCTTAAATGCGCCGAAACAGCCGGGGACGGACATAAAGACCATTTCCGGGCACATGTTGTAGCGGCCCTCCAGGCATGTCGGGCATTTAAAACACGCTTTGCCGGGCTCTACGGCAACAATGTCGCCGGGTTTAACATGCTTTATGTTTTTCCCGACAGCTTCGACAATGCCGGCTGGTTCATGCCCCAGCACATGGGGGAATTCCAGCACCCAGCCGCCTATGCGCCCGGCCTTAAAGAATTCAAGGTCCGCCCCGCAGACGCCGACATTTTTTACCCGTACCAAAACATCGTCATCGCCGTATTCGGGGATGGGCAGTTCGCCCATTTCGATTTTTCCCGGCCCCAGCATAAGGGCCGCTTTCATTTTTCCTGCCATACTTTCCTCCTTGATTACTACCTTTATTACTACCGCATTAACATCCCGCCCGATACATCGATTGTTGCGCCGGTAATATAATCTGCCTTACAGGAAGCCAGAAAAACCACAACATCTGCAATTTCGGCGGGATCTGCAACACGGCCCAGGGGTATGCGCGAAGCGTATTCGTTCCCGCGCTCCTGGGCATCTTTAAGCATAAGGGTATCCATTATCCCCGGCGCAACAGCATTTACCGTAATATTATTTTTTGCAACTTCGCGCGCCAGTGAGACGGTAAATGCTACAAGCCCGCCTTTCGAAGCGGCATAATGCGCGTGCCCGGAAGTCGAACCATGAAAAGCCGCCTGTGATACAATGCTGATTATTTTTCCATCTGATTTCCGGTTTATAAGGTGCTGAACCACCCGTTTACTCATGTAAAACGCACCAGACAGGTTGATGCTTAAAGTCCTGTCCCAATCCTCATCTTCCATATCTTTTACATAAGCTGTAGGCCAAATTCCGGCATTGTTGATTAAAATGTCTATTTTCCCCATTTTGGCAACAATTTCATCTACATTGGAAGTTACATCTTTGGGGCATGAAACATCACCTTTTACAGCTATACATGCTGTCCCATATTTTTTGTGGAGGGATTCGGCGAAGCGGAGTACGTTTTCTTCGTCGACAATATAATTAATTGCTACATCAACCCCTTCCGCCGAGAGGGCTTTTGCTATTTCGGCGCCAAGGCCGCTGCCGCCGCCTGTAACCAGAGCTTTTTTCCCATTAAGCTTTAAGTCCACTTAATCTCTCCGCAAAAATAATTAACCCATAAACTTTTTAAAAACTTCCCCGTTTACTTCCCTAAGGGCCCCTTGAATCTTTAAAAAGATATTTTTGTAGTAGTCCGTATACTGTTCATATTTTTTCATGTCTGGCTGATAGATTGCCCCGCTTTTATAAACCGCCTTTACCGCTTCTTCTTCGTTTTTATAAAGCCCGGCGCCAATCCCAGCCAGCATGGCGGCGCCCAGGGGCGTTGCCTCGTACAGCTCCGGCGTTTCAACCGGCACCCCCAGAATATCGGCCTTGGCCTGCATCCAGAAACGGTTTTTAATGGCGCCGCCGGTCGCTTTTATTACGGCAAGCTTTTCGTTCGAACTCGCCATCATAGCTTCCAGTAATTCCCTGGTTTTGTAGGTAAGCCCTTCCACTGTTGCCCTTATAATATCGCCCCTCGTTACATGGTTATTCATTCCTATATAGGCACCAAGGGATGTGGGTTCAATAACAGGGGCGTTTGAACCGGAAAAATGCGGGAGGAATGTACAGCCATGTGAACCGGGTGTTGAACTTTCCGCTTCTGCCATTAAGTTTTCCCAAACCTTTGCATCATTGGGGTGGCCATAGTTATTTTTAAGCCATTCCATCATATCGCCGGAAACCGTAGAAGAAACACAGCACCACAGGTTGCGTGCTACATGGCTGTCCATGTAGAAATAATTTTCTGTATAGGCTGCATTCGGGTTGGTCATCCCCTTAACCAGTATTTCCCAGGTCCCGTTTATATCCATAAGATCGCCGGCAGACATAATACCCGAGGCCAGGGCAGCGCAGATATAATCATGCCCCCCCAGTACCACACTCTCATCGCCGGAAAGCCCCAACTCGGCAGAGACACCTGGCAGCACCTTTCCCAGCACCGTACCGCTCTGGGTCGGCGTAGGCAATATATGGCCGGGCAGCCTGAGTGCGGAAATTACTTTGTCGGACCAGGTATGGGTAGCCTGTTTCATTGCCGAAAATGTGGAACCCATGGAAAAATCGGTAACCATCTCCCCTGACAGTTTATAATTTACATAGTCCTCGACAAGAAGCCATCTATACGCCTTCTCTATAATTTCCGGTTTGTTCTGCTGCATCCACATGATCCGGTAAATGCTGTGGATTACCATGGGGCGGAGCCCTGTTTCGGTAAATATTTCTTTTTCGCTTAGTATTTTTGAAGCTTCTTCGAACTGCGGCAGCGTTCGCGGGCAATGCCAGGAAATAAGGTCGTATAGTTCCCTGCCGTCTTTATCCATGGGGAGCCCGTCCATGCCAAAACCTGTTACCGCCATTGCGTGTAATTTCCCGCCAGGTGGGATCTTTTTAACCGCCTGCGAAATTACCGTTTTAACGCTGTTCCAGATATCGTCGTATTTCCACACGCACCATGCCGGGTGGGAGGGATCGTCCTTCGTTGTTTCAAGTTTCGTTGCGGCTTCCGCAACAGGTTTGCCCGACAAATCGTAAATAACCGCCTTAATGCTGGTAGAACCCAGGTCTATCCCCATTAAAAGATCCATAACGCCTCCATTTTATACCAACTTTAATTTACATATTTTTAGCAAGTACATTTGCGAATCTCATCATAAAGGGCGATGAGGTTTTCCGCCGGCATATTGGCCTGAATGCTGTGATCCGGCCCGCAGATATAGCCGCCGCCCTTTCCCAGGGTGCTGACACGCTCGCGCACCTCTTTACGGACATCTTCCGGGCTGCCGAAAGGGAGAGTCTTTTGGCAGTTTATTGCACCGAAAAAAGTAAGGTCATTGCCGAATTCTTTTTTCAGTTCACGGGGGTCGTTCCCCTCCAGATGGGCTTGTACGGTCTCCCAAATATCCATACCTATATCAATCAGGTCGGGCATTACCGGCCTGAACGTGCCGCAGCTGTGGAACCACACTTTAAGGTTATACGATTTAATAAGCTCAAAAAGCCTTTTGTACGTTGGCTTTAGGAATTTGCGCCAGGATTCGGGGGAGATCATTATACCCCGCTGGGTGGAAAAATCATCCCCCAGCCAAAAAGCGAAGGCCCTTGGCGCAAAAGCGTCCATGACTTTTTTTATTGTGTTATATAAAAACCCTTCAATACGTGCTATTGCCGCCTCTGCAAGCTCCGGCTCGCTCAGCATAAGCATGAGGGCTTCTTCCATGCCGAACATGTCCATAAGGGTATTTAAAACCGGCAAAAAACCTATCGAAAGGATCAGGGGGTACTGCGCATCGACAGACTCTACCTTTTCCCGGTATTTGTCTATATCAAGGTCATCGGCTGTCGGCCAGGGGTAGTTTTCTATATCCGCCACGCTTTCCGCGCCGGAGAGGGGGTAAGAGCCCCGGCCGGTATGGTAGGAGCCAAAAGCGTCTGTAGCGCCCCAGATATTCTTCCCTTCCTGCAGGCGGAAGGTCCCCCCATAGTAAACTTTCCTTATATCCATCTGAAAGAAGGTCCTGAGCCCTTCCTCGTCCTTTACCCCAAAACATTCGCACCAATGGGAAAGGTCGTCAACCCTGCCCATAAAAGCCGGTGCGTGGTCCGGCTGCCGGTGGGAAATAGCCTCGTAAACGCGTTCCAGGTGATTCATTGGTTCTCCTTTATTAAAAAGCATCTTAACCAAACGGCCCGGTATTATTCAACCCGGCAGCTTGTTCATAGGCATAAGCCACTTGCAGTACCTTTTCTTCTTCCCTGTGTTTCCCGGAAACCTGCAACCCAAGCGGCAGGCCATCTTCAGAAAAACCGCAGATTAAGCTGATCGCAGGGAACCCGTTAAGATTAAAAGGCAGAACATACTGGGTAAGTAAGGGGACTACATTCCTTGTAACGCCGCCTATTTTACAATTATACGCATCGTCTGTGTCCATTTTAAAAGCAGTTACCGGTGTCGCAGGGCTTATAAGCACATCAACTTCTTCCATCATTTCCAGGCTTTTCCTGATAAACAGAACCCGTGCCCTCTGTGCCTGTATATAATCGCAGGCAGAGACAAAGAACCCGGATTCCAGCCGCATGCGGACCGGTTCAAAGATTTCCGATCCATGTTCCCGGATCAACTTACTGTAATAAGAAGTAACTTCCGGCATTTTTATCGTATTTGATATTGCCATCGCCTTGTCAAACATCGGCCATGAGACTTCCCTGATACTGGCGCCCATGGATTCTAATTTGCTTATAGCTTGCAGGACAGCTTTATGTACCCCGTCGCTGACAGGAAGGTCAAACATTTCCCTGGGCAGCCCTATTTTTACCCCAGATATATCGCCGGTAAGATTCGGGGTAAAATCGGCGCATTCATTATGTATCGAAGAAGGATCATTGTGGTCATACCCTGCTATTACATTTAATACAGCTGCACAATCCATAACATTACGGGTCATTGGCCCCGGATTATCCTGGCTCCAGGAATGCGGGAAAGCGCCGTATTTGCTTATAAGGCCGTATGTAGGTTTAAAGCCCACAACACCGCATAAAGAAGCAGGTATCCTTATCGAGCCCCCTGTATCGCTGCCGATGGAAAATGCGCATTCACCTGCAGCGACCGCCGTTGCTGAACCGCTGCTGGAGCCGCCGGGGATAAGCTGTTCATTCCAGGGGTTGCGGGCTTCCCCATAATCGGGGTTTAACCCTGTTGTCCCAAAAGCAAAAATGTTTAAATTGTTCTTTCCCAACAGGATTGCACCTGCCTGCTCCAGTTTGTCAACAATGGTGCTGTTATAAAATGGGATATGGGAATCGTACAGCTTGCTCCCCATTGTTGTCCTGATTCCCTTGGTAAAAAATAAGTCTTTTATCGAATAGGGGATACCGTGCAGGGGCCCCCTGTAATTACCTTTTAGAATTTCAGATTCGGCTTTTTTCGCTTCTTTTAAAGCGTTATCCCCAAGGACCGTTATATAGCTGTGCAGCTTCGGTTCGAGGCTTTCAATCCTGTCAAGATACATTTGAGTTATTTCTACAGGGGAAATCTCCCTGGACTTAATAAGCTTTGACAGGCTCGCCAAACTTAAGCGGTGTATGTTTTCTTTCACTTTTTATCTGCCCCGAAACAAGTAACAATAGACATTGGTTCTACTTCACTTACATCGATATCATACAACAGCCTGTTTCTGGCAGCAAAGTTTCTGACATATATAAACAATTTATCCTGGTACGGCCCTTCCGGGTAGAGGCCGTTAGTTTTTGCTATAGTTAAAAATTGCTCCCGTGATAAATCGCTGCTACTTTCCATCAATAACCAGCTCCTTTTTGCCCACCGGAAAAGCCTCAAGGGTTTTATTTTATAAAACGGCCAAAAACCCCGGCATTTACCTCTTTAAGTGAACGTTGAACCTTTAAGAAAATATTTTTATAGTAATCCGAATACAGTTCATATTTCTTTAAGTCCGGTTCATAGCTTGCCCCGCTTTTGTAAACCGCTTTGATCGCATCTTCTTCGTCCCTGTAAAGTCCGGCGCCTATTCCCGCAAGCATGGCGGCGCCCAGCGGGGTTGCCTCGTAAAGTTCCGGCGTCTCTACCGGTACCCCCAGTATATCGGCTTTGGCCTGCATCCAAAAACTGTTTTTTACCGCGCCTCCGGTGGCTTTTATAACAGTTAGTTTTTCTTCTCTATTCGTGTTCATTGCATCCAGCAATTCCCGGGTTTTATAGGTTAAACCTTCTACAGTAGACCTGATAATATCGGCACGGCTAACATGGTTGCTCAAGCCAATGTACGCACCCAGGGATGTCGGCTCGATTACCGGGGCATTTGAACCGGAAAAATGGGGAAGGAAGGTACAGCCATGGGAACCGGGGACAGAGGTTTCCGCCTCGGCCATTAGGGTTTGCCAGGCATTTTCATCATTTGGTTTACCATAGTTGTTTTTAAGCCATTCCATCATATCGCCGGAAACCGTCGAAGTACTGCAACACCAGCGGTTACGGGCAACATGGCTTTCCACATAGTAAAAATTTTCGGTATAGGTGGTATCTACTTTTTCCATCCCTTTTACGAGCACTTCCCAGGTGCCGTTAATATCCATAAGATCGCCGCCGGACAAAATGCCTGTCGCAAACGCCGCACAGATATTGTCATGCCCCCCAAGTACAACGCTTTCATCGCCGGAAAGCCCCGTTTCCGCGCATACCGACGGCAGCACTTTCCCCAAAACGGTACCGCTCTGTGTTAGTGCGGGGAATATATGGCCGGGAAGCTTAAGGGCAGAAATGATCCTGTCCGACCATGTATGGGTCGCCTGTTCCATTGCGGAAAAATTTGTACCCATGGAAAAATCGGTTACCATTACGCCGGAAAGTTTAAAATTCACATAGTCTTCTATTAAAAGCCACTTGTAGGCTTTGTCAATTATTTCCGGCTTGTTCTGCTGCATCCACATGATCCGGTAAATGCTGTTGATTAACAGGGGCCGCATGCCTGTTTTGGTAAACATTTCTTTTTCGTCAATTATCTTCATCGTCTGCTCGAACTGCGGCAGGGTACGCGGGCAATGCCAGGAAATCAAATCATATAGTTCCCTGCCGTCCTTATCCAGGGGAAGCCCGTCCATGCCAAAACCGGTTACCGCCATGGCACGCAGTTTCCCGCCGGGCGGGATTTTTTTTACCGATTGTGAGATAACTGTTTTTACGCTGGTCCAGACATCATCATATTTCCAAACACTCCAGGTTGGATGGGCGGGATCGTCATTGGTAATATCGAGTTTGGCAGAAGCTTCCGCTGCCGGCTTTCCGGACAAATCATAAATAACGGCTTTTATACTGGTAGAGCCCAGGTCTATCCCCATCAATAGATCCATAACACCTCCAAATTTATACCACGTTATTATACCTGGTTTTTTATGTCTGCCCTTTTACACCCGGCATTTTTTTGCCTGTCTTTTAGTACCTGCCATATTGATCTATTGTTTCAAGCATCGCCTTGTAATTTGCAGGGACAACAGAACTGTGGATGGAATTACTGGAAGAACATACATACCCGGTAGTTCCCTTGGCAATATCAAGGCAACGCCTGGTTTCTGCTACCGTATCGTCCACCGAACCAAAAACAAGTGTGGTCGCGCAGTTTACATTTCCCTTAATGGCAATGCGTTGCCCGTAGGTATCTTTAATATGTTTTAAGTCCATCCCTGCTATGGGGTCTATCGGGTCCAGCAGATCGATACCGGCTTCAAGGTAAAAATCCAAAAGGGGCATAAGATACCCGTCGCAGTGTTTAAGCACAAAAAAACCCAAATCCTTGTATGCGCCGATAATACGCTTTAGCTCGGGGAAAAAGATTTCCTTGTATGTAACCGGGGAAATAGTAGGCCCGCTGGAATCTGCTACATCGTCGCCTGTCCAAATAAACTTGCAGCCTGTTTTTGCCACTTCCTGCGCCATAAGTATCTGGGCGTCTACCGTCATTTTTACCAGGGCTTTAATAAACTCCGGCTCATCCATTATGTTGCAAAGAAAATCTTCATAAGCCATAAGCCGCGAAGGGATCGACCAGATATCATTCATGTGGAGAATTACCGCTTTTTCCCTGCCGTATTTTTCCAGCATTTCTTTTAGGGTTTTAAAACGGCTTTCCTTACAGGGATCCGGCGGGGTATAGGCTTCCAGTTCTTCCATGTTATGGATAGGCCCTTCCAAAGGAAAAGAGTGATGTTCCTTTGTATATTTTTTTATCATTCCCCATTCGTCTTTAACAGTCCCGTCCCCAAGGTCTTCCAATGCATAGTCTATATCTACACAGACGGCATCGGTAAAAACAGCAGAAAATTCTTCGAAGCTGTGGCCGCCTGGCATAAGGGCATTTATTACAAGTTTATCAATGCCCCATTCAAAATGGGGAACCTTGTCCAAAGGCTCATGTTTAATCGCGGCAGTTACACGTTCAAGTGAATTCATAATTCTTCCTTTATTTGTTTATAATTATTGTATCCGGGTTTTTCCAGGTTGTCAAATAGGCTGTATGGACGATGCGGGTTTTAATCCAATATACGCATGCATATTACCTTGCTAAAACTTAAATTTTTTAGAACCCAAGTTTTTTATTGTAATCCTTTACAGCGTTAAACATGGCCAGCATATTCGCTACCGGAGTTGGCCCCTGGATATTGTGTATTGCACTGAATACATAACCGCCGCCAGGGGCGAAGATCGACAGCCGCTCGGATACTTCTTTGTAGACTTCTTCCGGTGTACCAAATGGCAGGGTCTTCTGTGTATTGACCCCCCCTCCCCAAAAGGTGAATCTTCCGCCCCACTTTTCTTTAAGCAGCTTTGGGTCCATGCCTTCCGCTGAACATTGTACGGGGTTAAGGATATCCACGCCCATTTCGTAAAAATCCTGCAGAAGATCAAGGACAGAGCCGCAGGTATGGAAGAAAGTTTTCCAGTTTGTATTCTGGTGTATCCAATCGGTGATTTGTTTATAATAAGGTTTGTAAAATTCCCGAAACATTTCTTTAGACATAATGGGCCCGCGCTGGGTCCCAAAATCTGTTGTCGATACATGTATAACCTGTATCCTGTCTCCGTATACCTGTTTGCAAAGCTTTGCATTTTTAAGCGCTATTTCTGTCTGGTATCCGAATATCTGGTGAATATAATCAGGGTGTGTTACATGGGCACAGATAAAATTTTCAATATCCCGTATCCCTTTGGGATAGGGGATGCCGGGACCGGGAATATGCCCAAAATCCCCCGGCGCCAGCAAACCCCCGCCTCCAATTAATCCCAGATCGGTATTGCTGTAAAGGCGGTTACATTTATCTTCCAGAATTTTAAGTTTTTCATCAGAATAAACATTGTAGTCTTCTGCATAATCTTCTGCGCCATTTGAGTTTTCTTCTACAAATTCCTTAAAAGTCCGAAAACAATTGTCAAAAAAATAGCCGTTTGGGGGCAGTTTTGCCGAAGGCGGAAAGTCTTTGTTTCCCCGTGGGTAGATATAGGTATACCCGTCTTTGTCATCTACGGTGGTAACAAAACCACCCCCCACCAGTACATCCAGCCCGGTTGGCAGTTTCCAGGGTTTCCAGTTTTTGTTTTCATAGCCAAAGATAGTGCTGTCGGTGGATACTTTTACAACGCAAAGCTCCAGTGCTTCTATAAGATCGTCGTCGATCATCCCCAAAAGCTGAAAAGGCTCGATTACCTTTATTGCCCGTTTTTCCAAACACAGGGCGTCCCGCAAAGCTGCCAATGCGTTGGCATGAATCCCGGTCTGCGAAGTACCGCCAAAATCAACAACAACCTTACCGGGGTCCCGGTGGTTTATGGTGTCTTCCAAGCGTTTCCGCGGCGTTTCCTGCAAAGTAACCCCTTTTTTCCATTATCGCAAGCGGCACAGAAAATTAATTACAACAGGCGTATATCCCTTCAAAGATGAGCCTGCCTACAACGGAGCCGCCGTCAAGTATCCCAATGCTCTTTTCCCCGTAGTAAGCGGCACGGCCATGGACGGACTTCATTGCCCTGGTACTTTCGGAACCCTGGGCGGCAGCCTCTGCCGTTTTGGCCCAGACTGTTTTTTCATCCATACCACCGGCGTTTTTTAAAACCTCCACAGCAGGGCAAAGGGCGTCAAGGATGGTTTTTTCGCCCGGTTTGGATTTAGCCTTTTCCATAATCGCATTTATCCCAGCTTCCATGGCAGTGGAAATTTCGCTTATTGTGGCATTCTCTTTCCCCTTTAGGGCTTTCGCCATACCCAAAAGGCCGATGGACAGTATGGTCCCCAGCGACGAAGGCGCGGCTTCGTTAAAAGTAATGCTGGATTTCATAAAAAGCTTCCCTAAATCATTTTCTTCGGCAGAGGCAAGATAATCCGAAACTGCTTTAAACCCAACAGCCATTGAAATTCCCAGATCGCCGTCCCCATTTTGCTGATCCAGCTCTATAAGGTATTCCCGGTTTGCTTCAATAAGGCGGCTGATTGAAGCAAAAGTTCCGGCCAGGCTTTGTGTATTCATCTTTTACCTTACTTATTGGCGTTGGTATAGAAGGGGGTACACGCAGGGGCGCCAAGCAGTTCCTTAAGCTGGGTATCCAGTTTAAGGATAGACACCGAAAGTCCTGCCATTTCCATGGAAGTCGCAAACTCTCCTATGTGGGGCATAAACACCTTGACCCCCAGCCCCGAGAGGATTTCGTGTACCTTCCGGTAGAGGACCAACTGCTCTTCAAGAGGGGTAGCCCCAAGGCCGTTTATCATAACCGATACCTCGTCCCCGTTTTTAAGGGGCATATCAGCACAAATTTTATCTACCATTATCTGGGCAACCTCGTCGGCGCTGATCATCTTTCTTACTTCAATTCCCGGTTCGCCGTGGATACCCATGCCAATCTCAATCTCATCATCGTTAATTGAAAAAGTCGGTTTACCGACTTCCGGAACAATACAGGGAGAAAGTGCGACCCCCATGGAACGGGTATTGTCCAGTGCCTTTTGTGCAATGGCAGTAACTTCTTCCAGGGACAGTAGTTTATCCGCCGCCGCACCTGCGATCTTGTAGGCAAAGACAATCCCCGCAACACCCCGGCGTTTTTCCGCTGCCTCCGGGGGGCTGGAAGAAACATCGTCGCGGCCAAGGGCCACTGTGGTCTTTATGTCATCGAACTCAACCATTTCCCTGGCCATCTCGAAATTCATTACGTCCCCGCCGTAATTGCCAAAGAGGCATAGTACGCCTTTCCCGCTATCGCAGGCGCGGATCATGTCTGCCATTTTCTGCGAAGAAGGGGACGCAAAAACGTTCCCTATTGCACAGCCATCGAGCAACCCCTGGCCAACATAGCCCAGGAACAAGGGAAGGTGCCCTGAACCGCCTCCTGTTACGATACCAACCTTGCCATCCTTTTTTGGGTAGGCGCTGATTAGTATACGGCGGTCGCCATTGTACAATTGTACCTTATCGCCGTAGGCTGCAATAATTCCATCCATCATCTCATCTACGAAATTCTCCGGCTTGTTAATAATCTTTCTCATGTTTTTCTCCAATAATTATTTTTTACCCATCCCCCGGGCTTACACGCTGCACTTTTGTATTTCATCAAACAGGGCAACAATATTTTCCACAGGCATATTTGCCTGTATGCTGTGATCGGGGCCGCAGATATAGCCGCCGTTTTTTCCCAGTATGCGCACCCTTTCGCGGACTTCCTTGCGCACGTCTTCGGGGGTGCCAAAGGGCAGCGTTTTCTGGCAGTTGATTGCGCCAAAAAAAGTCAGGTTGCTGCCGAATTCACGCTTTAGCCCCTCTGGGTCATTGCCATCCAAATGCGCCTGTACCGTTTCCCAAATATCCATCCCAATATCGACCAGATCCTGCATTACCGGCCTGAATGCCCCACAGCTATGGAACCACACCAAAAGGTTATAGGATTTTATAAGCTCGAATATTTTTTTATAGGTCGGTTTAAGGAATTTGCGCCATAAATCCGGGGAAATCATCATTCCCCGCTGCGTGGAAAAATCATCTGCAAACCAAAAAGCAAATGCTTTCGGCGCATGGGCGTCCATTACCCTTTTCATGGTTTCCAGTATAAAGGATTCAATATGGGCAATTGCCGCTTCAATTACTTTCGGTTCGTTCATCATAAGGATAAGGGAATCTTCCATGCCTATCATATCCATAAGCGTATTGATTAAAAAAAGGTCCCCAAGCGAGAGTAGCAGCGGGAAACGTGGGTTCATGCCCTTGACCCTGTTCCCGTAAAATTCCATATCCAGTATATCCGGGCTGGGCCATGCATAGTTTTCTATATCCGCCACTGTCTCTGCGTGTGCAAGCGGGTATGATCCGCGGTCGCTGCCGTACGAACCGAATACATCGCTTGCACCCCAGATATTTTTTCCTTTTTCCTTGCGGAAAGTTCCATGATAATAAACTTTTCTTATGTCCAGCTTTAAAAGCAAACGCAGCTCTTCTTCGTCCTTTACCCCAAATGCCCTGCACCAGTGCTCAAGGTCATCTATCCTGCCCAGAAATGCCGGGCATTGATCCGGCTGACGATGTGCCAGAGTTTCTTTTACACGTTCTATGTGATTCAAAATTCACCTCCGTATTCCACAGCTGCACATTCAAATAATATGTAACGTATTGTTTTCTTATCCCCAAATCTCACTGACACGTTCCTGAATACGAATGATACTTTTCTGCGGATCATCTGCCAGGATTATGGAACGGCCGCAAATGAAAATGGAAACATCCAGGTCCTTAAAGAAAGGAAGCAGATCATAATTAATGCCCCCCGTTACAGAAACTTTATACCCTGCCTCAATCAGTTTCCCGATTATATCCAGATCACTTTGCGACCACTTCCTGTTAAAGTGTTCTTCGTCAAAACCCAAATGGTAGGTAATACGCCCTGCCCCCATTTCCCGCCATTCAGCTGCTTTTTGCAAAATATCTGTAACGCCGGTTAATTCCATGATTGTTTCTATGCCGTCGTGCTTAAGCGAATAATCCAGCGACGACTGGATGGTTGCTTTAGGCGCGCTGCCAATAACTGTAACAAAGTTCGCACCGTTATCATGCGCCATCTTCGCTTCCAGGCCCCCTGCATCCGGTGATTTATAATCTGCAAGCAATAACTTGGTTGGCAATAGCTCCCTTACCGTCCTTAGCATCATTGTACCTGCACATTTACAAAGCGGCCCGCCGATTTCAACCACATCTGCATGGGGGCCCGCAATAATTGCCATACGAACGGAACTGGAAAAGTTAATATCATCAAGCGCTAACTGGATCATTGGTTTTTGTCTCATTGGAATTCCCCTTTTTGAGTTCAATTTTTTCTATGGTATTATAAATGCCCCCTTAAAGCATTGTCAACGGCTTGCCAGATTACCCTGTCTTTCTTTCAAATTTCAAAAAAAACCTTTACAATTGATAAAAACCGGTTTAATATCTATTAATTTTGGAAAAAAACCAAAAAATTATTACTCTGGAGGAAAAAATGAAAAGTAAAGCCAGGATAATCCCATTACTGTTGTTAATGGCCTTATCGATCGCAATTCTTGGCTGCGGGGGCGGCAATACAACCGCCAGCAGCGGGGAAATACATACTGTTGGGCTCCACGGGGACCCGTCAGAAGAATACTACTATGTTGTTTTCCTGGCCGGTGTGCCGGATTATTGGGGCCCTGTTTACGAAGGGTTTAAACAGGCAGGTAACCTATTAGGGGTCAAGACCTTCTATGTGGGGTGCTCGGAATATAAGGTAGAAGACCATGTTGCGGTATTCGAACAGACTGTGGCAAAGAACCCCAAAGGCATCTACGTCCCACCGCTGAACCCGCAGGCCTTTACAGCATCCATCGACAGGGCTGTTGACATGGGTATTGCCGTTGTCTGCAATGCTACCGATGCGCCCGATTCAAAACGCCATGGGTTTGTTACTTCCGATAACGTACAGGAAGGGCAGCATGCAGCCAGGGCTATAGGGCAGGCATTGGGCGGACGCGGGAAGGTAATGACCCTGCGCAACCCCGGCCAGCTGAACCACGATATTCGTGTGGATACCTTTATATCAACCATGAAAGCAGAATTCCCCGGTATCCAGCTGGTAGCTGACTCCCCTTCGAACCAGGATCCGGACAGGTCCTATTCTGCGGTAATGACAGTTGCACAGATGCACCCCGATCTGGACGCAGTATGGATGCCCGAAGCCCTTTCTGCCATGGGCGCTTCCCGTGCCGCGGTCGAGCTTGGCGGCGGAAAAGCCAAGATAAAGATTATTTGCGCCGACGTAACCGAGCAGATCCTGGACATGATTCAGACCGGCGATGTCTTTGGCGCGATCCTTCCGGACCAGGGCGTTCAGGGCTTTTTTGGCATGCTTACCCTCTTTATGGCTGCCCATCCCGAGCTGATAGACCCCATGAACGGGAAAAAAGAACTGGGAAAGAACCCAATTAGTATTCCCTTTATAGACAATGGCCTTACCCTTATTACTGCGGAAAATGCCAAGTACTTCTATAATGATGCGTATGTTAAGGCAATGGGTTATGCCAACATGCAGGAGATGCTGGGCCCCGGCACCGGCGTCCCCAGAAAAAAATAAGGCTTTTTAGGATCCATTCTAATGCCCAAGCAGGCTGCCTCCAGGCAAGAGCCCTGCTTGGGCTTTGTTTTGTAATAGGCATCCGGCATTAAGAAAAACCCCATTGTAAGCAAACCTTCATTACCAAATTTGATAGATAATGGAGCTTGTTCCAAAAACTGAAGTTTTGGAACAGCCTTAATGTAATATTTTGGCATGTTATGGTAAAAAATCCTTGACAATCGTTGAATGGCGCTTTACAATTGCTAAACTTGGAAAAAACCAAAGTACATTTTCTAAAAAATTCAGGAGGAAAAAATGGGAGTTAAGACAAGAGTTTTTTCAGTGCTCATAGCCGTTATCCTTGGGATTGTGTTCCTGGGATGCGCCGGCTGTTCCAGCGGCGGCGGCGGGGGCGGCGGCGGCGAAATCCGGACTGTCGGGCTTCACGGAGACCCTTCGGAGGAATACTATCAGTTAAACTTTGTAACTGGTGTTGAATACTGGTTCCCCGTATATGAAGGTTTCAAACAGGCCGGAAATTTATTGGGCGTCAAGACCTATTATACCGGGTGCACCGAATACGATGCCAACCGGGAAGTGGAAGTATTTGACCAGACCCTGGCAAAGAACCCCAAAGGCATTTTCCTTTCGCCCATCACGGCGGATGCCTTTAAAGAACCTGTTGACAGGGCCATCGCCCAGGGTGTCGCCATTATTACAATGGCATCAGACTCCCCCGACTCTGCCCGCAACGGTTATATTACATCTGACAATGTAAAAGAAGGCCAGCACGCGGCACGGGCAATCGGCAATGCTTTGGGTGGACGGGGAAAAGTAATGACCCTGCGCAACCCCGGCCAGACAAACCACGATATCCGTGTCGATACCTTTATTGCCACCATTAAGGATGAATTCCCCGGTATCCAGGTAGTAGCCGATTCCCCCACAAACCAGGACCCGGACAAGGCCTATTCTGCGGTAATGACTGTTGCACAGATCCATCCCGACCTGGGTGGTGTATGGATGCCGGAAGCCAGTTCTGCAATGGGCGCTTCCAGGGCGGCAGTTGAACTTGGCGGCGGGAAAGCCAAAATACTGGTTATCTGCGCGGACGTTAACGAGCAGATCCTCGACATGCTCCAGACCGGGGACATGTTCGGCGCAATCAACCCCGACCAGGGTATGCAGGGCTTCTTTGGCATGGTCATGCTCTTTATTGCAGCCCACCCCGAACTGGTTGACCCCATGAACGGGAAAAAGGCAATGGGGCAGAACCCGTTCTTCCTTCCCTATGTGGACAACGGCCTGAACCTGGTAACAGGGGAAAATGCCAAATACTTCTATGTGGATAAATACGCGGAATCATTGGGTTATTCCGGCATCCAGGATATGCTGGGCCCGGGGACAGGCGTTCCCAGAAGATAACTAAAGTAAAATAACCATGGATAAAGCTCACCTGGCCCCATATTGGTGGTCAGGCTGAGCTTTTTCAGGTTATACTGGAGAAACCATATTTCCCAGAATCCATGTATTGGCGGTGAGGATGTGAGTGATTATCTACTTGAAATGAAAAAAATCTCCAAGTCATTCGGGACTAACCAGGTCCTTTTTGATGTTGATTTTACCCTGGGACACGGAGAGATTCATGCCCTTATCGGCGAGAACGGCGCCGGCAAATCTACCATGATGAATATAATCGACGGCCTCGTTAAACCAGATTCGGGGGAGATTTATATCGAAGGAAACCTGGCTTCCATATCCAGCCCTATTGATGCCCAGAAACTTGGGGTTAGTTTTGTGCATCAGGAGATTGCCCTTTGCCAGGATGTATCGGTTGCACAAAATATTTTTATGTCCCAGGTTCCCGTTAACGTGGGTAAAAAAGTTTTTATGAATTATAAAAAGCAGGCTATGGACGCCCGCATGCTTTTAAAACGCCTTGACAGCGAAAACATCGATCCCACCGAAATAGTAATGAACCTCTCTACCCCCAATCAGCAAATTGTAGAAATAGCCAAAGCCCTGTCCCATGAATGCAAAGTCCTTATCCTTGACGAGCCCACAGCGGCACTGACAGAAACAGAAACACAGGCTCTTTACAAAATAATGCGGCAACTGGCCGGCCAGGGAATCGGGATTATTTATATAAGCCACCGCCTGTCGGAAATATTTGAAAACTGCGATACCGTATCGGTGCTCCGCGACGGGGTAATGATATCCAAATATAATGTAAAAGATGTAACATCTGTCCAGCAGCTGGTCAACGACATGGCCGGGCATGAAGTAACGATGCTGTTCCCCGAAAAAAGAAATTCGGCAGAACCGTTAAATGAAAAACCAATATTGGAAGTAGACAGCCTTTGCGATGAAAACGAAAAATTTACAGATATTTCCTTTAAGCTCTACAAAGGTGAAATACTCGGCTTTTCCGGCCTTATCGGCTCGGGGCGCAGTGAAACCATGCAGGGTATCACCGGGTTCAGGAGGCTGAAAAGCGGAAAAGTAAATTTCCTGGGCAATGATATTACCGGTATGAAGCCGGGAAAAATCTTTTCCCAGGGGCTTTTATATATGACAGAAGACCGGAAACAATCGGGCCTTTTTCTGGAATTCCACATAAGCCCGAATATCAGCGCCATGCACCGTGAGCTCATCACAAAAAACGGTATTGTACAATATGGCACAGAAAAAAAATTAGCGCAAAAAATGGTAACCGATCTTAATGTCAGGGCTCAAAGCATCGATCAGCTTTTGATGGATCTTTCCGGGGGCAACCAGCAAAAAGCGCTTTTAGGCAAACTTTTGGCAAAAAAACCTGTTCTGGTTATCCTGGATGAACCCACAAGGGGCATTGATGTAGCGGCCAAGGCAGAAATCCACCGGCTGCTGCGGAGCCTTGTAGCACAGGACATCGGTGTTATTATTGTTTCCTCGGAACTGAACGAAATTATAGGAATGTGCGACCGGGTATTGGTAATGAACGAAAGCCGTATTGTAGGGGAAGTAGAAGGGGAAGATATTAATAATTCCAGGATTATGTATTTTGCCTCCGGCGCCTTCAAGATGGAAGGCAGAAACATAAGCAGAGGAGCAACAGATGAGTGATGCAGTAACGACAGATAAAAAAAAGATTGGGGCTGGTTTGAACATTAAAAACCTGGCTATCTTCCGATTAAGAGAAATAAACCTGCTTTTAATTATTCTTGCAATAATAATCAGCCTTTCCTTTACCTCCCCATATTTTGCAAAATGGGCAAACATAAAAGTTGTTTTGGGCTCCTTGTCAATCGACGGTATAGTAGTAATCGGGATGACCCTTATCCTGATTTCCGGCGGCATAGACCTTTCTGTCGGCTCCGTTATGTGCCTTTCCATGGCTATTATCGGGAAGCTTTTTTTAAGCGGGATAAACCCATGGCTGGCATCGCTTTGTTCACTGGCTATTTGTGCAGGTATTGGTGCACTTATGGGGTTTTTGGTTACCAAATTAAAACTGAGTAACCTTATCGTTTCCCTGTGTTTTATGGGCATTTGCCGCGGGATTGTATACAGTATTACAACCGGGACCCCAATATCACTGGTACGCGTATTGGCCGATGTCCCGAAATTCCGCTACCTTGGGCAGGGGCAAATAGGCGGGCTTCTTCCCATGACGGTTCTGCTTTTTATTATTATAGTAATAATATCTGAAATTTTTGTAAGAAAATCCATTCTTATGCGGATGGTTGTTTATGTCGGAAGCAATTCAAAAGCCGCTTCCTATTCGGGAATAAATGCACATAAGGTTCAAATATTTACCTGTATGGCATGCAGCGTGTTTGCCGCCCTTGCCGGTGTAATATACTTAAATAAATTTTCCGGCGTCCCGCTAACAGCCGGTATGGGAATGGAAATGACCGCTATTGCCTCCGCAGTTATTGGGGGGGTCAGTATATACGGCGGCAAAGGCTCCATATTTGGCGCCATATTGGGCCTATCGCTAATGGCCCTGGTACAGAACGGGATGACCTTGTTTAACGTCCCCGCCTTCTGGCAGGATCTGGTACGGTACCTGATTGTACTGGGGGCTGTAACATTCGATGCCGTAAGGCAGAATTTTGCCATGCGCCGAACTGAATAATGCCCAAATACACCAGTGTATACACTACGGCGCTGTTTTTATTCTTTTTATTTTTATTGGGGTGTAATAACGGCGCAGTAGTTACAACACCGCTCAACAAGTACACCAAAGACGACATTATAGGCAAGGCCGAATATTATTGTAATCAATACGGCATGCTTCCTTCGGAAGTCCGTTCGGATGAAAGCGCATGGCAACGCCTGGTTGATGATGTAATAAGGGAATTTGTTTATGCAGACCTTGGCAGTATATATGCAGAAGAAATAAGCAATGCCGGGGAACCAGAAATCAGCGAAAGCGAAATCCGTTCGAAATACGAAACGCTTCTTTTTTCCCAGAAACAGTACTTTGCAGATAAAAAAGAAATTGTAACTGCGGCGATAAAATATCCCAGAGATACAATTGTATATTATCCTCCAGGGCTGCTCTATGTTAAATTTTTTACTGCCCCCTATAATGCAGAAATCCGGGGAAGGGCTGCCATACTTTTAAGCGAAGGCAAAATGGATGACTACGAAAAACACATAGAAACTGCAGAAGCCGATATGATGCCCTTAATCCGGGAATTGCGGCAAAAAATACAAAATGGCTATAACTTTGATGCATTGGCTGATGAATACAGCGGCATTACAGAAGACCTCCTTTATGTCGAAGACTCTGAAATTTTTCCGGCACAGTTAAGGGCATTAAAGACCCTGGTAAAGCCCGGGGATTTTGCGGAGTTCAATACCTATCAGGGGCATGTGTTTATGCTCTTTGACAGGGTCCCGGAACATGTAGAAGTGCCTTATGAAATAGTCCGGGAGGAAATCGCATTTTCCCTCCTCCAAAATAAAATTATCATAGAAAATGACAGATTTATGAAAAAACTTTATGAACAGGCGCTGGCAGACAGGTCTGTTAAAATTCGTTCAAAAGGGATAAAAGAAATAACAGGAAAAAAATAATGATGCCAAGACTTGGTCTCTACGAAAAAGCAATTTGCTTTAAACTCGAATGGAAAGCGAAACTGGAATTAGCCCGTTCTTCGGGGTTTTCGTTCCTGGAACTGAACATCGATGCCGCCGAAGACCGGCTGCCCCGCCTTTACCGGGGTAACGAGGCCCTGGCCCTTCGGCGGGCCATTGAGGAGGAAAATTTTCCGGTCGAAACCCTGGGCCTCTCTGCAAACCGCGGCTTCCCCCTGGGGTCGGAAGACACGGCAGTCCGGGAAAAGGGGCTTGATATTGTAAGGCGGGGCATAGCATTTGCCCATGAGGCAGGTATACGGCTTATTCACCTGGCCGGCTATGACGAACACGGGGAAAAACAAAATTCCAATACAAGGCAGCTGTTTTTAAAATCCATTGCCGCCTGCGTTAAGGAAGCTTCGGCGGCAGGCGTAATGCTTGCCATAGAAACCATGGATGCCCATTATATGGGCAGTGTTGAACGCATTATGCGCGTGGTTAGGATGATAGATTCGCCGTACCTGCAATGCTATCTGGACATCGGGAACATTACCGCCTCCAGCCTTGACCCGGTTAAAGAAATTCATGCAGGGGGCAGGCATATTGTTGGGGTACATTTAAAGGACACAACACCCGGCGTCTACCGCGATATACCCTTTGGCGAAGGTATCGTCGATTTTGAACTTTGCCTTGGCGCCCTTGCCACAATTGGGTATAACAGCTTTTTTGTGGCGGAAACATGGAGCCATGACAAAGAACCGTTTCACGATACGCTGCCGCAGATCAGTGCGTTCCTGCTGGAAAAGATACAGAACGCATATAAAGGAAACAAGGAGTAGGCAATGAAATGCTTAATGGGGATCGACATGGGCGGGACTATGGTCAAAGCCGCCATTTTTAATACGGAAGGAAAAGAACTGGCAACCAGGGGAAAGAGGCTTACCATTCTTTACCCCGGCAAGGACATGAATGAACGTAATATAGAGGAAGCGGAACAGGCCACCTACACAGCGATAAGAGAAGCCATAGAAGCAGCCAAAATTAACGCAGATGATATCCTGGGCATCGGTGTAACGGGGATGGCGAACGGCCTTTATATGTTCGACGATAATAACAAGCCGGTGCGCAACGCAATACTATCGGGTGATCTAAGGGCAAAAAACTATATTAAAAAATGGTACAGCGACGGCACTTTTGAAAAACTCCTTCCAAAAATACGCCAGTCAATCTGGGCCGGCAATGTCCCTGCGCTGATTGCATGGTTTAAAGACAATGAAAAAGCAAGCCTTGATAAAGCAAAAACAATTGTAACCGCAAAGGACTATGTCCGGTTTTTGTTAACCGGCGTATTCAGCCTTGAGATTACCGAAGCTTCTTCCATTGCCAGTATGGACCAAAACCAGGACATTATAACAACAGAAGTTTTCGAAGCATACGGGATTCCCGAATACCTGGACAAACTCCCTAAAAAAATTGCACTCTGTTCGGAAATAGTCGGCCATATAACACCAGAGTGCGCAAAAAAAACAGGCCTAAAGGAAGGGACAGCTGTTGCCGGGGGGCTGGCGGATATCATCGCTGCTGTTATATCGGTTGGTGTAACCGACGAAAGCACCTGGGGCATTATTGTCGGCACCTGGGGCATTAACGCACTGGTAAAAAAAGAACCCATCGCCTCTGCCGACCTTTTTATGATGTGCCATTACTGCATAGACGGCTTATGGGAATTTATGGAAGGCAGTTCAACCTCTGCTACAAACCTGGAGTGGTTTATCGATAATTTTATGGACAGGGAAAAAGAACCGCATATCTATCAAAAGTGCAGCGAAATGGTTGAACAGGCGCCATGGAAAGATTCGATCATCTTCCTCCCCTTCCTTTACGGGACAAACGTCAATATCGACGCAAAATCGGCTTTTATCGGGTTAAAGGGGAACCACACCCCTTCTTCCATGGTAAGGGCAATTTATGAAGGGGTTGTTTTCTGCCATTGGTACCATCTTGAAAGGCTGGCAAAATTTTCCCCCATGCCAAAACTTATCCGTATGGCCGGCGGCGCTGCCCGTTCAAAAACCTGGATGCAGATGTTTGCCGACATACTCGGCATCCGGGTAGAAGTGCCCGAAGCAGAAGAACTGGGCGCACTGGGCGCGGCGATGCTTGCGGGGGTTGGTGTTGGTGTATACAAAAATGTAGAAGAGTCGGTACAAGCCTGTACAAAAATTTCTGCCGCATACGAACCCGATCCCGAAAAACATGCATTTTACATAAAGAAATATGCCATATACAAGGACATTCTTAATGCAATGGACCCGCTGTGGGAAAAAATAGACAGCCTTACATAAAAATGCACTGCAAAAAAAGGAACGGCTATGAAATTTGATCTGGTGCATGATGCCAATGTTGAATTGGCGGAAACCCCCATTTGGGACAACCGCAATAAATGCCTGTATTGGACCGAGATGCTGGCGGGAAATATTTTTGAATACAACCCCGCTACAAAGGCAGAGCAGAAATGGCCTACCGGAAAAATAATCGCTTCCGCCGTCCCATCGGAAAACCCCAATGAACTTTTTGTTGCCAATATAGATGGAATGCACATTATGGACAAGGCAACGGGGGAATTAACATTACTGTGCGCGCCCGAACCGGGAAACGGCAAAAATTTCCACAACGATACACGCATAGACTGCCGGGGCCGTATTTTTACAAGCAGCGTAGCATTAAGTTACCTGACCCCGGATTATAACCCGGGAGAGACCGGATCATTCTACCAGATCGGGCGGGACGGAAAGATCAAAAAGCTTTTGGATAAAGTCCAGCAGTTAAACTGCATGGTATGGAACCTTGACAACACCAGGATGTGGGTAGCGGATACGTACAACAAAAAACTACTTGAGTGGGATTACACCCCGGAAGACGGAGCGGCCGGGAATTGCCGCGTTGTCCTGGACTTTGCCGGAAAGCAGGAAAGCCCCGACGGCATGGCGCTTGACAGCGAGGGGAACCTTTACATCTGCCACTGGAGCGGGACAATCAGCGTTTGGGACAATAATCTTAAATGGAAGGAAGATATACCGTTCCCCGTCCAGCAGGTTTGCGCCTGCGGGTTTGGCGGAGAGGATATGAAAGATTTTTATGTTACTACTGCCCGCTATGGCTATACAGAGGGGCAGCTAAAAGACAGGCGCGGCGCAGGCGGCATTTTTATGGCGCACAGCCCCATCCCGGGACTGCCATCTTTTTTTTATAAAGGAGAATTACAATGAAATTCAGGAAATTCGGAGACTCTTCTATCGAAGTATCTGTTGTCGGCCTTGGGACCTGGCCCTTGGGGAGTGATTTTTTCGGCGACGTTGACACAAAAACCGGCGAAAAGGTGATCCACAAGGCGCTTGACCTGGGCATTAACCTGATCGACACCGCGCCCGGTTACGGCTTAAATTTCGAAGCCGAAAAAACTGTTGGGCAGGCCATAAAAGGCCGCCGGGACAAAGCGGTAATCTCGACAAAATTCGGTATCCACCGCGTATTGGGCGCCGGGGAATTTGCCATTACAGGAGACTATATACGATGCCTTTCCCCGATGGCGGCAACTGCAGAACTGGAGAACTCCCTAAAAAGGCTAGGGACCGATTATATCGACATTTATTTTATCCATTGGCCCGATAACAACAACGGCAACGACGGCGCACTGGAATTATTGGCAAAGTGGAAAAAAGAAGGAAAGATAAGGGCCGGGGCCGTTTCCAATTTTACCGTGGAACAGGTAAAAAACGCCATTGACAAGGGGCACATTAGCGGCATTCAGCCACACCTGAGCCTCTTTGCACGAGGGAGCATGGATGACGGATTAATCCCTTTCGCAGCAGAAAAAGGCCTTGGCATTATGACCTACGGCTCCCTTGGCGGCGGGATTTTAAGCGGCGCCTATAAAGCCCCGCCAAAAATCGAGGGTAACGAAAAACGGGCCTCTTTTTACGATGGTTTTTCCGCTGCAAAATGGGAAAAAAGCAACAAGGTAATAACGGTCTTACAGGAAATTGCAGATGCGCGGCAAGCGTCTGTCGCCGAAGTTTCGATCAACTGGGTGCTGGCACAGAAGGGCATAACAACAGCGCTGGTCGGGACAACAAAACCGGAGAACCTGGAAAAGAATGCAGCAGCAGCAGCCTGGGAGCTTTCCGCCGCAGAACTAGAAAAAATCGAAAACTGCTGTAAGGCAAATTTAATATAACCGGCAACATTCTGCGGGTATACTGGAGCGTCATTTAAAAAAAGCCTGGTATACCCTGGGGCTTACGCCGGTCTGTTTTTTGAATATTTTGGCAAAATAATTGGGGTCGCTGTAACCTGTTTTTATGGAGACTTCCTGTATCCTGGCACATGGATCGTCACGCAGCATTTCCCGCGCCTTGTCTATCCTAACCTTTGCGGCATAATCAGAAAAGGTCTGGTTCATTTCCTTCCTGAACAGATGTGACAGGTAAAAATCGCTTACATAAACAGACGAAGCAACCGTACCCAGGGGAAGATCCTCGGCATAATGTTCATGTATATACTCAATGGCCTTGGTTAAATGAAAGCTTGTCTGCCTTTGCTCCCTGTTTTGGTAAACAATCTCTATAAACCCCTCCATAGCCCGTGTTGTAAGGTAGCAAAGTTTTTCAAAATTCGTCTGGTCGTCGCAGATTTCAAAAGCTTCTTTTGTTATGGCGTTCACTTCCTTAAGCGGGGCGCCGGCATCTACTGCCGCGCGCGAGAGAAAAGCGACAAGTTCAAAAAGTTTTACCCTTATTGTATCGAGGCTCCCTTCTGCAAAACTAAAGATTACAGAAAGTATATCGTTTAAAAGGGCGGCTGCCTGTTGTTTTTTTCCAAGTTGGACAAAAGCAATTAATTCTTTTTCTTTTTCTGTAGGGTAAGCCAGGGCACTGCGTTTTTCCATTTTTTGCAGTTCAACAGCGACAAGTTTCCGCTCAAGAATAAGCTCTGCAATTGTTTTTTGCTGATCGGATATTTGTTCACGCTGGCGAAGATACCTGGAATGTTCTTTGGTAAGGCTGTTTACCAGCATAAACAAAAGTTGGGCGGCAGCGGTAATATTCATACATTCACAGGAAGGGATGCCGTTAAAAAGCTCGGGGGTTATTTGCAGGTTCATCCCGGAAGCCTTTCTGGATATTTCTTCCATAGCGACTTCATCTGCTTCCCAAAGCATTGCAGGCCCGCAGGAAATGGAACCTAAATATTTTTCTTCGTATACTATCGGGGAAGAACACATAACAAGGCCGCAGCCGCAGGCAAAAATGTACGGTTCCCCAAGTTCCAGAGACTCCAGCCCGCCTTTTGCAAGGTGTTTCCTGCATAATTCACAGTTATCCGCAGCTTTACAAATGGAAATTGTCCTACCGCTTCTTAAATGGATAGTACCATCAATATCGGAAAGCCCTACATCAAGGCCTGTAGTAATATAGAAATAATTAAAGAGTTTTTCCAGCCCTGCATAATCAAGTACTTCCCGCAATTCCATAAGTTATTATATCATGGATTTGTGTTCGATATAATAGTCAAAAATGGCAGTGCCTGTAAGTCAAAGGAAAACGAAACAGTACTTTCTTCATTAGCCGCCGGCGGGATAGCCCTTTCTGCCCCCTGCGGCGGGCGGGGGATCTGCGGTAAGTGCCGGGTTATTCTGCAAAAAGGGAAAATAAAACTTACAGAAGGAAGCGGCAGGGAATTGGGGCCAGGGGATTCATTCCCCGCCTGCCAGGGAATACCGCTGTCTGATATTACAATAGAGATTCCGCCGGAAGACAGTGAAATCCAGAAGCCATTGCAAAACAGAAAAGTAAAACCAAAAAAAATTCTCCGCGCCGGGGTTGGGATAGATATTGGGACAACTACAGTCCAGGCAGAACTTGTAGACCTGGAAACAGGGGAAAGCCTGGAAACTGCCACTGCCCTTAATGCCCAGCGCAGTTTTGGGGCAGATGTAATGAGCAGGATTGACGCTTCGAGAAAGGGAAAAACAAAGGAACTCTTTACTGCAATCAACAGGCAAATCGAAGAAATGCTCAGGGCTTATATCTGCGATTGGAAGCTTACAGGCATCGAAAAATGCGTCGTCAGCGCGAATACTGCCATGCTCCACCTTTTTTGCAATGTTGACCCTTCCGGCCTGGGGGAAGTACCCTTTACCCCGGTATTTCTTAAAGAGCAGCATTTTTCCGGCAGGGAGCTTAATCTTTCTGCCAGCCAGGTAACAACATTGCCGGGTATCTCTGCCTTTGTCGGCGCCGATATTGTTTCCGGCCTGGCTTTGCTGGACATATTGAGGCACAGGGAAAACGCTTTTTTTGTGGATATTGGGACCAACGGGGAAATGGCTTTATGGAAAGCACAGGAACGCCGCCTCCTCTGTACTTCCACTGCGGCCGGCCCCTGTTTTGAAGGGGCGGAAATAAGCTGCGGAATGAGCGCCCTCCCCGGGGCGATCAACAGGATAGAGGCTGCCAGCAATTCTACCCTGCCGTTTAATTACGGCCCAATTTTCTATTCGACCCTGGGCAATGCCCAGCCGCAGGGCATTTGCGGTTCCGGCCTTGTTGACGCAATAGCTGCCCTGAAAAAATTAAATGCAATTGACGAAACCGGGGCCCTTTGCGAAACTTATTCGGAAAGCGGGTTTTTTGCGGCGGAGGGGATTGCCATAACGCAAAAAGACATACGCCAGTTCCAGCTGGCAAAAAGCGCCATACTTTCGGGGATCAACATTTTATGCAAAAGGGCGGGATTTGAAAGCAAACGCGAGCTTAAAACTGCATACATAGCCGGGGGTTTGGGTTTTTTTATCGACCTCCCCAATGCAGTTAATGCGGGCCTGCTCCCGGCGGAATTTGCAGGCAGGCAGGATGGAAAAAGTAAAACTATTGTATGCGGCAATACAAGCCTAAAAGGTGCAGTCAAATGCCTTTTTGACCCGGCCTTTTTACCATACTGCCGCAGCATTGCTGCTTTAAGCGAAACAGAAAGCCTTGCCGCAGAAAGTGATTTTGCCGAAGCCTTTGCGGAAAATATGTACTTTTAAAAAATAGAGGGACCCTTTATTTCTCTGTCATGGTAATGGCAGCATCCCAATCTGCACCCGGCGGGTTGGCCAGGAGCTCCGCAATCCGGTTAAGGTACATGGACGAAAGGTAATCTTCCTTGCCCTCTTTTTCTGCGATGGACAGGGCTTTTTTAAAATAATCTTTTGCCGTTTCCCATTCACGCATGGCATAGAGTTTTAAGCCCTTGTTGTAATGGTCATAAGCTTCCCTGTCTATAACAAGGGATTTCGGTGTACCCTCTTCTTCTTCGCCCTGCCAGGCATCATAGACCGTGTAGAGCCCAACCGGTTGGTCTTTCCCCTTTACCCGAACAATATCTGTTTTCCGGAAAATAAAAAGGTCTTTTGCCTGTTCGTAAAGGTACTCCGATACAATGATTGACTGGTGGTAATATTTGGTGATCCCTTCCAGCCGCGAAGCAAGGTTTACCGTATCGCCGATAACCGTGTAGTCAAGCTTATCCTGAAAACCGATATTGCCGACAACACATTCACCGCTATTAATGCCGATGCCTGCGTCAAACCCAAAGTCCGGCAGGGTTATCCCCGATGTATCGACGGTGGACAGTGTTTTTGCCATCCGCAGCGCTGCCCTTACGGCGCTTGCCGATGAGTTCTCCAGAGTTTTTGGCGCGCCGAAAATCGCCATAATTGCATCCCCGATAAATTTATCGATATTGCCGCCTTCCTCTACAATCTGGTTGCCCATTGCAGAAAAATACCTGTTTAGGAAATTTACCAGTTCCTGTGCCTGGGTGTTTTCCGAAATTTTGGTAAAGCTCCTTATGTCCGAAAATAAAATTGAGACAACCCTTGTTTCGCTCTGGCTGGACTGCGATCCGGATTTTTTTATAATTTCGTCCATAACGTCGATGGGGACATAGCGTGCAAAAGCTGTCCTTGTTTTTTTCTGCAGTATATCCATCTGCCGCAAGCGCAGTGCATTTGCCACAATCGGGGAAGCGGTAGAAATAAAAACATTCAGGTTTTCCAGGATTACCGGGGAAAAATATTCTTTAATCGAAGTCCCAATATGTACCGTCGCAAATTCTTCGCCGGAACTTGCAAGGGGGAGCATTATATAGGATTCCACCCTTTTGTCTTTTTCCCCTGCCGGGAAAAAATCGTTTACCTCTTTGGATAGCACCTTATAATCGGAAAAACGGGAGTTAAAATCTGCTATGGTTATTGCCTTAAAATCTTCTACTATTTCTGCGGTATACCCTGCGCTGTTTGCGTTATATACCACAAGGCTGTCATCGGCATCTTTTATCATAATGGAACAGATTTCTGCCTGGCATACATTTTCCAGAAGCGAAAAAACACCACGGACAGTTTCTTCCAGCGAAACGGCCTTATTGGACAGTTCTGCCAGCATCCCTATAAGCGTTGTCTGAAATAGTTTATTGTCCAAAAGGTTGTTTACCATTTCTATGAGCGAATTATCATTTATTCTTTTTCCTTCGCGTTTAATCCTCTCGTAATCAACCGGCTGGCTTTCCTTTAGCAGGCGCTGTATCTGCCTGGAAAGCTCGGAAAAATTTTCTGGCGCTTTTTCTATATAATAATCAGCGCCTGCCTGTTCCCCCCAAAATTTATCCTTTGTTTCCCCAAGGGACGTAAACATAATAACCGGTATATTTTTGGTTGCCGGCCTGGATTTTAGAAGCCTTGTTGTCTGGTACCCCTTAAAAAGCGGCATTTCAACATCTGACACAATAAGCTCGGGAAGAAAGCTGTATACTTTTTTTATCCCTTCAAGGCCGTTCTCCGCCCTTTCCGTTTCGTATTTTTCTTCGTTAAGGAATTCCAAAAGCATGTCGGCAAAAATGTCTGAATCTTCAAAAATCAAAATTCGTTTTTTATCCATTTGCGTCTCCGATCAATTCCTTTACGGCGTTTAAGAGGTTCTGATTGTTAAAAGAAGCTTTTACAATATACCGGTTGGCCCCAAGAAGCGCTGCCTTGCTTTGATCTTTCTCATCTGCGCGCGACGAGATAACGATTACCGGAATATCCTTTAAACGGTCGTTTTTTCGGATATTTTCTGTAAGCATAAAACCATCCATATTCGGCATTGCAATATCGGTACATATTAAATCATATTGGACATTTTTTGCCGCAGCCAGCGCTTCCGAGCCGTCTGCAGCAGTGTCAACTTTATACCCTTCTGCTTCCAGGATATCACGCTCTATGTCCCGTGTAGGCCGGGAATCGTCCACCACCAAAATGGATTTCCTCATGCGCTCAAAATCAACATGGCGCTTTTTCATGTCAATTGTTTTAATGCGCCGGGCCGTCCTGATTACCGTGGGGATATGCAGGGCCGGCACCATCTCGTAGTCTTCGCTTAATACCACCCCGGAGAACATTTCCATTTGTTCCATAAAAGATGGCATTGTTTTAAGGATAACCTGCCTCATACTGCTTATCTGGTTAACCGCAAGGGCTACTGTTTCTTCATAGGCCTGGACAATAACAACAAAAATCGAATCGCCTGTATTCTTTTTTTCATCTACGTGTATTTTTAAAATATGGTGCAGGTAATACAGTTTAATAATCCTGCCGCCGTATTTAATTCCGGGCCGGTCAACAACGGTAATAATATCCTTTGTGTCAATCAGCATTACCGTATCTACAAAATTGGCCGGAATTATAAATTTCATATCGCCGGATGAAATGGGGAAGCCCATAAGGGATGCCATGGACAACGGGACGGATATAATAAAAGTTGTCCCCTCGCCTGCCCTTGAATGTATGGAAATACTGCCCTTCATTCGTTCTATGTTGTTCTTGACTGCATCCATTCCCACGCCGCGCCCCGATACATTGGACAGTTTTTCCGCTGTGGAGAACCCGCTCTGGAAAATAAAGTTTATAAGCTCTTCTTCTCCAAGGGCGGCTGCGGCATCCCTGGAAACCAGCCCCTTGTCTACAATCTTTTTGCGGATGCCTTCTATGTTAATCCCTTTCCCGTCATCGGTAATTGTAACCTTCATATTTCCGCTTTCCCGTACGCAGCGAACCTGTATCTGGCCTGTTTCGTTTTTCCCTGCCGCGCGACGTTCTTCCGGTGTTTCAATGCCGTGGTCTATCGAATTCCTGATCATATGGAGAAACACTTCTGACAACGATTCAATCAGGTTTTTGTCTATCTCGTTTTCGGAGCCTTCTATTTTTATCTGTACCTGTTTACCCAATTCCGAAGCGATTGTAAAAACAAAACGGGGGTACGCATCGAGTGCGGTGGAAAGGGGAAGCATGCGCAGGGAAATTACACTGTCATAGGCGCTGCGTATATGGTTGCCAACATCCAGGGCGTAATTTTTTACAAGGGAGAATAGCTTGTTTGTCATTAATTCTATTGAACGGAATTCCTGGAGCAAATGCGAATTCCAGGACTGGTCTGCAGATACCATTTTGGAAAATTGCCGGGACGCTTCATTAATGGTTTCTGTGTCCCGCGAGATATTCCTTGCGGCAATTTCCAGGGATTGGAGCGCCGCCATATTATGAATAATCCCGTTAATTCTTTCCAAAGATATTCTGATGCTTTCCGATTTCGCCTCTTCGATTTTATTCCGCTTCGTATCTTTGGCAGTTTCTGTTTTCCCGCCTAGAGGGGTATCCTGTTTTACCGGGGCATCCCCGGCTGCTGCCGGCCTCTGCGATGAGGGGACGCTGAAATCTTCGTTTGCCGAAAGGGATGCCAGTTCTTTCTGGAATGCGGCTGCCCGTATATCGTCTGCCCCGCCTGATTTTACCGCATTTACCCCTGTTTTAAGCTCATCCAGAGCGGCAAGGATTAGCCGCATCGCTTTTTCATTAAGGGATATCCTCTCTTCCTTTAATGCGGAAAAAGATGTTTCCATTGCATGGGAGACCCCTTCGATATTTTTAAACTCCAGCATACGCGCAGAGCCCTTTAAGGTATGGAGGGCACGCATAAGCGTTACAAGGTCGTCCTCTACCGAAGTCCCTTCCTTAATTTCGAAAAGAAGAGTTTCCACTGTAGAAATATTTTCTAGCCCCTCTTCTACAAATTTTCCGATGTATTTTGATTTATCGATAGCGCCCGCCGCCCTGGCAGCTTTTGGCGCATCGCCTTTTTTTGCAGCTGCCTTATCTTCTTTGGCAGCCGGGTTTTCGGCTGGGTTTTCGGCTGATTTTTCTGCCAGGCTTTGGGCAGGCGCTGCCGCTTTCCCTGCCGCCTTGGGCGTTTCTGGCGCTTCCGGCGTTTCCGGCGCTTCCTGCTGTATACCGGCCAACGGTGCCTTGGCGGCCAGTGGCACAGTATAATCTTCGTTTGCAGAAAATGACGTTAATTCTTTTTGAAGAAGCGCCGACTCTTTTGCATCATCTTCCCCCGACTTTATCCGGGCTATTCCTGCCTTAAGCCCTTCTGTCGCGCAGAGGATAAGCCTGGCAGCTTTATCGTCGAGCATGACCCTTTCTTCCTTTAAGGCAGAAAAAACTGTTTCCAGTGTATGGGCAAGGGTCTCCATGTTCCTGAATTCCAGCATACGGGCCGAGCCCTTAAGGGTATGGAGGGCGCGCATAAGCGTTACAATATCGTCCTGGGTGGAAAACCCGTCTTTAATATCAAAAAGCAGGGTTTCGACTATGGAAATGTTTTCCAGCCCTTCTTCAATAAATTTTCCAATATATTTGGATTTATCGATACCCATTTTACCCCTGTTTTACTGCATTTTCTGATGCAAGGAATAGTTCAAGCTCATTTGCATGTTCTGATAAAGTTTCGGCAGACTGCGCAACGGCTTCTGCATTTCCAATAAAGTGTTTAACACTCTGCGAAACATCTGCAACAGCGGAATAAATATTTTCGCTGGATTTTAATTGCTGCTGGGTGGAGACAGTAATTGTTTGCGCCTGATTGGAAGTAATCTCTGCCCCGGACCGGATTTCCTTAAAAATATCTTCCAGTTCCTTAATTAACTTATAGCCCTCTGCTATCCTGTCGGAGCCCTCCTCGCTGTACACAATAAGGGAAGAAGAAGAACTTTGAATTTCTTCTACCTGTTCGCGTATCTGCCGGGTCAGGACGGCAATATCATCTGCAAGCCGATTAACCTCCCCTGCGACCACTGCAAACCGCTTTCCTGTTTCCCCGGCGCTTGCAGCTTCCAGCGCAGCGTTAAAGGCAATAACTTTGGTCTGGTCTGTAATGGTATTAATTACCCGGACAATATCCCGTATTTTATTTACCTTGTTGCTTAACGAAATAATCCCGTTAATGATCCCCGAATTTTTTTCTTTTATATCCTCCATTTTATCAACATTCTTTTCCAGAACCTCGAACCCATGGAGGACATCTTCTTCCATTTTGGAAGCGATTGAGGCGACACTGTTTGTTTTTTCGACAATTTCTGCGGTAATCCTGGAATTTTCGCCGATGGTGTTCTCTATTTTTTCGATGCTGCCGCTCTGATCGTTTGCGACGGCCCATTCGCCGCGGCCGGAAATTGCAGAAACCCCTTTATTAACGGCTGCCGCAAGTTTTATGGTTCTGCTGCGAAAATCCACTATATCCCTGGAGGAAGCGGCAGTTTGGGCTTCCAGCGCGTCAACCTGTTTTTTCCTGGAACGCAGAACGGGGAACAATACCCCCCCCATAACAGCAATCCCGGCAATAAAAAAGAGAATATTTCCAAGCATAGCTATCCCCTTAGGTTTCTGTTCGGTATTTATCCACTTTCCCCTTAAGTTCCTCTGACATACCGTTCAAGTTCTCGGCAATCTTGGAAGTGGAAGAAGTGGCAATTACAAATTGTTTTACCCCGGCGGAAATTTCCTTTAGGGCGCTGAAAATCTGCGAAGAGGCCAGTTCCTGCTGTTTGCTAAGGTTTGATATCTGCTGTGAACGGGTCGCGACATTCTGGGAATTGTCAACAATATTCTCGAATACCGTTTTCTGTTCGCTCATCCTTTCGTAACCAAGTTCTATCTGTTTGGAACCGTTGTTCGCTTCGGCAATTAGAATCTTGGAAGCATCCTGCACTTCCTCAATTTTCATTTTTATTTCCCGTGTAGATTCAACTACATTGTCCGCAAAACGCCTGATTTCCGAAGCGACCACGGAGAACCGCGCGCCGGCTTCCCCGGACGATGAAGCTTCCAGCGATGCGTTAAAGGCAATAAGCTTAGTCTGGTCTGCAATACCGTCTATAATCCTGATCGCTTCGCTAATCCGGATAATCATATCCGACAGGTTCCGGATTTCACTTATTATTTTCTGGTTTTGGCTGCGGATATCCTCCATCATATTCTGGTTTACTTCCCGGATTTCGGCACCCTTGCTGCTTAGTTCCCGGGTTTCCTTGGCAAGGTCTGCAACTTCAGTGGTTTTGTGAGCGATCTGCTCGGAAAGGTTTTTGCTGCTTTCCATGGTACTTACAATCTCCGAAACGCTTGCAGACTGCTCATTGGCGGTGGTGGTAATTTCTTTCGACGAAGAAGACAGATCGAAGACCGAGTTGGAAACAAGCTGTGCGCTTTGTTTAAAACTCCCGAAAGTTGACCTTAAAATATCCAGGAACCCGTTGAATGCCGTCATTAATTGCCCGAATTCATCCATGGAGGTGATCTGCAGCGACATGGTTAAATCGTTCTCGTTTAACCCCCTGAACAGGGTATTAAGGTTTTTTACCGAACGGTTAATATCCTGTGTAATAAACACAACCAGAGCAATGGCAAAGCCCAGCGAGACAAGGACTATTGCAAGGTACAGGATTAATCGCCCGCGGGAAGCGGCTGTATTTTGCTGTATCTGCAAATCCAGATGGTTAAAAGTGTCCCCCCATAACTGGCACAGCTCGGTATTCAGGTCCGATAAGGCAAAAAGGAATTCGGAAGCGGTAATGGGGTTTGTTATATTAAACCCGGACATCCTGGAAAACTGCCCGGAAAAAACACCGGCGCTTTCCTCGTACCGATCCAGTTTCCCGGTAAATTCCTCAAAACCCCCGGCATTCCTCGCGTTGTCCTCCATCGCCGATTTTAGGCTGTTGCTTATCCTTTCCCTGTCCGACTGGAACAGGGGGTTATTGTTCCGGATTAATTGCATTTCTGCAGAAACGATCATATTTAAGGTAATGTCCTGGGGGTTTCCCGTGTAAGGCTGCGCGGAAAGCCTGCGCCCCTGGGCCTGCGCATCGGCCAGGTCGCCATTCCAGCGCTCAACTACACTTTCCGCCTCGAAGAGGTTTTTACGGACCAGGTTGCCTACATTGATAAGGCGCATAGACGCTTCTGGCATGTTGGTTAGGGCAGAGGATACAAAATAATAGTTTTTCATATCGGTTACAAGGATTAACCTGGAGCGCTCCCCGATAAGGTTAATAAGGTCGCGGATGGATTGGGCATAGTCAAGGTAATTTTGATACAGTTCACCGTCATCCCTGCCCGCATTTTTTAGCGAGTCCCAGTTTGACGCAAAGCCCGGCAGCCCGTTTTCCGCTGTCCCATACCGCCTTGCCTCCCTGTCGAGCGTCCTTGCTGCGCTGCTGATTCTGTCATCCAGGTTTTTTAAATCACCGTTTTTTAAACCCAGATAAACATTTAGGTATTCGGGCAAATCCTGCATAACTGTAACAGCCGGCTCAAGCGTATGTATCCCGTCGTGGATAGCCGCGCTTCTGCGTATCATTCCTACGGTTGTTGAAGTAATAAAAAGCAGCATTACCCCAATGGGTATTAAAAACACGGCGCTGGAAATGATAAGTTTGGTTGAAATCTTTAACCTGGAAAAAACCATTTTTCCTCCTAATAGTATGAAAGAAATTCTATAACACAATCCCCCTGCTGTAAATAGATTCGCAGGCTGCTTTTGCTTTATAAAAATAAAACACCTCGTAATTATCTTTCCCGCCAAGGTTATTTATTTCCCTAAAATCGGCATGATCCACACCGGCTGTTTCTGCCACCCCCATAATAAGGTACCCGCCTTCCTTTGTAACCGCAGACAAATTGGAAAGCACCCGCTCCCTGTATTGCGGCAGAAAATATATAAAAGCGTTCCGGAAAAAAATAATATCGTACTCTTGGGGGGGGAGTGTATCCATAAGGTTATGTACAAAAAAATCAATGTTTTTTTTAAGGTCTTCCCTTATCCGGTACTGGTCTTCATCCTTTTCAAGATAGGGGGCCGCCATATAACGAAAACTGCTCCCGTCTTCCCGCAGGGTACGCTCGCTGTACACGCCGCGCGAGGCTGCCTCTATCACTTTTGGGTTAAGGTCAAAAGCGTCAATATGGTAGTTTATGGGGCAAACTGCGCTTCTGTTGTACGATTCTATCAGCATGGCAATGCTGTAGGCTTCGCAGCCGCTGGCGACTGCCGCGCAGCACAGCCGCAGCCCGGTTTTTTCATAAGAAGGCAATAAATCGTGCAGCAGGTTAAAATGCACCCCTTCCCGGAAAAAATAGGTTTCGCTTACCGTAAGGAAACCGGCTGCTTCCCCGGAAGAAAAAACCTTTTCGATAATTTCAGGATCGGTGCCGCCATGGGTTTGTAAAAGGTACTCCTGTATTTTTTTAATATCGCCGGGGTCGGTTTTAATACCGAACCGTTTTTCTGCGGCAGATGAAAGGCTGTCGATCATTTTACCAGCCATACGAGTTTTTCCGGAATCCTGTCAAGCGCCAGCACCATATCCACACACCCTGTTTCCGCCGCCGCTTTCGGCATGCCATAAACAAGGGAGCTTTCCTCATCCTGGGCAATTGTAATGCCGCCCATTTCCCGGACCTTTTTGGTACCCGCAGCCCCGTCATTGCCCATGCCTGTTAACACAACAGAAACCAGCGATTCCCCAAGGCTTTCCGCCGCAGTCCTAAAGAGGACATCGGCTGCGGGTTTCTGGTTGTTTTCCGGATCGTCATCGTTATAAAAAAGGGAACAGTTAATCCCGCCCTTCCCGCGGAGCATAAGGTGTTTATCGGTCTGGGCGATATATACATTGCCCGCCCGGGGGGTTTCCCCTTCGTCGGCAACTTTTACATTTAATGCGGTAAAGGTATTAAGCCATTGCGCAAAATTTTTATCAAAGCCGGAAGAATTATGCTGGACGATTATTATGGGCAGGGGGAAATCCCCCGGCAAGAGCGAAAAAAACCGGGACAGCGCCTTTGGGCCGCCGGTTGACGATGCCAGCACTATTGCATGTATTTCCCTTTTTTGCGGCTCTTTTACCCAAACAGCCTGCGTAACAGCGGTGATCTTCTGTGCCTTAATGCCGCTTATCCTTTTAAGGGTGTCATATACCTCCTGGCGCTTTGCCGGGTTTAAAGATGCTGTAAATGTTTCTTTCGAATAAAACTCAAGCGCCCCTTTAAGTGTCGCCTCGTATGCCATTTTTGCCGTGTCCAGGCTTGTAATAACAACAATGGGGACGGATATTTTCTTCATTACTTCTTCGATGGCCTCAAGCCCGTTCATTTTAGGCATCTCGATGTCCATCGTAACAAGATCGGGGTTTAGTGCCAAAATTTTCGCGACACCATCCTCCCCATTAATAGCCTCCCCGATAATTTTAAAATTACCGTCAGCTTCAAGAAAATCCCGGATAATGTCCCGTACCATTTCGCTGTCGTCAACAATTAGCGTATTAATCACTGTTTACATTCCAAAAGTTTATTTAGATCGAGAATAAAAATTATATCCCCCCCGGTAAAATGTACCCCGCAAAAAAAACCAAGCATGCGCCCACGGCCGTTTAATGCGGTTAATACTCCCGGCATACTGCGTATTTCCTTTTCCGGTATTTCCATTTCGTTCTCTATCCGCGGTGTAAGCAACACTGTCTGTAAAGCAGCATTTGCGGCAGGCTTAAGGACAAGCCCATGCGGGGCGGTGTAATCTTTTTGAAGGAACAAAACCGGCAGGGAAATATAAACCATCCCGTCCCCTGTTCCGTATACTGTATCCTGTACCCTGCTAACAGGGATAATTTTTTCTGCCCCAAAAGCCGGTATGCCAATATTTGTTTTTTCCAAAGCGCAGATAAAATATTTCACTTATTCTTCCTGCTGGTCAAAGTCGTTTTTTATCCTGTTAATTAACTCCCCTGTATCGATACAAAAAATATGATGGCCCTTCCACTCGAAATATGAATTAATGGAACCGGAAAGCGTTTTTTCGTCCTGCTCTATTTCCATTAGCTTCTCCAAAGGGAAATCTGCGATATCAATTACATCATCAATCAGCAGGGCAATCTTATCGATTTCTTCTTTTAGGACGATCACTTTCTGCGCAGCGGAATTTGTTTTAAGAAGGAGGAAGCTTAGATCAATCAGCGCATATGGAACCGAGTAACGGTTAATAATTCCCCGCACATAATCCGGCGCCAGGGGCAAAGGGAACACTTTTTCCAGGGCAGCAACTTCGCTTATTATCCTGGAAGGCAGCGCATAGCGCTTATCCTCTACGGTAAAAATGAGGTATTTTTCCAGCGTAATAGTCTCTGAGGGGTTTTCTGTATTATCCGGGTCCATGTAAAAAGTATGTCATAGATACAGCATCCTGTCCATTGCAATAAAATTTTCAGCCGGCGTGGCGGCAGGGATCTCGCAGCCCCCGGCTATGCATGTAGTACCGGCCCCTGCCCCAATGCAGTTCCGCACGGCATCTTCCACCTGCCCGGCGCTGCCCCGCATAAAAATTTCGACCGGGTCCATGTTCCCGGAAACGGCGGTTTTTGTCCCATCAAAAATATTGGCAGCCCGCCCAAAATCCACCATCCAGTCGATGTCGAGGATGTCCGGCTCTACTTCCTTTAATATCTCCAGCAGCGGGCTGATATTCCCGCATATATGGAGTTTTACCCTGCCGCCGTTTTCGTGGATATAGCCGACAATGGCTTTGTCCCATTGCAGGCCGTACTTCCGGTACAGCTCCGGCCCAATTAAGGAAGCGGCGGCATTGCCAACGCCGATAAAATCCGCACCGGCTTGCAATTGGGCAAGCGCGAAACGTTTTTGCTGTTCATGAATAATGGAAAAAAAATCATCCAGGTATTCTTCTTCGCCGGCCAAATCCATCATAAGTTCATTTATGCCGCGAAGGTCCGCCGCTTCTGCCAAACAGCCTTCTACCCACCCTATAACAGGGTAATCGCCCCCGGCCTTTTCGCGGAGCAGGGCGCAGGCGTTTAACCGGTCCAGGGTCCTTTCGCTCGATCCCGGGTCAAAGCGCCGCAGGACAGAAAGATCAAAATCATCGTTAATAAGCGGGTTTTCCGCATAGGGCACGCCGTTCTCCGGGAATGTAACAATGGCCCCGAAAGCTGCGGCTTCGCGCATGGGATCGGAAATGGCGCAGACACTGTCAAGGCCGTATTTTTCTGCGCAGATTAAATTCCCCTCTACAAGTTTCCGGTAATCGGTAACATACTCCCTGTAGGAGGCCCCTGCTTCGTGCGCGACAACAGCCATAACAATATTTAAATTGGGGATTTTATCTACCGGTTTTCCCTTTAGCCGCTTGTTCAACCTTTCCAGGGAAGTCATACTTTTGTTTACGGTATCAGAAAAAGCTTCGGCACACGTCTGCGGCGCTTGCCGCATCTGCTGTGTAGGCATCGGCGCCGATTTCATCGGCAAAGCTCTGTGTTACCGGGGCGCCTCCCACCATTACCTTTACTTTATCCCGGACGCCGGCGCTTTTTAATGCGTCGATAACATCCTTTTGCGCGGTCATGGTTGTGGTAAGGAGCGCCGACAGGCAGACAACCTGTGCCCCTGTCTCCTGTACGGAACTGACAATTTTTTCGGAATCACAATCAACGCCAAGGTCGATCGCTTCGATCCCTTTGCCTTCTATCATCATCTTTACAAGGTTCTTCCCGATATCGTGGAGATCGCCTTTTACGGTACAGATAATCGCCTTGCCAACGGGGTTGACACCTGCTTTTGCAAGGTGGGGTTTAAGGGTTTCCGTCGCCTTGTTCATTGCACGGGCAGCGATAAGCACTTCCGGCACAAAAACTTCGTTCCTTTTAAATTTCCCCCCGACAATATTCATGCCGGCCATGAGCGCTTTTTCCAGGATATCCCCGGGAGCTGCCCCGGTATCCAGTGCAGTCTGAACCGAAACTACAATATCTTTCGCTTTCCCTTTTTGAAGAAGTTCGGAAATCTCGTTATACAACCCGCTAAAATCTGCATCTGCCATTGCATGCTCCTTGAAAAACTAAATTTGTCCTTATCTATTGTATCATAGATGAAAGCCTACCCTTCATTGGAATATTTGCCCTAATTCTGTAAAATTTTGCTAATATAATATCATCGAAAAATAGGTAACGGTATTCGGGCCGTTATTGTAGGTAACCCCCGCCGACTTGCTTAAAAGGGTTACATTAATGCCGGCGGCTTCTATGGAGCCGATTCTTTTATCCGGGGTTGGGCATGGGTTGGGGAATGCGCAGTGTATATTCCCTTCCTTATCCCTGCATATCGGGCAGGACCCTGCGCCATAGACCGGGACCCCGCCCCCCAGCATGGTTTTTAGTTCCAGGGTTAAGAGGGTATGCAAATCTTTCCCGATTGTCATGCCTTCGTAATCAAAGGAATCTTCCAGGATATGCCTGGTCGTAAAAACAAATGCGTTTGTATATTTATTGATTAAGGCTTTTTGCCCCTCCAGCGTGCCGGAATTCGGCGGGCAGGTCCAGGAGGTATTGTAATGGCCGCACACGTTAGATGCACAGGATTCCAGCAGTTCGGGGGAAAACACAATGGCGGAGACAGGCAATTCCCCGCTTTCGTGTACCTTTGCCCCGCTGGAGGCTTCGGCTGCGGCAAGCTTATCCAGTATCGTTTTATTTATCACAGTAATCAAGAATAACCTGCCATTCACGCCCTGTCAAGAAAATATTTAAAATTAAAAAAAGTCCTTCCCTTTATTGGTAAAAACAGTGTATAATACAGGAAAAAGCGGGGGGGAGATTGACACCAAGAGAAAGAGTTCGATTGACCCTGGCACATAAAGAAGCAGACAGGGTTCCCATGGATCTGTGGGGCTGCGCTTCCAGGCTGCATAATAAAGTTTATTTTGGCGTGGTTAAGGAACTGGGGCTCCCCGGCAACGGCACATTAATCAGGCCGGGTACGCTTACCGAATACGAAGACTACAGAATTAGCGACGCGCTTAATATCGATTTCCGCCATATTAATATAGGGAAACCAAAAAATTTTACAGGCCATTCGGACGACAGGGGCAATTCGTTCGATGAATGGGGAATCGGACATTTTAAGAACGAAAAATACAACGCCATTTCCGTCCACCCGCTTGCTGACCCCGACCCCTCCATGCTGGACGATTACCCCTGGCCCGACCCTGACGATCCCGGCCGTACAGAAGGTATAGGCGAACTTGCCCGTACTTATTTTGAAGGCACGGATTATGCGGTAACAGCAACCACCGCGACAAGCGGCCTCCTGTTCGAGTTTGGGCAGTACCTCTGCGGTGCAGAGCAATTCCTTATTAACCTGTACGAAGAAGAACTGTTTACAGAAAAATTGATAGACAAACTAACCGAAATAATGATCCGGATACACCTGAACTACCTGCGCCCCATCGCGCCATATATTGAATGGGTGGAATTTGCCAGCGACCTTGGCACCCAAAAGGGCCCGTTCATGTCCATGGAAATGTTCCGGAAATATTTTAAAAAGCCCATGGCAGAAATATTCCAGGCAGTAAAAAAAGAGTACCCCGGCATGAAGATCATGCTCCACTCCTGCGGGGCGATGAGCCCCTTTATCCCGGACCTGATCGATTGCGGAATGGATATTTTAAATTCGCTACAGCCGCTGGCGCACGACATGGATTCGGCAAGGCTTAAACGGGATTTTGGGGGCTCAATTGTGCTGCACGGCGGGGTGGATATCCAGAAAGCCATGCAGGGCACGCCAGGGGATGTGGAAAGCGAGGCAAAACGCGCGATCAGCTCCATGGCAAAAGGGGGCGGGTACATCTTTGCCCCGGCAAACCATTTGCAGGGGGACTGCCCCCCGGCAAATGTAGTTACCTTGTACCGGTGTGGCGAAAAATTCGGCCATTATCCGATAGAAATTTAATTTTAAGTGAACGGAGGATGAAAGATGGCTGAAAAAAAACTGGTTCTTTGTGTGTGCGGTGCAGGTATTAATACTTCAATAAACGCAGTTATGCAGGTTCAGGAGTATTTGGAAAAAAGGAAAATTAAGGATTTTCAGGTTACGCATTGTACGGTGGACCATATGGAACCTTACAGGGGACGGAAAAACCTGGTTGTGGTCTGGATGACAACCATAGATGAAAAATTTGATTCCCCCGGAGTACAGGGACTTCCCTTCCTTATAGGATCCAAAAAAGACAAGGAAGCATTAACAGACAAAATCATAGAATTGATGAATTCTATCTATACACCGTAATACATAATTGAGGCTTTTTTTAGAGGGGTTGTCCGGTAAAAAAACGGACAACTAAATAAAATTTTTTGGAGGTAGTTTTTATGGATGCATTTAACAGTATTGTAAACGGCATTCTGTTAAGTCTGGGGGGGCCGATTCTGGTCACCATTGTCATGTTTATACTTGGTCTCTGTTTCCAGGCCGGATTTAAAAAGAGCTTACGTGGCGGTATTTACTCAGGTATCGGCCTCGCAGGCCTTTTTGTCATTACAGGCGCCGCCACAGCCGCCCTTGAGCCGGCCGTAACCGCCCTTGCCCTGATGATGGGAAAAACCGAGTCGGTAGTTGACACAGGCTGGGCAAACGCCGGATTGGCATTCTCATGGCCCGGCGCTGCTTTCACCATCATTGCGGTAATCGCAGTAAACCTTGTTTTAATTATGCTCAGGGTAGTAAAAACCATGTGGACCGACATGTGGAGCTACTGGCATGGTCAGGTAGTCGGCTGTTTTGTCTGGGCAATGACCGATAACCTGTTATATGGTGTTGCTGCGGCAACGCTGTTCCTTACGGCAAACTCATTTTTTGCCGATTATAGCGCAAAGCGGTATCAGGAATTCAACGGTATGCCCGGTATATCAGTCCCCTGTACGGTATCCGTTCTTGCGCCCTTTGCCAATCTTTTCAATAAATTAATTGAAGCCATCCCGGGGATAAATAAAATCGATGCGTCCCCGGAAGCGATCAAGGACAAGATCGGCGTGTTTTCCGAACAGGGTGTTATGGGCGCAATTATCGGGTTTATTATCGGTGTTGTGGTTTGGCTCGGCGGCCATGGTACCTTCCCCGGCGCGCTAAACCTTGGCGTTCAGGTAGGCGTGCTTATGGTTTTCCTGCCCAAGACAGTTTCCGTACTCTGCGAAGGGGTTATCCCCATTACCAACTCGGTAATTGAGTTTGTCCACGAAAAATTTGGCGACAAACGTGAAATTTACGTCGCGGTAGACTGCGCCGCCCTTCTTGGACATCCTTCGGTTATGGCCAGTGCCGTTATCCTCTATCCGCTTTTGGTTGTATTAAGCGTCCTTCTGCCCGGCAACGGGATTATTCCCCTTGCAAGCCTGGCGATAATTCCCTACTGGTGCGGCGCCATTGCTCCGTATCTTAAAGGCAACGTATTCCGCATTGTGCTTTTCTCGCTTATATGGGCAATACCGGTAACATACTTTGCCACCATGCAGGCACCAATACATACGGCAGCCATGGCAAAAATGGGCGGCGATGCGGCAACAATCACAAGCTGCTGGGACGTAGCCGGTGATCCTCTGGGTACAGTTATTACTCAGGCGTTCAGGGCAATATTTGCAAAGTAAGGTTTTAATGTAATGCTTACGGTAACCCAAGAAAACATTCTGGTTAACGTTGAAGCAGAAAACAAAGAGGAGGTCATCCAAATTCTGGTTGACCTCCTTGTTGCAAACGGCTGTGTAAAACCGGAGTATTACAGTATTCTTGTTTCACGGGAAGAACAATACCCGACAGGGCTTCCCACAGAAGGCGTCCAGGTGGCAATCCCCCACGGCTGTTCCCAGGGGTCTGTACTAAAACCTTCTGTAGCCATAGCAACCCTCGCCCGGCCTGTTACATTCAGGAATATGGCAAACAAAGACGAAGAACTGTCCGTCGGGATTGTATTCGTACTTGCCCTGGTAGACGAACATGAACTGGCCGAAGATTTAAACAGGGTAATGGGTGTGTTTTCCGAAGCCGATAGGCTTACAAAAATATTCACAGCCAAAAGCGGCGCGGAAATAGCAGGAATCATGGGCGAATCTTTAATAAAAGAACAATGAGGCACTCCCCTGCTTTTTTCTAAACTAAAGGCGCCGGATAATAATACCCCGGAAAGAATAACAAAAAAAGTACTTATAGCCGGCGGCCTTTGCGGCCCAACCATGATGATGGCGGCGGAAAAAATTGAAGAAGAATGCCAAAAGCGCCGGATACGCGTAAACATCAAAATTCATAACCTGTGGGAATCCCATTACCCGGGGGAAGGGTTCGCTGTTATAATAGAGATGTTTAAATTTTTTGAAAACGAAAAATGCCCGGTAATCGACGGCAAACCTTTTATTGTACACCGGGGAGAAAAAGAACTGGTGAATGAAATAGTTGATTTACTGGGCAGCTGATACAGGGAAAAAATGAATAAAAAAATCTATGCAGACCATGCGGCGACAACCCCCGTTGACGCAAGTGTCCTGGAAGCGATGCTTCCTTTCCTGGGCGGGTGTTTCCACAACCCCTCTGCCCTTTACGGCGAAGCAAGGGAAGTCAGGGTAATGATAGATGATGCCCGTTCCGTCCTGCTGGACTTTATTGGCGGCGATTCGGAGGGCAGGATAATCTTTACAGGCAGCGGGACAGAAAGCGCGAACCTTGCGCTGTATTCCGCGCTGCATTCCGCACTGCATTTATCAACTCGTCCATCTGATTCTTCCGGGCAGCAGAGGCCCGGCAGCTTACTTGTTTCTGCTGCCGAGCACCATGCCGTTTTAAATTACGCCCATTCCCTTAACAGCAGCGGGATTGTTACCGAAGAACTGCCGGTAGACCGTTACGGGGCTGTTGCCCCGGATACATTAAGGAAGCATATTAAAGGCGATGTAATGCTTGTTTCCGTAATGACAGTAAACAACGAGACCGGAGCGATTAACGATACGGGGGCGCTCTGCAAAATTGCCCATGATGCAGGCGCGCTTTTTCACACCGATGCGGTACAGGCTTTGGGAATTATGCCCATTAACGCACAGAAAAACGGCGCGGATTACATTAGTTTTTCCGCGCATAAAATATACGGGCCCAAAGGCATTGGCGCGCTTTATGTTTCCCCGGCGGCGGCGCTTTCCCCGCTGGTGCTGGGGGGGAAACAGGAAGGGGGCGCAAGGGCCGGGACAGAAAACACCGCCGGCATTGCCGGGTTTGGCCGTGCAGTTACATTATTGCGCGGGCGACTTGAAAAAGATGCCACCCACCTTGCCGCATTAAAAAGCCTCTTCCTTAAAGAAATCGCTGCAATTCCCGGTATAATAATCAATTCCGCGCCCGGCGGCGCCCCCAACATCATTAACATAAGCGCCGCAGGGGTCGAAGCGGAGCCCTGCCTGCTCCACCTCTCTATGGCCGGCATCCTTGCCTCCATGGGGGCCGCATGCAATGCGTCATCGGTGGAGCCCTCCCATGTTGTAAAAGCCATCGGCGTGCCGCAGGAGTATCAACGGGGCACACTGCGGTTTTCTTTTGGCAGGGACAACACCGAAGAAGACGTAAAACGCTGCGCACAGGAACTGGCAGCGGTGTTGGGAAAAATGCGGAATTAACCGACGCAAAGCATTATAACTTAACCCAGCCCCCTTTTTTCGCAGATGTATACGAAGCTTCCAAAAGCTTCAATATATAAGCGCCGTCATTAAAGGATGGGGAGGCGGGCGTGCCGTTATAGACGCTATTAAGGAAGCTGTAAAAACAATGCACATGGGCGCGGATCCAGCCAAGGGGGAATTTTGAAGGCGGGAATGCCCCGCCGGGTTTT